>Ga0335397_10007626_pt1 | contig 13754 bp, 13 predicted proteins | sample MAT04_FD_205740 | JGI IMG/M metagenome (GOLD analysis project Ga0335397, IMG submission 205740) | Freshwater microbial communities from Lake Fryxell liftoff mats and glacier meltwater in Antarctica - MAT-04 (spades assembly) (version 2) ...
TCGTCGTCGTTTGGGCTGGGTAGCCGAGGTCAACCCCTGGGCACTGGCACCGGCGTTCGGTTATAGGCTTCGACTAGAGCGAGAGACTGCCACCGAGCATCATCTTGGCCATCTCAAAGTAGATGATCAGGCCGGTGGCGTCCACCAGCGTGGCGATGAACGGGGCGCTCATCACGGCAGGGTCCACCCCAATGCGCTTGGCCAGGATGGGCAGCATGGAGCCCACGGTGGTAGCCCAGACGACGATGCACGGAAGTGCCAAGCCGACGACAATACACAGGCGGATGTCGGTATGCCAGAGTACGGCGCGGAAGAAGCCAGCGGTGCCCAGCACGGCACCTACAATGAGTGACGTTAGGAACTCGCGACGGATCACCGTGAACCAGTCGGCGGCCGTGATCTCGCCGACAGCAAGGGCGCGGGTGACCATTGTCGTGGTTTGAGACCCGCTGTTGCCGCCCGCCCCAATGAGCAGGGGGATGAAGTAGACCAGTGGGTTCATCTTCAGTGCGTCGCCATTTTCGCCCTGACCGTAGTGCCGCATCACCGAGCCCGTAAGGGTCTCGGCCACGAACAAGCCCACCAGCCACGGGAGGCGTTTAAAAGCCAGGCGAATTGGGCCTAGGGAAAGGTAATCCTCGGCCGTACCCGAGACCGCGCCCATCATCAAAACGTCTTCAGTGTCGGCGTCGCGCAGGATCTCCTGGGCGTCGTCGCCGGCAAACAGGCCCACCATTCGTCCTCGGCTGTCCAGAATGGGGAGAGCGTAGAGGCCGTAACGGCTCATCCGTCGGGCGACATCTTCGGCCGGCTCGCTCGCCTTGCCCGAGATGAACTCCTCGTTCATCAGCTCGCGGGCGGTATCCCCCGGCTCGGCGCGGATGGCGGTGCGTAGGCTGAAAATCCCGACCAGGTGCCGGTCCTCGTTCAGCACGTAGATGTCGTTGACCATCTCATACTTCTCGGGTGAGGAGCGCCGGATATCGGCGAGGACATCGGCCATCGTGCTTTCGGGCGACACCTCAAAGAACCGCTCGGTCATGAGGCGGCCGACGGATTCCTCGGGATACGAAAGCAGGCGGCGGATCTCGCGCGCATCTTCTCGGGGGATCAGTTCAAGGAGGGCATCAAACCGCTCTTCGCCCAGCTCTTCCCGAAAGTCGGCGGCATCGTCCATCGGCAGGACGTCCAAGTAATGGGCGAGGGCCGAGTCGGGTAACTCACGGAAAACTTGGCGCGCGGTTTCGGTGGGAAGCTCGACAAGCACGTCGGCGGCCATCGAGCTTTGCATCTGCCGAAGCACCGCAACCATTTCATCCACCGACATGCGTTGGAAGGCGTCGGCGAGGTCCTCGGTGCGAAAGTCATCCAGCGCTTCGCGAACCTGCGCAGAATCATCGGCGCGGCTCAACGAGCGGAGTTGCTCGACCAGCAAATGGACGTCCTGGTTCATCATTTCACACGCGTAGTGGGGAAGTTGGCAGGGGGCCAGTCTATCCGACATTCCCTGCAGGAGGTGCCCCGGTAAGCTTGGCGTAATGCGTGAGCGATTGCAGCGGCACCTTGAATCCACCGGCCTGATTCCGCCGGGCGCTTTGGTTTTAGTCGCCTACAGCGGGGGGGCCGACTCCACCTGCCTCCTCACTTTGCTTCACGGGCTTGGCTACGCGGTGACGGTGGCGCATTTGCACCACGGCGAACGAGCGGAGGCCGACGACGAGGCGAATCGCTGCACCGAGTACTGCACGCGCTTGGGCGTTACATTGTTGACGGGGCGGGCGGACGTTCCGCGTATGTCTCAGGAATTGGGAATGAGCCGTGAGGCCGCAGGCCGCCACGCCCGTCAAGCGTTTCTTGAGCAAGCGGCCCGGGAAACGAAGTGCGCCCTTATTGCCACCGGGCACACGCGAGATGACCATGTGGAGACGGTGTTGTTCCACGTAGCGCGGGGCACGGGACTGGCCGGACTCGCGGGCATTCCAGTGCGCCGGGGACCGTACGTCCGCCCGCTTCTGGGCATCACGCGCGAAGAAACGCGGGCGTACTGCCGCGATCGAGAACTTTGGTTCCACGATGACCCCTCGAACCACGACCTGAACCTCTCGCGGGCGCGGATCCGCCACCGCGTCTTGCCCGAGCTCAGGCACGCGCACCCTGGCACCGACGAATCGATCGTGCGGCTGGCGGAGTTGGCCCACGAGGAAGACAACTTCCTAGATGGTGCGGCGGCGGCGGCCCTGGAACAGTATGAGCTACCCCTGAACGGGGAATTGAGCTTTCTAACTCAAGATTGCGAGATCGCGTTTGGCCGCGCCGCCATCGGTCACTTACCGCGCGTGCTGTTCCGCCGGGCCATGCGGCTGGCGGTGGGCGCCCTAGGTAGCACCCTGACCTTTCACCAGTGCGAGGTGCTGACCGATCAGTTCGCCACCGAGCCCACTGGATCGGTGACCAGCGAAGGCGGTGTGGTGGTGGTGAGTTGGGATGAATCGGTGCTAAGGGTCGGGCAGACCTTGCCGACGATGCCATTTCGATACGGGTTGACGGTGCCAGGTGAGACCCTCAGTGATGAGTTTGGCTGGGTGCTGACCGCGGTCCCGACAACCTCGACCGGTGAGGGCGTCACCCGGTCGGCCCTCAATACCGTCATCGATGGCGGGCGCGTAAAGGGGCAACTCTACTTCCGCTCGGTTGAGCCGGGAGACCGAATCGCCCCGCTGGGCATGGAGGGAACCCGCAAGTTGGCGGACTTGTTATCGGAAGCGGGGCTAACCCCCGCCGCCCGGCGACGCCTGCCGATCGTCTGCGATTTTATGGGTCCGGTGTGGGCTCCGGGGGTCACGGTGAGCCATCGGGTCCGGTGCGATGCGACCACCGAACGGGCTTTGGGGCTGAGGTTTGGTCCGACTCCGGGGGCGACTCTGGCATAATAGTCGAACCTTCCACGCCCAATATGCGTACTGAGGTTAGGAACATTTCCTCCTGGGAGACTCGTTGAACAAAGCTGCACGAACTCTTTTTCTTTCCGTTTTCATTGTTATCTCCGTCATCGTGCTGATGAATCTCAGCGGGGGGACCAATCCCCTGATGGGCATCACGCCGCCTGTGGAACTCAAAACCTCTGAGTTCCAGCAGCGCGTGCGCGAGAAAGGCGTCAAGACCGCCAACTGGCAAGAGACCACCATTACGGGTGATCTCATTGACGGCAAGAAGTATCGTGCCGATGTGATGGGCCGGATGGACGGCGGGGCGAAGGAACTTGGCGTTTTGCTGGACGAGAACGGCGTCAAAGTTAACTACGACAAGCCGTCGGCGATGCAGGCCATCCTGCCATTCCTGCTCTCCCTGAGCATCCCGATCCTCCTGTTTGTCGCCATCTACTTCTTCTTCATCCGCCCCGCGCAAGCTGGCGGGAACCAGGCGATGAGCTTTGGCCGAAGTAAAGCTAAGCGGGTGGGCGAGAACGGTCCGAAGATCACGTTTGACGACGTCGCGGGGATTGAAGAGGCCAAGCAGGAGCTCTACGAGATCGTGGACTTCCTGAAGAACACGAAGAAGTACGTCCTGCTGGGGGCCAAGATCCCGAAGGGCATTCTCCTTACCGGTCCTCCCGGTGTGGGTAAGACGCACTTGGCCCGGGCGATTGCCGGCGAAGCCGGTGTTCCGTTCTTCCACATCAGCGGTTCTGACTTTGTGGAGATGTTCGTCGGCGTCGGCGCGGCGCGCGTTCGCGACTTGTTCGAGACCGCAAAGGCGCACCGCCCGTGCTTGATCTTTGTCGACGAAATTGATGCCGTAGGCCGACAGCGCGGCGCGGGATTAGGCGGCGGTCACGATGAGCGCGAGCAGACGCTCAACCAGCTCCTCGTTGAAATGGATGGTTTTGACCCCAACGCGGGGGTTATCCTGATTGCGGCCACTAACCGGCCCGATGTTTTGGATCCGGCACTGTTGCGCCCGGGCCGCTTTGATCGCCAGATCGTGGTGGACCCGCCCAACGCCAAGGGGCGCGAAGCTATCCTGCGGATCCATTCCAAGGGCAAGCCGCTGGACACGGACGTTGATCTTGAGACAATCTCGCGGCGAACCCCTGGATTCACCGGCGCCGACTTGGCAAACGCCCTTAACGAGGCCGCACTACTGACCGCACGCCGAAACTTGCATAAGATCGGCATGAGCGAGGTAGAAGAAGCCTTGGACCGCGTGATTGCGGGACCCCAGCGGCGCAGCCTCATCCTCGATGCCAAAGAGCGCGAAGTGATCGCGTATCACGAAGCCGGTCACGCCGTCATTGGCGAGGTCCTGGAGAATTGCGATCCGGTGCATAAGGTGACAATTCTGCCGCGCGGCATGTCCCTTGGCTCCACGTGGTCGCGCCCGGAGAAGGACAAGTACCTCGTCAGCGAGCAGGAGTTGCTCGACGACATCGCCATGACCCTGGGGGGGCGCGTCGCCGAAGAGGTCGTCTATGGACGCCTGTACACCGGAGCCAGTAGCGACCTTGACCGGGTTTCGCGCGTGGCGCGAGCGATGGTTACCGAGTACGGTATGAGCGAGCGCTTGGGCACGTTAGCTTTGGGCCGGCGTAGTCGCAACCCATTCTTGGGGCGGGATGCCTATGAGACTCGCGATTACAGCGAGGATGTAGCCAAGATCATCGACGAAGAAGTGCGGGCGATCGTGCATCGCGCGCACCAACGCGCCACCGAAACGATCTTGGCGCATCGCGAACAGTTGGACCGCTGTGTCCAAGTCCTGCTTGATCGCGAGACGATCGGTCGCGAAGAGTTCCTGAGCGTGATGGAAAACCGTCCGTTGCCCGATGTGGTGGTGCCGCAGGTGGGAACCCCGCCGGAAGCGGCCGGGTCAGAGGCCGAAGGCGCAGAATCTGAGAAGAACCCCCGCGTCGCTCCGCCGCGCTTTGAGCCTGGTCCCGCCTAGGGCAGGCCCGTGCAAATCAACCCTCTAAGGGTATTTATGCAGGCCCGAAACGGATCAATGTTCCAGTTTCGGGCCTGTGCTATAATTCAAACTCTTACTATGGCCGTCGAGCAGTTGTATGAACAGGGTTTCACCGCCCGATGTGAAGGTCGCTACGGTGACGCTCGAGAGGTGTTTCAGCGCATTCTGACGCAGAATCCCGGTCATATCGACAGCCAATGGCAGATGGGCTTGGTTCAAGGCTTTGAGGGTGATTTCGACGGGTCGATGCTGACCTTGCAACGCGTTGTGACCTCCTCGCCCGGCCATGACAGAGCCCGCTATGACCTCGGGATGACCTACATGATGCTGGGCATGCTCGACGAAGCCTGCGCCGAATTCAAGGAACTGCTGCGGCGCAACCCAGACCACGAAGACGCCCGTCGCCAGGCCGTGTACTGCCCCTAGTCTCGGGATTCCTCCCGTGTTTTACTCCCGCCGTGTCCCTTGAATGAGGGTCCTCACTTGTTGTGACTTGGCACTGGGCTAAGTCGAAGGCCCTAAGCTGCGTTCGCGACCGAACCGCGGGTTCGCGCCACCCGTTCTGGATGCAAGCCGAACGACGGCCTTCCCGCCCGGCAAGCGGCGCTTGAACTGCGATGGCGCAGGCACCGATTGCTCAACGATGAATCGACCTTAAACGGGGAAAAGTCGACGGCAGAACGCTGACTTGGAGGTCAGAAAATCCTATGAAACGAGCCTTTACGCTCATTGAACTTTTGGTGGTGATCGCAATCATCGCCATTCTGGCGGCAATCCTTTTCCCCGTATTTGCGCAGGCGAAGGAAGCGGCTAAGAAAACGAACGCGTTAAGTAACGCAAAACAGCAGGGCCTGGCCGTGAACTGTACGCGGGCGACAACGACGATGGTTACCCGTTCGCCTTCAGTGGAACGGCCGCCGGAACGTGGCGCGTAGAAACGCTTCACCCGATTCCTGTCGATGCTGTCGCCACGGGCGGATGGAACTCTCCGGCGGGACTGGAAGCCGCCGGTCAGGTGTGGGCCAATTCGATGCAGCCCTACATGAAAAGCCTCGGGCTTTTCGAGTTGCCCGGCAAAGGCGCGAAGGGTTTGACGGAAACCTTTGTCAAAACCCCCGCGTTGATGGGCCTGACCTATAACGGCTACTTCCATAACCTGAACGCCAGTGTCATTGCGTCCCCGAGCATCGCGGTCGTGTTCTGGGCCGGTAACGGCGATACGAATATCCGCGGGCGCAGCGCGCCTAATCCAGTGCTGAACTGCGTGGGCGCCGGACCGTGTCGTTTTGCCGCAGGTAGCCATCCTCAAGGAGGAACGGGTGATGCGAGTATTGCCTACAATGGTTGGGACGGAAATGAGTCGTTGTGGGTCTACGGGAAGTCATTGCCCGTGGTGCGGGCAGACGGCTCGGCTAAAAGCATAAACCCGGGCACGCAGGTTGCCCCGAGCTTTACGAGCGATCCGTGGGGCACCCTCGCGGCCCAGGTCAAAATGTCGGGCGGTCTTGCCGGGTTCTGGGACCAGTGCACGCCGGGTAACCCAGCGCCGGTGGCAACGCCAACCAACGCGCAGTACTGGTGCTTCTTCCGCCCGGATAAAACGGAGTAGATGGTGATGCGAACACGAATAATGGCGCTCGTTGTTGTCGGCACGGTCTTCGCCGGAGGGCTGATGGCGGGTTGCGGGCCGAAGGTTGAACCCGATCCTTCCAACCCCAATATCCAGGCCCCGGAAGGCTTAACTCCCAGCCAACCTGGCGGCGGGGCAAGTACGGCTCCGAATGCTCCGACCAGTCGGGGCTCTGACGTGGAGAGAAAAAGCTCCCTATAGTTGGGCAGGCAACGGGACTCGTAGCCCTACCTCGGACGAGGTAGGGCTCGGCCTCGGCACGGGATCGTGAGATCGTTCTCCGTCTCTTGGGAGCCGGGCGTGGGTAGAAAGACCTGAGGAACGCATGGCGTTCCGCCTACAATGGGTGATGGGAAGTGGAGCGGAATGACAATAAAATTACGGGTTCATTGATGAACCAGTACTAATGGAGGAACTTAGCCCGGGCAGGTGGCGTCTCACGCCCATACCTGGGAAGAAAGCAGCCTAAACGGCGGCTTAACCGGGTTTCAGGTGGACTTGTCCACCCGAGGCGCGGTGGTCATTTCGTTAAGGTTGTGTTATACTTCCCTTGTCGCACCAGACTTGGAGGTCTGTCCTACATCATGAAACGAGCTTTTACGCTTATTGAACTTCTAGTAGTCATTGCAATCATTGCCATCCTCGCCGCTATCCTGTTCCCGGTTTTCGCCCAAGCGAAGACGGCCGCTAAGGGCACTGCCAGCCTGAGCAACACGAAGCAGATCGGTATTGCTGTCGTCATGTACACCGGCGATTACGACGACACGATGCCCCTGCACAATGCATGGGGTGACGCGAGTGCTCCGGTGACCGTGGGCGGAGTACCGCTCGTCACCTGGGCCCAGGCCGTGATGCCGTACATGAAATCCGGCGAAATGCTGAACGACCCGCTCGCCGCGCCGGAAGTCATTCCGACGGGTTGGCCGGTGGCGGTCCGCATGGCGGTGAACCCGTCATTCGGTTACAACTACTCCACGTGGAATCCTTACAAGGGTCCCATGGCTTCAACCCCGTGGGTCACCGAGACCCGCTCGTCGTCCAGTGTGGCCGCGCCAGCCGACACGGTCCTTTTGGGCGGTCGCACTACGCGCGCCGAATTAGGTGGCCTTTACTGGTACGGAGCAGGCACGATGATCACATCAACCGGGCTTGAGCCGCCGGACTGCTCCAGCCGCGCCGAGTGGTGCTTTGCCGGTTGGGGCGTTAGCCAGAACGTTACTTCCCTCGTGTCTACCAAAGAAGCGGGCAAGTACACGGGTAGCGTAAGCCGACGCAAGTCGCTGCAGCACGTGATCGTGATGGGTGACTCCCACGCTGTGATGATGCCCGCCGGTCGATTGGCCGCCGGTACCAACTTCGCCGACAACACGACGCAAGCCGAAGGGGACATTGTGGTCTCGGATCGTTCGAAGTACATGTGGGACGAACAATGATGAAAGGGTATCTGCGGTGGTTGCCGTGCTTGCTGATACTTTTGGGTGGTTGCGCTGAGAAGGCTATCGAGCCGACAGCGGATGCGAAGGCCCAATTCGAGCAGCCGGTAACGCCGACCGACGGCAAAGGCTCCCAGATGGGTGTCGCCACCGATGGATTGAACAATACGCAAGATCCGAAGTGGCAAGCGGGTACGAAGTCGGGCAACTAAGTACCTTGCCATCCGCGGCAGGTGACCCATCATTAGACTGCTGAGCGGCCCGTTCCTCAAAAAGGAACGGGCCGCTCAGTCTTTATGTTCCACCGATCTGCCTAAGTTTCCCGCCAAATGGCTTCATTTTTTGCCTGGCAATGTGTTCCAAATAGCACTGGTTTGGGCGAAGGTGAAGCTACCGAAGCCTAAACCAACGCGGATTGTTGGCATCTTGGTTAACGCCGTGTTACAATGTCTCATTCGCACCAGACTTGGAGGTCTGTCTAACTATCATGAAGCGCGCTTTTACGCTTATCGAACTACTCGTCGTTATCGCCATCATTGCGATCCTCGCCGCTATCCTGTTCCCAGTCTTCGCCCAAGCTAAGGAAGCCGCGAAGAAGACGGGAGCCCTGAGCAGCTTGAAACAGGTTGGAACCGGATTGGTCATTTACATGGGTGACGTCGATGACATGTACCCGGTTCATGCCATCGACACCCCCGGGACCGTTGTCATCAGTCCCAATACGGGCAACCCGATCACGGCCAACCCAACGAAGGTGTACTGGCCGCAAGCGGTCCAGCCCTACATCAAGAGCTGGGATCTGTTCAACATTCAGGGGACGAACGACCCGCTGAAAATCTGGGTCGGGCGTCCCGCCAAGTGGTGGTACAACCAGATGCGCTGGCCAGTTGTGGGATTCAATGTGAATTACCTGAACAATGCCAGTGGTGATTGTTCGCGCTGGGGTACCGCCTGGAACGCGGCGCAATCCAACGGTTTTGGCCCGCCCATCACGTCGAGTGGAGTGGCGAGTCCGTCGGGCACGGTGCTCTTCGCTTCCTCAAAGCGCGTGGGCACGACTGGTGGCGCGTTCACTTCGCATAACGCCGAGTCACCTGGTAGCTACAATGCTCCCGACGCGTGCTCTTGGTCCAACGGCGGTTGGGGCATTGGTTCCTTCGGAGATACGGCAGGGTGGTACCCGGGCAATCCGACCAGCACCGGCGACTTCGCTACGTACTTCAGCAACCAGGGTGTGATTGTCTTCACCGATTCGAGCGCCAAGTCTTTGCCGGCGGGTGCAGTTGCGGCCGGTACGAACTGGCGCAAGGGCATCAACAACACCGAAATTCTGATCAACGACGTCAGCAAGTACATCTGGGACACCAACCAGTAAGATGGTTGACCGTATCGAGCTAAATCAATTGCGTCACCGCAGTAACCTGTTGAAAGTCATGGGATTAGCGTTAGGGCTATCAACCCTCATCGCCGTCTCTGGATGCTCGGGTTCAAGTAGTGACCCAGCGCTTGACGAGGCGGCCCCGCCGCCCGCCGCGGGTGCGGTGCCCGCCGCACCCCCGTCTGCAGAAAAGGCAAAGAACCGGCCGCAGGGAAATGCGGCGGGACAGTAAGGTTCCTTAAGATCACGGTAGCCCTTTCCCGCAAAATGCGGGAAAGGGCTTTTTCGTACTTTCACCACCCAACAGGTTTTCCGGCAGCGAGACCCCGTGGACTTTCGAGACGCTTCGAAGTCGGATCGAAGTGAGGCCTGCTAGTTGAGTCAAAAGCTTCTCAGCTGGCTTTTTTATGGCGGCAACTTAGACGCAGGTATTCCCCATTTGAACCTGTAACGATCCGGGGGATTGGATGAGGAACCATGTTTCACAGACGACGGCGAGACTCGCGAAAATTGATTTTAAAAAGAATGTTGGGGTTTTGATTAAGGCTGTGTTACAATGTCTCATTCGCACCAGACTTGGAGGTCTGTTTAACTATCATGAAGCGCGCTTTTACGCTTATCGAACTACTCGTCGTTATCGCCATCATCGCCATTCTCGCCGCCATCCTCTTCCCGGTCTTCGCCCAGGCGAAGGAAGCCGCAAAGATCACTGTCGTGCTTAGTAACGTCAAGCAAACGGGTACGTCCATGGTGATGTACGCCGGGGACTATGACGATACTTTCCCATTGGCTATGGCCAAGCGTCCGGAATCCCCGACCAGCAACTGGGGCGTTGGGCTTCTGCACCCGACTCCGGCCGATGCCCTCGGCGATGCGATTTGGAGCACCCCAGGCCGGGTGGCGATGGCACAAACATCGTGGGCGAACAGCATTCAGCCGTACGCCAAGAACTATGACCTACTGAACGTGCAGGGTCTCACCGAGTTCCGCGTGGCGGGCGAAGTTATTCGCGTCGGTGCCACTCCCAAGAGCACCACCTTAACGATGAACGGTCTCTTGCATGCTTACACAGCAGGTGGCGTGACGTCGCCATCCGTCGCCATCATGCTCTGGCCCGGCCAGGGTGGCGTCAGCGCGTTCGCCCGACACAGCGCGAATCCCGCGCTAAACTGTGGTGGATCGGTTGACTGCCGTTTCAACCCGAGTGGACCACCTTCTACGACTCAGACGAACGCCTCTTATGGCAACGACGCCATGTTCGTGACGAGCGCCAACGCTTCAGTGTGGGTATTCAGCAAGCGTCGATCCCCAATCGTACGCACCGACACCTCGGCCAAGTCCGTGGTCGTTGGCAACACCATCTCGCCGAACGCAATCGAGTTCGGCCCGGGGATCTACTCCGACATCTACGCTCGGGTGGACTCGGCCGGCAAGAATGCGGCGTTCTGGAAGTGCGGTTCAGGATCGACCCCTAGTAATGTGGTATGGGATCCGACTTCGAACTACACATGCAACTTCCGACCGGACCGCGAGTAGAATGTCCCAACCAATGAGAATCGCTCTCCTCGTTTCCGCTTTCAGTCTGATGATGTTAGTCGGTTGTAGCTCCGCCGAAAAGGTGGAAGATAAGACGGCTGGCGCAAGTACGACGACGACTGCTCCGGCTGAAGATACGGCCACCACCCCGGGACTCTCGGGTTCGGCCGGTACATCAAGTACGGAGTAGGCGAGTCCCTTGCGAACCCCGCGGCAAGTGGTCCTTAACGGATTGCTTGCCGCTTTTTTGACTATACTAGTCGGCAAGATCATGAAACGCTTCTGGATTGGATGGTTAGCGATAGCGACACTGGGGTTGCTGGTGGGGTGCCAGGGAAGCAAGCCGGAGTCGGTAGCCACGGGCGGATTAGAAGAGCGCATTGTCGTTGGGGGCGCCCTGAAGCGCGTGGCGACCCGCATCCAGCGGGAGACGAAGCAGTGGCCAAAGAACTTAGCGGCCTTCCGCACCGATCCCGAAATCACCAAGCTTGGCCCCACGGCGTTGGACGGCGTGAATTACGAGCTTTTGCGGACCGAAGGCACCAACGCGATCTATCGCTACACTCACGGAGATCGAAAGAGTGAGATCACGATTGGGGAAGCCCGGGAATCTCAAGGCACCCCGACAATGTTCTCGGGTGAAGGCACCGGCGGTTGACGTCCCCTTGCTCGATCATTTGTCCTGAAAACCTACGCGTCACTCGGTCAATGAATTGCACTTAGCTAAGTTGTGCCCACGTTGCCGACGCTTGGCGAGACATCATGAGGTTCCGGCAAGTAGACTACAGACGTTAACCGATGAGCGCCCACACCTTCATGCCCTCGACCGAGACGGTCTTCGAAAAGACTGGCGAGAACACCATGATCGTCAACATGGGTCCGCAACACCCCAGCACGCACGGCGTGCTCCGTGTGGTATGCGAACTTGAAGGCGAGACCATTGTTCAGTGCAAGTGCGTGATTGGCTACCTGCACACCGGCATGGAGAAAGAGGCCGAGTACCAGCAGTACCACAAGTGCGTCGTCATGACCGACCGCATGGACTACCTCAACGCGAACGGTAACAATCTTGCCCACGCGTTGGCGGTAGAGAAATTGCTGGGGTGCGAGATCCCTCGCCGAGGGCAATACCTGCGCGTCATTCTGGCCGAGCTCAGCCGCGTCGCCAGTCACTGCGTTTGGCTGGGCACGCACGCGCTGGACTTGGGCGCGATGACCCCGTTTTTTTACATCATGCAGCAGCGCGAGATGGTGCTGGACATGTTCGAGATGTTCTCGGGCGTGCGCATGATGCCCAGTTGGATTGTGCCTGGGGGACTGCGGGGCGATATGCCCGAAGGGTTCGAGCACAAGCTCCGTGCCTTCCTTACCGAGTTTCCCAAAGAACTCGGCGTGGTGGAAAGCCTGCTGGTGGAAAACCCGATTTGGATGCAACGAACCCAGCATGTGGGCGTTCTGACCGCGCAACAGACCCTGGAACTGGGCTGTAGCGGCCCGATTGCGCGGGCCAGCGGCGTCGCATGGGATCTCCGGAAGAGCAATCCCTACTCGGCCTACGAAGAGTTTGAGTTTGACGTCCCCGTCGGGAGGCACGGCGATGTGTACGACCGGTTCCTCGTGCGGATCGCCGAGATGAAGGAAAGCTGCCGTATCTTGCAGCAAGCAATTGATGGATTGCCTGAAGGTCCTTTCAATACTTCGGACCGAAAGATTGCCCCGCCTCCTCGCCACGAGATCGACAACTCGATGGAGTCGTTGATTCATCACTTTAAGCTGTACACCGAAGGCTTCCGCACGCCGGTGGGCGAGGCCTACGTGGGCATTGAAGGGAGTAAGGGTGAACTCGGATTTTACGTGGTGAGTGACGGCACCAACCGCCCTTACCGGTGGCACGAACGGCCAAGCAGCTTCATGAACTTGAAGTCACTGGAAGTGATGGCGGTGGGCCGGCTGCTGGCCGACGTCATCGCGATTATCGGTTCGATCGATATTGTTCTCGGCGAAATCGACCGCTAAGTCACTCAATCCGTCGGATCCTGCCGTTTTCCTCCGGCTCGAGCTTGAGACTCGGTCGGGGTTGACCTCGCCCGCGATTGCCCCCCATACTCAAGGGGTGCGGTCCTTTGGAAGCACACAAAACCCTATGGAAACCCCCCGTACCGCTTTGGTCGCCGACGACGATGACGCTTCGCGTCGCGTTGTTACCCGCGCGTTGCAAGATCGCGGCTGGACGGTGTTAGAAGCCTCCGACGGCCGGGCTGCAATGGCCTTGGTCAATACGCAAAAGCTAGACCTTGCGGTGCTGGACTGGATGATGCCGTATGCCGATGGCCTTGAGGTCGCCACCTACCTCCGCGAGCATCAACCCGGGGTACCGGTGCTGCTTCTCACTTCGATGGATGAGGACCATGATGTGGCGAACGCCTATGCCGATGGCGTCGACCTCCATCTGGGCAAGCCGGCCACGCCCGAAACCCTCACGTTGTTCGTGGACCGGTTGATGGCCCGTAAGGACTGACCGGTTGATTGTCCGCGCCGATGACTAACAAACGGGGCGGTAGCCAGGTTGCTATCGCCCCGTTTACGTTAAGGTTTAGCGTACTTCGCAGACGCGAGTGACTGGATTCCGCTGATCATTGGGGGCAGTCCAGGCTCCGCAATCGCCCAGTCCGCCGTTGCCGCCCTCGGGCCATACCCAGAAGCGGAAGTCGCACTGCGCGCCATTGGTCGACGCCGGGCGGCCGTACGTATTCTTCCGATACTTGGCGCTCCCATCTAGATAGCCCGAGTTGGTCCCGCCGGTGTAGCCTCCCCG
>Ga0335397_10007629_pt1 | contig 13749 bp, 10 predicted proteins | sample MAT04_FD_205740 | JGI IMG/M metagenome (GOLD analysis project Ga0335397, IMG submission 205740) | Freshwater microbial communities from Lake Fryxell liftoff mats and glacier meltwater in Antarctica - MAT-04 (spades assembly) (version 2) ...
ATATCTTGCGGGTCGAACTCGATCGAAAGCATCACTTAATCCGATCCATTGCTTGGCCAGTCAGAAAGAGGACGTCGATAGTGGCAGACTCGATTCAAAACACTTCGCTCGATCCTACGGCAGATCAGCCCACAGGCGCATGGCCACCAGCTGCTGCTGGTGAGCGCACCGCTCGCGCGGCTCTGCACATTACGGGCGACAGGACGATTATCCCTGATACAAAACGGCGGGTTGGTGACGACGATATCGGCCTGCTTCAAAACCTCCACGCACTCGGAGCTTCGAAAGTCACCGCCTTGCTCCAGGGGTCGGCTCGCGTTCTTGTCGTGCTTCAGTAAGTGCTCGACGTCTCCCCGGTTGATCGCGCCGTCGTGGTTAAAGTCGGGCACCTCATTGATCTCGACGAGGTAAGGCGCTTTCTTCCCGTAGGGCTTCAAACCTTTCATCACCACCAGAGGTAGCTGCCCGCCGACGATGGGCTAGCCATCATAGCTTGTGCAGATCAGCTTCTTTAGGCCGAGGATGTTGAAGTTGAGCGCGAAGTATTGGAAGAAGTTGCTCTCATAAGGGTCATCGCAGTTGCAGAGGACGACCTTGTCGCGCAAGTGCGCCTTGTAGTGCTTGAGCTCGTTGGCGATGTCGGAGAGCTGGGTATAGAACTCATCCTGCTTGGCCGCCTTCGCGCTGGAGAGCGTGCGATTACCTGAAGGGGAAGACGTGCGGCCCGCGTTCACTTCCGAATTATGACCTATGCGAAAGCCGGGCAAGACACTTGCTTTTTCCGCTTGATTCGCGTCGCGATAGCACCTTTTTGCGGACCAAGGAACACCCTCTCGCCCTCATTATAAAATCGTGGGACGCGGTTTTGTGATCATGCTTGGTCGGAGGCAACTTTGTCTAAACCGTTCCAAGTGCATTCAGACCCGGGGGGCCACTGACCCCTACGCTTGCGGGGTGGGAATCGGGGTTATTCGGCGTACACTGGGAAGCATGAATTTGCGTCCTTTTTTGCTCGCTGGCCTGGTGGTGGCCGGGTTACCCGCCGCCGCTTCGTATGAGATGGCGTTGATCTTCGACGTCACGAATCGGCAGATCCTGCGGTTCGACCCCGTCAGTCAGAGGAGTTTGGGCGCGTTTGGGCAGGGACAACTAGGCTTCTTCGGCAACGAGAACAAGCTGACCCTTGATCCGTTTGTGCCCGGATCGGTGCTGGCCACCGACATTCAAGGCTATGTGCGCCGGATTAACTACAGCACGGGAGAGGAGATGGGCACCACGCGCCTTTCCGAAACGACGGACATCCTCCAACCGCGCTCGCTCAGGGTCACGAGAACGGGCGACTACCTGGCCACGATCCCTAGTCTTAACCAGGCCGCGATCTATGACCGGAATACGGGCGCAAAGAAACTAACCATGGTTCAGTATTCGGGCTACAGCACGTTGGACGCCGTCGCGCTGGAGGATGGGACCTACGCGACCCTGGAGCAAACCTTCAACGGGTCCACTTACAGCTACCATCTGTTCCGGCGCAACGCGTCGGGCAGTTTCACCGGCTGGTCGTATGGTTTTGCGACCAACACGACGGCTACCGACTACTCGCGTCTTTCTTCGCGCGGCGGACGGGTGTATGCGTCAGGGCTCAACGTCGCCCCCAACGTCTTCGCGTTTGATGCAACGGCCGTGGCTTTTTCGAACACGAGCATCTATTATTCGCGGGGTTTTGGCGACTCCATGACCCCCGTGGTGTTCGGTCACGGGTCGGCGGCCTACTTCGCCCTGAACCGATCCGCCGGCAACGCGATGCTGTACCGGGTGGATACGTTTGCAAATTACTACCGGCCGGCCTACGAGATGCCCTACTCACAAGTGCTGGGCGATATGGTGATGGTCGTAGCGCCGGAGCCGGCCACGTTTGCCGCCCTTGGCTTGGGGATGGTTGGCCTATTGCGCCGCCGTCGCCGCCAAGCCTGAGCCACCCTCAAATGAGGTGCGGAAATGGGCTCCAGCGACCGATCGGTCGATCCCAGTAAGCTGGAGCCCAAGACCATGAGCACGCGCATTGAGAAGGACACTATGGGCGAGGTCGCCGTCCCGAGCGACCGTTATTGGGGCGCCCAAACGCAGCGATCGATCCAGAACTTTCCCATCGGACAAGACCGGTTCCGGATGTTGCCCAGCATCGTCCGGGCGATGGGCATCCTAAAGAAAGGGGCCGCTCAGGCGAACAAGGACCTCGGCGAACTGCCCGCCGACGTGGCCGATCTCACCGTGGCCGCCGCCCAAGAGGTGCTGGAAGGCAAGCTCAACGACCACTTTCCCCTTGTGGTGTTCCAAACGGGCAGCGGAACGCAGTCCAACATGAACGCGAATGAGGTCATCAGTAACCGCGCCATCGAGATGGCGGGTGGCGTGATGGGCAGCAAAGCGCCGGTGCACCCGAACGACCACGTGAACCGAGGGCAATCCTCTAACGATACGTTCCCCACCGCCATGCACATTGCCGTGGTGGAAGAGCTCCACCGGCAGCTATATCCCCGCGTCACCACGCTACGAAACACCTTGGCCGCCAAGTCGGCAGAGTTCAAGGACCTGGTGAAGGTGGGGCGCACCCACCTGCAAGACGCTACGCCGATTACGCTGGGCCAAGAGATTGGGGGATGGGTCGCGCAGATTGACTACGCCCTCGCCGAAGTTCGACACGCCGAGTTAGGGCTTTATGAGCTGGCCATCGGGGGCACGGCGGTGGGCACGGGCCTGAACGCGCACCCCGAGTTTGGCGACCGCGCCGCCGCCTACTTTGCCCAAGAAACGGGCTTCCCGTTCGTCTCGGCCGTCAACAAGTTCGCCGCCCTTAGCGCGCACGATGCGCTGGTGACGACCTCGGCCGCACTGCGCACCCTGGCGGGCGTGCTGATGAAGATGGCGAACGACGTGCGGTGGCTGGGCAGCGGTCCGCGCAACGGCATCGGCGAGATCAACATCCCCGAAAACGAGCCGGGAAGCTCCATCATGCCGGGCAAGGTGAACCCCACCCAGAGCGAGGCGATGACGATGGTAGCGGTGCAGGTGTTTGGTTGCGACGCAGCGGTGGCCTTTGCGGGCAGCCAAGGCAACTTCCAGCTCAACGTGTTTAAGCCCGTGATGGTGCACAACGTCCTTACCAGCGTTCAGCTGTTGGGCGACGCGTGCTCGGCGTTTAACGACAACTGCGCGCTGGGGATAGAGCCCAACCGCGCGCGCATCGAAGCCAACCTCGCGGCGAACCTGATGCAGGTTACGGCCCTGAACCGCCACATCGGCTATGACAAGGCGGCCGCGATTGCCAAGAAGGCCCATAAGGAAGGCACGACCCTGCGCGAGGCCGCACTGGCCACGGGCTACCTCTCGCCCGAGCAGTTCGAGGCGTGGGTGATTCCGCTGGAAATGACCTACCCCACGACCTAAGCCTGGGCGGTCGCAATTCTGCATGGGTTCTCCTGGTCAACGGCCCGGGAGAACCCATCGCGTTTGTAGCTAGTTCGCGTTGGCCGAGTTAGCGGTCTGGCGGCGGCGATGCCTCAGCCACTCGATCAGCGCCGGGATCACTGAGATCCCGACAATCGCCATCATGGCGAGGGGGAAGTTTTCGCGCACGGCCTGGATACCACCGAACAGGTAGCCCGCGCCTACGCAGACGCCCACCCACAATGCGCCGCCAAAGAGGCTGTAGCCCACAAACCGTCGGTAGCGCATCGCGCCCATGCCGGCAACAAACGGGGCGAACGTGCGGACGATGGGGACGAAACGCGCGAGAACGATGGTCTTGGCCCCATGCCGCTCAAAGAAGGTTTTAGTCTTGTCGAGGTGGCTCCGGCGGAAGACTTTGGACTGATCGTTGCGGAACAGGCGCTCACCTAAGAACCGCCCGAAAAAGTAGTTCACGTTGTCGCCCGCAAAGGCCGCACTCCACAGCAGCAGCATGGTGATCCACAGGTTGAGACCGCCGCCATTAGGGAACTGCTCGGGGCGGCAGAAGATGCCGGTGGCAAACAGCAGCGAGTCGCCGGGAAGGAATGGGAAGATTACCAGGCCGGTTTCGGCAAAGATGACCGCCGCCAGCAAGGCGTAGGTCGTGGTCCCATAATCAACGATCACCTGTTTTAGGTGATCGTCGATGTGTAGAAGGTACTGGATGGGGCCGCCCACGGGCTCACAGTGTACTAGCCCACTTCCCTCGGCGACGCTTAACGGGACGAAGTTCCTCCGGGTGGAGTCGAACGTAGGCCAAAATTCGGCGTTTCTTTTCGGGTCCCCGGCGCTCGGAATGCTCTTCCTCAAGGCTGGCCTCACCAAGGATCGGCACACTTTTAGCGTAGATCGAGAGCCATCGCTTTTTGATGGCCGCAATGGAGACGCCAAGGATGTGGCAAAGCTCCTGGTCGCGTTGGCCATCCAGTGCCGTGCGTAGCAGGATTTGCTCGGCGTCGGACAGGAACAGGCGCGGTGGGGTGTAGCGCATGAAGCCCGCGGCTAACGATCCGAGTTGGTGGGGGAACTCGGCGGTGGTGAGACCCAACATGGACGCGGATCCCGGGCCGGTGAGCGGGCAGGTCAGATTGCGCCTTAACTGAAGCCCGAGGTTGCCCAATATTCGTCGGTTCTCCTTGGTGTAGGCCAAGGCGATGACTTCCCGAATTCGGTAACCCGCGTAGCTTTGAATAAAGGTTTCGGCATGCCGCTGCACGGCGTAATTGGCCTCGTGGTCCAGTAGCCGGTAGCCGTACCATAACGTGACCAGGTCTAGTCCTGCGCCTCCGTTGGCCTTACGGACTTCGTCATGATTCAGAAACGGGCAGTTTCCGGCCTGCCACCGGCGAACCGCTTCGTCGGCGGCGCCGGAGTGCCCCGACTTCAGCAACCAGTCTTTGAAATCTGGCGTGGCAAAAAAACTTAGCCCGAACGAAATCGGATCCACGCCTCCGCTGGCGTGATGAGAGAAGACACCGAAAGCTTCGGTGGCCTGGTGCTCTAGCACACTGGCCCAAAACTGACGCAAAGGCTCACGCGACTCGTTACTCGCCCAATATTCGCTCGGCAGGAGCTCCAAGCACGCCGCCAAGTCTAGTTCCGTTAGAGAACGAGGGATCATGACACTGTGCGACTTGAAGCTATTACGGTCCAATTTGGTCACCAATGACATGTCTACCCGTTGTCCCTCATTTCAGGCGTCCCTGATTTCTAGGGCATACCCCCGTTTCAGCCGAATCGGCTAAGGTGAAAGCGTTCTGATAAGCAGGAAACAATGATGATTTCGGCGTATTTGGTCACCCTCGCAGTCGTGTCGGGAACCGGCGCGGAGGCCCCCATCCGGCTGGAGGCCGAAAGAGGCACGCTTGCGGGACCGCAGATCGCCTCCGAGCGCGCTGGGTACTCGGGCACGGGTTACGTCACGAACCTGACGGCCGACCAAGCGCGCATTTCTTGGCGGTTCACCGCCCCGGCGGGCCTCTATCAGGTACGCCTCCGCTTTGCCACGCCGCAGGGCGATAAGGGGTGCGAGATATCCATTAACGGCCGTCGGATTTCGTCGCACTTACCGGCGCGCGAGCAGTTTGATACGGCAGAACTTGGTCGCGCGGAATTGAACGCGGGGGCAAACGAACTGACGGTGGAGCGTGGCTGGGGTTTTTACGACGTCGACTACGTGGAGTTGGTGCCGACTCGGCCTACCGCCCCGCCGCGCCCCGTTTCGGCCCGCCTAAGTACGCCCCGGCCCAGCCGCGAGGCCCAGGCCCTCATGCGGTACTTAACATCGATCTACGGGAAGCAAACCCTGAGCGGGCAGTACGGTCTGAAGGAGATGAACCTGGTTCGCCAACGGGTGGGCGTGATGCCCGCGATACAGGGCGGCGATTTCATGGACTACTCCCCCTCGCGGGAGGCCTTTGGGAGTCGCCCTAAAAACCTTACCGAATCGTACATCCAGACGTCCCGCCGGGGCACGATCCTCACCCTCAGCTGGCATTGGAACGCGCCTACTGGGCTATTGGACAAGACGATTACCAACGCCCGAGGTGAGAAGGTTGACGCCCGCTGGTACAAGGGCTTTTACACGAACGCCTCCACCTTTGACGTGGCGGAGGCGATGGCGAACCCAGACTCCGAGGGCTACCGCCTGATTCTTCGCGACATTGACCACATTGCCGTGGAGCTACGCAAACTGGCCGAAGCGGGGATTCCTGTACTGTGGCGACCGCTGCATGAAGCCGACGGCGGGTGGTTCTGGTGGGGCGCAAAGGGGCCGGAGCCGTGCCGGAAACTGTGGGCGCTGATGCACGATCGCTTGGTGCGGCACCACCGGCTGGATAACCTCATCTGGGTGTGGAACAGCCCGAAAGCGGAGTGGTACCCCGGGGACGACACCGTAGATATCGTGACGATAGATGCCTACCCTAGCGATCGCACCGACACGCTCAGCGCGGCGTGGGACGATCTCTTGGCCCGGTTTAATGGGCGAAAGATGCTGGGAGTTGCCGAGTTCCCCGGTCCGCCCGACGTGGACCGGCAGGCTCGGTTTGGGGTGCATTGGCTGTTCTCGGTCTCGTGGACGGGGTCGCTCGGTCCCGCCGGGACGCCGAAGGATCTCCTCGAACGGAGCTACCGCTCTCAACGGACCATCGTCGAGTCGGAACTGCCCAGTCCTCGACCCTGGGTGCGTTAGCCCAGGACCGGCAATGGGGCCACCGGGGGCGTCAGGCCCACGGCGACCAACTCGCCGTGGACTGCGTCCGCGACGACCTGACCGAGTTGAACCCACGCGAACTGCCGCGTCAGATTGAGCGGCCCGGTAAAGCGAACGGTAAAGCCGAAGTCGCTCAACCCTTCCAGCAACCCCTCGCGGTTGGGTCGGCCTTCCACGAGCACGCGCACGGTGCGCCCCACAAAGGCGTGGCGCACCGCGTCCCCGGTGACCTGAGCGGCCGCCATCAGCCGTTCTCGGCGACGATCTTTCTCGGCGACGGTCACGGGGTCGCCCCACCGGTCGGCGGGGGTGCCCGGCCGTGGGCTAAAGCTAAACACGTGAGACTTTAGGAACCCCACCGTCTCCGTCACCGTCACACTCCCCTCAAACCGCGCGGCATCCTCGGTAGGAAATCCCACCAGGATATCGGTGGTAATAGAGAGACTTGGGCATCGCTTACGCAGGGTCGCACATCGCTGGAGGTAGTCCGTTTGAGTGTAAGGGCGATTCATGTCGCGGAGCACCTGGGTATCCCCGCTTTGCAACGGAATATGTAGGTGGGGAACTACTCGCCCGGCTTCCACCAGCTCGATCAGCCGATCGGTGACTTGCCCCAACTCGATGCTACTGATGCGGATCCGGGGGACGCCAGACTCATTGGCCAATGTCGCGACCAGCGCCTCGAAATCCGGACCTTCGCTGCCGGTTTCGGGGCCGTAAGCGCCAATCAAAACGCCGGTCAGAACGATCTCACCGTAACCCCGCGCCGCCAGCTCCCGCGCCTCGGCCAGAACTTCGTGGGCGGGGCGAGAGCGCATCCCCGGCCGGGTGAACGGAATGCTGCAGTAGCTGCACATCACATTGCAGCCATCCTGAACTTTCAGTGTTGCCCGCGTTCGCCCTTGCGGGGGGGGCAGTTGGGCGGGATAGGCGGCGGCGTCTTGCACCAGTTGGGGCCAGGTTTCGCCGACTTGGAAGAGGGTGGCGAGCTTTTGGTCGTGCCCGACCGCGAGGTCAACGTCGGGAACCGTTCGACCGTGATTCATGGCCATCTGCACGGCGCACCCCGTGGCCACCACGCGTCCGCCGGGGCTGGCGCGTCGGGCGCGGCGCAGGGTCGCGCGGCTCTTGCTTTCGGCCGTCGCCGTTACGCTACAAGTGTTGATAACCGTGACGTCCGCCGGTTGGCCGAACGGGACGATGGCAAACCCGGCCACCTCGAACGATTCAAGGATCCGTTGGGTTTCGTACTGATTCACCTTGCACCCCAAGGTCGTGAATGCGGCAGAGGGCATCTCGTCCTCATCATGTCTCCTTTTCGGATCTGCGTGTCAACTCTTGCTCTTTAGCAATCAACTCTCACCCTTCCTGGCTAACCGATGACGTATGCTTGGAAATCGGCGGCTTTTTTGGTGTATCCCTTAGTTTAAGGATCCATCGTGGCCGCATCGGTCGCTTTGGATAACTACCCGATGAGTGGCATCACTTCTGGCACTAACTGGGACGAGTCGGCGGAAGTCCCCACATCTTCCGCGCGTGAGACACTTTCTTGGTCCAGCCACGCCTTGGCGTTGGCCGGAGTCACTTTGTGGCACCTGGATATCCCCTCAGGGAAGCTCCAGTGGAACGGAGCCTCGCCATTTCCAACCACAGAATTTGCCACTTTGGTATCGTGGGTCGTCCGGGACGATCAAGACCGATTTAACCGCGCGATCGAAGCGACGACTTTGGACCGAATGCGGCTAGACGTTGAGGTGATGATCGCCTCGCCGGGCCAGGAACCCAAGCGTTGGCGATTTCAAGGGTCAATTTCCGAGTCGGGAGCAGACGCCTCGCAAGCGCCCGCCGCCGTATTGGGCACGATTGGTCCGGCGGCGGATCAACCGACTAACCGGGACCGACTTCGGGAGATCGCTGAAGGCTTAGACTCGCAGGTGGGGCATGAGTTTTTCCGCGCTTTGCTTAGTACCCTCGCGGTAGCCCTCAAAGCCGACTTCGCGTTGATCAGCGAGTTCAACGGCCCGCCGCAAAACAACCTCACAACGGTGGAGGTGTGGGCCGATGGTGCTCCAGCCGAGAACATGACTTACGAACTTATGGGTTCGCCCTGCGAGCGAGTAGCCAACTCCGGATACTGCCTATTTCCGTCGGACGTGCAAGCGCTCTTCCCGAACGACTGGCTACTGGCGGACATGGAGATTGAAGCCTACGCGGGCTTTCCTTTAGTAGACGAAACCGGGCAGGTCATTGGGTTGCTGGTCGCGCTATGGCGGACGGTCCTTTCTGACGCTGATTTCACGGAGCAAGCCATGCGCATCTTTGCGAGTCGCGTCACCGCTGAACTCGGACGGTTGCGTTCAGAACGAGCGCTTCGACAAAGCGAACTGCGAGTTCAATCCATTCTCGATAACGCCCCCAGCTTGGCGGTCCAGGGCTACGACCTCCATGGTCACGTGAAATTCTGGAACCCCGCCTCGGAGCGCATGTTTGGGCTTCGAGCCGAAGAGGTTATCGGTTGTTCGCTAGGCGGTTTCCTCATGCCCAACGAGGAACATAACCAGTTTCTCCGGCATCTGGACCAGATCCGTCAGACCGGCAAGCCCGTTGCCCCGTACGAGGTTCACTTTACGAGGCCCGACGGCGAGTGCGGAACCTGCCTCTCCTCAATTTTCCAGATCCCGGGGTTGGTCGACGAACCCATTTACATCTGTATGGACGTGGACGTCTCGGACCTTCATCGCACCGAGGAAGTCCTCCGCAACTCCGAGCGAAAGCTGTTGACCATTATGCAGGGTAGTGGCTTTGGCTACTGGGAATGGGATTTACCTTCGAACATCATCCGAACCCAGCATCCCGACTCGGGTCGGTTCGGCGTGACTTCGGAAAAACTGCAATCCTGGGAACAGTTGATGGAGTCCATCCATACTGACGATCTGGCGACTACCGACGAGGCCATGCGTCGGTTGTTGGCGGGGGAGACCGGGGAATACATTTCCGAGCACCGCTTGCTCACTGGCAATGGGGGCTACCGCTGGGTGCTGGCCAGGGGCAAGGTCATCGATCGCGACGAACGGGGCGAGCCCATTACCGTGGCAGGCACTCATCTGGACATCACGGAGCGACGGTCGCACGAGGAAGAGATCTCGGCCTCCGAGAGCCACTTCTATAACCTGTTTCATCTTTCGCCCGAGATCACGGCGCTTCAAGATTTTCATACCGGTCAGTTCTTGGATGTAAACCAGGGCTTTAGCCGAGTACTGGGCTACACGTTGGAGGACGTTCTGGGAAAGACACCCGACGATCTGCATCTGGTTGCTGAGCCAGACCACCGCAAGCAGGCACGCCGGCAACTGGAGCAAACCGGCTATGTCGAATACGATTGCCTGCTGAATTGCCGCAACGGTCAGCGACTTGAAGCGCAGACCCACGCCCGCCTTCTGGTCCAAGACGAGCGCACTTGCCTCATCTCGGTAATGCACGACGTAACCGAACGGCGGCGAGCCGAGCGACATAACGTCCAACAAAACCGTCGGCTGCAATCCCTGCGCGCCGTGGACATGGCGTTATCCAGTAGCTTTGATTTACGCGTTACCCTTGGGGTGATCGCGGACCAAGCCCTTTCGGTGCTTGGCGCGGTGGCCGCGCGGGTTTCTCGCACGAACGATGTGACGCACGAACTGGAAGAACTGGTGCAGCGCGGATTGCGGCAAGGGGGGGCGGGCCGTGCACTGAAAATCAACGAGAGCCCCGCCGGCCTGTCCATTCGCGAACGTCGGACCCTGACGATATTGATGGATGAAGTGGGAGGTTGCACTCAGCCGTTCCCTGGAGTTACCGCGCCCCTAGCGCTCTGCTACTGCGTACCCTTGGTCTCGAAAGGACGGACTACCGGTGTGCTGGAAGCGTGGAGTACGTCGGACACGCCCGATGACGAGTGGATTTCTTTCCTGGAAGCGCTGGCGGGGCAAGCGGCGATTGCCATGGACAACGCGGCCCTCTTTGAGGACCTGCAGCGGGCGAACTTGGACATGTCATTAGCCCTGGAGCAGGTCCTAGAAGTCTGGTCCGATTCGGAGTCCATCTGCCGCTCCGAAACGACCGGCTCCGGACGCGAGATTGCCGATCTTGCCGTGCATCTGGCCCGTAAGCTGGGCGTGCCCGAAAGCGCGATCGTCCACCTGCGGCGTGCGGCACTGCTACGCGACTTAAGTATGAGCCACATTTCCGATGGAATCCTCAACTCGCCCGACTCTTTGAGCACCGAACAGTGGGCGGCCATTCGCCAACATCCAGGCGCGAGTGCGCGTCTGTTACAAATGGTCCCTTCGCTCCGGGAAGCTGCCGAATTGGTGCTGCACCACCACGAAGCGTGGAATGGCCAGGGCTACCCAGAGGGGCTATTGGGCGAGCGGATTCCGCTACGATCGCGAATTCTGGCGGTGGCGGATGCTTTCTACGCCATGATCTCGCTCCGACCGCATCGCCCCGCACGCTCCCCGCGCGAGGCAATGGAGGAAATCGAACGGTGCTCTGGCACTCAGTTTGACCCTCAGCTCAGCCAACCGCTCCGGGCCTGGTTGGAGGAATACGGCCCCCAAGAAAACGGGTAAACCACCGCCATGTCGTGCGCCCTGGCATTGCTTGCGGTCCTCACGTTTGGCGAGTCGACCATGCCGATACGGCCCACCATGGACGAGTTCATGGGGATTAATGTCCACACTGTCCAGTTCCGCCCGGCACTGTATCAACCCGTCGCCCGACACCTGCGTAACTACCATCCGGTGGAATGGGACCTCGGCAACGACGTGGGCACCCGATCGACTTTCCCGCTGACTCATAATGGCGTGAATTGGGATGACCTCTACGGCAAGTGGCGCGCCGCAGGCTTTCGTACTTCGGCCGCTGTCATGTTTGAAACCCTTTCCCCGGCCCAGTGGGAAGGTCGCACCAAAGAGGCGGAAGCTTATGGCGCGGCCTTTGGTGCTTATACTGCTGACCGCAAGTCCGTGGATGCCGCCGAGATCGGCAACGAGCCCGGTGAGTTCACCGACGCCGCCTATACCGCCCAGTTTGTGGCGATGGCCCGGGGGATCCGGCGCGCCGCGCCCCAACTGCCGATTGCCACCTGCGCCGTGCGGGTGGGCGCTTCGGGGCGCTACCACAAGAGCGTCGACTGCGTGAAGGATCACCTTGATTTGGTGGACATCCTGACTCTCCACACGTACTCCGAAGCGGAGCCTTGGCCTACGTTCCGGCGGTCGTACCCCGAGGACCCGAAAGCTCCTTTCCTGCAGCCCGTGCGCGACCTCATCACGTGGCGCGATCGCTACGCCAAAGGCAAGCCGATCTGGGTGACCGAGTTTGGCTGGGACGCCAGCAGCAAGACCCCGGACCCCAAAGGCGAATGGGCGAAATGGGTGGGAAACTCTGAGACCGAGCAGGCCCAGTGGCTGGTGCGGGCTTGGTTGGAGTTCGCCCGCTTGGACGTCGCCCGCGCCTATCAGTTTTGGTTTAACGACAACGATGAGGCCCAGATGCATGGCTCCTCCGGACTCACCCGCGCCTACGTGCCGAAGCCGTCATTCCACGCCGTCAGTCACCTCCGTCGAGCCCTGGGGAGCTATCGATTTGCTCGGGACGTCGTCCGGCAAGAAGGACAACTTTTCGTGACGGAGTTTGTTCGCGATAAGGCCCCCCAAGATCGATGCTGGATGGTGTGGCGGCCCACCCGGGACGATCGCCCTTCCCCCGGTGTGATCCCAGGTTGGCGCGGCACCGTCTCCCGCGCGGAACGCCTTGCGCTTTCGGCAGCGCCGCCCCCCGCAGAGCCGGTCCGAGCGATTGACGGGCAACTACGAGTCACTGCCAGCGGGACTCCCCTATTCGTGTTCTTCCGGCTGCCTTAACGGGTGATCCGACGCGCAGGCCCCGGCGGAATGAGCGCATTCAGCGCGGTGACGGCACGCCGGGCTTTGGCTTCCTCCACGGGCTTGGGCCAGACGGCCCGCCCCCCACGGTTCAGCATGGGACGCACCTCGGCGCTAAGGAATTTTCGGCCTCGCCAGCGCAAGGTCACGACGGCCGACGCGGCGGGCAAGGGTGAAATGAGGTTCCCCAGTGAGTAAAGGATGGGCCGACCCGCGTACACCTCGCGCCCTTGCAACGTGTGCGGGTGCGCGCCCAGCACCCCATCCGCGCCGGCATCGATGAAGGCGCGGCCGAGGGCCACCTGATACGCCGTGGGCCGTGTGTCGCGCTCGATGCCCCAGTGGAGGGCGACCAGCACCACATCGGCCCGTTGCCGAGCAGAGTCAACCACCTGAGCCAGGCGCAGACGGGCGCGGTCATTGATGACGCCACCGAAGGCTAAAGTGGCCACCCCGGGGGATTTGATGGACGCGGGAGTGCACTTGGCCATTGCCCCCGAGCCCATGAAGGCCAGGTAACTCACCAAGCCCACGCGCAGTCCACTCGGCAACACCTTCACCACCACCGCTTCGGCATCGGCCAGGTTTTCCCCGGCTCCTGTCGCGCCGATCCCCGCCTTGCGTAGCCCGGCACGGGTTGCACGCAGGCCCTCAATTCCGTAGTCCATCGCGTGGTTATTGCCGAGACTAACGAGGTCCAGACCCATGCGGGTAAGGGACGCGATGTGCCGGGGATCGGCCTTGAGAACGAACTGGCGACGGGCCTTGCGATCCTCGGCCGATTTCCTTGGCGTGGGGATTCGATGCGCCGTAAGCGGGACTTCCAAGTTAGCGTAGGCCACGTCGGCCTGGGCGAACACCGGGGCAATCGCCGCCACCGATTCGCGCTTTGGGTCCATCGCGTAGAACATGACGTCGCCCCCGGCCACGAGAGTCCAGGTGGTAGGCGCGAACGCGCAAACGGCGACAATGATCAACAGCATCTCTGCGGATAAGACGAGTCGACCACCCCCGGACGCCGCGCCTCTGGCAGGTATCCTGCAGTCCAGCGCGGCCTCGTAGCTCAGTGGATAGAGCGCCTCCGTCCTAAGGAGGGCGTCG
>Ga0335397_10007634_pt1 | contig 13739 bp, 9 predicted proteins | sample MAT04_FD_205740 | JGI IMG/M metagenome (GOLD analysis project Ga0335397, IMG submission 205740) | Freshwater microbial communities from Lake Fryxell liftoff mats and glacier meltwater in Antarctica - MAT-04 (spades assembly) (version 2) ...
ACTAGCAGCGCGGGACGGTCCTTCCCCGGACCGCGTGCCCGGGGAGCCGCGGGGGAAGCCGGCCCTCCGGGCGACGCCGGGAAACGGTGGGCGACGCCGGGAAACGGTGGGCGACGCCGGGAAACGGTGGGCGACGCCGGGAAACGGCACGCGAGCCGATGGCGGCCCTGCCCGGGACGCGAGGCCCCGCCGCCCGCGGCGGTCGGGCCGCGCGTCCCGGTCCCCGGGTCGGTCTCCGGGTTGGGCCCGGGTCCGGCCCCCCGCCGTGCCATCGGCGGCTACGACGTGAAGTTGGAGACGGTGCGGAGGCCCTTGCCGATGCCGCGCATGGCGAGCATGAGTTCGTCCGGGTTGTCGGCGGCGCCAAGCGCGTCGTCGTAGTCGATCAGCCCCTCGGTGACCAGGCTGCGGAGCGACTGGTTGAACGTCTGGGTGCCGTAGTGCTCATGGCCGTCGTCGAGGAGCTTCGCGATGTCGCGGGTCCGTCCCTCGAGGAGCATCTCCTTCACGGTCGGGGTCCCGAGGAGGATCTCCACGGCCGGCACCCGCCCGGCCGCGGCGCGGCGGGTGACGAGCCGCTGGCTCACGACGCCCTCGAGCACGAGCGCCAGCTGGAGGCGGATCGACTGGTGCTGGTGGGGCGGGAAGAACGAGATGATGCGCTCGACGGTCTGGACGGCGTTGACGGTGTGCAGCGTCGAGAGCACGAGGTGCCCCGACTCGGCGGCTTGGAGCGCCGACTCGATCGTCTCGCGGTCGCGCATCTCGCCGAGGAGGATCACGTCGGGCGTCTGGCGGACGACGTGTTTCAGCGCGGTCGCGTAGTCCGGCGTGTCGATGCCGATCTCGCGCTGGGTGATGGCGCAGCGCTTGTCGCGGAAGATGAACTCGACCGGGTCCTCGATGGTCACGATGTGGCGGTCGGTGTGCTCGTTCATGTGCTCGACGAGCGCCGCCAGCGTCGTGGACTTGCCGGAGCCCGCGATGCCCGTGACCAGCACGATGCCGCGCTGCAGGCGCGACAGGCGGGTCAGCGGAGCCACGGGCAGATGCAGGTCCTCGATCTTGGGCACGCGCTCCTGGACGTGGCGGAAGACGAACCCATGCCGGCGGCGCTGGACGAAGAGGTTGGCGCGGAAGCGGCCCACGCCCGGGACGACGAACGCGACGTCCTTCTCCATCAGCACCTTGAACGCCGCGACCTCCTCGGCGGAGAGGATCGCGCCGAGCAGCGCCTCCGCGTCCTCGGGGGTGAACCGCTCCTCGGAGAGGAACCGGATCTTGCCCTCGCAGCGCATCGCCGGCCGCTCGCCCTCCCGGAGGATGAGGTCGGAGGCGCGCTCCTTGACCATGACCTTGAAGTGCAGGAACGGGTCGGACATGGGGGCTTCCGTGCGGGGGTCCGCGTCCCCTTTCGACCGAACGCCCACTCCGACCGGAGCGCCGCCGTGGTGGAGCACCCCCGGGCCTCGCCCCCCCGGCGTTCGCCGCTCGAGACGCCGCCCGACCGCCCCTTCAGGCGCCGGGGAACCCGTCAGGTGCCGGGGGACCCGTCAGGCGCTGGGGGACCCGTCAGGCGCTGGGGGACCCGTCAGGCGCTGGGGGACCCGTCAGGCGCCGGAGAACTCGTCGGCGGCGCCCGCGACGGTCTCCGGGCCGGGCCGCGCGACCGCAGCGTCGAGGGCGGCGCCGACCGCTTCAACGAGCGCCTCGAGGCCGGCGCCGGTCGCCGCCGAGATCACGAGCACCTTCTTCTTGAGCTTGCGGCCGAGCGCGTTCCCGGCCTTCTCCGCCTCGCCCGGGGGCGCGAGGTCGCCCTTCGTGCCCACGACGATCTCCGGCCGGTCGGCGAGTCCGTGCCCGTACGCCTCGATCTCCGCGCGCACGGTCCGGTAGGCCTCCACGGCGCTGCCCTCGAGCGGGAAGAGGTCGAGGCAATGCACGAGGACGCGGGTGCGCTCCACGTGGCGCAGGAAGCGGACCCCGAGCCCCTTCCCCTCGTGCGCGCCCTCGATGAGCCCCGGGAGGTCGGCGAGCACGAAGCGGCGGAACCCCTTCATCTCGACGAGCCCGAGCTGCGGCGCGAGCGTCGTGAACGGGTAGGAGGCGATGCGGGGCGACGCGCGCGAGATCCGCGACAGCAACGTCGACTTGCCCGCGTTGGGCAGCCCCACGAGGCCGGCGTCGGCGAGCAGGCGCAGTTCGAGGCGGAGCTTGCGAGTGACGGACGGGACGCCGAGCGTGACCCGCGTCGGCGCCTGGTCGGTTGCGGTGGCAAACCGCGAGTTGCCGAGGCCGCCGCGCCCGCCGGGCGCCGCGACCCACGAGGTGCCGGGGACGACGAGCTCGGCGAGGACCTCGTCGGTGGTCGCGTCGAACACCGTCGTGCCCGGCGGGAGGGAGACGACGAGGTGCGGACCGTCCGACCCGTGGCGGTTCCTGGCGCGCCCGGGGCCGCCGGGCGTCGCCCGCATCACGCGGTCGGAGACCATGTCCCCGAACGTCGTCAACTGCGTGTCCGCCACGAAGACCACGTCGCCGCCGCGGCCGCCGTCGCCGCCGGCGGGGCCGCCGAGGGGGACGTACTTCTCGCGCCGCCACGCTGAGCAGCCGTCGCCGCCCCCGCCGGAGATCACCGTCAGCAGCAGTTCATCGACGAACATGGGACGCGGCGCTCCGGGAGACGACAGGGCGCGCGCGGGGACCGCGCGCGCCCGAGCGGCGTCGGCAGCGACGGTCCCCGGCGCGCGCCGGGGACCCGGCGTCGATCAAGCGTTCGCGGCGACCGGCGTCTTCGCGACCAGCGCCTTCACGTGCACCGAGCGGTTCTCGTGGAACTCGACGATGCCCTCGTGTGCGGCCCAGATCGTGAAGTCGCGGCCCATCTTCGTGTTCTGGCCCGGGTGGAACTTCGTGCCCACCTGCCGGACGATGATGCTGCCGGGGACCACGTGCTGGCCCGCGAAGACCTTCACGCCGCGGTACTGCGGGTTGCTGTCGCGACCGTTGCGGCTGGAACCCTGACCCTTCTTGTGCGCCATGACGCGACTCCCTGCTACGCGCCGACGACGGCGTCGATGCGGACCTCGGTGAAGCCCTGACGGTGGCCCTGCTTGCGGCGGTAGCCCTTGCGACGGCGCTTCTTGAACACCACGATCTTTTTGGCGCGGCCGTGACGGACGACCGTGCCCTCGACCCGGGCCCCCGCGACGGCCGGCGTGCCGACCGTGGTCGTCCCGGCGTCCGTGGACACGAGGAGGACGCGGTCGAACACGACCTTTGCGCCCGGCTCGGCCTTCTGGAGTTCCAGCCGGAGCCGCTGGCCCGGCTGGACGGTGTACTGGCTTCCGTGATCGTCGAAAACGGCGTAGGGCATGGCGGGGTCCCCGGTCCGAGGGGGGCACGCGCGAGACGGCCCGCGACAGCGCGGGACGTACCTCGACATCGAGCCTCTGGGACCGTGCGAAGCGGGTAAAGGTACCCGGAGACGCCCCGGGCTCAACTCCCGGACAGGGCGTCGTCGGCGGAGGCCTCGATCCCGGTGGACGACGTCGGCCCCCCGGCAACCGTCCGGGCGCCGTCCGGCCGCCCGGGCGTCCCCCGGGGCGGCAGGCCCTTGATGGCCCAACCGCCGTACGGGATCGCCGGGTCGGGCACCATGCGGAACGGGCCGGTCAACCACGTCTCGAGGGCCGCGAGGGCGTCGCCGCGCTTCTTGCGCAGCAACTCGGCGATCGGCGGCGGCAGCCGGACCTCCATGCCCCCGTGCCCACGGGAGCGGGCGGCCCGCGCGCGCATCTCGCGCAGCACCCGCAGCGCGAGGCCAAGCGGATGCCGGCGTCGCCCCGCCCCGCCGCAGGTGGGGCAGGCGACGTGCGTCACCGAGAACAGCGCCGGGCGGATGCGCTGGCGCGTGAGTTCGAGGCAGCCGAACGGCCCGATGCGCGAGAGGCGGATCCGGGCGCGGTCGCGGCGCAGGGCTTCGCGCATGGCGCGCTCGACCTGGTGCGTGTGGGCCCGCTCGCGCAGGTCGATGAAATCGACGACGATCACGCCGCCCAGGTCCCGCAGTCGCAACTGGCGCGCGACCTCCGGGACCGCCTCGAGATTCGTCTTGAGCGCCGTCGTCTCGAGATCCTCCTCCTCCGTCATCCGGCCGGAGTTGACGTCGATGGCGACGAGCGCCTCGGTCGGGTCGATCACGATGGAGCCGCCCGACGGCAGGCGGATCGTCCGCCGGAAGGCGTCCTCCATCTGCGCTTCCACGCCGAAGGCGTGGAAAATCGGGGTCGGGCCGGGGTGGACCTCGATCGCGGGCAAGGGCGACAACGCGACCGGTGCCGGCGTCGACGGCGCGACCGCGGCCGGCGGCTCGTCGAGCATCTCGAACGGCTCGGCGGGCCCCCCCTCGAGGGCGGGTTCCGCCGCGGCGACGGCGTCCGGGCCGGTCGCGGCAACCGGGGATGAGGTGCGGGCACCCGCGTCGCCCACGACGGACGGAACCGACGCCGACGTTTCTGCCGCCGAGGTTTCTGCCGCCGAGGTTTCTGCCGCCGAGGTTTCTGCCGCCGAGGTTTCTGCCGCCGACATCTCTGCCCGCGCCGCGTCGAGCGGTTCGGTCTCGGGATCTCGATCGTCTGGCGCCGGGTCCACCGACCGCACGTCGGGCGGCGACGGGGGCGCCACGGGCTCGGCCGGGCGGGTCCGCTCGAGATACTCGCGGATCCGGGCGGCCACGTGGGCGTCGTCGCAGACGACGCGCGTCGCGTCGGGCGGCAGGAAGTCGCGGACCGCGCGGGAGACGAGGTCGCTCTCCTCGTGGACGAGGCGCGGCCCCCCGCCCTCGAGGAGCCGTCCCTTCAGGTTCTCCCAGAGGCGGAACTGCTCCACGAGGTCCGACTGCACCTCGCCCGTGGACCGCCCGTTGGAGGCGGTGCGGAGGATCACGGCCATGCCCGCCGGCAGGTTCAGGCCGTCGAGGAGCGACCGCATTCGGTCGCGTCCCTCGCCGCTCTCGATGCGGCGGGACACCCCGGAGCGGGTGGAATTCGTGAGCAGAACGACGTAGCGCCCGGGCAGGGAGATCCGCGTCGTGAGCGTCGGGCCCTTGTGACCGACGGGGCCCCGCGAGATCTGGACGAGGATCGGGTCCCCGGGCTTGAGGAGGTCCGTGATCTTCCGCGGGGCCCCGCCGCTCGCCTCGCCGCCGCCTCCGCTCGCAGCGCCGCCAGCGCCAGCGCCAGCGCCGCCATTCGCCGCCGGAGTCCCCCCGTTTGCCGTCGGGGTCGGGCCAGCGTGGGCCGGCGGGGTCGGGCCAGCGTGGGCCGGCGGGGTCGGGCCAGCGTGGGCCGGCGGGGTCGGGCCAGCGTGGGCCGGCGGAACGGCGTCCGGGGAGATGTCCGAAACGTGCAGGAACCCGGTGACGCCGCCGCCGAGGTCCACGAAGGCGGCGCCGATGCCCTTCTCGACGTTCTGGACCCGGCCGACGTAGACGTTCCCCTTGCCCGTGGGGTCCGTTTCCGCCTCGACGTAGACCTCCTCGAGCCGGCCGTCCTCGACGAGGGCGACCCGGATCTCTTCCGGTTCGTCGGTGTTGATGAGGAGGACCTTCTCCATGCGGTCGCGGAGCCTATCACGGACTTCCCACGTCCGTGCGCTCGTCCTCGCCCGTTCGCGCGCGGCCTCGCGCCCGGCGCGGTCGGCGAGGGGCCGACGCACCCCCACCTGCCCTCGTCGGGCCCCCACCCGATCCGCCCGACACCCGGCCGCGGCGGACCGACCCGCCCCGGGACGCGAGGCCCGGCCGCGCGTCGTCCCCCCAAAACGGGATCGCGCCCCTCGCAGGAGGGGCGCGATCCGACGGACGGGGCCGGTCGGCGGGTCAGCGACCCATCGGCACCGGCGCGGGGGTCGCGGACGGGGCCAGGACGGCCGGCGGACGCGGCGCGCCGGGCGTGCCGAGCCGCTCGAACTCCGCCTGGTTGCGCTCGGTGCGGCCCGACAACTCGTCGTCGATCGTCAGGTTCGCCGCGTCGGACCCGCGGAGGATCCTCGGTGTGATCGTGATGATCAGGTTCGAGCGGATCTTCGAGCGGGACTGGCCCTTGAACAGAGCGCCGAGGAGGGGCAGGTCGCCGAGGATCGGCAGCTTGTCCTGCGAACTCGTGTCGCGGTCCTCGAGGAGGCCGCCGATGACCGCCGTTTCCTTGTCGCGGAGGAGCATGTGCGACACGAGCGTGCTCGACTGGATGCGCGGCAGGTCGATCGTCTGGCCCGACACCGTGAAGCGGTCGAAGCCCGGGATCGAGCTCGTCGTGCCGTTCAGGGCGCGCTGCTGCGGGATGACGAGCAGCATCACCTTGTTCTCGCCCGGGATCACGTGCGGGATCACGAGGAGCTGGAAGCCCACGTTCACCGGGCTGTTGTCATCCTCCTCGACGGAGAACGTGAGGCCGCCGTTCTGGTTGCTCGCCGCGTTGCTGCGGGCGTACCGGATCGACTCGCCGACGAAGATCGTCGCCTCCTGGTTGTCCAGCGCGAGGATCTTGGGCGCCTGGACGACCTTGCTGCACCCGTCCTGCTTCAGCATCTTGAAGAGGACGTTCGTCTGGCCGAACGAGAGGGTGCCGTACTGGAACGCCGACGCCGAGGGCGCCGGGAACGCGGTGCCCGAGATCGCCTCGCTCCAGCCCGACGTGGCGCCGCCGGCGGCGAACGGGAGGCGGTGGTTGATCCCCGCGCCCGTGAAGCCCATCTGGAAGCCGGAGTCGGACTGCATGCCGAAGTCGAGGACGTCCTGGTTCGAGGTCGAGATGATGTTCATGTCGATGAACACCTGCGGCGGCTCGACGTCGAGCTCGCGGCAGAGGTTCAGGACCTGCTGACGCTTCGGGTCCGTCCCGGTGATGAGGACGGCGTTCACGCCCGGGATGTAGTGGACGGTGCCGTTCTCCGGCGCCACCACCGACTGCAGGGCGGCGACGATGGGGAAGTTCTCGGCCGCCTTCGACGGGTCGTCGCTGGGCACGAAAACGTCGGACTCGACGATGTCGGCGCCGACGGACGCGGAGCCGCCCGAGCCGCCGCCCGTGCCCGACGAGCTGCTGGTGGAGCCGCCGCTGGCGCCCGTCTTCAGCACGCCCTTGTAGGGGGGCGGGGGACGGAGGTAGCGGAACTGGTACTTGTCGCTCCCGAGCTCGAGGGAGGTCGTGGGGACGACGCGGAGCACGCCGTAGTCGCTCTCGACGAGGGTGTACTTGCCGGCGGTCTCGACCACGTCCTTCAGGGCGGCGCGCCACGGCACCTTGTTGAAAGTGACCGAGATGCGGCCCTTGACCTCGGGGGAGATCACGATGTTGATCGGCTCGCCGCCGCTGGCGCCCGCCGCGATCAGCTTGATGACCTGGTTGATGTCCTCGTCCGTCGCGTCGATCGTGACCAGCGGCGGCTTCTCGACCCGCAGCAGGTTGAGCGACCTGCGGACGAGCACGCCGTTGATCTGCTCGGCCATCGCCTGCAGGGCGTCGGCCCAGTAGAGGTCGAGGACCCGCAGGGTGACCTTCTCGGTCCTGGCCTGCGGCGCCACGATGAGGTTCACGCGCGTCTTCGGCTGGATCTTCTGGCTGACGACCTGCTCGAACGTCGCGTCCGCGACGTCGAACGTGACCTTGCCGTCGCCGACGTCGAACTCGCGCAGGCTGGAGGCGTCGTTGCCGGCGGCATGGACGCGGCCGCCGAGGGCGACCAGGGCGAGGGCGGAGACCGCCACCCACCGGGGGATCCGACGCGAAAGGGACCGGTGCATCATAGGGAAAGGGCTCCTGCCATGCCGATTCCCCCGGGGGGAACGGCGTCAACCTCTTTGGTTGTTGTCGGTCGGGCGGGAGCGGAAATCAAGGATCGCTCTCGACCCGATCGACGCGGACAACCGGACGGCCCCCCGGCCGCGACTCCCCCATCGGCTGATTGGAGGCCGAACTCAAGCGGTCGGGCCGCCGCCCGGGCCTCGCGTCGGGCCGACGATCGAAGCTCCCCGTGGCCACGGCCCCGGTCGTGGCGTCCGGGACCGTCACCGCCGACGGCCTTGGCCCCGAGCGCGTGTCCCCCGCGGCCCCGAACCGCCAGCGCCCGACGGCCAGCCACCCGACGGCCAGCCACCCGACGGCCAGCCCCCCGACGGCCAGCCCCCCGACGGCCAGCCCCCCGACGGCCAGCCACCCGACGGCCGGTCCCCGACCGCCGAACCCGGTGCGGCTCGTCCTTCCGCGCTGCCCCCTTCCGCTTCCCCTGCCGCGTCCCTTCCCCTCCCTTTCCCGCCGTCCCAGCCCCCCGTTCTCCGCTCCGCTCCGGCCCCTCCGCAGCGCTGCCCGCGAGCGCACCGGGGGCGGCGCAGCGCGCCGCGACCCGAGGGGCTCCCCCCGCCGCCTACTTCGGTCCGACGGCCGCCGACGCGTCGACCTTCGCGCCGCGCGCGCCGGCCGCCCGGTCCGCCGAACTGGCGTCCTCGCGGGCGACGAACACGCGCTCGCCCTGGTACTCGAACTCGACGCCGTCGCGGCGGATGCCGACGATCCGGACGTCCTTCCCGTCCACCAGGTCGCCGTGGCGGAAGACCTTCCCGCTCACGAGCGCAGCGGAGGTCGTCGGCTCGGGGTTCACCATGACGGCCGTCACGTGGAACGTCTTGGCGTGGAACTCGGACAAGGTCCGGCCGCGACGGCGGTACGCCTTGACCTCCTCCAGGACGGCCACGGCCGCCGGGTCGATCTCCTTGCCCCGGACGAACGCCTCCCAGGCGACCGAGAGCGAGTTGACCTCGGCGTAGTCGCCCTTGCGGAAGGCGAGGTCCACCTGGTCGCGCGTGTCCTTGGCGACCGACGCGGTCACGCGGAGCTCGCGCGGGAGGTCCTTGCGGGTGGCGGCGAGGCTCTCCATGACCGTGCGGACCTTGTCCCCGCGGCCGAGCAACTCGGGGAACGTCACGTTCTTCATGGTCGCCGCGGTCGCGAGGCGCACGCGGAGCTCGTTCACGAGCCCGTCGATCTCGCGGCAGATCCGGTCGGCCTCGAAGATCCGGTGGTCGAGGACGAAGGCCTTCTCCTGCTCGACCTTCTCGCGCACCTCGTCGAGGCGCTTCTCGAGGTCGAGGACGACGCCCTCTTCATTCATGAAGCGCGCCTTGACGACCTCCGGATCCTCCTCGATCACCTCGCGACGGACGTCCACGAAGGGGTCGCGGCGCGAGGTGGCGGGGCGCAGCGTGTAGGAGTCGCGCTTCTCGGGCTGGAAGGCCAAGATGCGCTGGGCGACGGCGCCCTCCTCGCGGCGCTCGGCCTCGTTCGCGATCACGACCGCCGCGGCGGCGTTGGCGGGCGGGTTGTAGTAGTACGTCTCGACGGCGAGCACGCCCTTGTGCACGGGCGCCTCGTCACTGTCGCGCTCGCGCGCCCCGCTCTTGACCTTGAGGCCCTTGACGGCCACCAGGCGCGGGTCGATCTCGATCATGTTCACGAGCCGCAGGAGCGAGGCGGCGTCCGCCTCGAACTCGAGGGTGTTCGGGGTGACGTAGACGCCGCGAGCCAGCTCGCTCTCCTTCGGGGCGTTGTCCGGGAGCTTCGCGAAGCGGGCGCCGGCCTGCGTCAGGAACGTCGTCAGGTTGACGTGGAAGTCCGCGATCTCTTGGTGGCGCGGCAGGATCTCGAGCTCGCGGTCGCGGACGGCGCGGAAGACGATCACCTCGTCCTCGCGCTCCTTCGTCCGCCGGATCTCGAGGTCGGCCGAGGCGATGCGGGCGTCGAGCAACTCGACCTCGGCCTGCACCTCGTCGATCTCCTGTCGGTCCGCGTACACGAGCGCGCCGATGCCGCCCGTCAGGAGGACGGAGGCCCCGATGGTCAGGAGCAGGCGCTGGCGTTCGTTGAGCTTGGCCACGGTGGACTCCCCGATCTCACTTAGCCGCCCCCGCCGCGGGCGCGGCGGGAGAGGCGGGCTTCTTGGCGCCGTCCACGGACGGCGGGCGGAGCCGGAGCTCGCACTTGAACGCCCCGGTGACGGGCGGCGACAGCACCTTGCTCGAGCCCTGGTTCACGATCTCGATGTTCGGGTTGCTGATGGAGACGAAGTCGGTGAAGAACTCGCTCGACCGCCCCGTGCCGTCGGGGTCGCCGGTCAGCGCCTTGTAGAAGGCGCTGTTCTGGGCGAGGGCCTCGTTGCGCGTCTGCATGGCGAGGAACCCGGCGAAGCGGAACTCACCACCGTCCTGCGGGGCGCCGAGCTGGCCCGGCCGGCGGTTGGCGGCCATCTGCGTCGGGATCTCGAGGTCCTCGACCCAGGCGTTGTAGGGCGCCTCGCGGTTGGCGACGATGTCGAAGAACTGGTCGAGCTTGCGGGACCACAACACGCGGTTGCGGTTGATCGACTGGATCGCCCGGCGGCGCTGCTGGTACTCGTCGACCTCGCGCTGGAGCGCCAGCGAGCGGTCCTTCTGGCGGTCCTTGTTGACCGCCTCCTCCTCGCGCAGCGCCTTGACCTCGCGGACCTTCTGGAGCTGCACGAAGTGCGTATAGGCGTAGAAGCAGCCGGCGCCGACGACGGCGACGACGCCCGCGATGATCGCCACGAAGCGGGCGACGGGCGTGCCGGTGGCGGCGCGGTACTCGGGGGGCAGGAGATTGACGCGGATCATGTCAGGCATCCTTCCGGAGGCGCGACGCGAGGCCCACGGCGACGGCGAGTTCGCCCGCGTGCTCGCGGAGGGCGTCGACGTCCACGCGGTCCGCCGCGATGGGCAGGTCGCCCGTGGGGTCCCACGGCGAGACGGGGCGGTCGAGGACGCGGGCCAGGTCGTCGGACAGGCCGACGAGGCGCGCGCCGCCGCCGGAGACGAGGACTTCGTCCACGCCGCGGTCGAACTGGTTCTCGAAGTACTCGAAGGAGAGACGGACCTCGGTGGAAAGGTCGTCCACGGCCGGGGTCACGGCCCCGCGGACGCGGTCGGCCTGGTCGCCGGGGCGGCGCTTGACGGCCTCCGCCTCGCCGTCCTTGAGGCCCAGGCGGTTCGCGATGGCGGCCGTGAAGGCGTCGCCGCCGGAGTGGATCTCGCGCGTGAACAGCGACGCACCGCCGCGGATCACGTTCACGCTCGTCTTGCTGGCGCCGACGTCCACCAGGGCCCGGACGCGGTCGCCGGCGGCGCCCGTGACGGCGGTCTCGTACGCGTTGCCCACGGCGAACACGTCTACGTCGACGATCTCGGGCTGGAGGCCGACCCCGGCGAGGATGCGGAGTTGCTCGTCCACGAGCGCCCGCTTGCACGCCACGAGCAGCACCCGCATCTCGTTGGCGCCCGCCTCATTCATCCCCGGCGCCTCGAAGGGCTGGCAGTCGAGCACCACCTCGTCCACGTCGAACGGGATGTACTTGTCGGCTTCGTAGCGGATGGCGTTCCGGAGGTCGTCCGGGCTCATCTTGAACATGGTCAAGTAGCGGACGATGACCGACTTGCCGCTGACGGAGGTCACCACGCGCCGCGTGTGGAACTCGTTCTCCTCGAACACCCGCGCCACCGTCTCGCGGACGGCGTCGGGAGAGGGGAGCTCGGCGTAGCCGAACCCCGTGAGTACGAGCCCGCCGCCGCTCCACGTCAGCTCCACGGCCTTCACGGCCTTGGTGCCGACGTCGAGGCCGATCAGGCTCCGGATCCGTCGCTTGAACATGGTCGAGGGTCCACGCGCGCCGCCGCGCCCAAGATGGGGTGTGCGGTCGCGGACCCCTTTCGACCCGTCGCGCGGCCCCACTTGAGGGACAACCACCCGGGCGTCCATCGCGGTGGACGTCGCCGGGGGCGCCGGCGGCACGCGCGGCGCGGAAACTGCACTCCGCCGCCGGACCCGGGGGCGACCGGGAGGCCGCGCCCCCCCATCGTCCGGCCGCCCCCCCCGGGCGTCCGGCCTCGCGGGTGCCGGGGCCCCCGGGGTCCGGGTCCCGCGGGCGTGCGGGCCTCGCCCGACGACCGGTCAGACCGAGGCGGTCACCGCGCGCGCGGCCGCCACCTCGGCCGCGAGGGCGCGGTGGAGGTAGGCATCGACCTCGTCGGCCGTGGCCAGTTTCAGCGACCGTGCGGCGATCCCGCGGGCGCGTTCGAGGGTCAGGCCGCGCACGAGCCGGCGCACGCGCGGGATCACGGCGGGCGTGAGGCTCACCTCGCGCAGGCCGAGGCCGAGGAGGAGGACGCTGTACGCGGCCTCGCCCCCCATCTCGCCGCACATCGTCACGGGGATCCCGCGGGCGCGCGCCGCGCGGACGGTGTCGTCGATCAGGCGGAGGATCGCCGGGTGCGAGGGGCGGAAGAGCGGCGCCACCTGCTCGTTCGTCCGGTCCACGGCCAGGGTGTACTGGATGAGGTCGTTCGTCCCGATGGAGAAGAAGTCGACCTCGCGGGCGAGGAGCGCCGCCGACACGGCCGCCGCCGGGATCTCGATCATGGCGCCCACGCGCACGCTCGCCACCGGCGCGAACGGCACGCCCTGCCGCGCGAGCGTGTTCGCCGCCTCGGCGAGCAGCGCACGGGCGTGGCGCACGTCCTCGGGCGACGAGACCATGGGCAACATCACCCGCACGTCGCCCTCGCGCGCGACGCGGAGGAGGGCGCGCAACTGCGGCCGGAAGACCTCGGGGTGCGCGAAACACCACCGCAGCGACCGGACCCCCAGCGCCGGGTTGCGCTCCGACGACGTGCCGCCCGGCGTCGCCTTGTCGGCGCCGAAGTCGAACGTCCGCACGGTGAGGCGACCCGGCCGCATCCGCTCGAGGGCCTCGCGGTAGGCGACGAGGTGCTCCTCCTCGTCGGGGACCGGCCGCGCGGGGTCGAACAGAAACTCCGTGCGGAAGAGGCCGATGCCCTGGGCGCCCCGCTCCACGGCCGCGGCCACCTCGAGCGGGAACTCGATGTTGGCGAGCAGCGTGACGCCGTGGCCGTCGAGCGTCTCGGCGGGGAGGTGGCTCTCCTCGAGGAACGTCCGCTCGCGGGCGTCGTGCTGGCGCTCCCGGCGCTCCGCCTCGGCGCGGACGCCCGCGTCGGGCTCCACCACGACCGACCCCGACGTGCCGTCGACCCACACCTCCGTGCCGGGCGCGACGGCAGCGACGACGCCCCGCACGCCGACCACGCACGGGAAGCCGAGCGCCTTCGCGATGATCGCCGTGTGGCTCGTGGGCCCGCCGTGCTCGAGCACGAGGCCGGCGATCCGACGCCCCGCGAGCGCGGCGCACTCCGACGGCGTCAGGTCCTCCGCGATCACCACCACCGGCGAGCGCCCGTCGCCGGCCGGCGCGGTCGCGGCGGGCATGCCGGCCAGCGCGCGGAGCAGCCGCTTCTCGACGTCGAGCACGTCCTGGCGCCGCTCCGAGAACATCGGGTCGGCGACCTGCGCGAGGCGGTTGAAGTGCCGCCTCATCACGGTCTCGACGGCGTGTTCGGCGGACGAACCGCGGCGGACGGCCTCCTCGATCTCGCCCTGCACGGCCTCGAGCAGGATCTGGTGGACCTCGAAGATCGCGCCCACCTTCGGGTCGACGGCCAGCGCGCGCTGCGCGTCGGCGAGGCCGCGTTGCGCCTCCTCGGCGGCGCGCGCGAGCCGCGCCACCTCGGCGGCGACCTCCTCGGCCCCGATGCTCTGGCGCTGCGTGGACGCGTACGGCACCGCCTCGTGGTGCACGGCGCGACCGACGCGGCTGCCGTC
>Ga0335397_10007635_pt1 | contig 13739 bp, 13 predicted proteins | sample MAT04_FD_205740 | JGI IMG/M metagenome (GOLD analysis project Ga0335397, IMG submission 205740) | Freshwater microbial communities from Lake Fryxell liftoff mats and glacier meltwater in Antarctica - MAT-04 (spades assembly) (version 2) ...
GGATGCACGCAGAACTTCCGACGATCGAGGCGCGTGACGACGTACCCGCCACTTCCGAGACACACCACGACCGCATCCGATCGCTCGCGCGTCGGGCCCATTCGGGCCGGGGGCCCTGGCCGGCGCGCGAAACCTGCGAGACGCTGGTCCACGAGACATGAGCGGCACGACGAAGGAGTCATCGATGACGGCGATGAAATTTTCGGCCAGCGCAGCGAGCAAGCACGGGGCGACCGCCGAGATCGCCGGCCAACTGGTGGCCTCCGAGGTCTGACCTGCGCGCCCCACCGGATGCGGGGCGGGCCGAGCCGGTCAGGGGCGCGGTGTGCCCGCCAGGACGCTGCGCACGAGCTCGAGTTCCTCGGGTGTGGTCGGCGCGCGTGGGGTGATCGCCCCTTCGTCGACCAGGGTGCGCAGCCATCCGACGTTGACGTCGGGATCGAACGCCACGATCACGAGCGTGGGGTCGGCCGCGGCCGTCGCCGGCGCGCCGGCGACGAGTTCGAACGCACGACGTGCGTCGGCCGACCGATCGGCCCAGTCGTCGGATGCGATCACGAGCAGGCGGACGTTCGACAGCACGGCGATGCCCACCACCGCCCAGCCGACTGCGAGTGCGCGGCGATCGAGCCGCCGGAGCTGATCGATCGCCAGCGCAAAGGGCACGGCCAGCACCATCGCGGTCATGTACTGGTAGCGGGGTGACGCTGCCGCATCGAGACCGAACACGGCGCGCTGCCAGCCGATCGCGAGCAGCACCGGCACGGGCAGTATCGCGAGGACGGTGACCATCGACCTCGCTCGCAGCGAGAGCGGGGTGACGAACACGACGACCGCGATGCCGAACAGCGCGGCCCCGGCGAACAGGATCTGCCCGGTCATGCCGTTGAACGTGGCGGTGAGCGCCAGGCGAGCGAACTTCAGTGCTCCCGATACGGTGGCCTCGCCCTCGTTCCCCGCCGGATCGCTGCCCCAGGTGAACAACCACCAGCTGTACAGCACGGCCTGCGGCACCACGGCCACAGCCGCCGCCCGCCAGCGGCGTCGCCAGCACAACATTGCGAACACACCGGCGGCGAAGAACGGACCGAACGCACTCGAGCTCACCCCCACGATGCCCACCGCTGCGCCGGCAGCGTCGCGGCGCCCCACCGGACCCTCGTGGTCGACGAGCACGAGATGGGCGAAGAACGCGACGAGCGACAGGTTGTAGGTCACCTGCACGGCGAAGACGACGTTCTCCCACCCGCTCCCGAACAACAGCATCAGCGTGCAGACGAGCAGCGTCGTCCACTCGCTCACGCCGACACGCCGGCACAGCTCGCGCACCAGCAGCACGGCAGCCACGTGCAACGCCATGTTGACGATGAGGAACGGCCAGTACGAGTCGATGCCGAATGCCTGCTCGATCACCCAGTACACGAGCAGTGGTGGCGTCATCCAGTGACCGTCTTGAGCGGCGAACAACCAGTCGCCGACGCCGAGCTGGTCGCGCATCGCACGACGGGTGAGCACGAACGCCCAGTCGTCACGGATGAACCACTGACGCCGTCCCACGAACCCGAGGATCACCATCGCAACGGCGAGCACCGCCACCGAAACATGCCGAGGGGTGATGCGCCGCCAGGCGGCCCCCGGATCGCTGGTCACCGGCCCCTCACGACGATGCGCCACCACAACTCCAGGAGCTGGCGCGCGCTCCGGGCGATCGCCGGGAGGCGGAAGAACTGCGATTTCCCCGACGGTCGTGCGAAGTGGTGCACCGGTGTCTCCACGAACCTGGCACCCTGCTCGGTGAAGCGACGCATCATCTCCACGCACACGACACCGCTCGTCGACGTGAGCGGCTGGTCGACGATGAGGCGACGACGGAACATCCGGAAGTCGCAGTCGGTGTCGCGCACCGGCAGCCGGAACAGCACCTTGACCACATGGTGGTAGGTGCGGCCGATCACCTTGCGGTACCACGGGTCGCCGCGACCCAGCTTGTAGCCCTGCACCACATCGACGTCGGCCGTGGCCAGTGGCACCATCGACGCTGCCTCCGACGCGTCGTACTGGGCGTCGCCGTCGGTGTACCAGATCCACTCGTGGCGAGCGGCGGTGAAGCCGGTGATGAGCGCGCCGCCGTACCCGCGGTTGCGTTCGTGGTGGATCGGGAGCAGCCACGGCCGATCGGCCGCGAGCGCATCGAGCACCTCGCGTGAGCCGTCGGCCGAACCGTCGTTGACGACGATCACCTCGAGTTCGTCGACGAGTGGGGCGAGCGCAGCGTGCACGTCGTCGACCAGCTGCCCGATCGTCTCGGCGTCGTTGTAGCAGGGGAACATCGCCGACACCGACGACAGCCGGGCCGGGCCGTCGGTGGCGCGAGAGGTACCGGTGGTCGCGGTCATGCGGGGCGCTGCTGCAGGTCGGCCAGCGCCGCGCAGACCAGGTCGATCTCATCGTCGCGCAACTGGGGGAAGCAGGGGAGCGAGATGCACTCGGCGGCCCAGGCCTCGGCCTCGGGACACGGGGAGCCCGGGAGGTGGCGATAGGCCGGCTGCTGTGTGAGCGCGAGCGGGTAGTGCACCCCTGTTCCGACGCCGCGGGCGGCCAGTTCGTTCCGCACGTCGTCGCGGTGCTCGTGACGGATCACGCACAGGTGATGCACGTGGCCGGCGCCGCCTGCTGGTTCGGTTGCATCGGCATGCCACCGCAGCGCCGGGGCGGCGGTTCGGTAGCGGGTGACGATGTCTCGCCGGCGCTCGTTCCACCCGTCGAGCAGCGGTAGGCCGAGGCGGAGCCACGCCGCCTCGACCTCCGACATCCGGAAGTTCTGCGAGACCCACTCGTGCACGTACTGCTGGGTCATGCCGTGACCCCGGAGGCGACGCACTCGCTCGAGCAGGTCGGCGTCGGCCGACAGCACGGCGCCGCCGTCGCCGATCCCGCCGAGGTTCTTGGTGGGATAGAAGCTGAACGCCACCGCTGCCGACCTGTCGTACCGGTCGAGTGCGCCCATCGCCTGCGCGGCGTCCTCGACGATCGGCAGATCGGTGAGGGGCAGTTCGGCACGTCGGCCATACAGGTGCACCACCACCACCACCTTCGTGCGTTCCGTGCGAGCCGACGCCATCGCATCGTGGTCGAGTGCCGCCGTCATCGGATCGACGTCGACGAACACCGGTGTGGCGCCGAGTGCGCACACCGCCGACGCGGTGGGAACGGCGGTGAAGGCCGGCACGATCACCTCGTCACCGATGCCGACCCCGAGCGCGGCGAGCACGAGCTGCAACGCGCCCGCTCCCGACGACACGGTGACGGCACCGACGGTGCCCGCCCATGTTGCGAGCTCGCGTTCGAGTGCGTCGGTCTCGGGGCCGAGCAGCAGTGTGCCGCAGTGCAGCACCTGCTCGACACGGCCGAGGTACTGGGCGACGAGCGCCGGCGCATGCCGGCTCAGGTCGACGACAGGTACCACGGATGCTCCCGGTAGAAGTCGATCGTGTTCCGCAGGCCGGTGGTGAGGTCGGTGGCGGGTTCCCACCCGAGATCGTGGCGGATCGCGCTGCTGTCGGTCTCGAACGACCCGATGTCGATGCGGCGGTGCACGGGCGGCCACGGGGTGGTGACCACCTCGCTGCCGGTACCCGCGAGGCTGGTGAGCTCGTCGGCGATCTCGCGCAGCGAATGGCTGCGCACGTGGCCGACGTTGTAGACGGCGCCGAGCGCCTTCGGTGTGGAAGCGGCGAGGATCGCGTCGACGACGTCGTCGACGTAGAGGCAGTCGCGACGCTGTTCGCCGCCGCCGAAGAGCTCGATCGACTCGCCCTGCAGGGCCTTGCGCACGAACACCGGCAGGAAGCCGAGCTCGTCGCTCGTGAGCCGTTGGCGGGGGCCGAACACGTTCGTGAGGCGCAGCGAGGTGATCGACATGCGATGGGCGCGGGCGTACACCATGTGGAGGTGCTCCCCAGCGAGCTTGGCCACTCCGTTCACGTCGATCGGCCGGGCAGGGGTGTGCTCGTCGACCGGGAACCGGTCGACGCGGCCGTACACCTGGCGGGTGCTGGTGTGCACCACACGAGCCTCGGGGTTCTCGACGCGGAGCATCTCCAGGAATCGGGCATGGGTGATCGTGTTGAGCTCGAGGTCTCGCACCGGGTCGGTCATCGATGCGGTGTGGCTCACCTGACCGGCGAGGTTGAAGACATGGCTGACACCGCGTAGCAGCGGCGCCACGCGCGCATCGCCGATGTCGGTCTCGAGCACCTCGACCGAAGAGGTGTCGATGGCGTCGAGGTTCCTCGGGTTCGCGCCGTGCTCGGCCACGACGGCGTCGACCACTCGCACGGCCACACCCTCGGCGACGAGACGGTGGACGAGGTTCGAACCGATGAAGCCGAGTCCGCCGGTGACCACGCACCCGTGGGTGCGCAGCGCGTCGAGGTCGGGATGGGCGGGGTGCACGGCCGACGATCGTAGGCGCGCTGTCGCGTGGAGCCGCGACGCCCTCGCCGCGACGCCTCGCCCCGCGTTCGTGACGTACCTGACACACTTGGCCGGATGGATGCCGACGAGTACCGCCGCATGGCCGACGCCGGCGAGCGCCACTGGTGGTACCGGAACACCCGTTTGCTGCTCGCTCAGCTGCTCGTCCCGCATCTCGAGGGGCGGCATCGTCCGATGGTGCTCGATGCCGGCGGTGGCACCGGTGCGACCGGCGGCTGGATGACTCGATACGGCACCACGGTGCTGGCCGACGTCGAGCCGATGGCGCTGCAGGTGGCCCGCACCGATCACGGCGACGAGCGCCCCGCAACGCCGGGAACGCCCGGAACGTCTCGAGTGGCACGTGGGCACGGGCTGTTGGCGGTTCAGGCCGACCTCAACCGGTTGCCGTTCGCCGATGCGTCCTTCGACGCGGTGCTGTGCGTGACGGCCCTGTGCCACCGGATGAACCCTGATCCCGCCGCGATCGTGCGCGACTTCGCGCGGATCACCAAGCCGGGAGGTGTGGTGTGCCTGATGGAGCCCGGCGTGAAGCGGCTGTGGCGTGGCCACGACGAGGTCACCCACACGGGCCGTCGTTTCAGCGTCGGCGATCTCCGCGAGATGGCCGAGGGCGCGGGGCTCACCGTCGACCGTGCGACCGGCGCGTATTCGTTCCTGGTGCCCCCGGCCGCGATCCTCGGTGTGGTCGAGCGGGGCAAGCAGAAGAGCGACGTGGGACGCAACGAGAGCGGACTGGGCGGTACCTTCTCGGCGCTCGCTCGCACCGAGCGGTGGCTGCTGCGGCGTCGGAACCTGCCAGCAGGTCTGTCGGCGATCGTCGTCGCCACCCGACCTGTCTGACCAGCGACCCGTCAGCGGTCCTTCATCCGTTTCGGTGGCGCGGTCGAGGGATCGATCGGCCAGTGGTGCTTCGGGTAGCGACCGGCCATCTCCTTGCGCACGTCGGCCCACGAGCCGCGCCAGAACCCCGGTAGGTCGCTGGTGATCTGGATCGGGCGGTCGGCGGGGGACAGGAGTTCGATGGAGACGGCCACGGTGCCGCCGGCGACGGTGGGGTGCTCGGTGATGCCGAACAGGTCGTGCACACGAACCGACGCGGTGGGGTGATCACGCGCGTAGTCGATCGGTACCTGGCGGCCGGTGGCCGTGGGCAGCAGGGCCGGCGCCAGCTCGGCCAGTTCGAGCTGGCGGTCCCACGACAGCTGGTTCGCGAGCAGCATGGGCACGTCGAGCCGGTCGAGATCGGCACGGCCGGTGGAGCGTACGAGATAGGGGGCCAGCCACTCGTCGAGCGTCGCGATGAGGTGCTTGTCGGAGGTGTCGGGCCATCCGGCGTCGGGGAAGCGGTACCGCAGGAACGCAAGCCGGGCCCGGAGGGTGTCCGCGAGGTGCATGTCGAGTGCGGCGAGACGAGTGGTCCTGACGCGTTCGACGAGGGCTGCGGTGGTGTCGTCGCCGGCGCTCGGCGCACGGGTGTGGTCGCTGATGGTCATGTTGCCGAGTCGGGTCTCCACTCGGAGCACGAGGTCGTTGCGCTGCTTGTCCCACACGAGGTTCTCGCGCCGGTCGATGTGGTCGGCGAGCGCCATCTCGAGCTCGTGGGCGTCGAGGCCGGCGCCGAGGCGGATGCGAGCGCTGGTGCGGTTGCCGTCGAGGTCGGCGGCGACGACGAACGGCTCGCGAGCCAGCGGGTCGTCCTTGGCCACCCAGGCCCCACCCCCGGTGCGGAGCTGGAACTGGCCGAGCTGGCTGCGCCGGGTGCCGACACGGTCGGGGAAGCCCAGCGCCAGCACACTGCCGGCATGCGCCGCGTCGACCTCGTGCAACACGATCCGCACACGGGCCCGCCGAGCGATGTCGAGCGCTCGGTCGCGCACCCGCTCGATCACGCGGCGGTCCGCGCGATCATCCCGCTCGTCCCCGCACACCAACCGCACCCTGTACGAGAGATCTGAGGGCAACGCATCAGCCCGCCCCCGCAGCACGTCGCGCTCGTCGACCACTGCAGCGACCACACAGGCCAGGGGTTGCAGGTGGCTCGGTGCAGCGACGACCATGCGCGCGAGACGCGGGTGCACCGCCAGGACGAGCATGCTGCGGCCGGTGTCGGTGATCTCGCCAGCGGGCGAGAGTGCCTCCAGCTCGATCAGCAGCTGGCGGGCGGTCTGCATCGCCTTCGCCGGTGGTGGGTCGAGGAACGGCAGCGACTCGGGCGTGGCGTGCCAGGCAGCGAGCTCGAGCGCGAGCCCGGCGAGGTCGACCTGGGTGATCTCTGCCGGCAGATGGGCGAGGCGGGTGTTCTGCTCGAGCTTGCTCCACAGGCGATAGCAGACGCCGGGTTCGGTGCGGCCCGACCGGCCGGCTCGCTGGTCGGCCGAGGCGCGGCTCGACGACACGGTGGTGAGCCGGGTCATGCCGGTGCGCGGATCGAATCGGGGAACACGGGCGAGACCGGCGTCGACGACCACCCGCACGCCGGCCACCGTGAGCGACGACTCGGCGATGTCGGTGCTGAGCACCACCCGCCGACGGCCAGTCGGCGACGCCGCGAGTGCGAGGTCCTGGTCGGCGAGCGACAGTGCGCCGGCCAGGGGACGGACGTCGACGTTGGCCGGCACCCGATCGCGCAGATCGTCGGTCACCCTGCGGATCTCGCCGATGCCGGGGAGGAACACGAGCACGTCACCGGTCTCGTCGCGCAGTGCTGTGAGCACCGCCTCGGTGACGGCCTGCTCGATGCGGACACCCTTCGTCATCGGTAGTGAGCGGATCTCGACGGGGTATTCGCGCCCTGCACTCTCGATCACCGGTGCAGGCACACCGTCGCCGAGCAGGTCGACCAGCTTGCGCGTGTCGGGGGTGGCCGACATCGCGAGCAGTCGGAGATCGGGGCGGAGCGCAGCACGCACGTCGAGCGCCAGGGCGAGACCGATGTCGGTGGGGAGGTTGCGCTCGTGCACCTCGTCGAAGATCACGATGCCCACGCCCGGGAGCTCGGGGTCGTGCTGGAGCCGGCGGGTGAGCACACCCTCGGTGACCACCTCGATGCGGGTGTGCTCGCCGATGTGGCGCTCGTCGCGGGTCTGGTAGCCGACCGTGCGCCCGACCGGTTCGCCGAGCAGGCTCGCCATCCGCTGCGCAGCGGCGCGCGTGGCGAGGCGCCGGGGCTCGAGCATCACGATCCGCCGGTCACCGAGCCATGGTTGGTCGAGCAGCCACAGCGGCACCACTGTCGTCTTGCCGGCGCCGGGCGCTGCCACGAGTACTGCGGCACGACGGGCAGCGAGTGCGAGTCCGAGCTCGTCGAGCGTGGCGACGACGGGGAGGTCGGTGACCGACGGCGGGATCGGCACCGGGGCGGCGTCGGGCTCAGCCCGCGAGTGCGGGGGTGCCGTGGAACGGGCCGGGATCGCCCGTGACCGGCAGATTGGGCCGCGACCAGGCGCACGACGTGGCGATCACGTCGGCGACCGACCGCCACTCGGCGGCGTTCCAGCCCTCGGCGGCGGCCGTGACGGTGCCGTCGGTGCGAACGAACACGAACGCCGGCAGCTGCTGGAGGCCGAGGCTCTTCACGAAGGCGCGATCGGGATCGCAGAAGACGAGGAAGTCATCGGCGATCGGGCCCAGAAAGGCGCGAGCGTCGGCGCGGCTGCAGGTGAGCACGAAGTTCACCCGAGCGTCGGAGCCGCGGAAGCCGTCGAGCACACGCACGGCGGTGCGCAGGATCCAGGCGCTCTCGTTGGTGAACGGGTCGAGGATCACGCTGGCCAGATGGAACGTGGTGAGCCACTCCTCGAGCGGGCGGGCGTCACCGTCGAGTGCGGTGAGGACGACGTCGGGCGGAGGGTTCATTGCCACGGCCGACAAACTACCAAGCCGATCCACTCGCCCCCCAGCTCACCGGATCTGGCGATCACAGGTGGCCGGGAACCAGAGGCCGGCCGACGGCGACCTTTCCCCCATGAGTCTTCGTGTTCTTCGGCGCGCCCTGGTTGCCGTCACCCTCCCCCTGCTCGCTCTCACCGGATGTGGTGACGACGACGATCACGGGCAGGAATCGTCGACGGCGACCGTCGCTGCGTCGGCCGATGCGATCGTGATCGACATCGACGCCGACGCCGGTGAAACCGGCACCCAGACCGTGACGGCGGGTTCGACCGTGTCGCTGCGCATCGCCTCTGCCGAGGAGCACGAATTCCATGTGCATGGCTACGACATCGAAAGCAGCGGCACCGACGTGACGATCACCTTCGTCGCCGACGAGGCCGGCGAGTTCGAGGTGGAGAACCACGACACCGAGGAAGTGATCTTCAGGCTCGTCGTGGAGTGATGCTGACCCGAGTCCCACGTGCCCCCCCGGGGCGGCCGCCAGCACTCGGGCGGACACGTGGGACTCGGACGGACACGTGGGACTCGGATGTCACGGGGCGGGGGAGTGCAGGCGAGCGTGATCACCACTAGGTTCGGGCCGTGCATCCCATCGAGCGGCTCCGGTACGTGGCACGGGCATCGGGCGGCGACCAGCGGATGCTCGTGCGAGAGACCGCGGGTGCGCTGCGCGGCCTCCAGTTCGAACCCGCCGGTCTGGTGATCGCGTGTCGACGCATCGTCGAGCGCCATCCCACGAGCGGACCGCTGTGGTGGTTCTGTTCGTCGTTGCTCACCGCCGCCCGGCCGTTCGACGCGGCGTACGAGCTGGCGAGCGAGATCGAACACGACCGCACACCCGACCATCTGTACGACCTCCTGCCCGACGACGCCACGGTGTGCGTGGTGGGGTGGCCCGACCTGATCGGGGACGCGGTCATGCGTCGCGGCGACATCCGGGTGCTGGCCGTCGACGCCGACGACGAGGGGAACTCGTTCGTGCGTCGACTGCAGCGAGCCGACATCGAGGCCGAAGTGGTGCCGGCCGCTGGCATCGCCGCAGCGGCTGTGGCGGCCGACGTCGTGCTGATCGAGGCGATGGCGACGGGTTCCAGCGACGTCCTCGCCACCGCTGGTTCGCGGTCGCTCGCCAGCGTCGGCTACTGCAGCGAGGTGCCCACCTGGCTCGTCGCCGGCCGAGGGCGGCGGCTGCCCGAGGCACTGTTCACCACGATGGCCACCCGCATCGCCGACGTGAGGGTGCCGTGGGACGCCGATGCCGAACCGATGCCGCTGGCGTTGTTCGCCTCGGTGATCGGCCCGAACGGGGCACACGACGCCACGCAGCCCGGCGTGCTCGACCCTGAGTGCGGAATGGCGCCAGAGCTGGTGAAGCCCTCCCCGATGTAGCCCGTCGCCAGCGGGTGTCGGCAGGTGCCGCGCCAGTGGCGCGGTCGCTCAGCGCTGGCCGGCGCGGTTCGGCTGGAGGTTGGCCGCCTCGGCCAGCCGGCCGGCGAGGCGCTGCTCGCTCGTGGGCACGAGACCGACGGTCACCCGGATGTGCGCGACGTCGTCGCGTACCTGGAATGGTTCGCCCGGTGCAGCGCCGATGCCCTGCGCCGCAAGGGTGAGCAGCGCAGAGCGCTCGTCGCGCACCCGCATCCACAGGTTGATGCCGTCGCTACCGGTCGACGGCACACCGTTCGCGTCGAGCACTGTGGCGATCGCGGCGCGCCGGGCGGCGTACTCCTCGCGTGCCGCGGTGACAGCTGCGATCGTGGCGACGTCGTCGATCATCTCCAACAACACGGCCTGCAGGATGCGGCTGCTCCATCCTGGTCCGAGCAGACGCCGGTTCGCGACCGCGGTGATCACTTCACCGGCGCCGCCCACCGCAGCGAGGCGCAGATCGGGGCCATGGCTCTTGGAGTAGCTGCGGATGTGCACGGTGCGGGCCGGTAGCCAGTGCCCGAAGCTGACGAGCTTGCCGCTGGCGATGTCGCCCGAGTGGTCGTCCTCGACGATCACGGGGCGAGCCCCGTGCTGCTGCAGAAGGTCGGCGAGGGCCTTACCCCGCTTGTGGGTCATCGTCACGCCGCTGGGGTTGTGGGCGCGGGGCTGGCAGAAGATCGCCACCGGCCGCCGATCGAGCGCCGCCGCGAGTTGGTCGGGCACCATGCCCTGGTCGTCGACGTCGACGCCGATCGTCTCGGCGCCCAGCTGTTCGAGCAGGTCGAGGAGCGGCGGGAACGTGGGGTGCTCGACCACCACGCGGTCGCCGAGGCGCACGACCACCTGGGCCACCCGGTCGAGGGCGTCCATCGCCCCGTCCACCACGGTGAGCTCCTCCGGTCGGAACGGCCAGCCGGCGCGCAACCGCTCGTCGAGTGCAGGCAACACCGGCTGGTCGAGGTAGCTCGAGGTGAGGGCCTGGCCGCTCACTCGGGCGATCACCGGGCCCAGGTCGGGCAGCAGGGCCGGGTCGGGCGTCCCCGTCGACAGATCGACGGCGAAATGACCCGGCCCCTCGGTCACCCGCCGGTAGCGGCGCGGCGAGCCCCGTCCGGTGGGCTGGCGCACGAAGGTGCCCTGCCGGCCGCGAGCATCGATCGCGCCGACGAGCGCCAATGTCTGCCACGCCTCGCTCACCGTCGTCGGCGACACACCCAACGCCTTCGACAGCTCGCGCACGGTGGGCAGACGGTGTCCGGGTTGCAGGTCGCCCGACGAGACCAGGCGTCCGATCGCTGCGGCGATGCCCTTCGCAGTGCGGTCGTCGATCAGCGTCGCGAGTTCCACCCGGGATCCCTTCCCAACCCGTCGCGTCTGCCGTTCGGCACAGTTGCATGAACGGCGTGTAACGGTTTGTGCGGGCACAATATCGGCATTGTCAGCACCGTAGTGGAACATTACGATCCGCACGATGAGCGACACGTCGATGGGGACCCGCACCGTTCGTGCGGCACTGGTGCAGACCGATTGGCCGGGCACCAAGGCCGAGATGATCGACAAGCACGAGCAGTACGCCCGCGAGGCGGCGGCCCAGGGTGCACAGGTGATCTGCTTCCAGGAACTGTTCTACGGCCCGTACTTCTGTCAGGTGCAGGACACCGAGTACTACGAGTACACCGAGTACATCCCCGACGGCCCCACCACCCAACGGTTCATGGCGCTCGCCAAGGAGCTCGGCATGGTGATGGTGCTGCCGATGTACGAGATCGAGCAACCGGGCATCTATTACAACACCGCGGCCGTCATCGACGCCGACGGCACGTACCTCGGCAAGTACCGCAAGCAGCACATCCCGCAGACCAAGGGGTTCTGGGAGAAGTTCTACTTCAAGCCCGGCACCGGCGGATACCCGGTGTTCGACACCGCGGTCGGCAAGGTCGGGGTGTACATCTGCTACGACCGCCACTTCCCCGAGGGCTGGCGTGCACTCGGCCTCAACGGCGCCGAGATCGTGTTCAACCCATCGGCCACGCACCGCGGCCTCAGCGAGTACCTGTGGCGGCTCGAGCAGCCGGCATCGGCAGTGGCCAACATGTACTACGTGGGCGCGATCAACCGGGTGGGCATCGAACCCCTCGGCGAGAACGACTTCTACGGCCAGAGCTACTTCGTCGATCCCGAGGGCAAGTTCGTCGGCGATGTCGGCGACGCATACCAGCCCGAGCTCATCGTGCGCGATCTCGACATGGACAAGATCAAGCAGGTCCGCGACCGCTGGGCGTTCTACCGTGATCGTCGTCCGGACGCGTACGACGAGCTCGTCGAGCACTGACAGCTGCGCCAGCGCGCCGAACACAGACGGGCTGCACAGACAGCGGCCGCACACGGATGGGCCGCACACAGAGCGGCTGCACGCGGATGGGCCGCACACACAGAACGAGGGAAGGGGACCCCACATGGCAAGGACGCTCATCAAGAACGGCAAGGTCATCTCCACGACCGGCGTGATCGCACAGGATGTGCTCATCGACGGCGAGACGGTCACTGCGCTCGGCTCACCCGGGTACTTCACCGACGAGGGCATGGACACCGTCATCGACGCCGCGGGCAAGTACGTCATCCCGGGTGGCGTCGACGTGCACACGCACATGGAGCTGCCCTTCGGCGGCACCTTCGCGAGCGACACCTTCGAGACGGGAACTCGGGCCGCAGCGTGGGGCGGCGTCACCACGATCGTCGACATGGCGGTGCAGCGATACGGCGAGAACGTCTTCGACGGCTTGGCCGAATGGCACCGCAAGGCCGACGGCGAGTGTGCGGTCGACTACGCCTTCCACCAGATCATCGGTGGCGTCGACGACGAGTCGCTCAAGGCGATGCGGTATCTGACCGAGCACGAGGGGATCAGCAGCTTCAAGTTCTTCATGGCCTACCCCGGCGTGTTCTACAGCGACGACGGTCAGATCCTGAAGGCGATGCAGACTGCCGCCGACTGCGGCGCCGTGGTCATGATGCACGCCGAGAACGGCATCGCCATCGACGTGCTCGTGCAGCAGGCGCTGGCCCGTGGCGAGACCGACCCGAAGTACCACAGCTACACGCGTCCTTCGGCGCTCGAGGCCGAGGCCACGCACCGCGCCATCGTGCTCAGCCATGTGGCCGGCAACGTGCCGCTGTACATCGTCCACATGTCGGCCGGCGACGCGCTCAACGAGGTCGCGGCCGCACGCCACAACGGGCGCAACGTGTTCGCCGAGACCTGTCCGCAGTACCTGTGGCTCACCCTCGAAGAGACGCTCGGCCAGCCCGGCTTCGAGGGCTCGAAGTGGGTGTGCAGCACCCCGGTGCGCTCGAAGACGAACGACCCCGACTACATCGGCATCATGGGCCATGGGCACCAGGCCGATCTGTGGAAGGGCCTTCGCATGAACGAGCTCGCCGTGGTCAGCACCGACCACTGCCCGTTCTGCTTCAAGGATCAGAAGGAGCTCGGTCTCGGTGACTTCTCGAAGATCCCGAACGGCATCGGTGGCGTCGAGCACCGCATGGAGCTGATCTACCAGGGCGTGGTCGCCGGCGAACTGAGCCTCGAGCGCTGGGTCGAGACGTGCTGCACCACACCGGCGCGCATGTTCGGCATGTACCCGAAGAAGGGCGTGATCGCGCCCGGCAGCGACGCCGACGTCGTGGTGTGGGATCCCAACACCAAGACCAAGATCGGCATCAACGACAAGCACCACATGAACATGGACCACAGTGCATGGGAGGGCTGGGTGATCGACGGCAAGGTCGACACCGTGCTCAGCCGCGGCAGCGTGGTGATCCAGAACGACACCTACACCGGACGCAAGGGCCACGGCCAGTTCGTCAAGCGTGGCCTGTCGCAGTACCTGGTCTGATCCCTCGAAGACCACGTC
>Ga0335397_10007639_pt1 | contig 13733 bp, 14 predicted proteins | sample MAT04_FD_205740 | JGI IMG/M metagenome (GOLD analysis project Ga0335397, IMG submission 205740) | Freshwater microbial communities from Lake Fryxell liftoff mats and glacier meltwater in Antarctica - MAT-04 (spades assembly) (version 2) ...
GATAAACCCAATGGTATATGGCTTTATGTGGAGCAGGCGGTGGCAAGTATGCCCGCAAAACCTTACCGACAACGGGTATACTTTGTCTCAGAACTTGAAGAAGATTCATACACCAGCGACGTATATACCCTCCGCGACGAACAAGCAGCCGTCGGTGCCTGGAAAGATCCTGCAGTTTTTGGCAGTCTTACCCCTTTCGACCTCGTCTTCAAAGAGGGCTGCACCGTTTTCCTGACTTTCGATGGTTTCCAGTTTGCAGGCAATACTGATGCGCAATCGTGCAAAAGTGAAATGCAAGGTGCTTCCTATGCCACCTCGGAAGCCATGATCACAAACAAGGAAATAAGAAGCTGGGATAGAGGATATAACGATGCTGACGAACAAGTATGGGGAGCCACTGAAGGCCCTTACATTTTCAAGCGACGCTAGTTAAAACAGAATTATTGTTAATCGTTTGAGAATTAGAAGAACATAACCAATAAATTGTCGTTATTCGTATTAAAGTAAAAAGCAATGTCACGAAGAAGAAAAGCCGACGATATAAAAGAGTTGAAACCAAAAATCAAGGTTCAGCTTGATGCTAAAACGGTTATCACCATCAGGGACATGACCAAGTTAGCCTTTTGGAAAGAAAGATATCCCAAAGCGGAAATTATCTCATAAAAAATCCGGCTGACAGGCCGGATTTTTTTTTTTGATTAATTGGATTTATTGAGATACGATCTCTTCGATTTCGTCCAGGTATTTTTGACGAAACTGACCCTGCGCGGTCCACAAAATTTTACCCTTTCGATTAATTAGTAAGAAGGTGGGCGCGTCCTTATCACCTGCCCCTATATTATCAAAAGGGTCCCGGCTTCCTGCATAAATCATCACATGATCTAAAACAAGGGTTTCATTGTTCTCCCTGAGCTTTTTCACGACTTGCCCTTTGGCTGCCTGACTGGCACCTGTAAAGATTGGCAGGAAGCAAATATCCACGTCATACATTTGATCCATCAATCCCGTTTTTGCAATGAACTTGTTGTAAACCGGCGTTTGCCAAGTTTTCAGATCATCTTCGGCCTTTTTACTTGTACCAATTCCGATCAGCGTATATTCTGAATCGTAATATGTCGGTAGTTGATATGTCATCCCTTTTAAATCTTCCACTTCGATGGCCGGAAACTGTTTTCCGACCTGACCGGACATTTGAAAATGGAAAAACAAAAAAAGCAAGCCGACGGGAATTTTAGAAATCATAAGATGGGTTTGAGTTAACAACGCCCCAAAAGGCATGTATTGTATTGATCAAAAATTAGACTGGTTATAATCAAAAAAAACGGCTGTCGAAACAGCCATTTTTTTTGATCATATTTACTGTAAGCCCCGCCCTGATTCAGCAGGGTTCAATTCGGATTACGATTCCCGGCGAATTGTTTTGATCACCACATCTTCTTTTGGCCAGTCGCCCATGCCATTGCGTGTCCCGGTTTGTACCTGTCTGATTTGATTGACCACTTCCATTCCCGATGTCACTTTGCCAAATACGGCGTATCCAGGATTCCCTGGAGAGTAATTGAGAAAATCGTTTTTGGAAACGTTGATAAAAAACTGTGAAGTGGCGCTGTTGGGCGCATTGGTGCGGGCCATGGCGATGGTGCCAATGTCATTTTTTAAGCCATTCTGGCTTTCGAGCATGATGGGTGCTTCCGTGGGTTTTTGATTTCCATCAGGTGTAAATCCCCCGCCCTGAATCATAAAATTACTGATTACACGGTGAAAAATTGTTCCGTCGTAGGCCTTTGCATCAACGTAACGTAAAAAATTGGCAACCGTTTCTGGTGCACTGTTTGGATCGAGTTCAATCGTAACAGCACCCGAAGAGGTTTCCATTACAACGTATTCCATTGGTTTTTGATTTTCTGCCATCGGTTCTTTTTGTTCTGTTGTGATTTCTGTATTTATTTCGTTTTCATTTGTTGGGGCTTCGGATGTTCCACATCCGAATAAAAGCAATGCAGCACCCATGCTCAAAGTGTATTTCATAGGTCAAAGATATTCATTTGCAACGTTTGCCAGTTCTGATCGTTCGCCCTTTTGAAGGGAAATGTGCGCAGCGATGGGATGGTCTTTCACCCGGTCTATCAGGTATGACAAACCATTGCTCTGACTGTCCAGGTAAGGTGTATCGATCTGGTGAATATCACCAGTCAAAACGATCTTCGTATCGTCCCCCGCGCGGGAGATGATGGTTTTCACCTCGTGCGGTGTGAGATTTTGTGCTTCATCGATGATAAAGAAAATTTTGACCAGACTGCGGCCGCGGATGTATGCGAGCGGAGAAATAGCAATTTTTTCACTTTCCAGCATGGTCTCTATACGCTTGTGATTTTTGTCAGTGACCTTAAACTGGCTTTTGATATACGCCATGTTGTCCCACAAAGATTGCATGTAAGGGTCCATTTTCGATTTGATATCGCCGGGAAGGTAGCCAAGGTCGCGGTTGCTGAGCGGTACCACAGGACGCGAAACAAAAATCTGACGGTAATTAACACGTTGTTCCAGGGCTGCTGCCAAAGCGAGCAGTGTTTTGCCCGTGCCCGCCATGCCCTGAATGGTAACCAATTTGATATCGGGATTCATGAGCGCGTGCAAAGCAAAAGACTGTTCCTCATTCAGCGCTTTGATTCCAAAACACTCCTGCTCGTGAACCCGTTCCAACACATTTGCTTTTTTGTTATAGTATGCTGTTACCGACTTCCGTCGAAAAGTCAGATTGAAATACTGATTGGCGGGAATGTGCTCCATTTCGAGCAATTCCGGGCTACCTACACCTGAAGCAAAAAGTCCGTCAATGAGTTTTTCATTTACGCCTTTCATCTGCACCTGACAGGTGTTCAGCGCCTTCACGTCCTTTACCTTACCCGTTTCGTAGTCTTCCGCGTGCAATGCGAGGGCTTTTGCCTTCAGGCGAAGGCATATATCCTTTGTGACAAGAATTACCTTTTTGTCCTTGTGTGCATGTTGCAGTTGAATGGCACAATTCAGAATTTTGTTGTCGTATTTGCTGTCGCCAAATACCCGTTCAGAATTGATACCTCCCTCCTGCTGATGCAGAATTACTTTAAATTTCCCCGTGGTGGATCCATTAAGTGGCACCCAATCACTGATCAATTTTTCTTTTGAAATCCCGTCTATAAAGCGAATAAATTCCCTCGCTTCAAAATTGACCGTCTCATTCCCTTTTTTGAAATTATCCAGTTCTTCAAGCACCTGAATGGGAATGGCGATGTCGTGTTCCTCAAAATTTTTAATCGCGTTGCTGTCGTAGAGAATGACGGATGTATCCAGAACAAAAATCTTTTTTGGCCCCTTTCGTTCGGAGCCCTTCGTCTTAACTGCCATAAAGAACTTAAATCTTATGCTAAATGTAAGTCAGGCATTGGAAGATTAAACGAAACCGTGTTGCACTTATTCACAAAAAGCGGTTAAAACTGCAACAGGCTAAGATTGAAAACGGTAAGATATATAAAGCAGTAAGGCGAATGAAGTCGTGAGACTTTATTCGCCTTTGCATCATATAAACCGTAGCTTATATGACCAGTTAAATCTACAGTTCACAAAATTCGCATTAATCCCGAAGGATGTTGCTCAAATCGAAATCAAAGATGAAACTTATTTGCAAATGAAACCGAAGTCTCAAATTGCGTGGCTACCACATGGATTCCAACACATCCCGAAGGGTGGTTGAAGGGCAACACGTCAAGTCTCAATCAGCTCAACACGGCCTTCACAGGCTTGTGTTTATATGTATCGCCGCTTTTGTGAACTAAATCATTACAAACCTGGCGAACCAGGCACTTTCACTTGGATACATTGCGCTTACAGGGATCTGGCGAACCAGCTAATCATTGTCCGAAGACTTTGATTTCCTGTATCTTCAAAAGATCTTGCCTCTTTAGGCAATTTTGTTATCTCTCGATTAACTGTGTTAAAGGTATATGTCGTGTATAGTCCATCCAAACTTTTGTCTCGACTGTTTCACACAGCGTGTTCACATTGTTTATCAACAATTGTTAAGAACCTATCAAGGTCCTGGTACCATTGAATCAAACTCATTTTTCCTCTAAGAACCAGGCAGGGAAAGACAAAAAAAAAGAATCCTGATGGATTCTTTTGCCTGGATGATTGGGCGAAATTACTGCGTTTGTTCGACCCTTACATTGAGTTCTACCTTGCCTTTGCGGGTCAGGGCATAGCCATTTTTATTTTCAATGAGGCCATTGACATAAAGCTTTGTGATTCTCTCTCCCACACGCCCGTGACCTACAGAGAGGTCTTTATGGGATTCAATTTCTTTCCAAAAAGTTTTTTCGAGGCCACGCAATTTAATGCGTTCCTTTTCTGAACTGCACGAAATGTGTTGTTGAATGATTTCCAAAATCAGGCTGTCATATCTATCCATAGAATGAATCGTTTTGGGTTGGTTACTAATGGTTAATCTTGGTTTGTCTCCTTACTGTTAGGCGATGATGCAGCAAAGCCTTTCAATATGAAGCCTGGTTTAAGCGAACCTTAAATGTAAGTAAAGGAAGGCGCGATTCGACCAGTGTTCATAAAAAAATCAATATTATTTCGCATGGTCTGTAATTCAGACCACATTGTCATTTACCGCTCATCTATACATCGAAATATTGTGAGCGTTCTTTGTGCTTTGGAACGATTCTGGAAAAAAAAGCGTGCATTTTGTTCATATCTGCCTCGATATCTCCGCTTGGTCGCAAGGGTTCAGATACCACGACCACTCGAAGATCGTAATCGAATCCCACGAGCACGATTGGCACCCCAGCCATCACGGCAATATGGTAAAACCCGGTCTTCCACGTAGTGACCCGGCTTCGCGTTCCTTCAGGCGTTATACATACTGCGAAGTCAACATGCTTATCAAAAAGTGCTGCCACTTTTTCAACAAAACTCGATTTTTTTGATCTGTCGACGGGATATCCTCCAAGTTTTAGAAGGGTGTTCCTTACGGGGAATTTGAAAAGTTCTTTCTTGGCGACATATTTTACATTGAGGTTCATGATCTTGCGGGCAGCTATTCCTATCGGAAAATCAACATTGCTCGTGTGCGGTGCCACCACAAGTACATATTGCTTCAAGTCTACAGGAACTACACGGGGTATACGCCATCCTTTCAGCTTAAACCAATTGACACATAACCATACAAAAATTGAACTCATGCCGGCAAAGAAAATGAAAATTGTGAATTATACAGAGTTATACTTTTACTCACTTTGCTAAATGTGGCTCATAAAATTTGATCAAATCAAATCGCACATTCAAATCCATACTTTTGATGTCAATCTGTTATTCAGAAAAATCCCGGAATCTATGATCTTGTTTAGACGGAGAATTCATGTTCTGTCCATATGTCTACTCCCATCGCTGATTTGCTCATCCTGCAAAGAGAAAATGCCAGAAGCAAAAAGTGAAAATTTGAAAGAGGAGTTTGTTGCATCCAAGGGCATGGTCTGGATTCCGGGAGGTGAGTTTACGCGCGGAGCCCAGATACCTGGCGAATATGAACGGGAATATCCTCCTCATCAGGTTCAAGTGGCCGGATTCTTTATGGATTCCACCGAAGTCACGAATGCCCAATTTCAGACTTTTGTAAATGACTCGAAATATATTACAATCGCAGAAAAAGCGATTGATTGGGAAGAAATGCGCCAACAACTTCCTCTGGGAATTCCCAAACCCGCAGATTCACTTCTCGCAGCGGGAAGTTTGGTTTTTTCCCCTCCTGAGTCTCCCGTATCACTTGACAATCATACCCAATGGTGGATGTGGAAAACGGATATCAACTGGAAACATCCGGATGGCGATGAAAGTAGTTTTGAAAAAATCCCAAACCATCCCGTGGTTCACATCGCGTATGCAGACGCTCAGACCTATTGTCAAAGGCGGGGAGGCTCCCTGCCAACGGAAGCGGAATGGGAATACGCTGCAAAAGGTGGTTTGAATGACGCACGTTTTTCCTGGGGAGAAGAAGATCCTTTGGTAAATCCAAATCTGGCAAATATCTGGCAGGGAAATTTCCCTATTGAAAACACTGCTTTGGATGGTTTTGCGGGAACAGCTCCTGTGGCATCTTTTGCGCCAAACGGTTACGGATTGTACGATATGGCAGGCAATGTCTGGGAGTGGTGTAGTGATCTTTTTGATGAAAATCACTACCGCGAACTCGCGGGTCACAAACTCTGTCACAATCCCTCCGGACCAAAGCGCAGCTTCGATTCCCGCGAACCGCATGCGGGCAATAAAAGGGTCATCAAAGGTGGTTCGTATTTATGCCATGTGTCGTATTGCGAAAATTACCGGCCAACCGCAAGGGAGGCTACCTCTGAAGATTCCGGGATGCCTCATTTGGGATTTCGGTGTGTGATCCGACCCGATGTGGCCCCAGGCGAATGATGCTGAAGTCATTGTCGCTGTGTCTCAGCATCCGCCGTTTCACAACAAATAATATGCATGTATGTCGGGTGGTTTTTCATGGGCGATTCGCTATTTTTGCGCACATTGAAATACGCTATAGTCGACATCGAAACCACAGGCGGTAACTTTAAAACCGGCCGAATTACAGAGGTGGCAGTATACCTGCACAACGGCAACAAACAAATCGGATCATACACGACCCTGGTCAATCCGGAAGTTCCAATTCCTCCGTTTATTACCCATCTCACCGGTATTTCAAACGAAATGGTGGCTGAAGCGCCCACATTTGCCGAAATCGCCCGGGAGCTGCGTCAGGTTACCGAAAATGCAATTTTCGTCGCGCACAATGTCAATTTTGATTATGGATATATTCGCGAAGAATTCCGGAAACTAGGATTGGATTTTAAGCGAAAAAAACTGTGTACCGTTCAATTGAGCCGTCAATGTTTTCCCGGCCTGGCATCTTACAGCCTCGACAAAATTACCAGAGAACTTCAAATTGAATTGCCCGGACACCACCGGGCGGCAGTAGATGCTTTTGCCACCATGGCCCTTTTTGAAAAAATCATCACATCCAAAAGTGAAGAAGGATTGTTCAATGCCCACTGTGGCATGCCGGATTTAAGTGTATTTCAAAGTCCCTTTATTGATGCCGATTTTCTCAATAGCATTCCGGATGAGTGCGGGGTTTACAGGTTTTACGATAGAGCCGACAATTTACTCTACATCAAACGGGCCGACAATATGCTCACCTCGATCTGCGAAAAAATCAAGCCCAATGAAACGCAGATGTCCAAGGATTTACAACGCGATTTGCACCGGATCGACTATGAAAATACGGGAAGCGGATTGATTGCACAGCTCATTGAAGCGCACGAAGTTGTGGCTTTCAAACCGATATATAATTTCGGACGATTTTCGATGAAAGCCCATTATGGCTTATTCGCAAAGCAGGTGGGCGAAGAGATTCACTATACGCTGCTCAAGCGCCGCGAAGGCCGGAAAGCTTCAGCCGTTTTTGCCAATTTCTACGAAGGATTGGATTTTCTTAAAAATGTGGCTGCGCGGGCTGGTATAGAAGTGACACAGCTTCCAAATGGACGACACAGCGTGCCAGGGCTTATTCTCCCGGCTGATCAGGAACTTCAGACTGAAAATCAAAAACATTACGCCATCGTAGACGAAGGTCGCAAAGCGAGTGAGCGGTCAATGATTTTGGTAGAGGGCAGCGTTGTGCGCGGATATGGTTTCTACGATGTTGATTCACCACTGAGTGGACTCAAAACGGAGGAACTTAGTTACACCTTTCAAGACCTCCCCGAATTGGAAATGGTAACGCGAAAGTTTATCGAAAAGAAACGCTACGACACCATTTTGAATCTGCGCAATTAAATCATTGCTTCACCATTTTCTGAACCATCCTGCTGCCATCTTTTTGATTGGTAACGATATGGTATATCCCAGCGTCAAGGTGTCCAGTTGAAATACGGTTTTCAATCCCTTTAATCTGTATCACAAGCCGACCTGTCAAATCGTATATCTCAATGGATGAGATATACTGTACCGCAGTATGATCAACGAATTCCAGGCTTTCACCAAATGGATTTGGAACGAGCATCACACCAGAAAAATCTGCATTTTGCAAGCCGAGAATCGCTGATGCAGATACAGGTATATTCACTTCTTCCTGACCAAAAGCTGTGCTTGTAAACTGAAGTTCGGCTGTGAAACCGCCACTGCTTAGTTCCGAATTAAACAGAATTGGAATATTCACGCTCTCACCCTTATTTACAGTGATTGATGTCATTTGTTCATCTGCAAATAAAAATGCACCAGAGGTATTGTTGACCAGTTCCAGGTTTGATATATTAAAAAACCGCTCACCGGAATTGGTGATCACCAAATTGAATGGTACTATTTCTTCAGAAGAAGCAACCATCCCAAATTCGATTTCCTCATGAGAAATATTAAACAGTCCCACATTGGGCCTGTCTTGCGGACCAACACTGCGGAAATTCAGGATTCTATCCGCAAACTGGGGATAGTCAGAAAAAGGATTTCTGTTGTTCTGAAAATCAAAAACATCGTCATTACGCTTGCGATCCACTGCATCTGAAGGGAATTCATCATTCCAACCGCGAAGGGCTGTTTCCTGATTTTGGGTTAAAAAGCCGCCATAATTCTGATAACGAAGCACAAAATACAGTACGGCTCTGGCAGCTTTACCTTTGTGACCATCCCGCGGTTCGAAAACGACCGTTCCCGAGGCATCATTGCCTTTTTTACTGCCGCCCTGTTCATATGTAGTACTGCTCAACACATTTCCAAAAGCAAAATTTCCCCGCTGAGAATTGGCATTGACATCGGTACCGAAAAGGTGATGCACATCTGAAACCATCGGCAGAGCACTGTTGAAAAATCCTTGTGGAAATGTATGCTCCGTATTGACACTATAATTGTTGAACAAGTCTGTGCGACTGGTATAACCCACCGCATCGGTCCCGATATAGGCACGTGTGAGCCGGCTTTGCGCAGACCCCTGACCATTCACCTGTTGGTTGTCGATCACCATAAACATTTCATCTCTGGCCACATCATAATTGTATTGCTGATAGCCCTCCGCGAGAATGTCATTAAAAACATCTTTCAGCGGTGAATCGAGCAAGTCGTATGTACCATCATAATACGTATTGCTGTATTGACAATCTCCAAGCAGGTCGATAGAGATGGCTCCCCGGTTGCCCGAAGTTTTGATCACGAGCTCCGAATTGTGGCTCATGTTGTGAATCGGTTTAAAAACCACATAAAATGATGCGGAAGCCAGGGGTGCAATCTCTTGCGGATAATTCGTTACATAAAATGGTGAACTCACGTAAAAATCAAAAAACCGCAGTTCCTCAATTTCGATGGTTTCATCAAGCACATTGGTCAGCACTATTTCCACACTATCGGCATCTTCAAAGTCGAGTGTACCGAAAAGAATGTTTTCCGAGTTTACAGTTACAGCCTGGCTTTGAACCATAATAGTACAAGCCGAAGCACAAATAACGAGTAATGATTTAATCATATTATTTTTTTGCAAAAGTAAGTCATTGTCTGTATTCCTTTCGCGAAACAGCGTTATGTATATGTAAAGTTTGAGGGATGACAGCGGTCAAATCATCGTTGGTTATTACGAAATTGGCAAGCGCTAATTTTTGTTCGTCCGTCCATTGTGCAGCCATTCTTTGCATCACATCCTTTCGGGAAATGTTGTTTCGTTCCATGACCCGCTGTATTCGGATTCCTTCTGGAGCAGTGACCAGAATCACGCAGTCTGCGGAGAGATGAGAACCAGTTTCCATGGCAATGGCGGCTTCTTTCACGATATAAGGAGCTGCCTGATTTTGCATTTTCCATTCCTGGAAAAATCGACCGACTGCTGGGTGTACCAAAGAATTGAGCTTCGATCTCAGATCGGCATTTTCAAAAATCCTTTTTGCCAGAAATGGCCTGTTGGGCATTGATCCATCGTAGGCTTCATCTCCGAAATGAGAAATAATATCCAGTCGCAGATTTGAATCATGCGCTAAAATATGCTTTGCTTCTGTATCTGCGTCAAATACCGGAATGCCCAGTACCCTGAAAAATTTCGCCACCACAGATTTACCCGCACCAATGCCGCCAGTAAGAACCACTTCAGGAATGTTATTTTTTGACAAGTGCCTGCTCATCAACGGTGGCATCAGGTGAAATGGCCGATTTTTCTACACGCAATTTGGCACCGCCCGCATCTAGCAAAACTGTGGTTTCGTGAACTTCAAGAATGCGACCGTGGATACCTCCGATCGTTACCACTTTGGTGCCTTTGTCGAGTGCTTCACGAAATTTCTTGGCATCCTTTGCTTTTTTCGCCTGCGGACGAATCATGAAAAAGTAAAAAATGGCGATAATAGCCACCCAAAACAAAGGGCCTATAAAATCGCTGCCTTCGGCACCTTGTAACAAAATGGTAAAAATTTTCATAAGATTTATTTAGTTTTCATTGATTCAGGCACGATAATCTCTGTTTTTATAAGCAATTGCGTTACGGACGGAACGGTATTGGTTACGACGTTGATCGGGACGTTTTGCTTACCCCATTTATTGTCGCTGTCAAATTCCACTACAATTTCGCCCTCTTCGCCGGGCAAAATTTTGCCTTTAGGATAATTGCGCAAAACGGTACAACCACAGGAACCTTCCACTGAGCTGATAATCAGGGGACCATTTCCAGTATTCTTAAACTTGTATCTAAAAGTAAAAATCTCACCCTGTGTGATTTTACCCGTGTAGTATTCTGTTTCTTCAAATTCGATCTGTGCTTCCAGTCCTTTGTCTCCCTGGCCATTGGCGGAAGCCGGAATATCTATCATATCCGTGCCTATCGTTCTGTCTTCATTTTCTTGCGCACATGCTGCAAGGAAAGATAAACCCACCAGGATGATAATCAATTTGTTTTTCATAGGATTATGTAATGAGCCCACGACCCACTTTTTTGATTTTTCCTGACGTTTTCAGTTCTTCAAAGAGCTTATCAAGCACGCCATTTATGAACGTATTGCTCTTCGGTGTGCTGTAGTATTTCGAGATTTCAATGTACTCGTTCAGTGTCACTTTCACAGGAATTTCAGAAAATTCCCGACCTTCTGACAAGGCCATGCGCATCAGGATAATATCGATGAGCGCGATTCGGTCGACTTCCCAATTGTCGGTGTGTTTATGAATGAGTTCCATATGCTCATCATTCTGCGCCACCGTCTTTCGGAACAACACCTTTACAAATGACATCTCATCTTCGGGATCTTTCCACAAAGGCAACATGGGTTGAAATTCATCGCTGTTTTCTTCGAATGATTTAAAGGTTTTGATGACCATTGAAGCCACAAGATCCAAATCATCCACCCAAAAAATGCTCTTTTCTTCAAAGAAATCGTGCAAGGTTGGGGCATTGATAAGGTGGCGCTTAAATACCCGGATTATTACCTCTTTGTCTGCAGCATAATCCGTGGCGGGCGCAGCCATATAGGCCTGGTATTCGGTGGTGTCAAGTAAAATTCTATAAAGTCGTCGGAGTAGCTCTCCTTCGCCCATCCAGTTGACTTTCCCCTTCTCAGACAAACTTTTCAACTCACGGTTTGATTGCAATTGCGCGAGAAGCTTGTTGTTGACGAACCTTTCATTGGGGTTGAGATCTTCAGGCGTGGGCAGTTTCTTTTTCTTGCCATCCTCAATTTTGCGCACAGCGACTTCCTGAATGTCCGTCATCAAAAGCATGAGGAAGAGGTACATCTCATACATTTTCTGAATGCTGTGTAGCAATTCTTTTTCAGCGCGTGCTACATTGTTGTCTTTCGATTGCTCAAATGCGTAGAGCGCCTGAAGGATTTTGATTCGTAAGTGTCTTCTGTTGAGCATATCCTTTAGGTGATTGGCTAAAATCTCTGTTTTATATTGGCGATTGAGTCTATTCTTGCCTGCGCTATATCAATGGCTACTGACTGCGCTGGTCTTTTCAACGATGCAGACAGCCGGAGTACGTCGAGTGTCACGTCGTAAATTCTTTCCGTTTTGCGATAAGCATCATCACGGTTGTATCCGATTACTTCAGAATAACAATTGATGATTCCACCGGCATTGATGACAAAATCAGGTGCATAAACAATCCCCTTGTCCATCGCCAACTGACCGTGCCGTTTTTCGTCGTCGAGCTGGTTGTTGGCTCCGCCAGCAATAATCTGACATCGCAACCGGTCTAACGTATCGTCGTTTACCGTGCCACCGAGTGCGCAAGGTGCGTAAATATCCATTGGAACATCGTAAATTTCTTCCGGATCAACCACAGTTACTTTAAAATCCCGGGCCACCTGATCCAATCTGTCGGCGTGAATGTCCGAAACGAAAATTTCCGCCCCTTCTTTGCTTAAACGCTCGATCAGATGGTACCCCACATTGCCTGCACCCTGCACTACAATTTTTTTATTGGACAAATCATCATTGCCATATACCAATTTGGCGGCAGCCTTCATACCCATATACACGCCATACGCTGTAACGGGTGAAGGGTCTCCCCCCCCATTCCGGCTTTCCGGCAAACCCGCTACATATTTGGTTTCATCACGCATGTATTCGATGTCGCGGGTAGAAATTCCAATGTCTTCGGCGGTGATATATTTCCCACCGAGGCTGTTCACAAATTTTCCAAAACGGCGGATGAGGGCTTCGCTTTTGTCTTTTCTCGCATCACCAATGATTACGGCTTTACCGCCACCCAGATTGAGACCGGAAATGGCCGATTTGTAGGTCATTCCACGCGACAAGCGAAGTACATCACGCAGGGCTTCTGCTTCCGATTTGTAAGGCCACATGCGCGTGCCGCCCAAGCTCGGGCCGAGTATCGTGTTGTGCACAGCAATAATGGCTTTGAGACCTGTGGCAGGATCGTTGCAAAACACGACCTGTTCGTGTCCCATTTCTTCCATGCGCGACAATGGGCCGGATGTAGTAGAGATGTCAAGTGATTGAACGCTTTCAAACATTGGTGCGAAGATGGTGTTTTAATCGGAACAAATAAGTGTAGCTTTGCATCGCTTTTCAACAAAAGCGCGACAAAAGTACACTTTTTTAAATGCCTGCTCACGCATTTTTGCAAACCGAAAAAGTCCGATGAAGGCGCTCGCCCATCTCAATAAATATTTACTTCATTATAAGTGGCTTGTCATATTGGGCACCGTGTTCATACTGGTTTCCAATCTTTTCGCCATTTACGCACCCAGATTGGTCCGTGAAGCCTTTGATCTGATCACATCTTCGATCAACGCTTATTCATCAGGCGAAGTTTCCAACTATGCGCTTGAATTGCCTCCGACTATTGAATGGATTTTCAATACCGTGGGTTTTGATTTAGAAAAATATCAGAACATCAATTCGGCGGGCGACCTGGCGGAATTAATTGGCACCTTGTCGCTTTTCCTTGCTGCCTTGTATCTTCTTGTATCCGTTTTGAAAGGTGTTTTCCTGTTTTATCAAAGACAAACGATCATCATCATGTCGAGGCTGATTGAATTTGACCTGAAAAATGAGATATATGCACATTATCAGGAACTGAGTCTGGCTTTTTACAGAAGGAACAAAACGGGTGATCTGATGAACCGAATCAGTGAAGATGTGACCAAAGTACGCATGTATCTCGGCCCTGCGATCATGTACTCTATCAACCTGGTCATTTTAAGTGT
>Ga0335397_10007641_pt1 | contig 13731 bp, 11 predicted proteins | sample MAT04_FD_205740 | JGI IMG/M metagenome (GOLD analysis project Ga0335397, IMG submission 205740) | Freshwater microbial communities from Lake Fryxell liftoff mats and glacier meltwater in Antarctica - MAT-04 (spades assembly) (version 2) ...
GCACCCTGCCCGAGCCCAGAGGGCTTCGCAAGCCCTCGCCGCCGGCCCGGCCGCGAATCGTCGGAGCGGCCGAACCCCCTGGTCAACACCGTCGTCACGCTGACGCGCCGTCAGCGTGAAAACCACCCATCCTCACCGGCCGTGTCGCGAAGACCACCGCTGGTGATCATCCAACCCGTCGCTCAACACCAGAGCGCGTACGGTCTCGGCTCCTGGCTGCTGCATCAGAGAGTGGATGTCGCGGCTGAACTCGACGGGGTTGCTGATCTCGTCGTCTTCCACGAACAGGACCATGTCAGCGATCGACGGCATGTAAGGAGTGCCCTGGAGCAGGTTGAGGGTGCACAGGTTTCCGCCGACGATGCGGCCCTCGACTTGACCGGGGTGCAGGACCCACCAGCCGTCGGTAGGCAGCTGGGTGCGGTTGGCCTGGTCGAGGAACCACAAGTCGTCGGTGAACCACGTGCCCGGCTCGACGACGACCGGGTCGTCACTCATGAGGGTCTGACGGAACCACTCACGAGTTCGCTCACCGAGGTCGCGCATCCCGAAGGTCGACCAGTGCGGCCCGGAGTACGTGACGACCCCCGTGGTGGCGGTGATGGCGTTCTGCAGCGCGGTGATGTCGGAGTACCCGCACAGGATCTTCGGGTTGTCGCCGATCAGGTCGAAGTCCAGGTGAGGCAGCAGCTCGTTGCTGTTGAAGCCGCCGATGACGGTCAGCAGCCCGTCGACAGAGGGATCGGCGTACGCAGCGTGCAGGTCGGCGACGCGAGACGCGATCGAGGACGAGTCGTAGCGGTCACGTTCGTCGACGTGCTCGCCGTAGGAGATGCGCAGCCCGAGGTCGGTCAGGTGCCGCCGGCGACCGGGCCCGCCACGGCGCGACCTCACGCCTGTGACCTGCGCAAACATGAAACCAGCCGGCGCCTGAGGGCGGGGTGCTTCGGGCGGTGTCGCGTCGATCGAATTGCTACGGATCAGAAGGTTGGGGGTTCGAATCCCTCCGGGCGCGCTCTGTGTTGAGATCGACGACGGGCCCCCGACCAGCGGCAACGCGGTCCGGGCCTCTTCCCTCGCCCGTAATGCGGGACCGCCCTACTGGGCCTTACAAACCCAAAAGGGGACCCAAAACTCCGCGGTGGTGGTCGGCGGCGCCCAAAGGGCAGATCGTTGTTGCACGTATGTTGCACGTATGTTGCACGAAGCGAGCATGAAGCAGGCCCCTGACCTGCATCTCTGCAGGTCAGGGGTTTAGTCTTGCTGTCGGGGTGACAGGATTTGAACCGATCACGCTTGCCTGTCGGCGGCCATTGCCATGCGGGAGAGTGCCTGGGCGAGCTCTTGGTCATGAGATCGGGACGTATGTAGGTAGATCGCGCTGACCTTGGGGTCGGCGTGACCCATCCGCGCCTGCAGCGTGGCTTGGCTGGCGCCAGCGTCGGCGGCCAACGTGTTTGCGGTATGCCGAAGGTCGTGCCATACCATCCCGTCGTGGCCTGCGGCTTTGGCAGCGGTCTTGAATGCGGCCATCACGGTGTGGCGCGAGATTGGTTGCCCGTCCCTCCTGGTCCATAGGAGGTCCTTTGGCTTCATAGGACCCCGGTTCGCGATGTAGTCGGACAGCGCGTCCGTGACGTGTCTAGGCATGTGGACGGTTCGAACGCCTTGGTCCGACTTGGGCGGTCCCACGACCAGGAGTGCTGGGGTGCCGACGTACTGGTTGGTTTGGACGATCCTCAGCAGACCGGCCTTCAGGTCGACGTCGGCGCGTCGCAGGCCGGCAGATTCAGCGATTCGTAGGCCGCACCAGCCGGAGACCAGGGTGAGCGCGTGCCACCTCTCTGGCATGGCGTCAACGAGTTGCGCCAACTCAAGTGGTGTGAGGGCAACGGACTCGCGGTTCTTTGCGGCATGGCCAGCCCCCTTGAGTCGGCAGGGGTTCAGCTGGATGAGCTCATCGTCTTCCGCCGTTTGCAGTATCGCTTTGAGGAGGCTGTACGCCTTGGCCCCGGCGGCGTCATGTCCAGCCGCCGAGAACTGACCACGCCAGGAGCGGATGGCTGCGCGGGTGATCTCGTCCAGGGGAAGGGACCCGAAACGGGGGAGGATGTGGACGTCCAGCGAGTTGCGGTATCCCGCCCTTGTGGTTGGACGCAGGGCCTCACCCTTCGAGGTGACGCGAGTCGCCAACCACTGCTCCGCGTAGACGGCGAAGGTCCGCTCGCGCCGATGAGCCTCGGCGGCGGCAGCCTTGGCAACTCGCTCGCTCGGCGAGGACCATCGCTGCTGCGAGATCAGTTGGCGTTCTTCCGCTAGCCATGCCTGGGCGTCGCCCTTGGTTCGGAATGTCTTGGGAGCGATGTGGCGGACCATGTCCGGTCCGTAGTACCGGGCCTGCCAGCTCCCTGATGGCAGCCTTCGGGTGTTTCCGAATCCGTTGCGGCCCGACATCGCGGCTCCCTTCGGCGGGCTCCGGCGGTACCCCGGCGTGCCCTCTACGTGCCACAAGCGTGCCACAAATGGGGCAATTCCTGTCCACTCGTGGCCGGTCAACCCGCCGCCGGAATGACGAAAACCCGCTGGTCACAGCGGGTTTCGTGCGTGCCCCCGGGCAGATTCGAACTGCCGACACCTTCTTTAGGAGAGAAGTGCTCTTCCCCTGAGCTACGAGGGCGTGCCCGAGGTTCCCCACGAGCCCCCACAGGCTAGCGGCCCGCCGAGGCCTGCCTCCACCACGTCCGAGCCGTTGGTGCCGGGATGAAGCCCGGAGCATCGGCCGAACGGCCCGATCCCGGACCAGGCCGACCCGGATCGGCGCAGTGGCGCTTGCGCCGGTGCACCGCACAACTACAGTGAGTAGTGCAGGGGTGAGAAGGGTGAACGAGTGTCCCGACACGACGTCGTCGAACGGATCGACGAAAGTGCGCGCCTGCGCGCTCTCGATGCACTCCACGTGCTCGACACACCGCGCGAAGAGCGCTTCGACCGGCTCGTCGAACTCGTCAAAGAACTCTTCGACGTGCCCGTTGCCGCCGTCACCCTCGTCGACGAGGGGCGCCTGTGGGCCAAGGCCAGCATCGGCCTGCCCACCGGCTCGATGCCGCGTCAGGACTCCGTGTGCTCGGTGACCACCGAGCGCGACGAGCACCTGGTCGTGCCCGACCTCACGGTCGACGACCGCTTCAACACCTCGTCCACCCTGATGGCCTCCGGTCTGCGCTTCTACGCCGGCCAGCCCCTGCACGCCGGGGAGCACCGGGTCGGGGTGCTGTGCGTCATGGGGTACGAGGAGCGCGAGCTGGACCCGGCGGAGATCCGCCTGCTGCGCATCCTCGCCGACTGGGTCGAGGTCGAGCTGGCCACGGAGAACGAGATGCGGCGGGCTGCGCTCCTCCAGCGCGCCCTGCGCCCCCGGTCCGTCATCCGCCTCGCCGGCTTCGAGGTCGCCGGCCACTGCGTCACCGCACGGCAGGTCGGCGGCGACTTCTACGACTGGTTCATCGCCCGCGGCTCGCTGCACATCTTCGCGGGTGATGTGATGGGCAAGGGCATCGGCGCGGCCCTGATCGCCTCGTCGGTGCGGGCAGTGCTGCGCGGAGCGGCCCGCTTCATCAGCATCGAGGAGGCGTTCAACCGCACCGCCTACGACCTCGACCAGGACCTCGGTGACACCAGCATGTTCGTCACCGCGTTCGGTGCCTGCATTGACCCGGTGACGGGACACGGCCGCTACGTCGACGCCGGTCACGGCCTGGCGGTGCTGCTCGACCGCGAGGGAGTTCCGCGGCGGTTGGTCTCCGGGGGCCTGCCGATCGGCGCCATCAGTGGCGACCACTGGGACGCCCACGACTTCGTGCTCGACCACGGCGACACGCTCGTGGTGGTGAGCGACGGCATCCTCGACTACTTCGAGACCCCCAACGACGGGTTGGAGGCGCTCTCCCGCATGGCGGGTCGCGGCCTGGGCGCCCAGGCCATGGTCGACGAGATCACCGGGTTCGTGGAGCGAGTCGGCCCCGTCGACGACGTCACCGTCGTCGTGGTCAAGCGAAGTGCAGGGTGAACGGCCCCGGCCCGGCACCCTCCCCGGCGACCAGCCGCACGTCGGCCCGCCGCCGACGGCCCCACCCTCCCGACCCCCGAGCAGGAGCACTGAGCGTGATGCAGGTCCACACCTCGACGATCGGCGACGCCACCGTCCTGAGCTGCGACGGGCGGCTCACCATGGTCGCTGCCCCCACCCTCCGCAGCGCCATCGACGACGCGGTCTCGGACGGTCGGGTGCGCCTCGTCGTCGACCTGGCCGGCACCAGCTTCGTCGACTCCTCCGGGCTCGGCGCCCTGGTCGCGGGGCTCAAGCGCACCCGCCAGGCCGGCGGTGACCTGCGGATCGCCTCGGCGCAGGAGCAGGTGCGGATGGTGCTCAACCTGACCAACCTCGACCGCATCCTGGAGCCCTTCGACAGCGTGGGTGACGCGGTCCATGGATGGTGAGTACCGCGTCGAGACGCTGGCGGTTCCCGAGACGCTCAACCTCCTCCACGACCTGCTCGACCGGGTCCGTGAGGACCACCCCGACGTCGAGCGCACCGACCTGATGCTCTTCGAGACGGCGGTCATCGAGATCACCAACAACGTCGTGGAGCACGGGCCTGCGGGCACGATCCACTACTCGTTCACCCTCGATGTCGAGCACGACCGGCTGCTCGGACACCTCTGCGACGGCGGCCCGCCACTCGAGAAGCCGTTGAGGACGATGCCCCACACCGGCAGCGAGAACGGCCGCGGCCTGGCCCTGGCGCGCATCGCCCTCGACGACCTCGCCTACCAGCGCGTGGACGAACACAACGAGTGGACGATGGTCCGCCGGCGGCGCTGAGCCCGACCCGCAGCCGACCTCGGATGCCGAGCACACCCCCGGCATACTGCTCCGGTGACGACGACTGCTGCGCCCCGGGACCTGGTGCAGCGGCACGTCCTGCGCACGCTCGTCGTCGCGCAGATGCTCGGGGGCGTCGGCATGTCCGCCGGGGTGGCGGTGGGAGCCCTGCTGGCGGAGCAGGTGTCCGGGTCCGCCCGGTGGGCGGGCCTGGGAGGCACCTTCCAGATCCTCGGTGCAGCCGTGATCGCCATCCCGATGTCCCGGGTCATGGCGGCCCGCGGGCGTCGACCGGGCCTGGCCCTGGGCTACGTGCTCGCCACCGTCGGGGCGGTCGGCCTGATCACCTCCGGGGTCATCGGCAACTTTCCCCTCCTGCTGGTGTCGAGCGTGCTCTTCGGCGGTGCCACGGCATCCACCAGCCAGAGCCGCTATGCCGCAGCCGATCTCGCGCTACCGGCGCACCGTGCGCGCGACCTCAGCATCGTCGTCTGGGCGACCACAGTGGGCAGCGTTCTCGGCCCGAACCTGGTCGGACCGAGCACGCCGGTGGCCGACCGGCTGGGGCTGCCGGCGCTCACCGGTCCCTACGTCTTCTCGATTCTCGGGCTGCTGCTCGCCATCGCCGTGGTCAGCCTGCGGCTGCGGCCCGACCCGCTGCTCGAGGCGCGGCGGCGCCAGGTCGCCGAGGGCGACGACTCGGGCCCGGCGCACGGCTCGGTGAGCCGCGGGCTGCGCGTGGTGGCCGGCATCCCCGCGGCCCGCCTCGGCCTGGTCACCCTCGCGCTCGGCCACGTCGTCATGGTCAGCGTTATGGTGATGACGCCCCTGCACATGTCGCACGGCGACGCCGGGCTCGAGGTGATCGGCCTCGTGATCAGCATCCACATCGTCGGGATGTTCGCGTTCTCACCGCTCACTGGAATGGCGGTCGACCGATTCGGCGGGCGAGCGGTGGCGGTGGTGGGGTCGGGAATCCTGTCGGGCGCCACGCTGCTGGCGTCGGCGTCGCCCGAGGGTGGCTCGGCGACCCTCGGGGTGGGGCTCTTCCTCCTCGGGCTGGGCTGGTCGTGCACCCTCGTCGCAGGGTCGACGATGCTCACCGCCGCAGTGCCGGCCATCGAGCGCCCAGGGGCACAGGGTGCGTCAGACCTCGTCATGGGCCTCGTCGCGGGGCTCGGGGGAGCGCTGGCCGGGGTGGTCGTCGACCGCGCCAGCTTCACCGCGCTGGCCCTCGTCGCACTCGGGGTCGCCGTGGCGATCGGCCTGGTGGCGGCGCTGGCCGGCGGGCGCTTCCGCCCCACCCCGGCCTGAAGCACTTCGCGGACCCCGACCCACCCCGGCGCCTCACCGGCGGCGACCCCCGGCGTTGTTAGCCTGCTGAGGTGAGTGACACGTCCCCGACGAGCGACGAAGCGACGCCCGTCCAGGGCGCCGCCGACACCGGCCACCCCTCAGTGACGTCGTCCGGGGGGCAGCCCCCGACGGCCGGTGACGGCCCTGTCGGAGCCGGTGGCGGCACCGGCACGGGCACGGGTACGGGCACCGGCACCGGCACCGACGAGGACCCGCGGGTCAGCCGGGTCGCCGCCGCGCGTGCGGCCTGGACCCGCCACCTCGTCGACCTCGGCGGTCGCAACACCCTGCTGTGGTACCGCGACCTGCCGACCGGCACGCTCGACCTCACCAGCGCCCACGCCGGTGGCATGGCGGGACTGCTGGCCGGCCGTCCGACCAGGTTGTCCGCCCTGGTCCGCGAGCCGAACGCCCTTGCGGAGGCCACACGGCGCACCCGTGCGATCGCGGCCAAGACCCGCGAGCTCGCCGAGGAGCGCGGCATCCTCACCGGCTTCCTCGCGATCGGCATGGCGTCGTGGGCGGTGCGGCTCCCCGACGGTCGCACGGCGCCCCGACTCCCAGCCGCGCCCGTGCTGCTGCGGGCCTGTTCGCTGCGCCCCACGGGAGCGGCCCAGGGCGACTACGTGCTCGACCTCGGCAGCGACCTCGAGCTGAACCCGGTGCTCGTGCACTACCTCGCCTCCGAGCATGGCATCGCCCTCGACGAGGAGGTGCTCGAGTCGCTCGCCACGAGTGGCCCGACCTTCGACCCCTACCCCCTCTATGCCGCCCTGGCCGAGGCATGTGCCGGGGTGCCCGACTTCGCCGTCGCCCCGCGGCTGGTCGTCGGTACGTTCTCCTACGCCAAGCTGCCGATGGTGGCCGACCTCGCCGCGCAGGGCGACGCGCTCGCCGACCACGACGTGGTCGCGGCGCTCGCGGGTGACCCCGACGCGCTGCGGGCCGTGCGGTCCGAGCTCGACCAGAGCCGCGTTCACCTCGACGACCCCGAGCGCGACATGCTGGTGCTCGACGCCGACAGCAGCCAGCAGGAGGCCATCGAGGCGGTGCGCTCCGGCTCGCACCTGGTGATCCACGGGCCGCCTGGAACCGGCAAGTCACAGACCATCGCCAACCTGATCGCCACCCTCGCGGCCGACGGCAAGAGGGTGCTCTTCGTGGCCGAGAAGCGCGCAGCCATCGACGCGGTCGTCGGCCGCCTCGACCGCGTCGGCCTGGGCGACCTCGTGCTCGACCTGCACGCCGGTGCCCACGGGCGTCGCCGCGTGGCCCGAGAGCTCGTCGGCGCCCTCGACCGGCTCGGCGAAGCGGGTACCCGGGGCACCCCGGCCTCGGCCTCGAGCCCGTCTCCGACCTCCGGCCCCGCGGCGTCGCGCGTCACCGCCCCCGCCGCCACCCGGCGATCGGCGGCCGACCGGCTCGCCGAGCACGTGCGCTCGCTGCACGATCTCCGCGAGCCGTGGGGCGTCTCGTTGCACGAGGTGCAGGAGGCCGTCTCGGCGTTCGCGTCGTGGGCGACCCCGCCCCGCTCCCGGGTGCGGCTGCGCGGCGACGTGCTCGCGCGGCTGGACCGTGACGAGCTCACCGCGGCAGCCACCGCGATCACCTCGGTGGCCTCCTTGTCCGCCTGGGACGCCGACGGTGCGGGCGACCCCTGGTTCGGCGCCGGCATCCGCACGCCCGAGCAGGCTGCCGAGGCGCGCGAGCGGGTGGAACGGCTCGCGGGCGGCCAGGGGGACGCCACCGCGCGCACGCTGGCCGACGTGTTCCGCGGTATCCAGTTGCCCGAGGCGCCCACGGCCGGCGACTGGGGGCGCGTGCTGTCGACGGTCGGCGACGTGCGCGACACCCTCGAGGTCTTCCGTCCCGAGGTCTTCGACCTCCCGCTCGACGACCTGGTGACCGCCACCGGCAGCGCGACCTACCGCCGCTCGGTCGGCTCCGAGCTCGGCTGGCTCGACCGTAGGCGGTTGCGGCGGCAGGCCCACGCCCTGCTGCGGCCCGGGCGCCCGCCGGCTGACCTGCACGCGGCCCTCGCGGCGGCCAGCGACCAGAGGGTGGCCTGGCGCCAGCTCGCCGGCTCCGGCGGGCGGCCCGAGATCCCGGTCGAGCTCGACCGGGCCCGCGACTCGCACGCCGCCCTCATGGCCGACCTCGGGTGGCTCGACGAGTACCTGCCCGGTTCAGCCTCGGCGGCCGGGGCAACCCCCGCGGATGCCGTGACGCCGCTCGTCGACCTCGACCTCGCCTCGCTGCGGGGCCGGGTCGACACCCTCGCCGCGTCCGCCGGTCGCCTCGGCGTCGTGCCGGCGGTCACGACGGCGCTGGACCAGCTCACGGCATCCGGGCTGCGACCGCTCGTCGATGACCTGCGCGCTCGCGCGGTGCCGGCCGAGCAGGCCACCGCGGAGGTCGAGTGGGTGTGGTGGTCCTCGCTGTCGGAGGAGATCGCCGTGCGCGACCCGCGGGTCGCGGCCCATGACGGCCGGGCGCTGACCCGCAGCGTCCGGGAGTTCGCCGCTGCCGACCGCGCCGTGGTCGAGGGCAACGCCGGCCGGGTCACGGCGGCGGTCGCCGACCACGTGGCCCAGGTGGGAGGTGACCACCCGGAGCAGGAGACCTGGCTGCGGGCCGAGGGGGCGCGTGCCCGGCGGCTGGCCCCGCTGCGCGACCTCGTGGCGCGCTGCCCCGACCTCGTCACGGCGGTGCGGCCGTGCTGGGTGATGAGCCCGCTCGTCGTCGCCTCGGTCCTGCCGCCGGGGCTGTGGTTCGACGTCGTCGTCTTCGACGAGGCCTCCCAGGTGCCGCCGGCCGAGGCGGTGTCCGCGATCTCGCGGGCCCGCCAGGTCGTCGTCGCCGGCGACTCGCGGCAGCTGCCGCCGACCTCCTTCTTCACCACCGTCACCGACGGGGACCCCGCTGCGGTCGGGGCCGACGAGGCGATCACTGAGGGGGTCGAGTCGATCCTCGACGTCCTCGCCGCGGCCCTGCCGAGCCGCCGTCTGTCGTGGCACTACCGCTCACTCGACGAGCGGCTCATCGCATTCGCCAACGCCGAGGTCTACGAGGGGTCGCTCGTCACCTTCCCCGGCACCGGAACGGACCCGGTGCTGCGCCACGTGCTCGTCGAGGGGCACGGCATCGTCGTCGAGGGGGAGGCGGCCGTCGAGACCACGACCACCGAGGTGGCGCGGGTCGTCGAGCTCGTGCTCGAACACGCCCGCACCAGCCCCGACCGGTCGATGGGCGTCATCGCGCTCGGCACTGCCCACGCCACGCGCGTCGAGGAGGCGCTGCGCCGGGCCCTGGCCGACGTCGACGACGACGTGCTCGCGGTCTTCGACGAGGACCGGCCCGAGGCCTTCTTCGTCAAGAACCTCGAGCGGGTGCAGGGCGACGAGCGCGACGACATCGTGCTCACCGTCGGCTACGGCAAGACCCCGCACGGTCGGGTGCTGCACCGGTTCGGGCCGCTCAACATCGAGGGCGGTGAGCGCCGGCTCAACGTCGCCGTCACCCGGGCTCGTCGCTCGATGACCGTGGTGTCGTCGATCGCGGCGGCCGACCTCGACCCGGGTCGCCTGCGCGCCCGCGGCGCCATGATGTTGCGCGACTTCCTCGCGTACGCCGCCGGGGGCCCCCTGCCCCGCGTCGGGCCTGGCGCGGTCGCGCACCCGGATGCCGGGCCCGCCCCGGATGCCGGGCCCGCCCCGGATGCCGGGCCCGCCCCGGAGGCCGTTGCCGCGCTGGATGCCGTCCCCGCGCCGGACGCCGGGCCCGCCCCGGATGCCGGGCCCGCCCCGGATGCCGGGCCCGCCCCGGATGCAGGGCCCTCGCCGGAGGCCGTTGCCGCGCTGGATGCCGTCCCCGCGCCGGACGCCGGGCCCGCGCCGGAGGCCGTTGCCGCACTGGATGCCAGGCCCGCGCCGGTGGCGGGAACCCGTTCCGTGGTGCTGGCGGACCTCGCGCGTCGGCTCCGCAGCCATGGTCTGGTCGTGCACGAGGACGTCGGCTCCTCGCTCCACCCGGTCGATCTCGCGGTCGAGGACCCCGCCCGGCCCGGAGCGCTGCTGCTCGCCGTCGAGTCCGACGGGCCGCAGTACGCCGCCATGCGCACCACCCGCGACCGCGACCGGCTGCGCGCCGAGCAGCTCGAGCGGCTGGGCTGGAGGCACGTTCGGGTCTGGTCGACCGACGTGTTCCGCGACCCGGCTCGCGACCTCTCGCGCATCCTCGAGGCGGCTGGGGTGCGTGAGGCGCCGGGCGATGACTGAGCACCCGGAGCCGACCGACCCGCGGCGGCGGCGCCGGGTGCGCCGGCGGGTGGACCGACCGGGCACCAACCCGTCGGCCGACGACGCCGCGGACGTCGCGGGCCCTCGTGACGACGGTCAGCCGGGTGAGACCCAGCACGACCGCTGGCTGCGCGAGCAGCGCCCGCCGCACTGGGAGTGACGCCGACCCGGCATCCGGCAGCGCTCTCGGTTCGAGGTGAAGTTCTGGCCCCTCGGACCCGGTTCTCATCTCGAACCAGCAGGTTTGTCGGGGTTCGAGGTGAAGTTCTGGCCCCTCGGACCCGGATTTCACCTCGAACCAGCAGGCTGACCGCTCGGTCAGGTGCGGGGGGTGCGCAGCTCGTCGCGGATCTCGCGGAGCAGCTCGGTGTTGGGGTCGATCGTCTCGGCGTCGGGCTCGGCCGGGAAGAACTTCTTCTTGGCGAGCTCGTAGGGCTTCACGATGAAGAAGTAGACGACGAACGCCATGATGAGGAAGGCGACCAGGGCGGTGAGGAACGGCCCGATCGTGGTCCAGCCGTCGGGCTTCCAGTCGTTGAAGTTGAAGCTGTCGCTACCGAAGATCCTGCCGATGGCCTCGAGCAGCACCTTGGTGAACGCGGTGACAAGGGCGGCGAACGCGGCGCCGATGATGAACGCGACGGCAAGCTCGATGAGGTTGCCGCGCAGGACGAAGTCCCTGAAACCCTTCATGGTGGCTCCTTTTCGGGTGGTCGGAACGTGTGCGGGGTCTGGCCCTGGGCCAGCCTAGGGTGCGGAGTCTCGGTGCTCGGAGGGCGTCCGCGGCTCAGCCGGGAGCTGCGACGACGGTGACGGTCACCGGCCCCTCGAGCGAGCCGTGCCCCGCGAGCACGGCATCGGCCTCGGCCCCACTCAGCGAAAGCACGACACCGCGCGGGGGAACAGCGCCCAGGGATGCCGTGCCACCGCGGTCGGGTGGGTCGGTCGCCAGCACCGTGGCCGCCACCGCGAGGGCCGGGCCACCGGCCACGGGGTAGACCCGCGCCGACGACCCGGGCGCGAGGAGGTCGACGCCCGCCGGGTCGGCCGACACGACGTGCAACGCCACCCGCCCGGGAGGCAGTCCGTCGAGCGGGCCGCGGGGCACCAGCCGGGATGCCGTGAGGCTCTCGCCGCGAGCCAGCCCGGCCGCGACCCGGCGGCCAACGACCTCGCCCGGCTCGGAGCGAACCCCGGGCTGCACGGACCGGGCCGGCAGGTGCTCGAGCCGGAGGTCGGCCGCGGTCAGCACGGTGCCGGCGGGCACGTCGCGGGCGGCCACGAGCACAGGCGTGACGGCTTCCGGCTGCGGCCGCAGCTGCTGCACGACCAGGACGACCGCGGTCGCGGCGAGCAGCGCGGACAGCACCCGGCGCAGCACTCCCCTCCGCCACCGGGCCCTGCGCCCCGGACCGGTGAGGCCGGGAAGGGGGCGGGGCGGACGCGGCATGCCGACGACGCTAGGCGCCGCCGACCGGCATCCGGCGGGTCAGCTCGAGGATGTGGATGACGCCACCGGCTTCGTGGCGGCTGTGGACGACGAGGAGGAGTCGCTCGATCCCGACGACTTCTGCGAGGACCCGGACGACTTCTCCGACGAGCCGGTCTTCTCGGAGGAGCCGTTGGTGGCGGCGCCGACGGTCACCGACGACCCGGAGCGCGACTCGGTGCGGGAGTCGGTGCGGTAGAAGCCTCCGCCCTTGAAGACGATGCCGACGGCGTTGAAGATCTTGCGCAACCGGCCCTCGCACTCGGGGCACACGGTGAGCGAGTCGTCGCTGAACGACTGCACGGCCTCGAAACGGTGGTCGCACGCGGTGCACGCGTAGGCGTACGTCGGCACGGGGTCCTCCTGCGAAACGATCTGGTGCGCCGACCCGGGTTCCGCCGGACCTGGCGCGACGACGCAGCGGGGCGGCGGCGGCGTCCACCCAAGGATAGGCGAGCCGCGACCGCGCTGTTCCCACGTCCCGTACCCAGATCGACCAATAGGTCGATCTGGGTACACCCGGCCGTACCTGCAGTGACCTATTGGTCGATGTGGGTACGGCTGCCGGGGGCCGGGTGTACCTGCAGTGACCTATTGGTCGATGTGGGTACGGCTGCCGGGGGCCGGGTGTACCTGCAGTGACCTATTGGTCGATGTGGGTACACCCCAGGGACGGTCGCGCAGGGACGCCGGTCAGGTCCAGCCGGCGAGACGGCCGTCCCGGCTGACGGCGTGCAGTCGCTTCTCGGTGAGCGTTCGCACCGAGCTCGGGGCGATGACGAGCAGCTGGTCGCCGTGGCGCAGCACGTCGTTCTCGCGCGGCACGAAGGAGCGACCCTCCCGCACGACCAGCGAGACGTTGGCGCCCACGGGCAGGCGCAGCTCGAACACCCGCACGCCGCCGATCCGTGAGCCCGGCCCCACGTCGATCTCGAGCAACTCGGCCCCGAGCTCGTCGAGCGGGGTCGTCTCGACGGCGAGGTCGACCTGGTGGTAGGCCGACGCCAGACCGAGCCGACGGGCGACCCACGGCAGCGTGGGGGCCTGCACCAGCGTGAAGATCACCACGAGCACGAAGACGAGGTCGAAGAGCCAGGTCACCCCCGATGCGCCGACCGTGGCCGGCACGGTCGCGAGCACGACGGGCACGGCACCGCGCAGCCCCGCCCAGGACAGGAAGACCTGGGTGCGCCACGACATCCCGAACGGCAGGCACGACACGAGCACCGACAGCGGCCGGCCGAGCAGCAGCAGGGCCGCGCCCACGACGAGGGCAGGCCAGAGCACGTCCATGAACCCGTCCGGCGACGCGAGCAGACCCAAGAGCACGAACAGGCCGATCTGGGCGAGCCAGCCGATGGCGGTGGCGAACCCCAGCACGGCCGGGCGGTGCGGCATCCGCTGGTTGCCGAGCACGAGCGCGGCGAGATAGCACGCGAGGAAGCCGGAGGTGTGGAGAACGTCGGCGGCCGCGTAGGCGAGCACGGCGACGGCGACGACCCCGATGGCGAACAGGGCCGATGACGCCGAGGCCACCAGGCGCATCACCTGGGCACCTCCGAACCCGATCGCGAGCCCGATGACGGCCCCGCCGGCCAGCTCGAGCGTGGTGATGACACCGACCTGCCACAGCGGCTGCGGCGTGGCGTCGGGCGCCATCCCGGCGGCGATCGCCGTCACCAGCAGCACGACCGGCGCGTCGTTGA
>Ga0335397_10007644_pt1 | contig 13729 bp, 12 predicted proteins | sample MAT04_FD_205740 | JGI IMG/M metagenome (GOLD analysis project Ga0335397, IMG submission 205740) | Freshwater microbial communities from Lake Fryxell liftoff mats and glacier meltwater in Antarctica - MAT-04 (spades assembly) (version 2) ...
GGCCAGGTCGCCCAGTCGCCGACGAGGTTGGAGTTGGCGATGAGCACCCGCGGGGCCCACTCGTGGGTCTGCATCACGCCCACCGGTCGGCCCGACTGCACGAGCATGGTCTCGTCGGCCTTGAGCGTGGTGAGGGTGCGCACCATGGCGTCGAAGGACTTCCAGTCGCGCGCGGCTCGACCGGTCCCGCCGTAGACGACGAGGTCGTCCGGGCGCTCGGCCACCTCGGGGTCGAGGTTGTTCATCAGCATCCGCAGCGGGGCCTCGGTCGACCACTGGCGGGCGGTGAGGGTGGTGCCGCGGGGGCTGCGCACGGGGCGGGCGCCGTCCATGATTCCTCCTGGTGGGTGTCCTGCACCCACTGTGGCCGCTTCCCGGTCGCGGCCCAACCCCGCGCCGTCGCTGCCTGTCTGGCATCCGAGACTGATGGCGGGCCCTCCTCCCGGGGTCGGGTGCCGACGTGACCGCACGGCATCCACGAGCACCCGCCTGACCACCCGGCCTGGGGGACTGAGCGGCAGACTCGGGGCATGACACCCCTCGAGGACGCCAGCCCTTCCCCCGACCAGGCGCACCACGCGCACCAGGTGAATGACGACGCGGGGGTGCACGGCCACGAGCACGGCGTGCGCCCGGGGCCGGCCGAGTGGGACGCGCGGTACGGCGAGGACGCCGAGCGGATCTGGAGTGGCGAGCCGAACCACGGGCTCGTCGTCGAGGCGGGCGGTCTTCCTCCTGGGCGGGCCCTCGACGTCGGGTGCGGGGAGGGGGCCGACTCGGTGTGGCTGGCAGCCCGGGGCTGGCAGGTCGTGGGGTTGGACCCGTCGGGCGTCGCACTCGGGCGGGCTCGGGCCGGCGCCGCTGCTGCGGGGGTCGTCGTCACGTGGGTGCACGCCGGGCTGGCGGAGGTCGCGGACGACCTGCCGGCAGGCGTCTTCGACCTCGTGACGGCGTTCTACCCGACGCTCTTCACCGACGCTGCACCGCTCGACGCCCTGACCCGCCTCGTGGCGCCGGGCGGCTCGCTGCTCGTCGTTCACCACGCCGACGTCGACCCCGAGCAGGCCATGGCGCACGGGTTCGACCCCGCCGAGCTCTTACAGCCTGCCGACGTCGCGGCCGGAGCCGGCGAGGGCTGGACGGTCGCCGTCGACGAGCGCCGGCCCCGCGTCATCAACGGCGGCGCGGGCGCGCACCACAGCGACGACCTGGTGGTCCGCGTCGTCCGCACCCCCTGACTCTTCCCGGAACGTGGGTGACAGTCGTCGCCAGACCGACAGTCTTGACTCACGATCGCGCACGACAGCGGGGGTTTCAGGCGAGGGGGCCGGTCTCGGACTCGGCAGCGCGGCGCACCGTGCCGTCGGTGACGAGACCGTGGACGATGTCGATCTCCGGCGAGAGCCAACGGTCGCCCCCGGGGCGGCTCGCGCCGGCGATGACCAGGGCGTCGACGACGGCGCCAGTGGCAGGCGCCGGGGTCAGCGGGGCACGGAGCTGGATGCCGCGGGCGGCGGTCAGCACCTCGACCGCCAACACGCGCGAGAGCCCGTCCACGGCGTGACGCAGCTTGCGGGCCGCCGACCAGCCCATCGACACGTGGTCCTCCTGCATCGCCGAGCTCGGGATCGAGTCGACGGATGCCGGCGCCGCCAGCCGCTTGAGCTCCGAGACGATCGCGGCCTGGGTGTACTGCGCGATCATGTGCCCGCTGTCGACGCCGGGGTCGTGGGCGAGGAACGGCGGCAGACCGTTGCTGCGCGCGACGTCGAGGAACCGGTCGGTGCGGCGCTCGGAGATCGAGGCCACGTCGGCGGCGACGATGGCGAGGAAGTCGAGCACGTAGGCGACCGGCGCCCCGTGGAAGTTGCCGTTGCTCTCGACCCGGCCGCCGGGCGTGACCACGGGGTTGTCGACCGCCGAGGCCAGCTCCCACCCGGCGACGCGGGCGGCGTGCTCGAGCGTGTCGCGCGCCCCACCCGCGACGACCGGGGCGCAGCGCAGTGAGTAGGCGTCCTGCACGCGGGTGCAGGCCTCGGTGCGGTGTGACTCGCGGATCCCGCTGTGGGCCATCACCTTTCGGATGTTCCCGGCTGAGATCGCCTGCCCCGGCTGGGGACGAAGGACGTGCAGGTCATCGGCGAAGACGTCGTCGGTGCCGAGCAGGCCTTCGACCGACATGGCCGCGGCGACGTCGGCAACCACGAGCAGCTCGCGCAGGTCGGCGATGGCGAGGCACAGCATCCCGAGCATGCCGTCGGTGCCGTTGATGAGCGCCAGCCCCTCCTTCTCCTCGAGCTCGACGGGCCGGATGCCGGCCGCGGCCAGGGCGTCGGCCGCCGGCATCCGCTCGCCGTGCGCGTCGCGCACCGCCCCCTCGCCCATCAGGGCGAGCGCGCAGTGCGCCAGGGGGGCGAGGTCGCCGGAGCACCCGAGCGAGCCGTACTCGTGCACGACCGGGGCGATGCCCGCGTTCAGCACGTCGACGTAGGTCGTCAGGGTCTCCTCGCGGATGCCGGTGCGCCCGGTCGCCAGCGTCGAGATGCGCAGCAGCATCAGGGCGCGCACCACCTCGCGCTCGACCTCGGGGCCGGAACCGGCGGCGTGCGAGCGCACCAGGGAACGTTGGAGCTGGCGGCGCCGGTCGACGGGGATGTGCCGGGTGGCCAGGGCACCGAACCCGGTGGAGACGCCGTAGTGGGGCTCGGCGTCGTTCGCGAGGTCGCGGATGACCTCGCGGGTGCGACGCACCTCGACCAGCGACTCCTCGGCCAGGCGCGCCGGGGCACCGTGGCGGGCGACCCGCACGACCTCGTCGATGGTCGGCGGGCCGGTGCCCACCGTGACGGGCTCGAGCCCGGGCCGCGCGTCAGGGCTCCCTCCGGCCGAGGTCGTGGAGCCGTGGTCCGCGTACGACGCGGGCATCGTGGGCGGAGGGGTCGAGCCGGAGGTGGTGCCTGCGCTGCTCATGATGACCATTGGAGCCCTCGGGACACCGCCCTGCACAGGTGCGACGACGCCATACCGTCTCAGCAGCGAGATGAGCCCCGGCCTGGGCGTACCCAGATCGACCAATAGGTCACCGTAGGTACACGCCGGCACGTACCCAGATCGACCAATAGGTCACTGTAGGTACACGCCGGCACGTACCCAGATCGACCAATAGGTCACTGCAGGTACACGCCGGCACGTACCCAGATCGACCAATAGGTCACTGTAGGTACGTTCACGGGCCCGTGTGCGTCCGGACGTCAGGTGGGGCGGAGCGGTTCGGTGGCGGCGACCAGACCCGCGTGACGGCCACCCGCCGCGACGAGCTCGTCGTGGGTTCCCGACTCCACGAGCAGGCCACGGTCTAGCACGGCGATGAGGTCGGCGTTGCGCACGGTCGAGAGCCGGTGGCCGATCGTGATGGTGGTGCGGCCCCGGGCCAGCTCGTCGAGCGCCCGCTGCAGGGCGCGTTCGGTCGTCGTGTCCGAGGCGCTGGTCGCCTCGTCAAGCACGAGCACCGGCGGGTCGCGCAGGACGAGTGGCACGGGCCTGGGTGAGGGTGGCTGTCATGTGCACCCCTCCTGTCGAACGGGGACCGAACGGTCCGAAGCTTCTCGTGAGGTTACCTCACAATGAGTCAAACCCAGCAACTGGCGCTAGCATTCCCGGGTGAGCACCCCGAGCCCCGAACGACCGTCCGAGGCAGACCTCGGCGACCTCGTCATGCGGGTGGCCCGAGGGCTCCGGCACCATGGGGCCGCCGTCACCGCGCCGTGGGACCTCGCACCGCACCACGCCCGGGCCCTGCGAGTGATCGCCCGGCAGGAGCAGATCCGCCCCGGCGAGCTCGCCGGCGACCTGCGCGTCGCACCGCGGTCGGTCACCGACGTCATCGACGCCCTCGAGGAGCGGGGCCTGGTGCACCGCACCCCCGATCCCACCGACCGGCGGGCCACGGTGGTGACGCTCACGGCATCCGGGCGTGGCCTGGTCCACGAGATCGACGCCGCGCGGCGGGCCGACGCCCATGCCTACTTCTCGCGGCTGTCCGAGCGTGACCAGACGGCCCTGCGCCGCCTGCTCACCCGGCTCGACGAGGAGGACTGATGGCCAACGCTCCCGCCGCCGGCCAGGCCCTCGACGTGCTCGCGCTGATCGCCCGCCGCGGAGAGCCCGTGCCCGCTGCGGCCATCGCCCGGGACCTCGGCCTGCCCCGGTCGAGCGTCTACCACCTGCTCGCGGTGCTCGTCGACCGCGGCTACGTGCGGCACCTGCCCGAGGAGCGGCGGTACGGCCTGGGGCTGGCCGCCTACGAGCTCGGGTCGGCCTACCAGCGCCAGGCGCCGCTCGAGCGGATGGCCCGCGGCGTGATGGACCGCCTCGTCGACGCCACCGGCCACAACGCGCACCTCGCCGTGCTGCACGGGCGCGACGTGCTCTACGTGATCGAGCAGCGCGCGCCGGGGCGCCCCCTGCTCGTCACGGACGTGGGGGTGCGGCTGCCGGCGGTGCTCACGGCATCCGGCCTGGCGATGCTGGCCGCCCTGCCGGCGGCACAGGTGCGCGCCCTCTACCCCGACCGGGCGACGCTCGTGCAGCGAGACGGGCGCGGGCCCGGCTCCACCACCCAGCTGCGCTCGCAGCTGCAGGCCGTGCGCCAGCGCGGCCATGCCGTCGAGGACGGGCTGGTCACCCCCGGCCTCGGGTCGGTCGCCGTGGCCGTGCTCGACCACAACGACTACCCCGTGGCGGGGGTGGCCGTCACCTACCCGCAGGCCGACGTCGACGACACCGCTGCGGCCGTCCTCGTGGCCGCGGTGCGGCGCGCCGCAGGCTCGCTCAGCACGCGCCTGGGTCGGTCGCGCTGACCGGTCTCCCGGGGCACCCTCGCCGGTGACACCGCGTCGATAGGATGCCGACGGGCCTCGGGTCCCGATCGAAGCGCACCATGGACGCTGAGCAGCGCGACTACGACGTCATCGTCGTCGGCTCGGGGATGGGCGGGCTGGCGGCGGGCGGCCTCCTCGCCCGGCTGGAGGGCCGGCGGGTGCTGGTTCTGGAGTCGCACTTCAAGCTCGGCGGGTTCACCCACACGTTCCAGCGCAAGGGTTTCCACTGGGACGTCGGCGTCCACTACCTCGGGGGGCTGCGCGACGGCAGCTCGTTGCGCGGGCTGTTCGACCTCGTGACCGGCGGCGCCGTGAAGTGGCAGCAGATGCCGCACGTGCTCGAGGTCTTCCACTACCCCGACCTCACCTTCGAGGTGCCGAGCGACCCGGGCGAGTACGCCGCGGCCCTGGCCGAACAGTTCCCGGTCGAGGCACCCGCCATCGCCCGGTACTTCGACGACGTCAAGCGGGCCTCGGCCTGGTACGGACGAGAGGCGTATCGGTGGTCGGCACCGCTGGCGCTGCGGGCCGGGATGGGCCTGGCCGGGCTACGGGACCGCCGCCTCGCGCTCACCACCACCAAGGACTACCTGGAGCGCCGGTTCGCCGACCCGCGGCTGCGTGCCGTGGTCGCCTCGCAGTGGGGTGACTACGGGCTGCCGCCCTCCCAGAGCGCGTTCGCCGTGCACGCCCTCGTCGTGGGCCACTACCTGCGCGGGGGCTGGTACCCGGTCGGCACCTCGCGCACCATCGCCGACGGAGCCCGGGAGGTCATCGAGTCGCGGGGCGGGGCCTGCCTGGTCGACCACACGGTCGAGGAGATCCTGGTCGAGCAGGGCCACGCGGTCGGGGTGCGCGCGAGCTACAAGAAGGGGCGCGGCCCGCGCGAGGCGACCTTCCGCGCGCCGGTGGTCATCTCCGACGCAGGCGCGCACACGACGGCCACCCGGCTGCTCGCTCCCGGCACGGCGCCACGGCTGGCCAGGTCGGTCGCGAGCGCCGAGCCGTCGATCTCGACGGTCACGCTCTACCTGGGGCTCAGCGACTCCCCGGAGTCATTGGGTTTCACGGGCGCCAACCACTGGTACTTCGACTCCTACGACCACGACCTCACCCGGGCACGATGGGCGGAGGTGCTCGTCGGCAAGCCGCCGGGGGCCTACCTGTCGTTCCCGTCGCTCAAGGACCCCGACGCCAGGCGGCACACCGCCGAGGTCATCGCGTTCGTCGAGTACGACGCCTTCGCGCCCTGGCGGGACGAGCTGTGGAAGCGACGCGGGCCGGAGTACGAGCTGATCAAGAAGCAGATCACGCTGGGCCTGCTCGACCTCGTGGAACGCCACCACCCGGGCTTCCGCGACCTCGTGGCCTTCGCAGAGCTCTCCACCCCGCTGACCGTCGAGGGCTTCACCGGGCATCAGCGCGGCGGCATCTACGGGCTCGCCGCCACGCCCCAGCGGATCCGCGACCACCTGGTGCCGGCGCGCACCGAGGTGGACGGGCTGTTCATCGCAGGCGCCGACGCCTGCTCGCCGGGCGTGGCCGGGGCCATGATGGGTGGGGTGTTCGCGGCCGGCGCGGTGATGGGCGTACGCGGCTTCCCGACGATCATGGGTGCTGCCCGCCAGGAGGCGCGCGGCGGGTCGTAGGTTGGCGGGATGAAGGCCATCACCCTCCCCGAGTTCGGCGGGCCCGACGCCCTCGCGCTCGCCGACGTCGACACCCCTACCCCGCGCGCCGGCGAGGTGCTCGTACGGGTTGCCGCCGCGGGCGTCAACCGCGCCGACACCCTCCAGCGGCAGGGCCACTACGCACCACCGCCCGGCGAGTCCGACGTGCCCGGGCTCGAGGTGAGCGGGGTGGTCGAGTCGCTCGGTGAGGGCGTCGACGGCTGGGCGGTCGGTGACGAGGTCTGCGCCCTGCTCGCCGGCGGCGGCTACGCCGAGCAGGTGCGGGTGCCGGCGGGGCAGCTGCTGCCTGTGCCGGAGGGGGTGTCGCTGGTGGATGCCGCGGCCCTGCCCGAGGTGGTGTGCACGGTGTGGTCGAACGTCTTCCTCATCGCCAACCTGCAGCCGGGCGAGACCCTGCTGGTGCACGGCGGGTCGTCCGGCATCGGCACGATGGCGATCCAGCTGGCGCGGCAGGTGGGGGCCCACGTCATCGTGACAGCGGGGTCGGCGGCCAAGCTCGAGGCCTGTCGAGAGCTGGGTGCCGAGACGCTCATCAACTACCGCGAGGAGGACTTCGTCGAGCGTGTCGCCCAGGTCACCGAGGGGCAAGGCGCTGATGTCATTCTCGACATCGTGGGCGCGAAGTACCTCTCCCGCAACGTTTCTGCGCTCGCGACGAGTGGCCGGCTGGTCATCATCGGTATGCAGGGTGGCACTCGAGGTGAGCTCGACATCGCGGCGCTGCTGGCCAAGCGCGGCGCCGTCATCGCGACGTCGCTGCGGGCCCGGCCGGCGGCCGAGAAGGCGACGATCGTCGCGGCGGTGCGCGAGCACGTGTGGCCGCTCATCGCGTCGGGGCGGGTGCGGCCGATCGTGCAGTCGCGCCATCCGCTGGCCGAGGCGGCCGCCGCGCACCGCGAGCTCGAGGCGAGCGAGCACGTCGGCAAGATCCTGCTGACGACCGGCTGAGCCCAGGGTGTGTGTGACCAGCGACGAGCCTCACGACGGTGGTGTCTGGCGGCGTCGGTGACCGCTGGCCGGCGTGGGCGGGCGGGCTCGGTCAAGCGTGGCGGGCTCGCGCGAGCGGCGGGAAACGGGGCGATCCGTCCAAGGCGGTTCGAACCAGGCGCGACTGGCGCCCCTGAACTGCCCCGTCCGCAGACGTCCGGATGCATCACCCGGTGAGCCAAGACGCACCAACCCCGTGATGCATCACCCGGTGAGCCATGACGCACCAACCAGATGGATGCTTCCGCTGATGGGCAGCCCCACAGCACCCCCTTGGATGCATCACCTGGTGAGCAGGGTCGGTCGTGGCTCACCACGTGAAGCATCCGGACGTCCCGCGAGCACACCTTCCGCGAGGGCCGCGACCACCCCGCGCGCGCCACCGCATCCGGTGCGCGGCCATCCTGGCCCCCTGCCGGCACGGGCACCCGTGCGGTAGACATCGGGGATGACAGTGATCGCCACGGTCCTCACCGCCCTCGTGGCGGTCATCCACGTCTACATCGTGGTGCTCGAGATGGCCCTCTGGGACACCCCTCGAGGCCGCGCCGCCTTTGGCACGACGCGCCAGCTGGCCGCCCAGACCAAGGTGCTCGCCGCGAACCAGGGCCTCTACAACGGGTTCCTCGTCGCCGGCCTGGTGCTCGCGCTGCTCGGCCCGCACGCCCACCGGTACGCGTTCGCCGTGTTCACGCTCTCCTGCGTGGTCGTCGCCGGCCTCTTCGGAGCAGCCACCGCGAGCCGCCGCATCCTGTGGGTGCAGGCCGCGCCGGCCATCCTGGCGCTCGCAGCCCACGTCCTCGCCCACTGACGGCGCCCGGCCCTCAGCGCAGGAGCAGGTTCAGCCCCACCGTCAGCAGCACGGACAGCACCACCGACACGAGCAGCATCATGAGGCAGCCGGGCGCCCCGCCGGCAGGTCGAATTCTCACGGGACTCATGCCGCCTTACCTGCCCTGCGCCGGCACAGTCATGCTTGACCGGCACCCACATACTGGGTATATATTGCCCACCGGCCCCGCAATACCCGGTATGCAGAGCTGACGAGAGGGGACCACCGTGTCGGTCAGGTCAGGTCTGATGGCGCTGCTCGCCGAGGGCGAGAAGTACGGCGCGCAGCTGCGCTGCGAGTTCGAGGCACGCACCGGCGGCACCTGGCCGCTCAACGTCGGGCAGGTCTACACGACCCTCGACCGCCTGGCGCGCGACGGCCTGGTCGAGGTGGCCGGGGAGGCGGATGCCGAGGGTCGCATCGCCTACCGCCTCACCTCCGCAGGGCACGCCGAGCTCGGCACCTGGTGGACCACGCCGGTCGACCGCACGAACACGCCACGCGACGAGCTGACCATCAAGCTGGCGCTGGCCGTCACCGCCCACGACGTCGACGTGCAGCGGGTCGCGCAGACCCAGCGCACCGCCACTCTGCGGCACCTGCACGACCTCACCCGGCTCAAGCGCGAGTCCCTCGGCCGCACGGAGGGGGCAGCCGAGGGCCGCAGCCGGCCGGATGCCGTGGCGCGCGTCGCGCACCTCGCCGCACCGCGCGCTGCCGCCGACAACGGGCTGGCCTGGCTACTCGTGTTGGAGCACCTCATCTTCGCGGCCGAGGCCGAGGTCCGCTGGCTCGACCACGTCGAGACCATGCTGGCCCGGCGCCCGGCGCGCTCGGCGCGAACGCCACCCGGTGCCGGCGACGCCGACCAGCGCGCTCCCGCCCGCTCCACGGCATCCGACAGCACGAGGTCCACCAGCACCTTCGCGACCCGGCACGAGCCGGTCGTCGTCAGCAGCACCGACCCCGGGGGGGACCACCCATGAGCACCACCGCACCGCACGTCGTCATGTCCGACGTCACCCGCATCCACGGCAGCGGCCAGACCGCCGTCACCGCACTGGCCGGCGTGAGCCTCGAGGTCCACCCCGGAGAGCTCGTCGCCGTGATGGGCCCGAGCGGCAGCGGCAAGTCGACGCTGCTCAACGTCGCGGGTGGCCTCGACCGCCCGACGTCAGGCACTGTCAGCATCGGCGGTGACCGGCTCACCGACCTCAGCCCACGAGACCTGGCCAAGCTGCGCCGCCGCCGGATGGGCTTCGTCTTCCAGGACTACAACCTGATCCCCAGCCTCACCGCCGCGGAGAACGTCGCCCTGCCGCTCGAGCTCGACGGCACCCGTGCGCGACAGGCCCGGCGCCAAGCGCGGCGCACCTTGGACCTGATGGACCTGATGGACCTCTCCGACCGGTACCCCGACCAGATGTCGGGTGGGCAGCAGCAGCGGGTCGCCATCGCCCGGGCGCTGGTGGGCAGCCGCCGCTTCGTGCTGGCCGACGAGCCGACCGGCGCCCTGGACAGCCACACCGGCGAGGAGGTGCTGCGGGTGCTGCGCGACCGCTGCGACGAGGGTGTCGCCGGGCTGCTCGTCACCCACGAGGCGCGGCACGCGGCGTGGGCCGACCGGGTCGTCTTCCTGCGCGACGGTGTCGTCGTCGACACCACCGGGCACCGTGAGAGCCCGGAGGACCTGCTCGCCGCGGGCGAGGCCGCGCGATGACCACGCTGGTCCGCCCCGACGCGCCAGCGGGCGACGCGGGCGAGGCCCCGTCGCGACCCCACGAGCCGAGCCGGTACGCCACGTGGCGCTCGAGCTGGGCCGTCGCCCTGCGGATGGCGCGTCGCGACGTGCGTCGCCACCAGGGCCGCAGCGCCCTGATCGTGGTCATGGTGACCGTGCCGACCCTCCTGCTCAGCGCGCTCGTGACCATCGCAGCGACGTCCGACGTCTCCGGCGCCGAGCTGATCGCCCCCACGATGGGCACCGGTCAGGCCTACCTCGAAGGGCCGTCCCCCACGCGAATCGCGCAGGGCCCGACGCCGAACAGCACGATGGGCTTCGACGACCCTGCCCGCCCCGTCGCCGGCTTCGATGCCGCCGCCGGCCCGTACGCCAATGCGGATGCCGTGTCACGACTCGTCGGCGCCCCTGTGGTGCCGATGTCGACCTTCGCTGCACGAACCACGGTCGGAGAGCGCCGGGTCACCCTCGATGCCCTCGCCCTCGACGGCCGCAAGGGCCTCGGTGACAAGCTGCGGCTGGTCTCGGGGCGGTGGCCGCAGGGCACGAGCGAAGCACTCGTCACGGCCTACGGGATGTCCCGCGGCGCGCCCGACAGCGGTCGCCTGACGGTGACGGTCGACGGCACCGAGCACACCCTCGATGTCGTCGGCATCGCCTCGGCGCACGGCTCGTGGGCAGGCGAAGGCCTGGTCGTCGCCGAGCCCCTCGGCGAGACGTCCGGGTCAGGTGGCTGGATCGTTCTGGGCGACGACCCCGTCACCTGGCCCGAGGTTCAGAAGCTCAACGAGTACGGCTTCCAGGTCACCTCGGCTGCGGTGCTGCGCGACCCGCCGTCCGCCGCCGACCTCGACCCGATGCTCGGCGAGGGCTGGAGCAATGAGACCTCGCAGATGAACCTCATGGTCGCGCTCGGCGCGGTGACGCTGCTCATCATCACCGCGCTGCTGGTCGGTCCGGCGTTCGCGGTGAGCGCAGCCCGCCAGCGGCGCACACTCGCCCTCGCGGCGAGCAACGGTGCCAGCACCGCGGTGCTGCGGCGAACCGTGCTCGCATCGGCTCTGGTCCTCGGCACGGCATCCGCGCTGCTGGGTGTGCTGCTCGGGGTGGCGGCGGCCCGCGGCCTCATCGCGTGGACGAACCGCGACGGGCTCGGGATCAGCGGGCCGTTCGACGTGCGATGGGGCCTGCTGGCCGCCATCGCCCTGTGTGCGATGGCGAGCACGATGATCGCCGCGCTCGCCCCCGCTCGGCGGCTGGGCCGTCTCGACATCGTGGGGGTGATGCGGGGGCAGAGCGTGTCCCCGCGGCCGAGCATTCTGCTCTTCCTCGCCGGGCTGGTGCTCGCGGTGGTCGGGTCCGTGGCCATCTTCTCGGGGATCGACGCCGGCCCGACGGGGCGGTTCGGCCTTGAGTCGGAGTACCTCGTCACCATCGGCGCCGTGGTGCTCATCCTCGGCGCGCTGTTCCTGGTGCCGGTGCTGCTGACCCTGGTCGGCCGGCTCGGCACCCGAATGCCGACCTCGCTGCGGATGGCCGCGCGCGACCTCGCCCGGCACCGCTCACGCAGCGCTCCCTCGGTGGCCGCCGTGCTCGCCGCCGTCGCCGGCCTCACCTTCGGGCTCACCGGGCTGTCAAGTGACACCGCCCAGGCCGAGCGCGAGTACCTCCCGCAGACGATCGCCGGCGAGGCCCTGGTCATGCGCGCCTACGACACCCCCCTCGACCCGGGAGTCGTGCGCGCCTCGGCCCCCGGACTCGTCGTCACCGAGAACCTCGCAGTCGACACCGGCGACCCGTGGCTGCGCGGGGAGCAGCCCACCGAGCCCTTCCGGATGACGTTCGCCAACCTGGTACCGCAGGGATGCACCCCCGAGCGAACCGTCCAGGACACCGAGTGGGTGCCGGCGACCGATGCCGAGGCCAACACGCCCCCGCCTTGCATGGTGGCCGGCACCAACGGCTACAACGGGATGACGGTCGTTCTCCTGCCGGCCGACGAGGTGGTTCGACGTCTGGGCCTCGACGCCCAGCGGGCGACCGCGGTCCGAGAGGGCGCGGTCGTCGTGCGCGGCGTGAAGGGGCTGGGTGGACCCGGAGGTGCAGGAACCGCGCGACTGGTCGTGGGCACCTACGCCGTCGATCCCCAGGCCACCGACACCATCGACGCCGACGTCCGCGTCGACCGGGACGTCACGATCCCTGCGATCGAGATGCCGCAGGGCATGGAGTCCGCCAGTCGGATGCTCGGGGCGACGATGCTGTTCGCCACTGACACCTCCACCACCCGCGGGTGGGCCACGACGGCCAGTTCGATCACGGTGCGCAACGCCTCGGGCGAGGCCGTGTCCACCGACACCGCCGACAAGCTCCAGCAGACGCTCGGTGATGACGTGAGCGTGCAGGTGGAGCGGGGCTTCCAGCGCGAGGACCGTCTCGTCGTGACCATCCTGCTCGGCGTCTTCGGCCTGCTCATCCTGGTGATCACCCTGACCTCCACCGCGCTGACCCTCGCCGAGCAGCAGACGGACCAGGCAACGCTGGCGGCGCTCGGGGCCACTCGTGGGACTCGGCGGGTCATGGCCGCGGCGCAGGCGTTCCTGCTCGCCGCAGTCGGGTGCCTGCTCGGGGTGGCAGTCGGGCTGGTTCCCGGGATCGCGATCTCACGGCCGCTCACAAGCCAGGGTTACGACCCCCTCACCGGGGCCTCCACCATCGAGGGAACCACACTCGTCATCCCTTGGGTGGCCCTGCTCGTCGTGGGCCTGCTCGTGCCCCTGCTCGCGGCAGCGATCGCCGCGGCCGGCATCCGGCGCGCCCCCCAGATCACCCGCCGCGCCACCTGACCTGCTGCGGACTTCGTGGTGGGCGGACGGCGCCGGTAGAATCGGGCGGAGCACAGGGTCCTGGTGCGTCGTTGGAGGCGGGTTCGACGCACGCTCGCTCCGCCCTCCCCGGGCGCAGACCCGGAAGCCCTCGATGTCGCCCCTTGCCTCCTACCGGCGGTTGTTCACCCTCGCCGGGCCCCTCTACGTCGCCGTGGCCTTCGTCGGGCGGCTGCCGCTGGCCATGGCCCAGATGGGCACCCTCCTGCTCGTCGCCGGAACCACCGGTTCGTACGGCACCGGCGGCGCTGCGGCCGGCGCGCTGGCCGTGGCGAATGCCGTGGGCGCCCCGGTCGCGGGGAGCCTCGCCGACCGGGTCGGCCAGCGCCCGGTCGTGCTCGTGCAGTCGGTGCTCGGCGGGCTGGGGCTGCTCGCCCTCGTCGCCCTCGCCCGGGCGATGGTCGACCCGGCCCTCGTGGTGGCGATGGCCGCCGCGGCCGGTGCGGCGATGCCGCAGATCGGACCGCTCGCCCGGGTTCGCTGGCGCCCGATCACCCGCAAGGAGGAGCACCACCAACCGCACCTGATGGAGGCCGCGTTCTCCTACGAGGGTGCCGCTGACGAGGCCTCCTTCGTGCTCGGGCCCGCCCTGCTCGGCCTGATCGTCGTCGTGGCCAGCCCCCAGCTGGCGATCGTCGTTGCGGCGAGCATCCTGCTCGTCTTCGGCTGCGCGTTCGCGCTCCACCCCACGGCCCGGCTCACCCACGCGCACC
>Ga0335397_10007648_pt1 | contig 13727 bp, 12 predicted proteins | sample MAT04_FD_205740 | JGI IMG/M metagenome (GOLD analysis project Ga0335397, IMG submission 205740) | Freshwater microbial communities from Lake Fryxell liftoff mats and glacier meltwater in Antarctica - MAT-04 (spades assembly) (version 2) ...
GAGATTTTTTTTATTTACAATTTTACCAAATAAAGGGATTAAATATTTAAACTGAAGATGTTGGATCAAGCAAACCCTTGTACAAAATTGCTCACTACTTTATTAAAATTTTCCCCTTCGTTAAAAAGAAAATGATGCCTTATCGGCAAAGCATATATTGGCATATCGCATAATTCTTTTTCAAATTTCTTTAAACGCACCGCATCTTTTTCTGTGGTGAGAATAATTTTATTGGTAGACTTTATTTTTTCAAATTGCTTTTTAATATCTCTTAAATCAATGCTAGAAAATATATGGTGATCGGGATAGCGCAACATATCAAAACTGAGAACATGTTCTGCCAAAAAGGATTTCATGGGCTTAGGATTTGCAATGCCTGTCACTAATAACAAGTCTGCATCAGCACTTATATCATACAATTGTTTTGTAAATAAATGATAAGGCGTTGCATATAAAATTTCTGTGAAAAATACTTTTTGGTTAGGTAAAGCTTTTAATTCTTTTTCAATCTCTTTTTTATCATCTAACGTTAATTCAGATTTGCATTTAGTTACCACAATAATTTCTGCCCGTTTACTGCTTGCTTTTATGTCTCTGAGATCTCCCATCGGCATCATCAAATCCCCGGTATATAGATTTTTATATTCCGTTAATAAAATATTTAAACCAGCCTTTACACTTCGGTGTTGAAAAGCATCGTCCAGGATAATAACTTTTGTAGCGGGACGGGCATGCAGTATTTGTGGTATTGCTTCAATCCGTTCTTCTCCTACAGCCACCGTAACAGCCGGGTATTTTTCGTGAAACTGCATGGGCTCATCACCAATTTCTAAAGCGGTGGTGGTTGCATTGGCTATTGCAAAGCCTTTTGTTTTTCTTTTATACCCTCTGCTAAGTGTGGCTGTTGAGTAATTTGGCTGCAAAAGTTCTATTAAATATTCCGTCATGGGTGTTTTTCCCGTGCCGCCCACAGCAAGGTTTCCAACGCATATAATAGGGAAATTAAACTTTGCTGATTTAAAGATTTTTTTGTCAAATAAAAAATTACGAAACCATATGACAGCTCCATAAACCAGCGAAAATGGAAACAATAAATATCTGAAACTTTTAAGCAAACAATGTTAATTTAAAATTTAAAAATACGCTCGGGAGTAATGCAAACATTTAATTTTTCATCTAAGATATTTACATCATCAATAACTTCTGTATCAAAAAAACTAAAGCCTATTTTCATCAATTTAGGTGAGCAAACCTCAATAAACTTATCGTAAAATCCTTTACCATAGCCAACTCTATAACCGGTATTATTAAAAGAGAGTAAAGGCACAATTATTAGTTCAATTGCAGATGGCAATATTTCTTCCCCATCTATTGGTTCTTCAATATCGTATTCATTCAGTTCAAAAAAAGTATCTTCTTTAACAGCAAATGCTTTTAAGGAGTTCGTTTGAAAATGTGCCACAGGGTAAACCAATGTTGTTGCAGGGTTTTTAAAAAAACAATATTCTTCTATTAAAACTGGGTTGTATTCATTTAATAATTCAATGGGAGAATAGGTCATTACAACATCAGGAATTTTTAAATGCAAACTTTGAAACTGTATCAACATTAAATCTTCTAAGCGCTTTTTGGTAGCGGCGCTTAACTCCAATCTTTTTTGTTTATATAATTTTCTAATAGCCGCTTTTGTCATAATTTAAAATTCATATCTCATGGGCTGCACCAATGTCCAAACATAATTAAACCCTTTGGGATTCGTAGGAAAGCTATAATTGTAAATAAATTTGTCAATGCCCCGACAGCCACATCCCGTAGGCTTTACACAAGCCAACATAGTTGAACCCCTACACCATTCGTAACAATGCTGTGCGCACATTCATCATTCCTAATTCATCATTCATCATTCCTAATTTAACGCTCATTCATACCCTTAATAAAATCGCTCACCAAATAACTTATCAATTTTCCGGTGCTGTCATCTTTTCGTCCATCAGGCGTTTGCGCTGCTCCTTCGCAAATATGCAGATAGCATGCTTTTGAGTGGCGTGCGGTGTAGGTTACAAATTGTCTTGCCAACAACATGCTTATGCCAGATGGTGTATGTGCGCTGCACAACGCATGTTGAATACAATCTACATCCAACTCAACACCGGAATAGTTATCATGCGTAAAATCATTTGCCTGCCCTACTGCCTGTATAAAACTTTTCTTTTCTCTTAAAAAAATATCTTCGTAAGATGTAAATTGAATAAAAGGATTCGACTGCACATCTACCAGCACATTTTGAGAAATATAATTTTCATGGAGCCCGACGATACTGTATTTTCCCAGGTATCCATCAGATTCTGCATACCTAAAACTGTTTCCGCTATGCCTGCCTTCCATAGTTCTGTAATCTGCATGGGCATCTAAATTAATGGCATTTATTTGTGCAATCGGCACCATCCCATTTTTTAATAAACCTTTTGAAACTCCTTTTAATAAAGGGTAAGCATTGTTATGACCACCACCAATAACGAGGGGAATTTTACCTGCTACGGTAATTGTTTTCATTAAATTTTCCACTTCATCGTCAATTGTATTTACTGCATGGCGATATGCATCAATTTTTTCTTCCTCATTAAATGCATTGTTTTCTATGAGGTATTTAATATCGCCAAAGTCAAAATTGCCAAGTAGCAACACATCTTCGCCACTACAAAAATCATTGCTTTGTATATTTAAAAATGCGTGTAAAAATGGATACCAATTTGAGTCAGCACCCCCGTTTCCATAATTAGCTTTCACACCAATATCTTCCGGAATACCTACCAATACATACTTTGTTGGTGACTCGTTCAAAACTTCAGGCCATTCTCCTTTCCCCAAAAACTGGATTCGCTCTCCCATTTTGGTTTCAAACCGTCGTTGTTTCGTTAGAGAAATAATTTCTTTTTTGCCGTAAAATTTAAAGTGTTTCATTTGATGGTTTTATAGCTAATGAATTAAATTATTTATAATAATTATAAATAGAAAGATAAAATCAGATGCAACTTTTTATACCCATTTACCTTTAATCATTACCTTATCTATGTTATTGCTACTAAAGCTATAAAACAAATAGGCAATGGAAGGTATTTTTTTTGTAAAAATAAGGTCTGCTCGTTTACCTATCATTATTGATCCGCTTGCTGCTTCACATTCCATTGCAAATGCGCCATTAATTGTAGTAGCATTTATAACTTCTTCGGGCAACATTTTCATTTGTATACAACTAAGTGCTGTTACAAAATTCATATTTCCACTAGGCGATGAACCGGGATTAAAATCAGACGCAAGTACTATGGCTGCACCCGCATTAATGAGCGCACGTGCAGGTTGCATGGGCATTCTAAGAAAAAAAGCGGCAGTTGGTAACAATGTACTGCAACCTTTAAAATTACCAAGCAGTTCAATATCATTCGCTGTAAGGGTTTCTAAATGGTCAAGCGACACTGCATTGTTTTTTATACCTACTTCTACACCGCCAATGCTGTTTAACTGGTTTACATGCAACTTTGGTTTTAAGCCATATTCCGCTCCCGCTTTACATATTTCATCAGTTTCTGTAGGAGAAAAAAATCCATTTTCGCAAAATACATCTATAAAATCTGCCAGTTTTTCTGCTGCTATTATTGGCAACATTTCATCTTTAATTAAATCAATATAACCTCTGTGATTTTCTTTAAATTCCAGCGGATAAGTATGTGCAGCAAGAAAAGTAGATTTTATTAAAAGGTCCGAAGTTTCTTGTAATTTTTTTATAACTCGAAGCATTTTCAGCTCGCCCGCTACTGATAAACCGTACCCACTTTTTATTTCAATAGAACCTGTTCCTAATTTTGCCAATTCATTTAAACGAAGTAAAGCAGCATTGTATAAATCATCTTCCGATGTTTCATTTAATTTGTTTGCAGAGTTTAAAATACCGCCACCTTTTGCAGCTATTTCTGCATATGTAAGTCCTTTTAATTTATCTACAAATTCATTTTCTCTGCTACCCGCAAACACAAGGTGCGTATGGCTATCGCACCAACAAGGTAAAACAAACTGTCCGGTTAAATCTATTATATTTTTGGGGAAACGAGGCACTTTGATTTCTAATTCATACATGGCGCCAAAATCTGCTATCAACCCATCTTCTATTAGTAAAAAAGCATCCTCCAATATTGGTAGCAATGCTAATTTACTACCACGCAATAATCCATTGCTTTCCCTAACATTTACCAGCTTTGCAATATTTATAAAGAGGATACTGTCGTGCATATTTTCTACAATTCGTTAAATATATTTTTACTAAAAGTTTCCAGTTCGGGGTCTCTTGCACCCATAATAAGCAACACACAATCATCTGTAAAATGTGTACGAATTTCTGCTAAAAGATTATTTCTATCTTCTACAAAAAAGGCTTTTCCCCCCAATGCTTTTATTTCTTGTATTAAGTCATTTGCAGAAATATCTTTTACAGCAGTGCCACCTGCATAAAAAATTTCACTCATCCATATTTCATCCTGTGGGCGAAGAGCCGAAGCAATTTCTGTAACAAAATCGTTTCTTAAAAAACGTGTAGGACCATACCCATGTGGCTGAAACCATGCTATTACTTTTGGCGATATTGGTTGACAGGCCCTTATAGATGCCGCACATTTTGCCGGGTTGTGGGCATAATCATCAATCACTTTTACTCCTCGCTTTTCGCCCAATAACTGGTGCCTTCTATAAATGCCTTCATAAGCCTGCAAACCTTTTGCACACTGCTCAAGCGATATACCTATGATATTTGCAACCGCAGTGGCGGCAAGGGCATTTTCCATGTTGTGCTTACCAATAGTATTTAATTTAAAAGGAATATCATTTATATTAAAATAAATATTCATTCCTTTTTGTACCAAATTTTTAGCGGTAAAACCTGCTTCATTTTCATCAGATGAAAAATCATTTTTTATATTTTTTGAAAGAGTGACAGATAATTTGTTGGAACGGTTTACCACAAAACTACCTGTTGTATTCTCTTTGAAAGTTGTAAAAATTTCCATTAACTCATCAATTTCCTGATGGTCTTTATCTATGTTTAAAAGAAGACCAATTTCAGGTTTGTATTTTACGATAGATCCATCACTTTCATCTGCCTCAATTATAAGCCATTCTCCTTTTCCTACTTTTGCGTTACCAATTTTACCTTCTTTTATAAGGCTTACTAATCCTGCGCCGCTTATGATACCTGGTGCATAACCCGCAGTGTCTAAAATTTGATAAAGCATACCACCGGTGGTACTTTTGCCTGAAGTGCCACCAACGGCAATCGTACGTTTTGTAGCTGCAATCATGGCAAGTAAATCACTCCTTTTTATTATTGGAATACTAAGCTCTTTTGCTTTTTTTATTTCGGGCACTGTATCTTCTACGGCAGTGGATACAATGACCAGTTCAATTTTTTCTGAAATGCCCTCACCGTTTTGTTCGAAACATTGTATTCCATCGGCTTCTAATTTTAGGCGGGTTTCATTTTCTGTATCTGCGGTAAAATAGCGGTCGCTCCCACTAATGTTTTTTTGTGAACCAGCCAAAAATTGTGCAAGAGCACTCATGCCAGAACCGGCAATTCCTATAAAAAAAATATTGTTTATTTCAAAAAGTGTTGGTAGATTTTGCAATGGATAAAGGCTTTTAATAAAACGCTAATGTACAGTTATATTTATATTGTTTTAAGAGGATGTTATTTACACTTTCACTCTAACTTTTTAATAATTTTTAAATAGTCATATTGCTCGTCTTCATGCATACCATTCACTGCTTTTTTAATTTTTTTTACCTGAGATAAATAAACGTTATGCAAAGCCGTATTATTTTTGAGATTGAGATTGAGGTCATTTATTTTTTCACAAATATGAATTAAAATATCTGGCTCGGTAGTTTTAATGTTGCTGTATTTAATATATCTATTTGCAGTCCTTACAATTTTCCGTATGGTTTTTTTTGCAAAATACAGATTGGTTTTATTTACGGTAATAAAAAGTTCATTAAGCGTTTCTTTTACCCCATTAACATATATTGGTTCATTGCTTTCTTCAAACAATAAATAAGTAAGCAGTTCTTTATTTTCTTTTTTAAACTTTGTAAGTTTTAAACAAAGCTCCAGCAATACTTCGGGAGGTGCGTTTTCCAGTTCAACCTTTATTTCTTTTAACGATGCGGTTTTCATGTTCTACAATAAATTTTTAAGTATTCGCATTTTGGTCATCCATAAACGATGATACATTCTTGAGTATATCTCCTGAAATATTATGGATGTAAATAAACTGATCGGTTACAGATTTTGTTTCTATAAATTTTAATTTTGTTTCGGTTTCTAAATCTCTGGCATTTATTTCCAATTTTCTTTGTTGTAACAATATATCTGTTTCTGCCTTTAAAATTTCAGTTACATCTCCATTATTATCATAGGTAATCACGGTGATATTTTGCAACATATCTATTACTCTCTGCAATTGTACAACGGTGTTCTCAATTACAAGTAAAAAAATATCTGATTTAAAAGTACGTTTTTCATCTGCCAAAAAAAATGACAATGCAGAAAAATGAGATGTTAGAATATGATTCAATACCACAAAACGATACACTTGCTCCGTATTTTTTTGAAATCTCTTTGGTTCTGACAGCATTCTATTAAAAGCATCAGATACATTTGCCAATGCTGTGAGCGCAGCCTGTCTGGCAGTTTTTAAATCTTCTTTATTTACCTTACCTTTTGCTGTAAAATTGAAGGACAGTTTTTTGTAATAATTTATATTTTTTTCTATCACTTCTTCCATATAATTTTTTATAGTGGTATGCTCCCATGCAGGCACTAAAAACAAACTTGATATAAATGCTATAGCAGAACCTATACTTGTATCCAATAATCTATCGTACAAAAGTGATTTAATATCTGAGGGATAAATTAAGTGAAAAAATATTACAAGATAAGGAGTCATTAAGAGCACGCTTACAAAATACTTTGTGCGAATAAACATATAACAACCTGCCATAAAAAACACCATTATAGTCATTAAAGCCAGGTTATTCTTTACTACAAAAAGAATCATAACCCCAATTAAAACTCCAATAAAAGTACCTATTAATCTATCTCTGTTGCGTGCTTTTGTAAGGCTGTAAGCGGGTTTCAATATTACAATTATGGTAAGTAATATCCAGTAATTGTGGCCAATTTTAAATACAATTGATATTATAAAACCCAGCAGTAAAGAAATTGAAACCCTTAACGAATGACGAAAAATATTTGATTTAAAATTAAGGTTATTTAAAAATAGCGACGGTTCAATATTTTGTGCTTCATTAAATTTTTGCAAATCCAATCCGGTTTCAGTCGTTTTTCTCTGGCTCTTTTCGTAACGTGTATAATAATGCAAACCATTAATTTTTTCGGTTAAGCCTTTAATATTATAAAAAATTCTGCCAAGCCCAATAAAATCGTTCAGATTTTTTTCGTTCATAAAATTCTGGCGCAATGCTTCAAATTTTTGTCGAATAATTTGTAAATTTTCTATATTTTTTTCGGTGGGATCAGAAGAATTACCTACACTAACAGCTGTTGCTATTTCACGTAATTCTTCAGACAAATAAAGCAATTGCTTTCTGTACTCTTCTAAAATGCCGGTTTCATCAAACCTTTTATGCAACACATCGTATTGCTGATAAGTACTCATTATACTTTCAAACAAATCGGAAACATCTAAATATATTTTTAGTAAAGAGCGCCCTGCCCTAGTTGAGTTTTTTGTTATGGCCCTTGTTTTAAAGAGCAATTCATTTAATGCAGCTTGTTGGGCCTGAATAAGTATTTGCTGCTGCAAAAGAGCTTTGTAGGTTGCTTCATAGTCAGGATGATCATCGTAAAAAGAGGCACGTGTTTTTAAATATTCTGCAACGCCGTTGAGGAATTCACCGGAAAATTGTTGGATAATTTTGTATGGCTTTATACTATGAAGCGTTATGCTAAAAACGGTATACCATAAACCACCAAAAGAAATATACATGGCATGCAAAAAAATATCTTTACCTGTTAAAGGCGTTTGCATACACAATACCATAACTAGCAACGCTGATATGCCAATAGAAGAAACCCTCGCATTATAAACGCTTAGCATTGAAAAGATGAAACCGAATATCCCAATAACCGATGCAGTTGCTATAACTGAAAACAAGGAAAAATAAGTAACTATAGATGTTAAGGCAATTGTTATAATACAAAAAAACATCCCATTCAACCTATGGTGTACCGGGCCTGCACTGTCTGTAATGCTTACACATAGTGCTCCTGTAGAAAAAGCAATACCAATGTGCAACATGTTAAAATAGCCGAATATAAATGCAGGCAATGCAATACCAACGGTCATTCTAATCCCTTCACTAAAAAACCTGCCATTAATAAAATTTATATATCCCTTGGGGTTTACCATAGCAATATTGTATAATAAATCATTTTATGTTCCAAATTTATAGTGCTTTTTACTACTGCAATTATATATTTTCCTAGCGCTAAAAATGTTTGGCACAGTTTTTAAAGTAGATGGGTAATTAATTAAAAAATATTAATTAAAAACAACTGTATGAAAACATTATCGGTAATATTAGTAGCGGCAATAGCATTTGCCTCTTGTAAATCAAAGGATTCCTCACTGCAAACAGACAAAAATATTGTAATACTTACAGACACTTCAAAAGCAGCAGGAAGTTATCTGAGTGATACCGGCCTAGCAAAAATGCCTGTAGCAGCTGCACCCGTAGCCGCTGCTCCTGCACCTACTAGAAGAACAACTTCTACCACACAAAAGTCCAGTACTACAAACGGTAATACTAATAACAGTAATAATAATTCTACGGCTAGTAATGGAAACAGCGGTAATAATGGAACAACCACGCAAACAACGACAAAAACAGGTTGGAGTAAAAGTGCTAAAGGTGCAGTAATTGGAGGTGTTGGTGGTGCTGTAATAGGTGGTGTAATAGGTAAGAATGCAAAAGGTGCCATAATTGGCGGAGCAGCAGGTGCAACAGGTGGTTACATTCTTGGTAGATCTAAAGATAGAAAAGACGGAAGAATACCATAGTAATAAAATCAATTATATCTCTTAATTTATAAAAATCCATTTCTTTGTATAGAAATGGATTTTTTCATAAAAAATAAAACATATGTCAGCATGTAATTTTACCATTCCGTTTACAAAATCAGTAACGGAAATTTTAGAAAAAGCAAAAAAAACAATCGAATCTCAAAGTGGAAATTTTACAGGAGATGAAAATGCGGGAAATTTTGATGTAAGTATTTTTGGAAATACTGTTATTGGATCTTATTCAGTAAATGGGCAAAATTTAAACATTGACATAACCGAAAAACCATTTTTGGTTCCATGTAATATGATAGAAAGCTATCTGAAAAACAATTTAAATTAACATATTAAGCCTTTGGAAATTTCAAAGGCTTTTTTAATTAGTTATATCCCATATTTTAATTTCAATTAAAATTGTATCCCCTACTTTTGCAGCAGAAATAGGTTTGTAATTTATTTTTAAATTACAATTAAAAGGGAATCCCGTTACATTCGGGAGCTATCCCCGTAGCTGTAAAATTGTTTTCCGCCAAAAAGGAAAAAAGTTTTAAGTAAAATAAACCACTGTTTGCAAAACGGGAAGGTTACTTAAAATGCAATAAGCCAGAAGACCTGCCCATTTCAAAATAACTAAAAAGCTTTCGGGTGAAAGGCTGTAGATGTGCCATTATTGCTGCATTTGCCTAGCTATGCTCCTTCGAAAGCTGTAATTATATAAACAGCTTTTTTTGAAAATAAATTACCTTAATTTTTTATTGATCTATGTGGTGCTGCCTTTTTTTTGTAAAGGGCAAAAGCATGATACATTGCAAAATGTAGAAGTAATCTCAAAAAAAAATATAATTATTACAATTGCCTCAACACCTGTTCAGCTTTTAAATACAACTGATGCTTCTAAAACAAATAGCGTAACGGTCGCAGATGCCTTAAAACATTTTGCCGGCGTAATGGTGAAGGACTATGGGGGTATTGGAGGTTTAAAAACCGTATCAGTCCGCAGCCTTGGGGCAAACCATACAGGTATTTTGTACGATGGTATTGCATTGGGAGATGCGCAGGGCGGACAAATAGACCTTGGTAAATTTTCACTTGATAATATTGCTCAGATAGAATTATATAACGGCGGACCCTTTGAGATACTTTCGCCAGCCAAAGCTTTTTCTTACGGCTCTTTACTCATGCTAAAAACTATTGCATCGTCAAAAACTGATACAGAGAAAAAAATTGCAAATGTGAAAGTACAATACGGTTCATTTGGTTACTTCTCTCCCAGTATTTCATACAAACAACACGTGGGCAAAAAAGTTGAAACTAGCTTAAATGCCATGTTTCAATCTGCTGAAAGCCAATATCCTTTTACATCTTATGAAAACAATAACGTTACTCAAAAAAGAAAAAATTCAGATATAAAAGCATATAGGCTCGAATATGATGCCTCTTTAACTATGCATGACAGTAATAAAATAAGTGTAAAAACATACTACTATAAATCTGAAAGAGGTTTGCCTGGCGCCATTATTTTATACAATAACATAAACAGTGAAAGACTAACTGATAGAAACTTTTTTTTACAAAGTAACTGGCATAATAAACTGAGTAAAAAAAGCGAGTTGTTGGTAAATGCAAAATATGCAGCAGATCAAAATTATTATATTGATCCCTCTTTCCTTAATACTGCCGGTAAACTTGAAAATGAATTTAGCAGTAAAGAATTTTATTTGTCTGCAGCTTATAGTTATAAAATAAACAACTTTTTCAAAATTAGTTTTTCAAGTGACGCATTAAATAACCGGCTCAAAAGAACTGATTCTTTTGCAGTAAATTTTGCCAATCCTTCCCGAAACTCATTATTAAACAATGTGGCTTTTCAGTTGAAAAAAACGCGGTTTGAGGTAACAGGTAACATACTACATACTTTAATAAATGAAAAAGTAAGTAATGGAAAAGCAGGGAGAAATATTAATGCATTTTCGAAAGCATTTGCCATGGGTTTTCAGCCAATTAAAAATGTTCCTTTGCGTGTAAGGGCATTTTATAAACATATTTTTAGAGCGCCTACGTTTAATGATTTGTATTATACCAATGTTGGAAATACTAATTTAAAACCTGAGTATGCAGATCAATTAAATGTAGGGCTCACTTATTCTGAACAACGATTAGATTTTCTTAAAAATATTTTAGTTACTGTAGATGCTTTTTTAAATACTGTTAATGATAAAATTATTGCAGTTCCAACAATAAACCTTTTTCAATGGTCTGTACAAAATATCGGAAAAGTAAATGCACAAGGTATAGATGTGGCAGTTCAAATAAAAACCAAAGAGTGGAGGGATGTTCAGTTGTCTGCTCATGTGGCATATAGTTTCCAACACGTGTTGGATGTATCTGATAAAAATTCTTCTTTATATAAAACACAATTGCCTTACACGCCCAAACACAGCGGCAGCAGTACTTTTAGCATTGAGTATAAAAGGGCTATTTTAAATTACAACATTATTTTTTCATCGCTTAGGTATAAGCAGGGCGACGCAATATTTGTAAACCTATTGCAGCCATGGAACACGAATGATGTTTCATTCAGCTACTTAATCGGCAAAAACTATCCAAATAATTACAAGATAATATTCGAGGCAAATAATATTTTTAATACCACCTATGATATTATACAATATTATCCAATGCCCGGTTTTAATTACAGAATAGCTCTAAATATTTTATTAAAAAAAACAAAAACAATAATATGAATTTCAGAAAAACGAATCTTGCAGTTTTAAGTATAGTGTGTCTTTTAAATGCGTGTAAAAAAGTAGATGATACCACTATTGTATTACCAGTGGAAATTACACCCTCTGTTGGTGCTTATGTATTAAGCGAGGGCAGTACTAATAACACCAAATTATCTTACTACAATAAATCTAACAATACAGTTATTGGAGATTTCTTTCTTCAGCAGAACCCTTCTAAACCGGCTGGCTTAGGTAGTATAGGCAATGATATGATTTTATATGGCAGCAAGTTATATGTAGTTATGAATGTATCTAATATAGTTACTGTTTTAAATGCTAATAATGCTGTGTTTATAAAAGATATTTCATTTGTTTCAGGTGGCGTTAACAAAGGGCCCCGTTATGCAACAGCAGCACGAGGGAAAGTATATGTTTCATCAAGCGACGGTACGGTGAGTGTGATAGATACTACATTGCTAAATATTACAAAAACAATTACCGTGGGAGCCAATCCGGAAGGATTAGTAGCATCGGCCAACTTTTTATATGTAGCAAATTCCGGCGGGTTCAATTTCCCTAATTATGATTCTACCGTTTCATTAGTAGACTTAAACACTGAATTAGAAGTTAGAAAAATTAAGGTTGGTCTAAATCCATATAAAGTTGACATAAATACAGCGGGCAATATTTTTGTAAGTGCTTATGGTAATTATTCAACTATCCCTGCCTCCATTTCATTTATTAATGGAGCAACCAATTCTTCAAGTATAAATCTCGGCAGCAATTTTAGTTATTCAAATATCAGAATATCGGGAGATATAGCTTATCTATACAATAATTATGGAGGAACAGGTACCGCAAAAGTTTACAATACTGCGTTAAATAGCTTTATAAGAAATGAATTTATAACAGATAGTACTATAATACAAACGCCTTATGGTTTAAATATTGATGAACAGAATGGAGATGTTTATATTGCTGATGCAAAAAATTTTATATCTGCAGGTACTGTAACTTGCTTTGGAAACAATGGTGTGAAAAAGTTTTCATTCTCTGTTTCACCGGGTGTTAGTCCAAATAATATTATTTTTAAAAGATAATTTTTCCGGTTAAAGATTCTTAAAAAGCCCTTTTAAAATTGGGGCTTTTTTAATTTTTTAATATTTGTTACACCCTCATGTAGTCGGGTTTCCAATTGGTTATTAATTTCTTTATCTCATTTGCAGATAAGTTTTCCTTTTTAGCTTTTTCTGTCAACAGTAAAAATTCGTTATCGTCTGCAAATCTTAATGCTGCTATTTGGCTGAAAGATAATGTTTCAACAGTATCATCAAAATTTTTACCACTCAGTTGAAAGTATCTCAAGTAAAATTCAAGCCTTACAATTCTGTTTTGGTTACCTAACGCATAATGTTGCCTTAACATTATTGCAAGATATAAAATGCAAAAAGATAGAAACGCAAATAGTCCCCAAATTAGTGATCCACTACCATTTTGAAAATATTTGTAAACACCCAATATTACTGAGCCCATCATTAATGGTAGAAATATAAAATGATGAGGGGTGTAAAATCTTAAATGGTTTTTGTAGCTCTGCTGCATAGAAATATTTTGTTTTACATTCGGTATAAAATTGATACAAAAATAATTATAAAAGATATAATAATAAAAGCCGTTGCAAAATGTAACGGCTTCTAAAAATAGGAATTAGATTTTTTAATATTTTATAGATATACTCTCTATTTATTTTTTGCAACGCTTTCAGCGATATCAATCCAAGCTGTCGCTTCATCTGCCCCATTCTTTTTCACTAAATCCTTACGCTCACTTTCTAACTTACGCTCACGGGATTTTCCAATAACAGTTCTTAATT
>Ga0335397_10007650_pt1 | contig 13726 bp, 14 predicted proteins | sample MAT04_FD_205740 | JGI IMG/M metagenome (GOLD analysis project Ga0335397, IMG submission 205740) | Freshwater microbial communities from Lake Fryxell liftoff mats and glacier meltwater in Antarctica - MAT-04 (spades assembly) (version 2) ...
CCGTGTCGCGCGGCGGCGACTGCGACATTCGTCGCGCTGCCGCCGAGGTACTTACCAAACGTGGAGACGTCTTCGAGGTGGCCGTCTTGCAGCGGATATATATCGACTCCGACGCGCCCGATCGTAATCACGTCAAGGTGAGCCGGAGAGTGAAATGTCATACTTCGCTGGGCGGCTTTCTCGAGATGGAATGGCTTATTGCGCTCATAATGTCAGGACATATGAACAACTTGACTTTACGACTGAAGTCGCTCGAGCGCAACCTGCCGCATTGACTCAATGGAAACCTCCGCGTAGCTCTCGACGTTGCCTCATTCGGAAATCTCCACTTCCGGGCGGCGCACGATTACCGAGGTGTAGCCCTCGCTGAAGACGCCGGCGCCTACTACCGTCGGTCGAGCGAGCGGCCCCGGCGAAGAATCTAACGTTGTCGCTCGCGAACGGAATCTCTCCGTCGAGCATCGTTGTCCACGGCTTGCCTGTCTCGGTGACCTCAAGCTCGGTGAGGTGCCCGGCGTCGGCATCGATGGCGTCGGCGAAGGAGAGCAGCACTCGAGCGCGCTGACCTGGGGTCTTGGCGGCCCACCCGGACGCGGCATCCAGCGCCGAAGAAATCGATCGGTTGGATCCAGATTGAATGCGTGCTGACAGCAGCCATTTGGGGCGCAGGATTAGGGCGCGACGTCGTGACAAGTCACAGGACACCGCATTCGATTCTGAGAGAGCGTTGCGCTCGAGACACTAAGTCTGGAGAAGCTCAGACCCGGTGCAGTTTGATCGAACAAGCCTTGTTTATCCACATAACCGATAGTATTATCGCGTATGTGAATATCAAAGCGTCGACTCTCGCGCCACTATTCCGCTCGGACGCGCAGGGTCAACTCCTCGCGAAGCTGTTCCTAAACCCGGAACGGTCCTTCACGATTTCTGAACTCGCGCGCGGAGCCCGGACGCCCTACGCAAGCGCACACCGCGAAGTGTCCCGAATCGCAAAGATGGGGCTAGCGACCACGACCAAGCGCGGTCAAGCTGTAGAGGTGCAAGCTCGGCGCGATACGCCCGTCTTTCGGCCCTTGGCCGAACTGCTCAGTCTTACCTATGGTCCGGCGGTCGTACTGCCGAACTACCTCGCCGGAATCCCGGGCATTGAAGGGGCCTTTATCTATGGATCGTGGGCAGCCCGCCAAGCTGGAGAACCCGGCAATGCCCCCGGCGACATCGATCTGCTCATCGTCGGAAATCCGTCACGAGCCGAGGTCTACGAGGCCACACGCCTTGCCGGTTCCTCGATCGCGCGGGAGGTCAATGCTCGCATTGTGAGCGTCGACCAGTGGGACTCGGCTGACAGCGATCCATTCCTGCGCACACTTACGCAGCGTCCACTCGCCCGCCTTGATATAGAAAAGGCGACATCATGATCAACCGCTGGGAGCAAGGGCGCGCTGAGATCGATCAGCTCATTCATCAAGGTCGGCTCACCCGCGTCGCGGCCAACCGGGAACTCGCCGAAAGCCACCTGACCCAGGCGCGCACCCACCTTGCGGCCGCGGCGACTCTTCGCGATCTCGACCCCGCCGGAGCGTTCACTCTCGCATACGATGCCGCTCGCCTCACTTTGGCCGCCTTACTAGTCAACCAGGGACTACGGCCTAGGAGCTGCCAGGAACCGTAGCTTCGCAACACCGTCACGCATGCTGCCCGCTCTGCGCCCGACGAGGCACCAAGCACGCCGAGGTGCCGGGCGCAGATGAAAGTGGAGACATAGGCGGCACGCGCTGGGTGACTTGCATCTTGGGTACTGAGGTCGGAGCTGCGCAAGATCGAACGAGCCCACTCCAAATCCGGGGTGGCAGGCGAGAAAGTCCGATTGATCTCTTCGGACCGCAAGGAATCGACATGACGCTATGAGTCACTGCGGATCTGGGCGACGGCCATGGTGCCGCGCTTGATCGTGGCTCAGCGCACCCGGAACTTCGCAACGGCCAGCGGATCAAGGTTGATGCCTACGCCAGGCTGCTCCGACAACTCAATGAAACCATTGACGGGGGCGAGTGGCTGGGCCAGAACATCATCGAAGTTCACAATGTCGATGTCCCGGGTGAAGTACTCGACCCACTCTGTTGACGGGACGGCGCCCGCAAGCTGCGAGTGCACTTCGGGAAAGTAGTGCGGAGCCAGAGGGATGCCGCGCGCTTGGGTCATTTCCGCGACTCTCAACCACTCACTCACTCCGCCGACGACCGTTACATCGGGTTGAGCGACATCTACCGCTGAAGCACCAAGAAGCTGCTCGAACCCCCATCTGGTGGACTCTTGCTCACCTGAGGCGATCGGCAACACCTCCATTGAGCGCAACCAAGCGAGGTCGGTTATTCGATCGGGGCCAAACGGCTCCTCGAAGAACCGAACCCCGCTATCCCGCAGGTAGCGAGCGAGCTCGAGGGCGGTATCACGCTTACCGTCGTAGCCCGTGTTCGCGTCAACCATTATTGTCGCGGAATCGCCTGCCACACTTCGCACGATCTCGACCCGCTCGCGGTCCGTCGCGACATCGGCGCCACCTACTTTGACCTTCACCGCCGTGAAGCCTCGCGCCATGTAAGTTTCGACCTCACGTGCGAGCTCGGTTAGACCGCGCCCTTCTCCGTAGTAGCCGCCGCTCGCGTAACACGGCACGTGCTTCCGCGTTCCACCGAGCAGGCGCCACAGCGGCTGTTCGCTTCGGCGCGCTCGAATGTCCCAGAGGGCGATATCGATCGCGCTCATTGCCCTGAGTACAGCCCCCCGCCGGCCTACCTGAATAGTTAGCTGATAGGCGAAGTCCCAAATCTCGTCGATCCCGTCACTGGCCTTCCCGATCAGGTGCGGCGCCAGATAGTCGCGCAACGCGAGATCGACAATCGTCCCGCCCCTGGCGTATCCAGTGCCGGTGACGCCTTCTCTAGTTGTGACTGTTACAACGTTGTACTCGCGGAACGGGATCTCCGCAATCGCGATCTTGACCGGGTTGGCCAAGGGGATCCGGAGTAAAGCAACTTCGATCGATACGATCGGGTCGATCGCCTCCATAGATGTCAAGGTTTGGTTCAACAACGGCGCGGTCTCGCTCACGAGGTTTCCTTCGATTCGGTGTGGATGTTGGTCATGTCGCGTTCCAGTTGTGATCGTCATCCTCGATGGCCGAACCTTCTTTTGCCATGCTTCGCAGGCTCGCCTCGGTGGCCGAGAGGAACTGCAGTTCCCCTCGGAACTCGATCGCGTGTAGCTCGTCCATCGCTGCTCGAAGTTCTCGCGCGATTCTCGCTAGTGATGTGGGTGAATCGGTTCGGCCGAGGGAGGTTGCGACTAACCCCTTGATCTGCTTTGCGGTCGCGATTGACTCGCGCAGAAACCCCTTGGCGCCGTCGCCGAACTGGGGCTCATGGTGAGCGCTGAGCACGCCAACGGGATCGATGTCGAGCATCCGCTCAAGACTTGAGATGTAAGCGTCGTGATCTTCGTAGAGTGGCGGCAGAGCCACGTTGGCGTTGACGTGGCCAATTCCTGCACCTTGCACGGAGTCGCCCGTGAAGAGCAGTCCGTTTCGTTGCTCGAACAGCGCGATGTGACCCGGGCTATGACCCGAAGCGTCAATGACGATCATCTCGAGACCTCCGAGATCGATCATGTCCCCTGGTTGAACTGTCGCGGTCGCAGCTGTCGGCGAACCGCCAAGAGTGCCAACAATGTACTCGTGCACTTCCTCGTCTAGTGCGAGCTCCTGATATTTGAGAAACAGGTCCTGCCACATCGCCTCTTGGCTTTCGACCCATCTCAGTTCCGCGGGGCTGCAGAGGACACCGAGATCGGGATTCGCGGCTTTCAATTTCGCCAGCCCTCCGACGTGATCGGGATGCCCATGCGTGGCCACGATCGTGTCAACGCTCCCGAGTTCGCGCGCCAGCGTGCTCAAGAACGGCTCTAGGTCTTTCTCGATCGCCTGCGGTATTAGTGCATCGACCATTGCTGTTCGATCACTGCCGATGAGAAGGAATCCCGCCATTGGAATGTTCTCGAAATCGGGATAACACGTGGTGAACCTGTAGACGTTCGATGCGAGTCTCATATATCTCCCCTACTGGGCGGTCCAGCCAGCGTCGACCGGGAGCACGACGCCAGTGATGAAGGATGCTTCGTCGCTAGCGAGGAACGCGATCGCCGCCGCGACCTCCTCGGCCCGTCCGATTCGCGGGATAGCGTGAAACCGGTCGACCAACTCGGTCATCGCTTCGGGATTCGCGGCGCCTCCGACCTTCCCACCACGAATGAGGGGGGTGTCGATCAGGCCAGGGGCTACGCAATTGACCCGCACGCCCTGTCGGCCGTGGTCGAGCGCCATTGCCCGCGTGAGATTCTCAACCCCGCCCTTCGCGGCGCAATACGCGGATCGTCGCCAGTGTCCAACGGACCCGATCGCTGAGGATACGAACACTACGGAGCCGCGGCGACGCTGGATCATGGCAGGGAGCACTTCTCGAGCGGCATAGTAGGTTCCGTTGAGGTCCACATCGATGAGTCGACGCCATTCTTCGGGTGAGGTGTCGATTAGCGTGTCGCACCGGTCGATGCCGGCGGCGGCGATCAGTACGTCTACCTCACCTTCGGCCTCTCGAATCGAGGCGAAGGCACTTTCGACGTCGCCTTGGTTTCCTACATCAGCGATCACGAAGTGGGTAAAAAGGCTGGCGTCTTCTGGCACGCTCAGGTCAATTCCGCTCACCGAACACCCTTCGGAGACAAGCCGTCGAGCGGCAGCTAGCCCAATGCCCGATGAGGCTCCTGTTATGACGGCGTGGCGCCCAGCGAGGCCTTTCATGGCTGCCTTTTTTTATCGAGCCGACCCTTAGTGCGCATTTTTGGCGAGTTCTCTTGCTCGATCGATTCAAGAACGTGCGCCTTGCCTCGGTTGACAATGCGGTCCATCGCCTCATTGCCGTCTTGTGTATCGCCTCCGGCGATAGACATTGCGACCGCTCGATGGTCGGCAACAGCTTGATCCAGGCTCCCCATGTCTTGGATCTGGCGCGTTGCCCGCGACCAAATGAACCGACGAAGTGGTCCCCGAATCGCCAGCATGGTGCGAAGAAGCGTTCCGTTGTGGGCAGCTTCGGCAAGTGTGATGTGGAACCGGAGGTCGGCGTCCATGAATGCCTTGACATCGGTCCGGCCCGCATGCATCTCCTCAACCGCCTCGATGAGCCGCGTGATTTCGTCCTCCTTCGCCCGATCACGAGCAAGCCGGATCAGTTCGTTCTCAATGAGCGAGCGTGCCTCCATCAATTCGAGGTACTCGTGATGCTCTCGTGGGTCCAACATCCACGGAATGGCTTCGGAATCGTCGATCTCACGAACGAAGGTTCCGTAGCCGTGTCGAGAGTCCAGAAGAGCTTGCCCCTGGAGTGTGCGAATTGCTTCCCTCACGGTGACACTGGAAACGCCCATGTCGGTGGCGATTGTGCGATGGCCTGGCAGTAGGTAGCCCGGTGGCCACTCACCTGCGACGATCCTTTGGGTCAACTGATCGATGACCTCATCGACGACACTCCGACGTCTGACGCTTCGAAGGCCCGGTGTGTCGACGACCGGTTCTCTCCTCAGGGGTGGAATCTGCGCCTCGCTTGGCTGGTTCATGTCATCACCCATCCGCCGTCGACCTCCAGTGTTTGTCCGGTGATGAAGGACGCGTCCTCAGATGCGAGGAATGACACGCACGCGGCGCAGTCGGCTGGGGTGCCGCGACGCTTGATGCTCTGGCGACTCAGCACGTGCGCGTCGTAGGCTTCTCGATCGGGGATGATCCTCTCGGCCTGCGTCGGGATGGCCCCAGGGGAGATTGCATTTACGCGGATCCCGCGCGGGCCAAGCTCGCGCGCAAGAGCCCGCGTCATTCCGACAGCTGCGGCCTTCGTCGACACGTAAGGCGCGAGATGCTCCCACCCCCCGTGCACAGTAATGCTCGACACATTAACGATGCTGGACCCGGTACCCATCAACCGCGCTGCGTATTGGGCCATAAAGAAGTACGCACGCTGATTGATAGCGATGACTGAGTCGTATTCTTTTACGGTGACGTCGTTAAACGGAGTGGCTGGATAGATCGCCGCGTTGTTGACCAGCAGACGCAATCCTGACACCCCATCGAAGATGGATGCTAACGAATCCATGTCCTCGAGGTCTGCTCTTACGAGCTCGATGTTGTCGCCTTGCATCGAGCGGCCCGGGCCGCTGTCGCCAGCCCGATGGCGTGCCACCGCTATGACGTGGTAGCCGTCAGACGCGAGGCGCTCAACCATGGCAGCCCCGAGTTCCCCGGCTGCGCCGGTTACGATCGCCGTGCCGCGGTTCATGGTTGACCCCAACTGACGAGCTTTGTTCTCGTGTAGAACCTCAGAGACTCCGGGCCGTGCTCCTTCGATTCAGTTCCTGAGAGTTTGAAGCCCCCAAAAGGTGCGGGCAATTCGATGCCACTCGTAGGTCCGTTAATAGCCACCACCCCGGCGACTGTGGCCGCCGCCACGGTCTCGGCGACGCCAAGATCGCGCGTATGCACTGCTGCAGAGAGGCCGTAACTAGTGTTGTTGCAAATGTGAATGGCATCTTCCAGATCATTTGCCACTATCACCGTCACAACGGGGCCGAAGACCTCCTCAATGTTGATCTCGGAGTCGCGCGCAGCGTCGACGATCAGAGTCGGCGGGTAGAAGTAGCCTGATCCCTGAGGGATGGTGCCGCCGCGGGTAACCTTCGCACCCTCGTCCAGTGCGCGGCTGACGAACCCATGGACCGTTTGGCGATGCAACTGGCTGATGAGCGGTCCGATCACCGGCGACGAAGATGACCCCTTCTGGTGGATGTTGTCGATTGCGGCCTCAAGCATGCTCACGAACTGCTCGGCAATGTCTTTATGGACGATAACCCGACTCGTCCCGGTGCACTGCTGTCCCGTCCCAGCGAACGCACCCACTGTGATCCAGTTGACGGCTTGCTGCAGATCGGCGTCTGGCATCACGATCGCGGCGTTCTTTCCACCCAGTTCTAGCTGAAGTCGAGTCAATCGATCCGACAGTTTTTGCTTGATATCCATGCCGACCACAGTTGAGCCGGTGAAGGAGACGGCGTCAACGCGCTCAGCCAGCACCAACGCGTTCCCGAGGTCGCTTCCGGACCCTGTGGCGACCTGAACGACATCGTTGGGGACGCCAGCGGCGTCAAGGGCCGCTCTTAGATGAAGCGAACTTAGAGGTGTACGTTCAGCTGGCTTAACAATGATGGCGTTCCCTGCCAGCAAGGCTGGAGCGATCTTTCGGGCTGGGCTGGCCATCGGCACATTCCAGGGGGTGATTGCCAAGACGACGCCGACCGGCTCGATTCGAATCTCATGCCTTAGTCCCGGGCGGCCACCGGAGAAGGAGCGACCATCGAGTCCTCCGGCCAGGCCTGCGTAGTAGCGAAATGTGTCAATGGATTTCTCAACCTCGCCCTCAGCCTCACTGCGAACTTTGCCACCCTCTCGGGCAAGGTCGGAGACGATCTCGACCCTCGCCGCTCGCAGCCTTTCAGCGGCGTCTAGCAAGATCTGGGCACGAACTGGCAAAGGAGTTGCAGCCCAAGATGGCTGGGCATCGACAGCTCGTGCCACGATGGCTGCCGCCTCACCTCCAGCGATTCTCGGGACTGTGGTGAACGCGGCTCCGTTCGCCGGATCGATCAATTCGGACTCGGTTATCGCGCTCAAGACATCACCACTCCACCATCGACGTTCAACGTTTGTCCGGTTATATTTCTTGCCAACGGGCTCGCAAGGAATACTGCTGCGTTCGCGATGTCATTGGGCTCTTGGCCTCGACCAAGGGGCACCAGCGCGCTCGCTTTGTCGCTGAAGAACTTCTCGTCACTCACGTCGCCTAACGACGGATCAGTCTCAGCGGCCGCTAGTCGAACTGCGCGGTAGAACGGTGTGAAAACCATACCCGGGCAGATCGCGTTCACCCGTACATCGCTCTTGGCCAGATCTCGAGCCATGACCTGCGTGAAGTTGATGACTGCGGCCTTAGATGCGCTATACGGAGGGCTGGTCTGAAACCCGGTCCGGCCAGACACTGAAGCGATGTTGACGATCGAAGCGTCATCGGATGCGATGAGGATGTCGGTGAAGGCGGCGCTGACATTGAACGTGCCGACGACGTTCACGGCCCAGCAGGTTTCCCAGTCGGCCGCCGAAAGATTCGTGAAAGGCATACCGAGTCGTCCCATGACTCCGGCATTGTTTATGACGATGTCGACGCGCTGATGCTCACCGATTACCCGAGCGGCGGCCCGCTTGACAGAATCTTCGTCGGCGACATCGCACTGGTAATGGTCGCTGTCGGCCGACTCGGCGGTGACGTCAAGCGCGACCACTTTCGCGCCTGCGTCCCTTAGTCGCGCAGTGATCACCGAGCCGATTCCGCCGAGGGCACCGGTTACGACCGCGACCTTTTTGCTGAGATCGATCGTGAAAGTCATGACCACTCCAAGGGACTGCTGCCCACGAAGCCCGTCAGTTGATCCACGCGGGCGGGGGCGAATATCTCTAGGTATTCGGCGCCGTCATCCCCCACCGCGAGAGCACCATGGAGGGTCTGCCGGCGGAAGATCACCACGTCACCAGCTTCGACCCAATAGTTGACCCCGTCATCGGCAAGTTCCACCCGCCCGTTCAGCATCACCAACCACTGCTCGTGGTCGTGTTTATGGAGCCTGCCATCAAATATCGCGTCTGGGGCGGTGATTACTCTTGTGATCGACGAGCGCTCACCGGCCACACTGAATCGAGTTGCGCCGGGCCTCATTCCCGCCCCCTGGGCCGACGTGGTCCAATCAATCTGCATCGTTTCTTCCTTCCGCATACTGGGAATGCTCAATTGAGCAATCCGATCGACTTGCCGCCATCTACGCTGATCGTCGTGCCGGTCACATAGGTTGCCTCGGACCCGCACAGCCAGCCGACGACGGCGGCAAATTCAGCGGGGCGACCATAGCGCCGCATTCCTATCGCCGCTTCACTTCTCGCCCGTATCTCGTCGATGGAAACACCCAAATTGCTGGAGGCGGCTGAGTCAAGTGCCGCGACACGGCTCGTATCTATGCGGCCCGGAGCGACACAGACGAGTCGGACGTCGTGCTCGGCTAGTTCTCTGGCGGCCGTCTTCATCAACGCAGTTACACCGGCGCGCATGATGTTGCTGGGCGCCAAGCCAGGGATGGGTTCAGCAACCCCGGAGCTGGTGATCAGGATAATGACGCCATCGCGCCGCTCAGCCATCTTCTGACCGATCGTGGCCACGATCATTGCTGCTGGCTCGAGGACGAGCCGATAGGCGGTTTCAAGGGCTTCTGGAGTCATCGCCATCGCGCGTGCGGGCGGTGGCCCTCCACCACTCAGTACTACAGCACCTAGTCCCCCGCATTGAGCGTCGACCTCCGCCGCTACAGCTGGCAAGTCGTCCAGACCCAAAGTAAATGGACGCCTCACGATCTCGCCGATTGCCGCGAGCCGATTGCACGCTTCGTCGAGCCGCGAGCTTGGACGAGAGCTAACCACGACTGACCAGCCATCGTGCAGCAATCGTTGCGCCGAAGCAAACCCCAAGCCGTCCGAGGCTCCGATTAACCATGCCCACTTGCTCATGCAGACCACAGTTTCACGCGGAGGCGATCAAAGACCGCGGCGAGGATGATGATTGCCCCGGTGGCGATCACTTGCAGGAAGCTTGATAGCCGGAGAAGCACGAACGCATTCGCCATCACCCCCAAGAGACATGCGCCGAGGAGCGACCCAGTTACTGACCCTTTTCCACCGGCGAGACTTGCCCCGCCGATAACGGTTGCAGCAATCACTTGAAGTTCAAGGCCGACGGCAGCATTGGGCTCCGCAACGCCGAGCTGTGCCGTGCGAATTAGACCGGCCAAGGCAGCGAGGAATCCGACGAGAGCAAAAGCGATGATCTTTAACCGAGCGACCGGGAGGCCAGCCAGACGCGCTGCTCGGGCATTATCGCCGACCGCGTGGATTTGGATTCCGAGGGACGTTCGTGAAAGCACGAACTGCCCCACAATCACGACTGCGAGCAGGATCACGACCTGGACGGGCACCGGCCCAATCGTTCCCTGGCCAATAGGAGTAAGTTCCTCTAGGCCCCTGACTGGAATTCCTTCGCTTTCGAACAACCCCAAGCCGCGGAACACCGAGAGGGTTCCGAGCGTAATAATGAAGCTATTCACGCCGGTCTTTGTGACAAGCAGTCCGTTGACCATGCCCGCTGCGACACCGGTCATCAATCCGAGCGCAACAGCCACAGGCCAGATGAAGTACTGCGTCATCAAAGCGCCGGTAACAGCCGATAGAGCGAGTGTGCTCGCGACCGATAGATCGAGTTCTCCGACGATCATTACGTAGGTCATTCCGACCGAGACGATTCCAATGATCGCGACCGATCGGAGGAGGTTCAATAGGTTCGTCGGCGTAGCGAAGGCTGGGTTAGCGATCGTAATGATCACGGCAAGGATCACAAGAACGATTGCGATACCGGCCTCGGGTTTGAGTATCAGGCGAAGGGCCATATCCCCAAGGCGCCTGGAAGGGGTTTTTCCGCTCTCAAGAGTAGTCATGCTTCTTCTCCAAACGCCGTAGCGATGAGTTGCGAGCTGGTCGGATGCGCGCCGAACTCTTTCACGATGCCACCCTGTCGCATCACAATGACCCGATCGCTCAGTTCGATCACCTCGTCGAGTTCGCTGCTCACAAGAATCACCGCACAGCCCTCCGACGCTTGCTCTCTGATCAAGGCGTATATGTCCGCCTTTGCCGAGACGTCTACACCACGTGTGGGTTCGTCGAGAATCAGCAGTCGCGGGCCGGTCAGCATTGCGCGTGCAAGAATGACTTTTTGCTGATTTCCGCCGCTCAGCGACGAAACCGGCACGCTCAACGATGGGGTCTTGATTCCCAATCGATCTACCATCTGGGCGGCGGTGCTGATTGGGGCAATCCCGAGGGACCGGCACACGCTCATCATGTTCCACTCGACGCTCATTCCTGAGAAGAGCCCGTCGTGCTGACGATCCTCCGGGACCATCGAAACGCCAGCCCGCCAAGCTTGGCCCGGGTCTTTCCACGATCGCCTGTGACGTCCGCCGAACATGATACGTCCATCGCTTGGGCGTGTGAGACCTGCGATCGCCGAGACAAGTTCAGTACGACCGGAGCCGATTAGACCGGAGATTCCGAGCACTTCACCGGCAGCGACCTCGAGATTTACATCGACGAACTGGTTTTTTCGAGCAAGTCCCTCGACCCGAACGACGATTCCGGCAGGCTTCACTACATCTGATTTCGTCGTGAACTCGCGAGCCTCGTGGGTTCCCCCGCCAGCCATCATTGACACGGCTTCCGGAATGGTGACCGATGACCCTTTTCCAGTCCAGACAACTAGTCCGTCCCTAAGCACCGTTGCCTCATCTGCGATGCTGAAGACTTCGCGAAGCCGGTGAGTAACGAAGACGACGGCGCAACCCCCATCTGCCATCGCCCTGCAGACACGAAGAAGCCTGTCCGTCTCTTCGTGAGAGAGCGAACTGTTGGGCTCATCCAGAAACAACACGCGCGGATCGCCCGAGAGTGCCCGCGCGATTTCGACAAGTTGGCGCATGCTGACCGGCAGGTCACCCAAGCGGGTGTCGAGCGGCAAGTCGATCCCGAGACGCGCAAGTTTGCCACGGGCGATCGCCCTGACCCGTGCGGGCGAGAGCCTTGACAGGATTGCCATCGCGCCGACCTCCTCGATAGCGAGGTTCTGAGCGACAGTCAAAGATGGCATCACCGCCGGCTCTTGGTGAACAACCGCGATGCCGTTTTGCTTTGCGTGCCGCGGGTTGGGCAGGTGGATTGGAATGGTGTCCATCTCCACCTGCCCGTGGTCGGGGGCCAGAGCTCCGGTACAGATCGATATCAGTGTTGACTTTCCCGCGCCGTTCGCGCCGAGTAGCGCGTGGACAAACCCGCGCTTGAACTCGATCGAAACTCCGCGAAGAGCCTTTACCCCACCGAAACTCTTTTTCACGTCTACGACCCTCAGGCCCCCGACCTCATCCATTACCTAGCCGCCCTGGTTCGCCAGGATTTCGTCCGCGTTCTCGGCAGTGAGGACCTCGGATGAAACAGGCACGAAGTACGGGCTCGGTGCTTTGCCGTCCACGAGATAGTTGAACAGCATGATAGCGGTGTTGTAGGACTCTCCGAAGGGGTCCTGCCCAATGGTGGCCGAGATCACTCCCGACCTCACCAGATCGACCGTTTCGGGGACGAAGTCAAACGAGATGACTTTGACCTTGCCAGCCTTGCCGGCCTGGTCAACGGCCTGAGCGGCCCCGAACGGCCCACCTGCTGTGACATAGATTCCTGAGAGGTCAGGGTAGGCGGTAATGAAGTCAGTCGAGATCGACTGCGCCTTGCCCGCATCATCCGCATTCTCGATCGCGGGCAGTATGACGACATCCGGGCAGGCGTCGGAGAGTGCCTTTTCGAAGCCTGTCCTGCGATCCTCGTGAATCTGGACTCCGAACGACCCAGTGATGACGCCAACGGTGCCGGTGCATTTGATCTGCTCGGCCATCGTCGTGCCAGCGACCTCCCCAGCGGCAAAACCATCCTGCCCGTGGAAGAAGAGCGAGCCCGCGTCCTCCGAACAGGTCCCTTCCGCGATAAATGTTGCCACGGCAACACCCTGATCGACTGCGGCCTTGATGGCCGGACAGGACCCGTCTGCGAGCGGAACGACGCCGATGGCGTCATAGCCCTGGGTTACCGCCGACTCAATAGCAGTCGTAATCGTCGGCACGTCAAGGGTGGCTCCCATGACAATGTAGTCGACTGTTGCGCCCCGATCGGCGAGTGCCGCTGCGGCCGCCTTGCCTCCCGCCTCCACTGGCTCCCAGAAAGGATTGTTTCCAAAGGACAGCAGCGCAATCTTCGCGCCTTGAAGATCCCCATCGATGGGCTGCACACGATTCGGGCCCTCCGTCGATCCTCCCTGATCAGGCGGGGTGGTAGGACTGTCCCCGCTCCCCGTGTTTGTCGCACACCCTGCAAGTGCGAGGGTGGCAGCAGCAACTGCTGCCAAGAAAACAAGCTTCTTCATACTCACCGCTCCAATAGTTCCGCCGGCTCTGCCGGGACTAGCCAGAACGGATTCGTTCGGGCGAAACAGACTCTACAGTTATGCACTGTAGAGTACAAGAGTTATTAACTCTTCTCTTGCGATTTGTCCCATTGCCCTCCCGCCAGCCACCGACTTCTCCCCGGCAGGCTACAGCCGGCGACTTCGCTACCGGTAGCCTCGCGGACGTGAGCAATCCCCTCGAGGTCCGGCCACGAGCAAAGTGCGGCCAACCTGACAAGCCCGCGCTGGCTAAGACCAACGGCAGGAACCCAGCGAGTTGCTCAATCGAAATCTCGACCGGAGTTCGGTGAGGCCTCAAACTCGAGGTCTTCGCGGAGTCATGCGGAAGTCGCGAAAATCCCAGTAAAACGCTGATGACTAAGGGCGACCTCGATGACGCTGGCTGACCACGATGCTCCCCAAGTGTGGGTGGAGTGTGGGCACGGCGATTTGGAGTGCAAACTTGACGTGCGGTCCCAAAGCCGACC
>Ga0335397_10007651_pt1 | contig 13724 bp, 13 predicted proteins | sample MAT04_FD_205740 | JGI IMG/M metagenome (GOLD analysis project Ga0335397, IMG submission 205740) | Freshwater microbial communities from Lake Fryxell liftoff mats and glacier meltwater in Antarctica - MAT-04 (spades assembly) (version 2) ...
CACCCACACCGCCGTCGCGAGTTGGGGGGTGTAGCCCACGAACCACGAGTTGGTGTTGTCCTGCTGGGTGCCGGTCTTGCCCGCAGCGGGGAACGGGAACTCGCTGAGCGCCCGGCGCGCCGTGCCTCGGGTGAGCACACCCTTCAGGATGCTCGTGGTCGTGAGCGCCGTTGCCTCGTCGAACACCTGCACGGGCGCGCCCTGGTGCGTGAACAGGCGGGTGCCGTTGGCGCGGTCGATCCACTCCACGTAGTACGGGTCGAGGTGCGCCCCGTTGTTGGCGAGGGTCTGCGCCCCGGCCGCCATGTCGAGCGCACTCATCTCGTTCGCTCCCGTGGCGAAGCTCGCGTAGGGCTCGATCGGCTCGCGCTCCTCGTCCGGCTGACCTCGGTAGAGGTAGCTCGAGTGCGACATCCGATAGGTGGTGTCGACCACGCGATTCAGACCGACGATCTGCGACAGACGGGCGAAGGCGCAGTTGAGCGACGACCACGTCGCCTGCTCGAGGGAGCCGAGTTGACCGGCGGCGCCGTCCTGGATGAGGAACGGGTCGGTCGGATCGCCCGGGTTCGGGAGCAGGCACCCTCGCCGACCGTCGATCGTGTCGGTCGGCGTTGCGCCGGCCTGGATTGCAGCAGCGAGGATGAACATCTTGATGCTCGAACCGGTCTGACGGGGGACGAGCGCCATGTTGATCTCGTTGGTCCGGGGCTTGAACCCCCGACCGCCCACCATGGCCCGGATCGCCCCGGTCCTCGCGTCGAGTGACACCACTGCGGCATCGATGCCTGCATCGTTGGCGGGCAGGGTGTTGCGAGCCTCCTCGGCGAAACGCTGGAGGTCGGGGTTGAGCGTGGTGTAGATCCGCAGACCGCCCCGGTACAGCTGGTTCGCCCGCTCCTGCTCGGTGTCGCCGAGGATGTTCGACCGCTCGAGCAGGTACTCGCGCAGGGCCTCGGTGTAGTACGTGGGCTTCGTGTCGAGGGCGGGGATCGCCTTCAGCCGCTCGGGCAGCTCCCACTCCCCGGCGATCTCCTCCTCCTGGTCGGCCGGCACCATGTCGACGGCGACCAGGCGCTCGATCACCTGCCGGAATCGCGCCCGCGACCGCTCCGGTCGGCGGATCGGGTCGTACCCGGAGGGAGAGCGGATGAGACCGGCCAGGAACGCTCCCTCGATGGTGTCGAGCTGCTCGACACCCTTGCCGAAGTACACCTCGGCGGCGGCCTGCAGCCCATAGGCGTTGTTGCCGAAGAAGATCGTGTTCAGGTACCGCTCGAGGATCTGCTCCTTCGTGAGCTCCTTCTCGAGCATCAACGCATAGTGCACCTGCAACAACTTGTAGCGGCCATCGCGTTCGAGCCCGGCGAGCAGTTCGTTCTTCACCACCTGCTGGGTGATCGTGCTCGCACCCTGTCGGGGTGCGTCGCTCGCGAAGTTCGACAGTGTGGCGCGCACGAGGCCGCGCACGTTCACGCCCTTGTGGATGAAGAACTCGTTGTCCTCCACGGCGAGGATCGCGTCGAGTACCCCCTCCGGCACCTGCGCCAGGGCGATCGGTTGGCTGTTCTCTCGTTCGAAGACCGCGATCACGTTGCCCGCCACGTCGTACACGTACGTGCGTTGCGACAACGGCTCGAAGTCGGTCGGGATCGCGACGGGAAACTCCTCGTGTGCATTGGCGACACGCCACACTCGCGGCGCGGCGGCGATCACCACTGCCGACAGCAGCAGTGCTCCCGCGAGCACGATCGCGGCGAGGCGGAGGGTCCAGGCAATGGGTCGCACGTCGAACGTCACGCTAGTGGTGGGTCGATGGTGGGGGCGGTCACCCCCGGCCACCGGTCACTTCGCCCCCAGCGGCCGGTCACTATGGTGCAACGTCATGAACGCGCTGCGCCCCTTCCGCTTCGGTGTCCAAGCCTCCAACGCCGGGAGCCGTCACGAGTGGGTCACCCTCGCCCGCCAGGCCGAGGCACTCGGCTACTCGGTGCTCACCATGCCCGACCACTTCGACGACCAACTCGCACCCGTGCCGGCGCTGATGACGGCCGCCGACGCGACCACCGAACTGCGCATCGGCGCGCTCGTGTGGGACAACGACTACAAGCACCCCGTCGTGCTGGCGAAGGAACTCGCGACGATGGACGTGTTGTCCGACGGTCGGCTCGAGATCGGCATCGGCGCCGGATGGATGATCGACGACTACTCCAAGGCAGGCATGCAGTACGACCGCCCCGGACTGCGGATCGACCGTTTCGTGGAAGGACTCGCCGTGATCAAGGGCCTGATGGGCCCCGACCTGTTCTCGTTCACCGGCGAGCACTACTCGATCACCGAGATGAACGGCACACCCAAGCCCGTGCAGCGCCCATGCCCGCCCGTACTCATCGGTGGCGGTGGCAAGCGTGTGCTGTCGATCGCCGCGCGAGAGGCCGACATCGTCGGCATCAATGCATCGATGCACGCCGGCGTGGTGGGACCGGATGCGATTGCGACGATGACCGCCGAGTCGGTCGACGAGAAGGTCGCGATCGTGCAGGCAGCGGCGGGGGCGCGCATCGCCGACATCGAGATGAACGTGCGCGTGTTCATGGTGCAGGTCACCGACGACCGCGAGGGCACGGTCGATTTCCTAGCCAAGGCGCTGAGCGTCGAGCAGCAGATGATCGAAACGACGCCGTTCGCGCTGGTGGGTCCGCCGTCGAAGCTGATGGAGGACCTCCTCGAGCGCCGTGAGCGCTGGGGGTTCTCCTACATCATCGTCGGTGGCGGCGATGTGGAGGCGTTCGCCCCCGTGGTGGCCGAGCTCGCCGGGAAGTGACCGGCGCTCGACCCGAGGTCAGATCGCCCGCACCTTGAGGGCTTCGTCGCCCTTGGGGCCTTGGCCGACCTCGAACTCGACCTGCTGGCCCTCGTCGAGGGACCGGTAACCGGATCCTTCGATGTTCGAGAAGTGGACGAAGACATCAGGGCCGTCTTCGCGAGTGATGAATCCGAAGCCCTTCTGTGCGTTGAAGAACTTGACGGTACCGGTCGCCATCTTTGGTGATCCTCTTTCGGTGATCCTGCTGTGTCAGGGACGCCGAACTGGTCCCGTGGTCTCAGCCTATCCCAGCGCGAGCGGCACCTCGGCGGCGGCACGATCGCCGATGTTCGGCTTCCACCGCACCCGACCGGCGACGCGCATGTCGGGCAAGCGTGCCGAGATCCGTGGCAACGCGATCCGCAGCTCGAGCCGGGCCAACGCGGCGCCCAGGCAGAAGTGCACACCGTGACCGAACGCGAGGTGCGGGTTCGGGCGCCGATCGATCACGAGTTCGTCGGGTCTGTCGAACACGCGAGGGTCGCGATTCGCCGACAGGATCGCAAGGAACACCGCGTCACCCGGCTGCATCCGCTGACCACCCAGTTCGAGTGGTTCGGCAACCACCCGCATCATCGCCTTCGCCGTCCCGTCGAAGCGGAGCAGTTCCTCGATCGCCGCGTCGCGGCCTGGCAGATCGCGACCCGGTCCTGCCAACGACGTCATCCGGACGAGCCGCTCGCGTTCGTGAGGGTGGGCGATGAGCGCCAACACCGACGACGACAGCAGCGACGTCGTGGTGTCATGGCCGGCGAACAGCAGCAGTGAGCACGCCCCGAGCACCTCGGTGTCGTCGAGGTCGGTGGTGGCGGCGAGTGCGCTCACCAGATCGTCGCGAGGTTCGTCGCGTCGGAGCGCCAGCAATCGTCCGAGATGTTCGTGGAACTCCTCCCCCGCCGCTCGTGCGACCTCCTCGTAGTCGGCACGGCGCGTCGCGCCGAACACCACGACGCCGAACCGTGCACTCCACGCCGCGAGCCATTCGTGCAGCTCGGGTGGCACCCCGAACAGCCGGGCGATCACGGCGGCGGGCAGCGGATGCGAGAACCCGGTCACCAGGTCGGCGACCTCGCCCCGCTCGAGACGCGCCGCGAAGGCATCGACGAGCTCGTCACAGATTGCCGTCACGTCGGCTGCGAGCGACGACACGGCCCGGGGGGTGAACTGCCGGGTGAACGGCGCGCGCAGGCGGGTGTGATCCGGCGGGTCGTGGAAGAGCATCCACCCGTCGAGCAACTCGATCGCCTGCTCCAACGCCTCGGCGCGCGACCCGGTCAGGCGCGACCGGAAGGCACCCATCCGGTCGGTCGACAGCTCGGGTGCCCGGAAGGCAGCATCGAGCTCGGGATGGCCCAGCACGACCCACGCACGGTGGCGGTCGCTCCACACGACCGGCTGACGTTCGCGGTACGCGGCGAGGTAGGCGTGCGGATCGTCGATCGCATCACCGCTCAGCAGATCGAGATCCCCGAGCCCGCCGGTCAACACGACAGAGCCCGGATGTCACCCGACGACACCGCACGTCGGTCCCACGTTGGAAAGCGTCCCATGTCGTCAGTGTGGCGCAACGTACGATCCGCACGTGCAGCGCGACGACAAGATCGAGATTCGCGGCGCCTACCCGGACGAGCTCACCGAGGTGGCCGATCTCCTGGCCGACCGCGGCGAGCCGGCCGATGCCGTCGACATGCGCCTCGTCGCCTTCGATCCCGACGAGGGACACGCCTCGATACTCGTCGCCGTCGATCGGGACCGACCGGTTGGAAAGCGTGTCGTGGCCACCGCAACGCTGCTGCGCGAGACGCTCCGCGTGGGCGGTGTGGACCTCCCCGCGGCTCAAGTGGAGCTCGTCGCGACCTCGCGATCGCATGAAGGGCGCGGCCTGGTGCGGTCGCTCATGGATCTCGCCCATTCGATGTCGCGCGAGCGCGGCGACGTGGTGCAGGTGATGATCGGCATCCCGTTCTTCTACCGCCAGTTCGGGTACGTGTATTCGATGCGGATCCCCGACACCCGAGTGCTCGACATCGTGCCGTCGGCCGATCCGTCGATCGTCGTGCGGGCCGCCACCGATGTCGACATCCCGGCGATGGAGGCGCTGCAGCTCACCGAGCAGCAGCACGTCACGGTGTCGATGCCGCACTCCCCCGGTTGCTGGCGGTGGTTGGTGGCCCGCGACGGATCGGCTCAGTGGGTGGCCGAACGCGACGGCGTGATCGTCGCCACGGCCAGAGCCACCCCGCCGGAAGAAGGTCTGGTGCTCGGCGAGGTGGCCGGCGACCGCCCTGGTGTGGAATCGATCGTCGCGCATGCTCACCGGGTCGCTCAGCACCACGCCACCGCAGCGGGCAGCGCGACGAGCGCGAAGGTCGAGGCGATGGATCGGCCCGGCACGGCTGTGCACTCGGTGATCGGCCCGCTGCTCGCCCCGGTCGATCCCCTTGGCGGCGGCCACTGGTACTACGCCCGCATCGAGCGTCTCGCACCCGTGCTCGACCTGCTCCGGCCGGTGCTGTCGTCGCGCTGGACGGCGGCGGGCGGAGCGCGAGCTCACGATGTCGTCCTGTCGTCGTTCCGGTCGCACGTGCGCTTCCGCCTCGACGACGACGGCATGGGTGCGGTCACCGAGGGCGGGCCGCTACAGGCGCCGGTGAGTGCGGGGGGATCGGGTGTGCCGCCCGACGTGATCGCACCGCTGCTGCTGGGCCCGCACGGGGCGCTGGCCCTCGAACGCCTGCATCCCGACGTGCTGCTCGGCCGCCAACGCGAGGTGATGGCGGCCCTCTTTCCGCCCGTTCTGTCAGACCTGTTGACCTTCTACCTGCCGGTTTGACCACTCCCGGGCCCGGCGCAGCCTCAACCTCGCCGGTCGAGGTAGGCGCGGGCGAGCGACCTGAGCCGGTCACCGTCGAAGCTCGGGTCGTGGCCGCCGTGCACCACGCGCGCCGGTAGCCGCAGGAGGCGCTCCATCGTTCGGCAGTGGGCCGCGATGTCGCTGTCGGGCAGTTCGTCGAGCAGCGGCCCGTCGTAGATCGCATCGCCCGAGAACAGGGTGCCCGTGGCGGCCTCCCACAGTCCGATCGACCCGGGCGAGTGACCGGGCAGGTGCAGCACCTCGAACCTTCGGTCGCCGAGGTCGATGACATCACCCTCGTCGATCAGCTGCGTGACTCGCGCAGGCCGTTGCCGGAACGTCTCGAGTGGGTCGCGACCGCGGTGACCGAGTTCGTGAACAGCTCGCCCACGGCGTCGACGATGCTCGCGACGCCCATACCGGTGTCGACGAGAAGATCGCGATCGCGCCCGGCCACATGCCAGATGTTGCAGCGCATCGCGAGACAGCCCCGAGACAGGCGAGAGTCAGGCACGGTCAGGCGTGGTCGGCATCCCAGATCTTCACCAGCCTGGCTGGCGCTCGTATCCGCCACGAGTCGATGATCAGCTCGCTCGCTTCGTCGAGGTCGACGGCCGCGAGGCGCACCAGCACCATCGGCTGGCCGCCGTAGTGCGGCGTGATGAAGAACACCTCCGGGTCGGCAGCGAGCAGCGACTCCTTGTCGTCCTCGGTGGCAACCCAGAGCACCAGTGCCTCGGGGTCGTCGCGGATCCACGTGAACATCCGGTTGCCGGCGCGCCACGAAGGCCGCCCACCGTAGGAGGGGCGTTCCTCGGCGCCGGGCATCCCGAGCGCGATGCGCCGCACGTCGTCGTGGGTGATCACGCCGCGAGCGTAGGCCGTTCGCCCCTGTCGCCGGACCGTGGTGGTGTCAATCTGGGAGTTGGCCCCAGGAGGTGCTCGTCATGACACGTACCACTGCTCCCCGCCGCCCCACCTCGGGCGATGCGCATGAGAGCCGTCGACCCAAGTACTTGCAGCCATCAAGCCCGAGGTGTCGATCGAGTCGCCGGCCAACGGCGCAGTGGTTCCGGCGGCGCCGCTCGTGGTTTCGGGCCCAGCACGTGGCTTCGAGGCGACGATCCTCGTGAAGGCAGTGATCGCCGGCACGACCGATCCGCTGGTGGATCCGGTGATCGCGATGGGCGGCGCACTCGAAACTCCCGAGCCCTACTCCGCAACCATCGACCTGAGCGGCGTGCCGGCCGGCACCATGGTGACGATCCTCGTGCGTGGCGACACGGGCCTCGAGACCGATCCGGGTGAGTTCAGCGCGTCCGCCGTCGTGATCGCAGGCTGATCGCCTCGTCCATCGGCGCCCAGCGACGTCCAGTGGTTCGACGCCGCTGGGCGGCGCCGCGTCATTGGGTCTTCAGGAAGCGCTTCCCTTGCACGGTGACCTCGAGCTCGGAGAACCACGGGCCGGGCGTACGCGAGCCCCGCACGCCCCAGATCATCGAGCGTTCCTTCATCGACTCGACGCATGCAGACGTGGTGGCGAGATCCCAACCGAGCCGACCGGCCAACGCTTCGTTGTCGAGCAGCTCGCCTGCGTCATCGGCTGTCAGAATCGCGGCCAGCGCCTGGCCGATCTGCTCGTCAGTCGACATGGAGGCGACTCGTCAGCTCGAGGCGGCCCGACTCGAGCTCGTCGAGCCCGATCTCGCCGTCGTCGTACGACTGGTGCAGCGCAGCGAGTGCAGCGATCACGGCATCGTGGTCCATCGGCGTCGCACCATCTTCGGCACCACCGTCATCGGGTTCACCAGCAGCGCGCTCGACCTTGCGAAGGCGCTTGCGTTCGGCCTTCTCGCGACGGTTGGCCTCGATCTGGCGCTTCGACGATCGGGGCTGCTTCACCATGTGAAGGCCCCGACGACCGTTGCGACCGCATCGCGACTCGCGGCTGGTGCCGCCGGCGCGAGCGCCGAACCTGTGGTGCCGCACCCGTTCATGTCGCTCCTGACGTCCGTTGTCGTGCCGTCCGAGTGATCGGGCGGGCTTCCGGGAGCACTGCGTGGATCGGGGCGATCGACTCGCACTCGTCCCACCGGCCACCCGGGTGAGGATGGCCCAGCCTACCCCGCGATCGGTCGCTCCCGGGGGCAGACCTCCACCCGACCAGGCGACCACGCTGCCCCGGTGGCTTCTCACGGCGGGTGGTTCGGTCGCCTCGCGCAGCGACATCGGCTGAAGGAAACATGACCGACTCCCACGTGCGCTCGTGAAAGGGCATTCGTACACTCGCGCCGCATGGCGGAAGTGGCGGACGGAATCCTCGAAGCGCGGCTCGACACGGTCAAGCGCGGCTACGACCCACAGCAGGTGAAGCGGTTGGTCGGCACGCTGTCGACCGAGCTCAAGGAGCTCGATGCGGCGAACACCGCACTGAAGCACGAACTCGAGGTGGCGAGGCTCAACACCTCGGTCACCACGTCGAGGGCGACGGACGACATCATCAGCTCGTGGACCCGTGAAACGAGCGAGATGCTCGACGGAGCGCGCCAGCATGTGAGTCGGATCATGGAGAAGGCGAACACCGACGCCGACGCCGTCGTCGCCGAAGCCGACGCCGACGCAGCGGTCATCCGCCGACGGGCTCAGGCGGATGCAGATCAGATCGTGGCGCAGGCGCAGGCGCATGCTGCCGAACTGATCCGCGAGACCGAGCAGCGGCGCCAATCGATCCGCGAGCAACTGGTCGACATGCAGGTGTATCTCCAAGGCCTCGTTGCGACGATCGAGCCCCAGTTCCCCGCCGAGCGGGCGGCTCCCACGACCCGAACGGCGAACCCATGACCGGCGCCGACGGCTCCCGCACGCGTACGCAGCGTCTGATCGAGTTGGCTGACCGGGTGGCCACCGAGCCCGAACCGCCGGAACGGCGTCGCCGCCTGCCACTGATCGCTCTCCTGGTCGGTGCGGTGCTCGCCGCAGGCCTCACCGCCGGCATCGTGATCGCGCTGACCGGGGGCGATGACCGACCGGCCGAGGCGTCGGAGGCGACTGACACGGCTGACACGGCTGACAGCCCGCCCGGTGCGACGGGCGCCGAGCCGACCCGAACCACCGACGCACCCACCCGGACCACCGATGCGACGATCGCGGCCATCCCGTCCACGACGGCCGCACCAGCCACCTCCGCACCGGCGACCACCGCACCGGCAGCACCAGCACCTACGACCATCGCGACGTCGTCCGCGTCGTTCGGCGATCCGGTGCGATGGGCCGAGTTCAGCGGCGGCATCGTGTACCTGCGGGGCACCGTGCCCGACCAGGCCACGGCCGACGAGATCAGGGCAAAGGCCGCCGCCGTGGTCGGCGAGGGCAACGTCGTCGTCGAGTACGACATCGTGCCGGGTGCGCCCCGTCCGGAGTCGGCTCCGCTCTACGTTCGTGACTCGGTGCTGTTCGCCAAGAACTCCGTCGGCATCGATGACACCGCTCGAGGGGTGCTCGACCTCGGCGTGGTGCTGATGGCACAGAACCCCCAGATCACCATCGACGTGCAGGGGCACACCGATTCCGACGGTTCCGATGCCACGAACCTCGCCCTCTCCCAGCGCCGGGTCGACGTGATCGACGCGTATCTCGTGGCCCAGGGCGTCGACCCGGCGAGGCTCACCACCGCAGCCTTCGGCGAGACGCAACCGATCGCCGACAACGCGACTGCCGAGGGGCGTTCGCAGAACCGCCGCGTCGAGTTCACCATCAACGATCTGCTCGGCTGAGATCAGCCGCCGCTGAGGGCTGCTCCACGTCGGTGTGCCGGATCGCGAACGGAAGCCGAAAGCGTCGTGCTGTCTCGTTTCTGCGAGACTCCGTATGTGGTGGTCAATGTGCGCCCAGCGGAGATGCCATCGGGCACGGTGACGTTCCTGTTCACCGACATCGAGGGCTCGACGCGGCGTTGGGAGTCCGACCCCGACGCAATGCGCTCGGCTCTGGCCACCCATGACGCCGTGCTCACGGCAGCGATCGAGTCACACGACGGGCGATTGTTCAAGCACACCGGTGACGGGGTGGTCGCCGCCTTCGCTTCGGCGCAGAAGGCCGTGTTGGCTGCTGTGGACGCCCAGTTGCATCTGGATCTCCCCGTCCGCATGGGACTCGCCAGTGGGGAGGCCGAGGCGGAGGGGAACGACTACTTCGGCCCGCCCCTCAACCGGGCGGCGCGAGTGATGGCCGCAGGTCACGGTGGCCAGATCCTCGTGTCTTCGTCGACTGCCGAGTTGATCGAGGGAATCGAGTTGATCGACCTCGGCTTGCGGCGACTTCGCGATCTGTCCGAGGCGTTGCAGATCTACCAGGTGAGCGCCCAGGGATTGGGTAGGGAGTTCCCGCCACTCAAGACGGTCGACACCGTGCCGGGCAACCTCCCGACGCCGTTGACGAGCTTCGTGGGGCGCGACGCCCAGATCACCGAGCTCATCGCACTCGGCGGACAGCATCGGCTGGTGACGCTGACCGGCGTGGGTGGCGTCGGCAAGACCCGTCTGTCGATCCAGGTGGCAGCAGAACTGACGCCGCAGTTCGCCGACGGGGTGTGGCTCGTCGAGCTGGCGCCCGTCGGGGACCCGGCGGCCGTCCCTGACACCGTTGCAACCGCGCTGGCCGTCACGCCCCTGGCTGGGATGACCGTCATCGAGAGCCTGACGCTGGCACTGGCCGGTCGTCGTCTACTCCTTGTGTTCGACAACTGCGAGCACGTCGTCGATGCAGCAGCAGAGCTCATCGAAGCGATCCTTGCCCGCACCACCACCGTGTCGATCATCACGACGTCCAGAGAGCCCCTCGGTATCGGCGGTGAACACACCTGGCCCGTTCCGCCGCTCGACGTCGACGATGGTGTGACCTCGCCCGCCGTTTCGCTGTTCGTCGAGCGCGCCTTGGCCGTCGCACCGGACTTCTCGCTCGACGGGCCGGCCACTGTCGAGGCGGTCACGGAGATCTGCCGCCGCCTGGATGGCATCGCACTGGCCATCGAGCTCGCCGCGGCACGCATGGTGTCGATGAGCGCCGAGGAGGTTCGCGACCGGCTGGGAGACCGTTTCCGGCTCCTGTCCGGGGGCCGGCGAGGCATCGGGCGGCACCAGACGCTCTGGCAGGCGGTGCTCTGGTCGTACGACCTCCTCGCCGACGACGAACGGACCGTGCTGGGGTGCTGTTCCGTCTTCGCAGACGGATTCGACCTCGAAGCCATCTCGAAGGTGTATGGGTCCGACGACGAGTACCTGATGCTCGATCTCGTGGAGAGTCTGGTCCGCAAGTCATTGCTGCTCGCGAATCGCCATGGTGGGAGAACCCGGTACCGGGTGTTGGAGACGATCCGTCAATTCGGGGCGGAGCGGCTCGCTACGGCCGGCAGGGTTCTCGAGATCCGCGATCGCCATGCTCGTTTCTACGGCGAGCAGACGATGTGCCGCTGGGAGTCGTGGGACGGCCCGAATCAGCGAGCCGAACTCGATTGGGTCGATACCGAGTTCGCCAACCTGCGCACGGCCTTCAGGTGGGCCGACGAACGGGGAGATCTCGCAACGGCGACCACGATCGCAGCGCATGTGGCGATCATGATCTGGCCCCTCCAGCGCTTCGAGCCGGTCAGCTGGGCGTTCGACGTCCTCGACCGCTCCGCCGAGGCTGACGTTCCGCAGCTGCCGCGGTTGTACGTCGCGGCCAGCCTCTGCCTCTACCTCGGCGACCCGGACCTCGCCGTCGAGTACGCACAGACGGCGACCACGCTCCGCGCCGACACCCGCTACGACCCGTTCGAAGAGGGCTGGAGCGAGATGCTCGAGTCCCTGGCACATCTGTTCGGCGGTCGGATCGAGCGGCGGGTGGAGATCTCACTTGACCTGGCGGGCAGGACCGGGTTCGCGCGGGTCGTCGGGCTCTGCGGGCTCGCGTGGGCGCTGCCGGCAGTGGGGCGGGCCGACGAGGCGATGGCCATTGCCGACGAAACGGTCCACGCTGCCCGCATGTACGGCAACCCGTTCTGGATCGGATGGGCACTCGGTGGCTACGGCCGCGCTTTCGCCGAGAGCGAGCCCGTTCGCGCGCTCGATGCACTTCGCGAGGGACTGAGCTATGCCCGAGAGAACCGGCTCGGGTTCTGGGAGGCCAATCTGGCCCAGGATGCGGCGCGTCTCGAGGCGAGCCACGGCGAACTCGACGATGCGTTGGCACTGTTCTCCACGTCGATCGATTCGTTCCACCGAGCCGGCAACATCGTGTTTCTCGCGGCCACGCTGGCGTCGCTGGCGGTCTTCTTCGACCGCTTCGGACAAGTCGAGACAGCCGCCATCGTGTACGGCGCCAGCACCCGACAGGCCAGCATTGGTCTGGTGCCGAACCTCAGCCACGCCATCGCGCACCTCGTCTCTGTGCTCGGCGAAGCGAGGTTCGATGAGCTGGTCGCCGATGGGTCTGCGCAGCAAACCGCTGAGGCCGTCCGGTTCGCACAGCTCCAGATCGAACGGATCGAACACGACCAGGTGGGTGCTCGTAACGGATCGGAAACGCAGAACTGAAGCCAGCGCAGATCCTGCTCGGCGGGGACTGCGCGACCTGCGAGCCCGGAGGACAACCAGTTCCGCACCGACCCCCAGCCGCGTCGCCAACAAGTAGTCGAGCTCGGCCACGACGAAGGGCGACACGACCAGCGGGCCGGATGCCTGGGCAACAGCCGACGCGACCCGCTCGTGCGCCGGCTCCCGTCGGTTGAACAGCGCCAACGAACCACTCGTGTCGGCGATGATCACCGATCACCGAATCCAACCACCAGCTCGTCGACCCGGTCTGCGATGGGGTCGGCGTCCAGGAGGCCCGGCCGCGGGCGGGGCCGTGCCAAGAGGAGTCGAGATACATCGGTTCCCGAACGACACTGCCAAGTCCGATCGAGACACTTTCGTGACCGTCGCGATGATCCACCAGCGGGAGCGGACGACTCTGCGCGGCGGTTGAACCTGACGCTCGCGGGTATCAACCCTCTATGAGCGCACGCCATCGTCTTGCAGCTCGCTTCATCGCAGTCTCAGCTCTGGTTCTGAGTTCATGCAGTGCAGTCGATGAGACTTCGGACGCCCCGGCTGCGACGACTCACCTCACCACCACGGTCGAGATGGATCCGGCCGCACCCGCCTCGACGAAGGCGGCAACCGAGTCCGACGCCCTCCAGGACTCGACACCGGCGCCGAGCACCACGGCGTCGTCCGGAACCATTGCGCCACCGACCAATGCCCCGAGTAGCGACCCGCTCGCGACCACCGTGGCGCCGAACGGGGCGCAGAGTCTTCCGCTGCAGCCGATCACAACGGTCGAAGACGGGCCGGACGACGAGCAGATCGCGGTGCCGAACGACGAATCCCTGCCCGTGACGATCGACATCGCAGAACCGGTCGGCACGCCTGTCGACGTCGGCAGCCCAGCAGTTGGCTCAGCGCCGCAGGAGGTACGCAGCCGACCGCTTCGATTCGCGTTGTACGGCGACTCGATCGGCGAGGAGATCTACCCCTACCTGGCGTTCTTCGCGAGCACGGTCCGCTCGGTGGTCATCGACCGGAACGTCTACGGCGGAGCGAACGCGTGCGACTGGTTCGACGAGGCCGAACGGGACGCTCGCAGTTTCCGCCCGGACATCGTGATCACGATGTTGGTCGGCAACGACTTCACGCCCTGCACCCGACCCACAGGCCACGACGAGACACCCGGAACGATCGCGTGGCGCACTGTTGCTGACACCAACGCCCTGGCGTCGTTGTTCCCCGAGAGTGTGCCCGTCCACCGAGTTGGCTACGCAAGAAGCGCAATGCAGCAAGAGGCGTTCAATGCATCAGGGGCCGGCAACAAGGTCGATGGGATCCGCTACCTGCTTGCCATGTCGAGTTCGAACCGGATGCACTACATCGACGGGTCAGAGGTGCTGCTCGAAGACGGCCGCTACACCGACACGCTGCCGTGCTC
>Ga0335397_10007653_pt1 | contig 13717 bp, 10 predicted proteins | sample MAT04_FD_205740 | JGI IMG/M metagenome (GOLD analysis project Ga0335397, IMG submission 205740) | Freshwater microbial communities from Lake Fryxell liftoff mats and glacier meltwater in Antarctica - MAT-04 (spades assembly) (version 2) ...
CCAGGTGCTCGTAGTGCTGTTGGGCGAAGAAGAGGGAGCCGCCGGCGCCGTGGCTGTGGAGGATCACGGGGAACGGGCCGTCGTCGGCGATGAGGGGGCTGTCGTAGGCGTCGAGGGGGATGTCCTGTACGAACTCGGGGACGAGCTCGGCCACGGTGGCCCGCAGCGTCTCGTCGAAGGCCTCGCCCGACGAGTAGCTGGTGACCGGTTCCACGGCGGCGGCGGCTTCGTCGGTGGTCGGGTAGAACACGACGGCATCGCGATCATCGAGCGTGAGGGTCAGCGTGCCGACTGGGTAGGGGCCGCGGGCCGAGTAGTCGACCGGTTCCGCGGCCGCCGAGGTGTCGTCAGACGTGGGGGCGGTGCTGCTCGTCTCCGAACCGCTGTCTGAGCTGCACGCCCCGAGCAGCAGCAGGGCGGCGGTGAGGCCCCCGATCGTGGTGCGCGTCCATCGGCTGTTCATCGCTTCCCCCGTTGTGGCGCACGACTGACGACGTACGACGTAAGTCACAGAGCGTAGGCGGTCGTCGGTCGTCAGGCGGGGTCGGCGTCGACCATGGCCTGCGAGGTGCGTGCCGCGTGGCCGAAGATGCCCTTGGCCATCAGCGACAGCTCGGTGGCCCGGCGGGCCGAGTAGACCTCGGCCCGGGCGCGGTGGGCGTCGACGCTCGACGGGTCGGCCAGCACGGCGGCTTCGACCAGGTGGCAGGCCAACCGGACCGATGGCTCGTCGCCGGCGGCGCTGAGCACTCGGGCGCGGTCCACGAGCACGTCCACGCCCCCGGCCAACCGGGCCGTCTCGGCCGCAACGGCGGCATCGGGAGCCGGCTTGAGGCGTGAGGGGTTGCCGTCATACCAGCCGCCGTACATGCGCCAGACGTTGCGGACCACGAACTCGGGCTCGTCGTAGACCGGGCGCAGCCACGGTTTGGCCAGCTCCTCGGGCGGGACGCGCACCGAGTGGATGATCTCGTCGAGCGGTGCGCCGTCGTTCATGAGCCGGAGGGTCTCGCCCACCACCAGCTCGAGCACGCCGGCCACGTCACCCAGCACGGTCTGGATCCGGGACGCGCCCTCGATGGGCAGGCCGTGAGCGGGCAGCAGGAGCTCGGGCTCGTAGGCGGCGATCCGGCGAAGGGTCTGGGCCCACTCGAGCGGATAGCGCTGCACCTTCTGAGGGTTGCCGGCATTGGGGAACACCCAGATCATGAAGTCCCCGACCACGGCTGCCTTGTGCTCGGACAGCCAGATCCAAGCGTGGTCGTCGGTCTCGCCTCGCCCGTGGTGCAGCACGAGGTCGGTGTCGCCGACCCGCAGCGACAGGTCATCATCGAACGTCACGCTCGGCTGCACCCAGCGGTCCCAGAAGGTCGGTGGCGCGTCGTCGTCCTGTCCCGTCAGTCCGGTGGAGCCGAACTGGCGGAAGTTGATCCAGGCGTTGTAGCCGTTGGTGCGGTCGTAGCGGGCGAACCGGCGGGGCACGCCTTCGTGGGACACGACGTCGGGCCGACGCTCGTTGCGGGCGGTGGCGTCGTCGAGCAGCATCGACGCGCCGCCGACGTGGTCGACGTGGCCGTGGGTGTACACGAGCGTGTGCACCGGGTCGGCCGACCAGGCCCGGCGGGCGGCGATGGCGCCGCGGGCGAAGACGGGCAGGCTGGTGTCGAACTGCACGATGCCGTCGGTCGTCTGCAGGGCGATGACGTGCGAGAAGCCGTCGATCATGGCGATGCCGTCGCCCACCTCGGACAACGCCAGCGACAGCTCGTCGACGGGCCCGTCGAGCACGCCGGTGTCGATGTAGCGGCTTGACCTGGTGAGTGGGTCGGTCATGGACCGATCGTGTCACACGCGTCGGATGTCGGCCGGCCCACGCTCAGCGGTTCGTGTGGTGCTCGTGCTTGACGCGGTACATGGCCTGGTCGGCTCGGGTGAGCAGCTCGGCGACGTCGACGTCGGGGTCGTCGCAGACCACCAGGCCGATGCTGACGCCGATGGTCACGGGCGTGCCCCCGGTGATGACGGGGGCGTCGAGCGACACCTCCATGCGGTGTTGCACGACCTCTGCCGCCGGCCCGTCGAGGCCCTCGCAGATCACGACGAACTCGTCGCCACCGAGGCGGGCCACGGTGTCGGCGTCACGCACGGCATGCCGGAGGCGTCGGGCGACCTCGACGAGCACGCGGTCGCCGGCGGTATGGCCGAGCTGGTCATTGACGGCCTTGAAGCCGTCGAGGTCGCAGAACAGCACGGTCACCGGTGCGTGATCGCGGCGGATGCGTTGGCACGCCTGGCGGAGGCGGTCCTCGAGCAGCGCTCGGTTGGGAAGCTTGGTGAGGCTGTCGTGGGTGGCGAGGTGCGACAGGTGCGACTCGGCCCGGCGACGCTCGGTGACGTCGTCGATGGTGGCGATCCACCCCGTGCGGCGCCCCTCGCCGAGGGGGACGAACCGGGCGTGGGCCCAGCGGACGAACAGCCCGGTGGCCAGGCGGAAGGTGACGTCGGCGGCTTGGCCTTGGCGCACCACGCCGCCGGCCACGTCGGCCACCTCGTCGCGGTCGTCGGTGTGGACGGCCCGAAGCCAGCCCGAGCCGTGGAGCTGCTCGGGCGTCAGGTCGAACAGCACGGTGCTGGCCTGGTTCGAGAACACCACGAAGCCCCGGGCGTCGGCCGACAGGATGCCCGACGGCACCGCTTCGGCCAGGGAGAGGAAGCGGCTGCCGGCGTCGAGGTCGGTGGGGGCGACCGCGACCGTGCCCACAACATCGGCGGCGTGGGCGGTCACGTCGCGGGCGCGGATGACCGCACCTTCGAGATCAGGGTGCGCAGCGCGGGCATCGAGCACGGTGCAGTCGAACTGGTGCCACGTGCCGTCGGCATGCTTGGCCCGCACGACGATGCGATCGGAGAACCCGGCCGTCTCGCGAGCCCGCTCGATCACGTCGAACAAGAGCAGCAGGTCGTCGGGGTGCAGGAGCTCGCCGATGTGGGTGCCGGCGTACGCGTCGCGGCTGTAGCCGAGGTTGACCGAGCGGTTCGAGCTCTCGACCTCGCCCCGGGGCGTGATGTACAGCACGAGCTCGGTGGCCAGGCTGTCGAGGGCCTGGGTGAGCTCGGCGGGGTTGAGGCGGCCCCGACGCGGGCGTTCCGCCGGGTCGGCGGCGGTGGCGGCCGGTGCTTCGAGGGGTTCGGGCTCGGAGGTCGGCGTCGAAGGATCGTCAGTGGGCGACATCGTGATGGTGGGCGACCGGGGAAGACCCAGGTCCTCGTTCCGATCATCGGTCTCGGCCTGCCGAACATTCAGTCGGTAGGTTCGAATGGCCCATCATGAAGGGCCGCGAGGCCCATGGACAAGAGAAACGAAGCCGTTTCTTACGTGCGTCGCTCGGCGCTAACCACCGAACATGGCCAGCCACTCGCCCTCGGAACGTGGGGCCAGCACGTAGTTCCACCGGCGCGTGTCGGCCATGGAGGCTGACGGCTCGGGCGAGTAGAAGTGGCCAGGGAACAACACGGCCTCGTCCGGGACCTTGGCCAGCGTCTGGGTGAGGCTCTCGTACATCTTCGCCGGGTCGCCGCCCGGGAAGTCGGTGCGACCGCAGCCCTCCAGGAAGAGCGTGTCGCCGGCCACCAGCCGGCCTTCCACGAGGAAGCACTGGCTCCCCGGCGTGTGCCCCGGGGTGTGCAGGCACTCGATCTCGATCTCGCCGACCCTCACGACGTCGCCGGCGCCGTGGGCCACGAGCTCGGCGTCGCTCAACCCCGTCGACCGCTGGACCCACGGGACCTCGTCGGCCTGGACGTGGACCGGCACGTCGACGTGGCGGAGCAGCTCCACCGCCCCCTCGATCTCGTTGCCGAACAGGCTGCCGCCCACGTGGTCGGCGTGGAAGTGGGTGACCAGGGCCCCGGTGAGCCGCATGTCATCGGCGGCCACAACGGCCAGCAGTCCGGCCACGTCGTAGGCCGGGTCGACGGCCACGCACTCGCCCGTCTCGCGATCGCCCACGAGGTAGACGAAGTTGACCATCTGGCGGGCCACCGGATCGCCCACGGCGATGTCCCGCCCGGCGAGCAGCTGCTTGAAGTAGAGGCGGTCGGGCGAAGCGGTCGTCATGGCCTGGACTCTACGCGGGGTGGTCTGCAGTTCGAGGTCCTCGCCGCTCGAGATTCGCCTCGCTTCGCTCGCCAAGGCCGGTCACCTGGGTCGCTCGCCTGCGGCTCGCCTCCTAGTGTCTCCGCTCGTGACCAAGCGCTCGTACACGATCCTCGGCGTGGGAGCGGTGGGTGGCTACTACGGCGCCCGACTGGCTGAGGCCGGCCATCCCGTGCGATGGCTGGCGCGGTCCGACGCCGACCACCTGCGGGCCCACGGCTTGACGGTGTCGTCGCCCCGCGGCGATGTCGCCCTCGACGATCTCGAGGTGTTCGGCCCCGGCGAGGTGCCGCCGCCGTCGGACGTCGTGGTGTTGGCCACCAAGACCACGGGCACAGCCGCCGCTCTCGAGCGGCTCGAGGCGGCGGCCCGCCCGGGCTCGATCGTGCTCGTGCTGCAGAACGGGCTCGACGTGGAGGGGCCGGTGGCCGATGCCCTGCCCGGTCGGACGGTGCTCGGCGGGATGAGCTTCATGTGCGCCGGCAAGGACGGACCAGGCCACATCGCCCATCTCGACTACGAAGCCGTCACTGTCGGTGAGCACGCGGCTGGTGGTGCCGCTGCCGGAGTCACCCCGGCGGTGCAAGGCGTGGTCGACGACCTGCTGGGCGCGGGCGTGCCGGGCGAAGCCCTCGACGACCTGATTGCTGGCCGCTGGCGCAAGCTCGTGTGGAACATCCCGTTCAACGGGCTGTCGGTGGTGCTCGATGCCGGCACCGACGAGCTCATGGCCGATGCGGCGGCGTTGGCGCTGGTGCGCACCCTCATGGGCGAGGTGGCGGCTTCGGCGGCCGCCGACGGCCACCCGGCGCCGGCCGACGTCATCGACGTGATGCTCGAGCGCACCGCCAAGATGACGCCCTATGCCCCCAGCATGAAGCAAGACTTCGACGCTCGTCGGCCGCTCGAGCTGCCGGCCATCTACGCGGCGCCGCTGGCAGCGGCGGCACGGATGGGGCGGGCCATGCCGGCCACCGCTGCGCTGCATGCCGAGCTGTCGTTCCTCGACGCCCGCAACCGTGCCGGTGCCTGAGGCGGCCGAGCCACGGCGATCGTGGTGGCGCGTCGTCGTCGGCCTCGTCGTCGTCGTGGTCCTGACCACCGGGGCGTTCGTGGCCCTCACCACCCACGAGGGGGCCACGTCGGCCGAAGGTGCGGTGCTCGAGTTGGTGGACGCGCTGGAGGCCGGTGATCTGGCCGGAGTCTTGGCCGTCCTCCCGCCGGGGGAGCGGGCCGCCATCGTGGAGCCGCTCACCGCCATCGCCGCCGCGCTGGTCGCAGCCGACCTGTTGGGATCGTCGGGCGATGCCGGGCTCGACGGCGTGGTTCCGGGCGTCTCCGTCGAGGTCGACGGCTTGGAGCTGACGAGCGAGGTGCTCGACGAGCAGGTCACGTTCGTCGAAGCCGTCGGGGGAACGGTGGAGGTGACGGTGGATCCGTCGGCCATCCCCGACCAGACCACCCGCGATGCGGTGTGGGCCGACGCCGGCGCGGCTCCCGGGGAGCCCTTGACGTGGACCCGAGACCTGGCCGTCGAGCCGTTGGTGTTCGGCACGGTCGACGAGGGCGGCGGGTGGTTCGTTTCGATCGGCTACACGGTGGCCGAGCAGGTCCGACGACAGGCAGGCGAACCCCTGCCCGACGTCGAGACCCGTCCCGATGCCATCGGCTCGACCACGCCGGACGAGGTCATCCCCGACCTGTTCGGCGCCCTCGAGGCCCGGTTCCCGAAGCGCATCGCCGAATTGGTGTCACCGGAGGAGGGTCGAGCCCTCTACGACTACGCCACCCTGTGGCTCCCCGGTCTCGAGGCGGCTGCTGCCGCGGAGACGGCCGCCGCCGAGGCCGGCCAGCCCGCGTGGTCGTTCCGGGTGGATGACCTCGTCGTGTCGTCGAGCGGTACCGGGGCCATCCGTCGCACCCGCATCGACCGGCTCGACGCCACGCTGACCGACCCCGGCGCGGGCGCGGTGACCCGCTACCAGGTCGACGACGTGGGCTGCACCACGGTGACGACCTCACCGTTCCCCCCGCAGGCATCGGAGCCCGACGCGCGCACGGTGTGCCCGGGCGTCGGTTGGACCAGCGCCATGGGTGTGCCGATCGACCCGCCCGAGGGCGCCACGCTGGTCGACATGCTCACGCTCGATGGCCTCGCCGGGTCGCCGTCGCTGACCGTGACCGAGCGCGGTGGTCGTTGGTCGGTGGCGCCGGTGCGGTCGGTGCTCGACTCGTTGGCCGAGGGCATCGAGGCCACCCCGGCGAACGAGCGCGGCGCTTGGGCCACCGCCCTCGTCGCCCTCCTGCTCGACACCGACACCGTCTCGGCCGGACCCTGACACGCGAACCGGGCAGCTGTTCCGTCGGGGGCCGACGAGACAGCTGCCCAGAAGCAGACCGCGGTAGGCGGGTCAGACCTTGAGGAGGATGGCGTCGCCCTGGCCGCCGCCACCGCACAGCGCAGCTGCGGCGATGCCGCCGCCACGGCGCTGGAGCTCGAGGGCCACGTGCAGCGCCACGCGGTTGCCCGACATGCCGAGCGGGTGGCCGACGGCGATGGCGCCGCCGTTGACGTTGCAGATCTCGTCGGTGATGCCGAGGTCGCGCATCGAGGCGATGCCGACGGCGGCGAAGGCCTCGTTGAGCTCGAACAGGTCGATGTCGCTGATCTGCTTGCCGGCGCGCTCGGCCGCCATCTTGATGGACCGCGACGGCTGGGTGAGCAGCGACGGGTCGGGGCCGGCCACCTGGCCGTAGCCGAGGATCTCGGCCAACGGCTCGATGCCGAGGCGCTCGGCGGCAGCCTTCGAGGCCACGATCACGGCCGAGCCGCCGTCGGAGATCTGCGAGGCGTTGCCGGCGGTGATGTTGCCGGCCTTGTCGAACGCCGGACGGAGCTTGCCGAGGGAGTCGGCGCTGGTGTCGCCGCGGACGCCTTCGTCTTCGGAGACGACCAGCGGGTCTCCCTTTCGCTGGGGTACCTCGACGGGCACGACCTCGTTGTCGAACAGGCCATCCTTGATGGCTCGGGCCGCACGCTGGTGCGACTCGGCGGCGAAGGCGTCCTGCTCGTCACGGCTGATGTTGGCCGAGGCGGCGTACTTCTCGGTGCCGGCACCCATGGCGCACTGGTCGAAGGCACAGAACAGGCCGTCATAGGCCACCGAATCGATCACGGACTGGTCGCCGTAGCGGTAGCCGGCGCGAGCGCCGGGGAGCAGGTACGGCGCGTTGGTCATCGACTCCATGCCGCCGGCGATGACGATGTCGGCCTCGCCGAGTTGGATCATCTGGTCGGCCAGGTGGATGGCGTTGAGGCCCGACAGGCAGACCTTGTTGATGGTCGTGGCCGGCACGCTCATGGGGATGCCGGCGTTGTTGGCGGCCTGGCGGGCGGTGATCTGGCCGGCGCCGGCCTGCAACACGTGGCCCATGTAGACGAACTCGATCTGCTCGGGTGCCAGCCCGGCCTTGGCCAGCGCGGCCTTGATGGCGAAGCCACCCAGGTCCATGGCCGTGAAGCCGGAGAGCGCACCAGACAGCTTGCCGATCGGCGTGCGAGCGCCGGTCAGGATGACGGATCCAGCCATGGGACCTCCCCCTCGGGTTCCTGCCCCAGGGTGGGTGCAGGTCAACAGGTGAGAGGAGTGTACGGAGGGTGGTCGCTCAACCCAAAAGGTGTCGACCCGATCGACCGGCGGCGATCGGCCCGAAGGGATAACGGGGCGGCTGGCGTCACACGCTTGTACGGGGAGCAGGATTAAAGAAAAAGCATGGACATGCACCATCTCTCACGTCGGCACATCGGTCGGGTCCTCCTGGTCGTGGTCCTCGCTTGGCTGGTGGCGGCGCTGCCTGTCGTGGTCGCGCCGGCCGGGGCCAGCCTCCCCCCGGTAGCGGAGTTGACGGTCCACGTCACCGACGAGGGCGTGCCGGTCGAGGGTGCCTCGGTCAGCATCGACCTGTTCGCCCCCGACACCGATGAGGTCTGGTGGTCGGGGGGCGGCACCACCGGTCCCGACGGTTCGGTCGCCATCGTCATGCCACCCGGTTCGTACGAGGTGACGGCGCGCCGCGAGGGCACCGGCCACCGCGCCTCGACCCGGGGATTCCTGGCGCCCGCGTCGACCGACGAGATCACCCTGGCGCTCTTGCCGGCATCCGCCTTCGGCGCCTTGGTGGTCGAGGTGCTCGACGGGCTGGGCGTTCCGATCCCCGGCATCCCGGTCGGATTGGGCGACTCCAACCCGCCTGACCCCCTGGGCGAGACGGGTGGGGTCCGCTTCGTGCTGGTGGACGGCGTCTCCGCCCCGCCGCAGGGGCCGCCGACGCTGCTGCAGGCCGTCGGGGGCGAGGGCACCATCGAGCTCTCGTGGGCACCGCCGGCGGCCTCGCCGGATCCGGCGGCGCTGCCGGTCACGGGCTACGTCGTGACCCTCGACGATTCGCCCGTGGCCATGGTGGCGGCGGATGTCACCGACCATCTGCTCGAGGGCGTCGCCCCCGGCGGCCACGAGGTTGGGGTGGTGGCCGTCGATCTGTTGGGCGGCGGCGCCCCGGCAACCGCCTCGGTGACGGTGGCCGAACCCTCGACGGCCGACGACGTCACCTTCGAGATGCACTTCGACGGTGCGCCGCTGTTGGGCGGCATCGTCGCCTTGGTCGGCGACGGCGGCACCGTGGCCCACGGCGCCACCGATCTCCAAGGTCACGTGTCGTTCACCGACCTGCCGACGGGCTCCTACGAGGTCTGGGCATCCGCGCCCGGGTGGGACGGCATCGACGACGGCGCCTCGTGGCTCGTCTTCCCCGGCGTTGCGGCGCAGACCGTGACCGCGCTGCCGACCGCTCGGACGCACCCGGCATCGGGTCGGGTGCTGGACATCCCCCACGCTCTCGCCGTCGATGTGGTCCCGATCGACATGCGGACGTACCCCGACGTGCCGCCCGAGCACCCGTTCTTCCAGGAGATCCGAGCCGTCGCCAACGCCGGCCTCGCCTTCGGCTCACCCCAAGGCTTTCAGCCGGTTGCACCGATGAGCCGCCAGGCGGTGGCGGCGTGGCTGGCCCGACGTGCCGACGTGGAGCTCGAACCTTGCACCGCGGCACCGTTCTCCGACGTTCCGACCGACCATCCCTTCTGCTCCGAGATCAGCTGGCTTGCCACGTCCGGCGCCACCGAGGGCTACGCCGACGGGACCTTCCGACCCACCTCGCCGGTCACCCGCCAGACCGCCGCCGCCTTCTTGTGGCGCCTCGCCGGCGAGCCCCCCGTCGGGCCCGGCCCGCCCTCGTTCGCCGACGTCGGCGTCGACCACCCGTTCCGCGCCGCCATCGAGTGGATGGCCGCGTCGGGACGCAGTTCGGGCTACGGCGACGGGACCTTCCGGCCGGCCACCGTGGTCTCCCGCCAGGCGATGGCCGTGTTCCTGTATCCCGACGTGCGGCCCGCCGCCCTCGACCCCGACGACGCTCCCGCCCTCTGACGCCCAGGTCCCCTGACGGGGCGGCCGCTCCTGGGGCCCGTCGAGGCCCCGACATCGCCCGACGGGCAACACCTCGTTCACCGGCCGGTGGCGTGGTCCTGTGGCCAGTGGTGCGGCGCCGCCCGAGCCACTACGTTCCTGCGCCATGAGCAGCACCCAGGACATCCTCGAGGCCATCACCGCCGGCGCGTCCGGCGAGGATCTGGCCAACCTCGAACTGCCCGAGTCCTACCGGGCCGCCTTCGTCAAGGCCGACGAGGCCGACATGTGGGAGGGGGTCGAGTCGGCCGACAAGGATCCTCGCAAGACGCTCCACGTCGGCGAGGTGGCCATGCCCGAGTTGGCCCCCGACGAGGTCGTCGTGGCCGTGATGGCGTCGGCCATCAACTTCAACACGGTGTGGACGTCGATCTTCGAGCCCGTGTCCACCTTCGGCTTCTTGAAGCGGCTGGGCAAGGAGTCGAAGTGGGGTGCCCGCCACGACCTGCCCTACCACATCGTCGGTTCGGACGGTTCGGGAGTGGTGCTTCGCACCGGGTCGGCCGTGCGCAACTGGAAGGCCGGCGACAAGGTCACCATCCACTGCAACCACGTCGACGACCAGGACCCGTCGGCCCACGACGACTCGATGCTCGCCGCCAACCAGCGCATCTGGGGCTTCGAGACGAACTTCGGCGGGCTGGCCGACCTGACCATCGTCAAGGCCAACCAGCTCATGCCCAAGCCGAAGCACCTCACCTGGGAAGAGGCGGCGTGCAACGCCCTGTGCAACTCGACGTCCTACCGGATGATCGTGTCGAAGCACGCCGGCGACATGCGCCAGGGCGAGGCCGTGCTCATCTGGGGTGCCACCGGCGGCATCGGCGGCTACGCCGTGCAGTACGTGTTGAACGGCGGCGGCATCCCCGTCGGCGTCGTGTCGTCACCCGAGCGTGCCGCTCTGCTCCGGGAGATGGGCTGCGAGCACGTCATCGACCGCAAAGAGGCCGGCTACAAGTTCTGGGCCGACGAGTTCCACCAGGACGAGTCGGAGTGGCGGCGCCTGGGCAAGGACATCCGCGGACTCATCGGGCGCGACGTGGAGATGGTGTTCGAGCACCCCGGCCGCTCCACCTTCGGCGCATCGGTGTTCGTGACGGCCCGTGGCGGTCGCATCGTGACCTGTGCCGCCACGTCCGGCTACATGATCGAGTACGACAACCGCCACCTGTGGATGAAGCTCAAGCGCATCCTCTCGAGCCACTTCGCCAACTACGCCGAGGCGTGGGCGGCCAACCAGGCCATCTGCGACGGCAAGGTCCAGCCCATGCTGAGCCGGGTCTACTCCCTCGAGAACACGGGCGAGGCGGCCCTGGCCGTTCACCAGAACAAGGTCGAGGGCAAGGCCGGCGTGCTGTGCCTGGCTCCTGAGGAAGGCCTCGGCATCGATGATCCCGAGTTCCGCGAGCAGGTCGGCGAAGACAAGATCACCCTGTTCCGCCGCATGACCAGCTGACCTGCTGCTCACCCCCTGCTGACCCACTGACTTTCCGAACCGGTGGACGTTGATGCGCGCAGAGCGCGATCAACGTCCACCGGTTCGGACGCATTTTTGGTCTGGCTCTCGTTTTCTCGGTGCTGGCTGGGGTGCGAGTGGCGAGGGTGCGGTTGGGCGCGGGAGGATCGGGGCATGACCGAGATGCTGCTCACTGAGATCGACCACGTCGCCATCGCCGTCAACGACCTCGAGGCGGCTATTTCCTGGTACGAGGCCAACCTCGGTGCCACCGTCGAGCATCGCGAGCGGGTCGACAGCGACGGCGTCGAGGAAGCCCTGCTGAAGGTGGCTGACTCCTACGTCCAGCTGCTCACGCCCACGAACCCCGACTCGCCCGTGGCCAAGTACCTCGAGCGCAAGGGCGAGGGCCTGCACCACATCGGGTATCGGGTCGACGACTGCGCCGTGGCCCTCGAGTCGATCAAGGCCAACGGCGGCCGCGTGATCGACGAGGTCCCCCGACCGGGCTCTCGTGGTACCACCGTGGCCTTCGTACACCCGAAGACCTCGTTCGGCACCCTGATCGAGCTCGTGCAGGAATGAGCTCCGACGAACCCAGGGTCTACCGCCAGGCCCGCTTCCGGCCGCCGCCGGGCTCGTGCGACATGCTCATCGTGCGCCACGGCGAGTCGATGCCGGCCGTGCACGGCGTGCCCTTCGACCTGAAGGACGGGCACGGTGACCCGCCCCTCGCCCCCGAAGGGCACGCGCAGGCCGAGCAGGTCGGCGAGCGGCTGGCCCACGAGCGGATCGACGCCATCTACGTGACGTCGTTGCGACGCACCCACGAGACGGCGGCGCCGTTGGCCCGTCGACTCGGGCTCACGCCCATCGAGGAGCCGGCCCTGCGGGAGGTGTTCCTCGGCGAGTGGGAAGGCGAGCTCCTCCGCCAGAAGGTGGCCGAGGTGGATCCCTTGGTGCCGATCATGTTCCGAGAGCAGCGGTGGGACGTGATCCCGGGCGCCGAGTCGCACGAGCAGCTCGAGGCCCGGGTGCGTCCGGCGCTGGCGCGCATCGCCGCCAACCACCCCGACGGCCGCGTCGTGGTCGTGGTCCACGGCGGGATCATCGGCTGCATCATGGCCCTGGCCACCGGCAGCGTGCCGTTCGCCTTCCTCGGCGCCGACAACGCGTCGATCAGCAACCTGGTGGTGACGCCTGACCGCTGGCACGTGCGCGGCTACAACGACACGGGCCACCTCGACCTCGAGGAGGGCGAGCTTCCTGGCTAGGTGAACGCGTCGACCGGCGCGGGCTCCGGCGATCGCGCCGATCGGAGGCGCTGCACGCCGGCGTGGATGGCGCCGCTGATGCCGTCGGGGTAGACGATGGCCACCACGATGAGCAAGAGGCCGTTGATGGCGAACTGGGTCTGGCTCGAGCCTCCGCCCATGGCCGTGCTGAGCACGCCCCCGTCGGACAGCACCCCGGCGATGAGCGCGCCGGACACCCCGGCGATGCCGCCCAGGTAGGTGGTGGCCAGCAGGGCCAGCGAGGCGAAGACGCCGAACGAGTCCACCGACAGGCTCGGGTGGCCGTAGGCGAAGATGGCGCCGCCCAGGCCGGCGATGGCCGACGACAAGGCGAAGGCGCCGAGCTTGGCCCGGCTCACGTCGATCCCGGCGGAGGCGGCGGCACGCTCGTTGGCCCGCACGGCCAGCCAGCGCAGCCCGGTGGGCGAGCGACGGAGGTTGGCCACCCCGGCGGCCACGACGGCCAGCACGAGGATGCAGAGGATGCCGAAGCCCGCCCGCGGAAAGGCATCGCCGGCCGCGCTCACGTCGAGGTCGAGCGGGCCGAGGGTGGGCGGCGGCACGGTGGTGCCGCCGCGCCCGCCCGTGAACCACTCCCACTGCAGCACGAGCTCCTCGATGGCCACGGCCGCGGCCAGCGTGGTGATGGCCAGGTTCATGCCCCGCACGCGCACCGCCGGGATGCCGGCCACCAGGCCGATGGCCACGGCCAGGAGCATGGCCAGCAGCGGGGCCAGGGGGAAGGGAACGCCGAAGCTGTTCGTGAGCTTGGCCGTGCCGAAGGCGCCGACACCGGCCAGGGCCATGGGCATCAGCGAGATCTGGCCGACGTAGCCGGTGATGACCACGACCGACAGGGCGATCGTTGCGGTGGTGGCCGAGATGATCATCCCCTGCCGCCAGTCGCTCTCGAGGGTGAGCATGGCCCCCACCCCGATGGCGGTGAGCCCGATGGTGAGGATGGCCACGTGTCTCGGCCGCCCGGCGCGGGGGAAGTGGCCGGTGGTGAGCGCGCCGCGCGACGGCAGGGCCTCACCGCGGATGGCGAGCACGGCGATGATGGCCACCAGCGGGATGGCCTGGCCGAGGTCGAGGTCGGGCAGCCACGTGTAGGTCGTGCGGAGGTTGAGGATCTCCGATTGCAGCATGCCGATGCCCAGGCCGGCAGCCGTGGTCCACCAGAACGAGCTGAACCCGCCGAGCAGGGCGGCGGCGAGGGCGGGGACCACGAGCAGGCTCGAGGTGCCGGGGCTCAACCCGGCGAACGGCGTCAGCAGGATCATGG
>Ga0335397_10007660_pt1 | contig 13709 bp, 22 predicted proteins | sample MAT04_FD_205740 | JGI IMG/M metagenome (GOLD analysis project Ga0335397, IMG submission 205740) | Freshwater microbial communities from Lake Fryxell liftoff mats and glacier meltwater in Antarctica - MAT-04 (spades assembly) (version 2) ...
GGCCGCGGGCGACCTTGATGACGTCCTCGCGGAACTCACGGGGATAGGGCTCAGCCATGTTGAACATCCTTCCAGCAGCACCTCTCGGCACCACAGATCAGATGTCACCAAATCATGCAGCAGTCCCCAACAGCCGCCAGCCGCCAGAAGTTGCAGACAACTGTTGATCTGTTGGGCAGGGTGGTGTCGTCTCGTGACGAGTGGGGGTTCGTCACCACCACCACCTATGACCAGGCCGGCCGGGTGACACAGACGTTCACGAAAGACCCGTCGACGACGACAGTGCAAACAATGCTCTATGCGTTCGTGGGGTCCGGGTTCGGGGTGAATCAGGTGGCGTCGATCACGTCGGGGGCGCCGGTGTCCCCGGTTGTCGTGTTCGCGCAGATGTCCTATGACAGTCTTGGTCGGGTGACGACGACGACGTATTCGAACGGGACGACGAAAACCGCGCCGACGTATGACGCCTACCTGCGTCCGACGCTCACTGAGTTCAAAAAGGGTGCGACCGCCTTGTATTCGGAGGTGACGGGTTTCAACCCGATGTCGGGCCGGGTCATCGACACCGCGATCGGTGGGGTCCAGTCGTATGCGTGGGGCGACGATTACACCTACGACAAAGCCGGTCGGTTGGTCAACTGGTGGACCTTGGATGCCGCTGGGGGTCGGGTGAACAGTTCAGCCCAGTACAGCTTCTACTCAGGTGGCACACCGGGGTGTGGGAATGCCCAGTGGGGGAGGAACTCGAACCGTCTGTCGCAGGTGTCCGACACGTACAACGCTGCGTCGTCGTTGACGGGCACGAAGACTGATCAGTACTGCTACGACAACGCCGACCGGCTCACCAGTTTCATTCCTGGGGGCGGGGCGCCGAATCCGTTCACCGGCCTCGCCTACGACATCCACGGGTCGATCACCGCTATGGGTGGCGAGGTCCACGGGTTCGATTCCGCCGACCGGCACCTCGTCACAAAGAAGGGTGCCACAACTGTGACGTATGTGCGCGATGTTGCTGGCCGGGTGATCCAACGGTCCGTGAACGGCACCGTCGTCGCCAGATACAGCTTCGCTGGTGCTGGGGACAGCTCCGGGCTGACACTCTCCGCCACAAACGCTGTTGTTGAAACCACGCAGGGTTTGCCTGGTGGGGTGTTGCTCACCAGGACAGGTGCGACGTACAAGTGGTCGTACCCGAACCGTCACGGCGACGTGATCTTCGCGACGGACAATACCGGCACCATGATCGGTGGGAGGACAACGTTCGACCCGTTCGGCAACCAGATTGGTGCTGTCGCACCTGTTGACAACTCGACCGGCAGTTGGGACTACGGGTGGCACGGGACAGCGCAACGCCCACTCGAATCACAAGCCGGGCTCACACCCATCATCGAAATGGGAGCCCGCCAGTACACCTCCGTTCTCGGACGCTTCCTCGAAACCGACCCCATCGAAGGCGGCACCCCCAACGACTACACCTATCCAAGCGACCCGATCAACACCTCAGACCTGACTGGATCTATTAAGAGAATTCGGCGTTTGGCATACGCAAAAGACAGAGACGGCGGGGTCGACGCTTCGATCTGGACCATCAATAGGACACCACAGGACCGAGCGAACGGGTATAACCGCGCCATGTTCGAGATCAAGATGGCAACGTACGAACGAATGATAACGCTCGGTGGATCGGTGGCAATCGTCCCAGTAGGTGGGGGCCAGCCCGCACAACGCACGCTGTCCCTTCTCGAGTTGGGCTCTAAAGGCGCAATCCATACCTCAATTGCGGGCCAACCGGGGACAAAGTACATGATCTACGGATTCTGGCAAGGCGCAACATATAACGTAGCATTCTTTGGCACCTTCACTATGCCACACCCTGAAAATCAGGGCTCCAACTGATGCGGATACGGCCATCGCATTCAGATCGTCTGAGCCAATGACCGCCATCGAGGAGAATACAGCCATTTTCGACCTAGCTGTCCAGCTGACGGTCGAGATCGGAGAGGGGCTTCAGGTTGACATTGAACTCGATGTATCAGACCCTGTGACCGGCGCAAATCTCTTCTCCGGCGGGTCTGATTGGACGCTAGACACTACGCTTGATCGGCCTGATTTGAGTCTGGAAATTTCTGGCTTCTCCACGATTGTTGGAATCTACTCTGGCCCGGTGGTTCTGCGTCCCGCGTTTGTGTGGCCGCGTGTGGCAGTCGTGACCATCGTCAGTTCTTCCTCAGTTCAAATTCTCAAGCGGAGTCGCAGCGGATTTCTCGTTCTCGGATTCCACCAGAGAGAGGAGACGGTGGTGACATGTTTGAACGGCGATGGGCTCGAACTCGTCGCGGTGAGAATATCTCCGTACGGCTAGTGGTCCGTCGTCGAAGAAGTCGCCGCCTGAGGACTTGACGATCTATAGGAGCTTCAACGCTCTGGCGGAAACCACGAACGGGCTCTACAAGACTGAGTGTGTGTTCGGGCCTGACGCGACCGGCTGGGATGGTGTCGACGAACTCGAGCTCGCGACGTTGTCGTGGGTGCACTGGTTCAACCACGATTGGCTCCACGGCCACTGCGGCGACATCCCGCCAGCAGAGTTCGAGCAAGCGTTCTACGCTGCACAACATGCCGACCAAACCACGGTTGGAATCCAATAACCCGAGTGATGTGCCCCGGGTTCGGTGTAGTCGGTTGGTCTTGATTTCTCATGTCTGATCCCGAAGGAGAGACATGGCTAGGAGCTATCCACCGGAGTTCCGCAGGAAGGTTCTCGACCGGCTCGACGCCGGCCATTCGGTCACCGCGATCGCTCACGATCTCGGCATCACTGGGCAGACGATCTACAACTGGCGCAACCAGCACCTGATCGACACCGGTCGACGCGAGGGAATCACGAGCAGCGATCACGTCGAACTCGTAGCGGCGCGCAAACGCATTGCTTCACTCGAAGCTGATCTCGCCGCGTCGCACCGGGCCGTTGAGTTGTTGAAGGCGGTGGTGCCCCCAAAAGCACGCGTCGGAGCAGTCGCGGCGATGGTGAGTGAGGACCACTCGGTCCAGTCATCGTGTCGGGTGCTCGACGTCGCTGAGTCGACGTTCTACGCGGACCGGGCGAGAGTGCCGTCCAACCGCCAGATCCGTCACGCCTGGCTCACCGACCTGATCATCCATGTGGCCGATCACCGGATTCTCCCCGGACTTGATCACTGAAATTCCCCACCCTTGAGTGGCTGGGTGGCTTGAAAGAAGGTCCACCAATCGGGGTGGGGCTCCATCGACGCTGGCGGTTCTGACGCCGACCAGTTCGAGGGAGCCCCGCACCATGCTCACACAGGGAGAAGACGTGGAAGCCAACGCGTTGAAGGACAGGGGCTGGTCGATTTCGGCTATTGCCCGCCATCTCGAGCGTGACCGTAAAACGGTCCGTTCCTATCTGAATGGTGAACGCCAACCGGGTGTTCGGACGACAGCGGTGGTCGACCCGTTGATCGATTTCGAGGTTTATGTTCGGGCCCGGTTCGCTGATGACCCGCATCTGTGGGCGACAGCGTTGTTCGTGGAAGTCGCTGCTCTGGGTTACGCCCGGTCGTATCCGACGTTCGTGCGTCAGGTCCGCGAGCGCTGTGGCCGATCACCGGATTCTCCCCGGACTTGATCACTGAAATTCCCCACCCTTGAGTGGCTGGGTGGACTGAAAGAAGGTCCACCAATCGGGGTGGGGCTCCATCGACGCTGGCGGTTCTGACGCCGACCAGTTCGAGGGAGCCCCGCACCATGCTCACACAGGGAGAAGACGTGGAAGCCAACGCGTTGAAGGACAGGGGCTGGTCGATTTCGGCTATTGCCCGCCATCTCGAGCGTGACCGTAAAACGGTCCGTTCCTATCTGAATGGTGAACGCCAACCGGGTGTTCGGACGACAGCGGTGGTCGACCCGTTGATCGATTTCGAGGTTTATGTTCGGGCCCGGTTCGCTGATGACCCGCATCTGTGGGCGACAGCGTTGTTCGTGGAAGTCGCTGCTCTGGGTTACGCCCGGTCGTATCCGACGTTCGTGCGTCAGGTCCGCGAGCGCGGTCTGCGTCCCCATTGCGAGGCGTGTCGGGGGGTGAAAGGCCGCGACACGATCGAGATCGAGCACCCGCCGGGCGAGGAGATCCAGTGGGACTGGTTCGAGCGGCGCCGGGCGCCGTGGGGCGCCACGGCGTATGTGCTGCTGGGAACGTTGCCGTTCTCGAGCCGTACACGCGGTGTGCTCGCTGAGTCGTTGGACCAGGCGCATCTCGTCGAAGCAATGGACGCGGTGATGCGTCGCCTCGGTGGCACGGCTCGGGTGTGGCGCACCGACCGGTTGGCCACGGTGATCGTGCCTGGCACCCGTGACGTGCAACCGAGCTTCGCTCCGGTTGCGAAGCATTACGGCGCGATTGTGGAGCCGTGCCCGCCGCGACGCGGGAACCGCAAGGGTGCGGTCGAAGCCGCGGTCAAGTTCACGTGTGGGCGGTGGTGGCGCACCATGACCGCAACGACACCAGAGGAGGCGCAGTTGTCGTTGGACCGTTTCCTCGCCGGGGCGGGCGACGCCCGCGAACGCCGCGACGGCACCGGCGCGAAGACGACCGTCGGTGCGCTCGGTGACACCGAGGCGCTCCGAGCGTTGCCCCTAGCAGCGTTCCCTGCGACGGTTGAGGTGAGTCGGGTCGTCGCCGCGAACGCGACGGTCGCGTTCCGGGGGAACCGCTACTCGGTCCCGCCCGTCTCGTCGACACCGAGCTGGGCGACAGACCCGACACGGGCGGGGTCATCGACAAGACGGGTTCCGTGCTCGATCACCGCGTTCATGATCGTCCACCAACACACCCCGAACTCGGCTGCGACAGTCGAGACCGGGCGGGCCAACTCGCCGACCTGGCGGCACGCCTCAAGTCCTGCCCGCCACTTGATCAACTGGCGGGCCAACGCCGCGGGCGACTCCTCAGTCCACGTCTTGGTGTCACACAAATCTTCTCGGCAACGCCAACGGCGTTTCCGCCACACCAACCGTGTCGGCCGCCCGAAACACGCCAAGTCACGAACATCGATCGTGACCCGATCCTGCGCCTCGGCGCGGACCCCGCAACCAGCACAACCAACCACAACAGCCGTCGATTCGATCGTGATCACAAGCTCGCACGGGTCCTCGCGAACGGCGAGCACCACGAACCCCTCAAGACCCAACATGGCTTCAGCCAGACCGGTAGCGTCACTCGTCATCAGGGGTCTCCAAGTCGTTGTAGCCGTCGAACAGCCACAACGATGACGGGGCCCCTGACCTCAACCAGGGATGCTCGCTACCTCACCCGCTCCCCACTCGGACGCGAAGAGCCAATTTGTCTGCAATTTTCGCTTCTGGCGAGTCGAGGCGCAGACCCAAGGGTCGTTGGATGCCCCGGGCGTCTTTGCGTCATGGGTTCAATCGTTGCCTGCCCGAGTGCTCATTAGGGACGGGTTCACGTTCCGCCAGCCCGCAACGGGCGGCGAACGCTCTCAGGTTGTGGACGCTCGCTGCCGCTCGATGGCTACAGACCGGCAATCCGTCAACGGCCCCCCAGATTTCACGGCCTACAGCGATAAGGGCATACCCGGCTAATAGACGAGTTGGGCTCCGGGCGATTTCGAACCCACCAGCGACATTCCACACCACGAACTTCCGTTCGAACTCATCCCTGAGCCGACACGACCTGGCCCCGATCCGGTGGCCTTCGAACCAGCAGCTCGCTACGAGTGGGACCCGACCGGCCCACGTTCTGACGCGTTCCAGGTGGTCTACAACACCGGCGAAGCGCGCCCGTTCGACCGGGCAGTTCCGGTGTGTTTCGAGTCGAGTTGGGACGGCGCCGACCATGCCTGGGAGGACATCGAAGACCCTGGCGCCATCAACGTCACCGAGGCAGATTCGGTCGATGTGGATGAACTGATCCGCGAACGGTGGTGGGACCCCGAAGACGATCTGGACGGCTTCTGGCAGGGTGCGCCCCTCTGGGACGAACTCACACCGCCCAGCAGTTCACCTCGGGCTTCGATACCTGAGCCGTTCGGGCCGCTACGGGTGGTGTGGGTCGAAGCGCAACGCCCGGCCGATATACCGGGAGTTCTTGGGTGGCCGCTCCCGGTCGATCTTGTTGACCTGACAGCCGTCCTTCGAAGCTGGGAGGACCGTTTCGGGGCACACGTCGCTGTGTTGGGCGGTGGTGTGTTGTGGCTGATCGTTGAGCGGCCGCCCACCGACCGAACACGCCTTGAACGCCTCGCCTGCGAAATCGCTGCGATATGTCCGAACGCTGCAGGGCAGTGCGGCTCCTTCGCAGGTTTCGTCGACACGCTCGCCGCGTCGAATCTCTGGGAGCTGTTCTGGGACTGAGAAGCCTCGTTCACCAGACCCCATCTGGATAGCGCCTCGCGAGCAGCACACCCGAGGTCCAACAAGCCAATTCGGCCCAGTCGCGGCAGCGCTGGACAGCAGTAGCGGCCAAAGCAGAACTTGGGTTGAGATCGGTTGTCCTGTTCGACTGTCACCCCGGCCAGTTACAATTTGCGTTGTGACCGTGACGCTCGATCTTCCCGCCGAGGCCCAAGCCCGCCTCCAAGCCGAAGCAACCCGACGCGGCATCACCCTCGACCAACTCGTAGCGGAACTTGCCGACAGCTTCCCCGCCGAAGTGCCCCAACATCGGTTGAGCTTCGTCGGGATCGGCGCATCTGGTCGGACTGAACCGCTCGACATTCACAGCGAACGCGCTGAGCTGGCGGCGAAGAAGTTCGCCGAAGGCGTCTGAAGAAATTGCTCCTCGTCGACACGAACGTTCTGCTCGCCGCCACTGATACCTCGACACCAGAACATCAACTCTGCGCTGCGCTGCTTGATGAGCGAACCGATCTGGCCATCACCACGCCCGTTGCTGCAGAGTGCGCGTGGATGATCGAATCCCGCCTCGGACCCCGAGCCGAAGCAGCATTCGTTGCGTCGATCGCGACGGGTGAGCTTGATGTCGTTGAGCTCACCAGCGCTGATTGGGCGCGGAGCGCGGCACTCATTGCCATCTACGCCGATCTCCGACTCGGCCTCGTCGACGCGTCAGTTGTGGCGGTCGCCGAACGCCTCGGTCTCACCACCATCGCAACGATGAACCACCGAGACTTCGCAGTCGTGCGACCGACGCACTGCCCAGCGTTCGAACTCCTCCCCTGACCTGGTCACAAGTTGGTCACGGACGCATCGAAACCAACTGGAATCAGTCGGCACTGCCGGGACGACCGTGGAGCCGAAACCCCTGAAATTTCGGCCTTCACGGCACGTTACGGCACAGGATGAGATCACCTGAGCGAAGTCGGGGCACGTGAGCGCCTCCAGAAATCCCGGTGCGATTCATTGATGACCTGCGGAGGATTTCGGGTGAGTGTCCTGGATCTGCCCGCTGTGACTGAGGTGGCGGCGATTTTGAGAGTGGGCTGCACGACGCTCCACTCGCCCGCAGCTCGTGATCGGGCTCCGGGCGGGGGTGAGGGTCCTGGGGTGATGCGGATCGGCAGCCAGCTCCGCGTCCCGAGAGCGGCCCATCGGCGCCCCGATCGTTGGGCGCCGCCATCGACGAGCAGCTCCTCGTCGTTCCCGCCCCCACACCTGCTCGCGTCGACCACCCTCACGTCGGCTCTTGTCCGCCGTCGTCGGCTCGCGTCGGTCGAGCAGTTGCGGTCGGAGTTGTGTTCGGCTGCTCGGTCGCCTCGATTGTGTGGTGGTCAGGTGCCATTTCGTTCGACGCACTTGCACCACGGTGCGACAGACCCCGCCACGCGCTCGTCGGGTCCCACGGTGCGGGCGATTTCGCGCATCGAAGTGTCACAGGAAAGAGCCAACGCCGGCGGGCGCCGAACCCGCTCGAGCTGACGTTAGGGACGACCGCGAGTGGTCGAGCAATGGGCCTTCGGTCAACACCGGTGTCGCCCAAGCAACGGTTCGCCAAACACGTATGAGCTATTCGGCGCGTCGGCTGAGGAGCTCACCTAACTCGTCGTGGAAATTCGCCCTGGCGATGTCGGCCGCGGTCAGTCCATCTACTGACTTCAATTCGGGGTCGGCACCGGCCGCAAGCAACGCGTCGGCGCTGCGTCGGTAGCCGTACGCTGCGGTCGAATGCAGTGGAGTCCAGCCGTGCTCGTCGACTTCGTTCGGGTCGCCTCCGGCTCCGATGACGGCATTCACGGCCTCGGGGTCATCGCTGGAGCGGCAGACAGCAGACACGGTGCAGTTGCATCGAAAGTGAAGCGCCGGCCTCGGCAAGTAGCCCGACGATCGCGAAATCGCGATGCTTCAATGTAGCGTAGAGGGGCGATGTTTCAAGGACTTCGTGCTTCTGAGTCGGGTCAGCGCCTTGGGCGAGCAGGATGCGAACGGTCGCCGCGTCGCCTGAGTCGATTGCGTCGAGGAGCATTGGCGTACCCCAGTCGTCGACTTCGTTGGGGTCGCTTCCGTCGATCAGCATCTGGGTGACGAGTCGGTAATCACCAGAGCGTGCGGCAGCGTGAAGATTCATCACTGCCATTCTCGCTGATCCTGGTGCCCGGAGTGCGGCCCAGTCGAAGGGGAAACGGCAACTGATTGGCTGGTGCGGGGCCGCGGTCAGGGGATCAGGTCGAAGGCGTCGAGGTGTGCGGGGCGGATGACGGTGAAGTGTCTGCGGTCGAGAGTCGCGATTCGGGTTTGGCCGAGGCGTTCCGCGATCGTGATGATGCTGGCGTCGGTGCCGCCGAGCGGAAGGTCCGCGTAGGTGGTGACGAGTTCGTGGACCCGGGCCCAGTCGGCGGTGGTGAGGTTCTCGACGTGGAGTGCGCCGTCGATGATCGCCTTGTAAAGCGTTGCTTCGACTGTGGGGCCGAGTTCACGTTCGATCAGGTAGGCGCATTCGGCAATCACGAGTGCTGTCGTGACGAGAGGGCCTGGTTCAGTTTCGAGCAGTGCGACACAGGCGTCGTAGTGCTGATCGGTCCGGTCGGTTGCAGCGACGAGGACCCCGGTGTCGACAATGAGCACGGTTAGTCGCGCCCGAACCCGTCTGCGAGGAGGTCGTCGATTTGGTGGGTGATCCCGGCTTTCGAGGCTCCGGCCCCAACGAACGCGAGTTTGCGGTTCGGGGCGGGGGTGTCGGCGGGGAGCTGGTCGGCGAGTTCTGCGATGAGTTGGTCGAGGGTGATGCCGCGGCGTGTTGCTTCGGCCTCGAGGCGGGCCTGGGCGTCGGCGGGGAGGTCGATGGTCACGGTCATGGGGTCAAGTGTAGAAGGCGGCGCTGACAGCCCGACAGGCCCCAATCCGGAACGACCGTCGCAATGGTCTCGGCGGCTCCTCATCGGCCGCGTTCGGGACATGTTTTCGCGGTCGGATCCGGGTGCTCGCGTGCGGGTGTCGGAATCGGTCGGAACCCTGCGAATCAACTTGCACAGAGTGGCACCTTCCGTCGATGGCGAAAGGTGCGTTGCCCGGCAGGGTCTCGCGGGACCTTGAAACCGGGGTTCTCCGAGGGATGTTTTCGGTGCGGTTCCGTGAGTTTGTTCGGGCGGGTTGTCGGGTCGGTGCGCATAGCGGGAAAGGCGGGGCGTGTTTCGGGATCGGCCCGATCATCGGCCCTGTCGATGGAGCGAGCGTGACCCGAACCCCCAAAGCAGCAACAGGCGCCACGAAGAAGGCGGACCGCTCGACCGCTGTGCGGGGCGGGGGTGGTGCGGGCCAGTTGACATTGCCCGGCATCAACCCGACAACTGCCAGCGACGTGCCAGCCGAGTTCCCCGTCGCAGTGTCTGATCTTCGCGTTGGTGTTGCCGACGCCGGAGCGGACGTCGTGGCGGACAGTTCGCCGACATTGGTGCCGTTGGATCGTGTTCTCGCGTGGGCGGTGTCATCGTGTGCGGCGCAAGGTGTCGAGTTCAAGATCAGCGACCCCGACACCATCGCAACAATCGCGGTGCTGTTCGGGGCAACCGACACCCGGTGAACGCAGCCCCGGCTATTTCTTCCAGACTGGTGTGACCCGGTTCTCATCGAACGTGTTCCGACCTCGGACCGCGGACGCGATCACAGCGTGGTCGAGGACCGCGGCGACGATCGCGTGTTGTTTCGTGAGATCAAGCCGGCCCCAATCAGAGCGCAGGCTCTCACCGTTGCCGACATACCCGTCGAGGACGGTCGTGGTCGTGACACGGGAGAGTTTCTTGCGGGTGGTCGCGATGCGGGCATCGACGGGTTTACGTGCGGCGAGCCATTCGTCGCAGCTGATGTCACGGTTCCCGAACATCCCAGCAAGATCATCGAGGAGCGCCTCGTCGTCGGCGAGGGCGGCGCGGAGCTGGTTGGCGGTCGAAATCGGTACCTGCTCCGCAGATAACCCACCGGACTGGGCAACGGGATAAGCGCCCTGTCTCAGCCGACCTGAGTGATCGAGCGTGTGTTGCTGTCAGGGTCGTGAAATCACGCAACGAACGCGACGCTCGGAGCGGACGAGACTCCTCGTTCGTCCTGCCTCATCGCGTCGAAACGGAGGAACCCAACGCCTCGTTCGAGAAGCAAACGGACCGTGGCGCCGATGTTGATCACATTCCAGCCGAGCACGGTGAAGGGCTGGGGTGACAAGGCTGGCACCGCAGTCAACCTCACCTGGATCGATCCGCTTGGGCGAGCGACCACGAAGTCGGCGATGGTCGCAGTCAGCAGCTGGCGGCTCCGCCGCAGGGAGCGGTCGACACGGTTCTCTCCTTGCGTTTGATGATCGAGAGCGCTCGGTTCGAAGTCTCAGGCGCCCGCTGAAAGGCGGACCGGGGTCGACACTCGATCAGCCTCGCCTCACACGCCCGGCCGACCAGTGGACGGCGCTATCACCGACGAGGGCCGTCCTCGGACGCCGGATCGAACGTTGCGTCCTGGCTGGGCCTGTGGCTGATTCGGCAATCGAACGACAAGTCGCCGCCAAATGTTGTTGGGGCAAGCAGGATGGCAGAAATGGGGAGGCAACCGATCAGGTTCGGCCTCAGTGAGCGCGACTGAGTCGTATTTCCACCGAGCTGCCGCGGAGAGTAGCGGTTCGCTTCCATGCGCCGTCGAACGTCACGGGCGACTGCGCCAGACGAGCCCAGATCGCATCAAGATCACCCTGCGGTCCGACGCAGCCCATTGCGGTCGTCGACGAGGTCCCGAGGCTCGGTCGCCACGGCAACCCACCGACTTGGGTGCTGATCGTGTTGCACCCGTTGAAGGTGATGTTGCCGAGGCTTGTTGTGATGGTGGCCCCGAGCGGGTCGACCTGTTTGCCGTCGACCAGGATGTCGGTGACGCTCCAGGTGGCCGAGGGAAGTGGAGAGAATCGCCAGACGAATAATCCCCCCAGGAGCACAAGCGCCACAGCGGCGATGGCGGACCATCGTCTCCACCGGATTCGAGGGCGTTCAGTCGTGTGGGAGTCGGAACTCATCCGAACCTACCTGGGTTCGAGGCTTTGGGGTCCCAGACTTGCAGTGACCCCAGGGGTTGTCGACCCACGTTCGACATCTAGGGCTTCGCCTGAGTCTGACCTACGTCGCCGCACACGCCCCAGTCAACGGGGTCCCGCAAACGCAGGGAGGCGCAAACCACAGTGACCACGCTCGACCCTCCGTCGAACATCTGCCGGCCGCGGGTTGCATCTGACCATGACCATCGACCTGGTTGCATGTGTAGCATGTTCTGAGTACGGTAAAAATCATGTCGAAGCAGGCAGTCTCCGAGATCCAAGCGACTTCAGCGGAGCGTGAACAGGTCGCAGCGGTGCAGCGCCTCGTCGGGAACGACACGAGATCAGTGCGGGTGGCAGTCGGCGATGACGTCGTCGAGCTTCCACGGTCGCTCATTCGATTGCTGGTGGCTGGCGCGGGCGTGTTGGGTGAGGGCGACTCGGTCGCGTTGCTCAGCGAGGAATCCGAGCTGAGCCCGGCGGAAGCCGCCAAGGTGTTGGGCGTTTCACGCCAGTACGTGGACCGCCTCGTCGCGTCTGGGGTGTTGCCTTCGCGGCGGTTGCCGCAGAGCCGATATCGAAAGATCCCTGCGCGGGCCGTTCTCGCTCATCGGACCGCACAGTCTGCGAAGCGAACCGGTATTGCTGCGATCCTCGACGCGGCCGACGAGGCCGGCCTCGAGTACTGAGAGTGGATCAGCGTAAGCGTTCGTGGCGAAAGTCTCAGGCGACAGCTGAAGCGTCGGCTGCGATGCGGACCTGGGTCCACACTCGATCGCCTTCGCGTCTCACAACCCGTGCTTTCAGAGGAGGCTCCTCGTCGTCACCGACAAGGACCCAGTCGCTAGGCGTCGGATCAAATGTTGCGTCCTGGCTGCGGGGGCCATGGCTGATCCAGCACTCGACCACCAAGTCGCCGCCCACGTTGTTGGGGTCGTACCAGAGGTCGTATGAATCGTCGCCCATGGGGATCATCGTACCGAACGAGACCCACGAGACCATGCCGGATTCTCGATCGGACCATCGAAAACCCTGCGAGCTCCAGCGAAATGCTGGGGTGTCGGCGCGGATACGGTGACGGTCCAGCGCGGCGAGTCAAGTGTCGGGAGTAGCGGGTAGCCCGCGTCGACAAGATCCGCGCCACTGGCCACGAAGAGCCGGCGACGCGTGGCGACAATCGGGCGGAGTCGGACAAGCGCCCCGTAGTCGCCGTTGGGCACCTCAAGGACAGAGAATCCCCAGATGCCCCATCGAGCGTGACACTCCTCGGTGCTTCGAAGGAGGTGCTCATCGAGGATCGTGTTCGACCCGAGGCGGACGACCACGAGCAACTCCGGAATCTGTGCATCACGCAGGACAATGCTTTCGAACACCACGACACCTAACCACACGCTGGCCGTTCGGCGGATCCATTTGATGGGTTCGAGCTCGTTCCGAAGGCCGAATCCATCAGTAGCCGAGATGCCCCGCGAAAAACCCGCGGGAGCTTTCAGAACGGGGCGGAATCGGCCGGAACACGACAACACGAGACAGACCCAAAACCCCTGCAATCATTGGGTTTCCGGCTCGTCCGGCCCCTCTGGCGGCTCGTCCTCGGGTCCTTCACACGGCAGAGGTCGGGAGTTCGAGTCTCCCATCGCCCACTCCTGATGACCCCGTGGCTCGAGGGTTCAATGCGGTGACCTCGGTCGGGGGCTCATCGCGCGGATACGCGCAGGCTCAGCCGGATCCGTGACGAGATGGAGCCTCGGGGCGGCGGATACCGCGTCGTCGAGTGACGCCATGACCGGCTCCCCGTTGCCGGGGAACAGGTGTCCATAGCGGTGGAAGACGGTTGGCTTCCGCTTTGCGACCGCGTCGCGACGCGAGTCGAGTGACGCCATGACCGGCTCCCCGTCACCGTGCGACTCCTCGGCGGCCTCCAAGGCGTGCGTATACGTCGACTGCGCCAGCGTCGATGGCAGCCGCTCTCGTTCCCGCTTGCTCAAGGCCATGGCACATCAACTTCAGGAAGAGTTCAACGATCGATGCGCAACTGGTCATGACGAGGAACCCGTACCCACCTCGCCTGCCGACCAAACCGATTCATGCGTCCTAGCCACGTGTCGGCATGATCCCGCTTCTTGTTGATGTTCGCGTCTCGCCGTCCGCAAGCTGAGCAAGCACCGGCATCTGAGGTTTCGGCGTGGCAGAGTCGTGGACATGCAAC
>Ga0335397_10007661_pt1 | contig 13707 bp, 11 predicted proteins | sample MAT04_FD_205740 | JGI IMG/M metagenome (GOLD analysis project Ga0335397, IMG submission 205740) | Freshwater microbial communities from Lake Fryxell liftoff mats and glacier meltwater in Antarctica - MAT-04 (spades assembly) (version 2) ...
GGCATCTCGGGCAATGGGCAGGCCGAGCTGATGGCTGCGCTGTCCGGCGAAACGACCGTCGATAAAGTGTCGATCGTGCTCGACGGCAAGCGCGTCGGCCACCTCAACGCCGGGCAACGGCGCGCTCTCGGCCTCGTCTTCGTTCCCGAGGAGCGGCTCGGCCGCGGCGCCGTACCGGCTTTCTCGTTAAGCCACAACGCGCTGCTCACGGCGCATCGTAAAGGGATGAAGTACTGGGGACTGGTTCGCTACAGCAAGGCGCGCGAGTTCGCCGACAAATGCGTCGCCCGCTTTGACGTGCGCTGCGGCGGCTCGGGCGCCGATGCGCGTTCGCTGTCAGGCGGCAACCTGCAAAAATTCATCGTCGGCCGTGAGATCATGCTCAAACCCAAGGTGATGATCATCGCCCAGCCGACCTGGGGCGTCGACGTCGGCGCCTCGGCGGTCCTGCGCCAGGCGCTGCTCGACCTCTCGCGCAACGGCGTGGCGATCGTCGTGATTTCCGAGGAGCTCGAGGAACTCTTCGAGATCAGCGACCGCATCGCCGTGCTCGCCGAGGGCCGGCTGTCGGTTGCCGAGCCCAAGGAACAGAGCAGCGCCGAATCGGTCGGCATGAAGATGTCAGGCCTCTTCGACGAAAGCCAGGCGGTCAGCACGGAGGCTGCCGATGCACTTGCTTGAACCGCGCCCGCGCCCGTCGCGCCTGATGCGCTGGACGGCGCCGCTGATCGCCATCGTGGCGACGCTGCTCGCCGGATCCTTGCTCTTCTGGTCACTCGACAAATCGCCGCTGGCCTCGTTTCAGGTGTTCTTTATCGAGCCGCTGACGAGTCGCTACGGCTGGAGCGAATTGCTCGTCAAGGCCTGTCCGCTGATCCTCATCGCGCAGGGTCTGGCGATTGGCTTCAAGGCGCGCATCTACAACATCGGCGCCGAAGGACAATTGATCGCCGGCGCGCTGGCCGGCGGCGGCGTCGCGATCTATATGGAGGGTAGCGACTCGGCGTGGGTTCTCCCGGCGATGGTTCTCGCCGGCGCCATCGGCGGCGCGCTGTGGGGCGCCTTGCCGGCGTGGTTGCGCACTCATTTCAACGCTCAGGAAACGCTGACCACGCTGATGCTCAGTTACATCGCCGGCTTCATGCTCTCGTACATGGTCAGCGGGCCGTGGCGCGACCCCGAGGGCATGAACTTCCCGCAATCGATCATGTTCAGCGACAACGCGCTCTTTCCGCTGCTCTTTGAAGGCCTGCGCGTGAACAGCTCGGTTTTCATGACCGCTTTTGCCGTCCTCGCTTTCTGGCTGTTCAACGCCCGTAGCTTCATGCACTTCCAGCTCGAAGTCGGCGGCCACGCGCCGGCCGCGTCGCGTTACGCCGGTTTTTCGTCCAAGCAGACCGTGTGGTTTTCGCTCGTCATGTCGGGGATGACCGCCGGCCTCGCCGGCGTCGGCGAGGTCGCCGGACCGGTCGGCCAGCTTAACCTCAACATCTCGCCGGGTTACGGTTTCGCGGCGATTATCGTCGCCTATCTTGGCCGCCTGCACGCGCTTGGCATCGTCCTCGCCGGCTTTTTGATGGCGCTGATTTATCTCGGCGGCGAAGCGGCGCAGGTCAGCCTGCAAATGCCGTTTGCGATCACCGGAATCTTCCAGGGCATGCTGCTTTTCTTCCTGCTCGGCTCCGACGTGTTCATCGACAACCGCCTGCGCCGTTCGGCGTGATGCCAGCAAGGACCTGCCCGTGCTCGACATCCTGATCCCGATCCTCGCCGGCGCGCTCGCCGCGGCGACGCCACTCATTTTTGCCGGACTTGGCGAACTCGTCGCCGAACGCACCGGCGTCATCAACCTTGGCGTCGAGGGCATGATGCTGGTCGGTGCCGTCGCCAGCTTCGCGGCGGCCGCCGAATCGGGCTACGGCGCCGCCGCCGGCCTGCCGGCCGGGGCGCTGGCCGGCGCCGCGACGGCGATGATCTTCGCCTTCTTCGCGCTTTCGCTGGCCGCCAACCAGGCCGCCTGCGGCCTCGCGCTGACGATTTTCGGCGTCGGCCTGTCGGCCTTCATCGGCCAGCACTACGTCAGCTACAGCCTGCCCGGATTAAAGCCGATCGCCATTCCTTTTCTGTCCGACATTCCGCTCGTTGGGCCAGTGCTTTTCCAGCAGGATGCGGTCGTCTATCTTGCCCTGCTGACCTTCGCCGCGGTCGCCTGGACGCTGAGCAAGACGCGTCTCGGTCTACTCCTCAAGGCGGTCGGTGAATCGCCCGAAGCAGCGCATGCCATCGGCTACCCGGTGATCGCCATCCGTTACGGTGCGGTGGCTTTCGGCGGGGCGCTAGCCGGCGTCGCCGGCGCTTACCTGTCGACGGTCTATACGCCGCTGTGGGTGCAGAACATGAGCGCCGGACGCGGCTGGATCGCCGTCGCGCTGGTCGTTTTCGCCACCTGGAAACCAGCGCGGCTGCTGCTCGGCGCCTATCTCTTCGGCGCCGTGACGATTTTGCAGTTTCACGCGCAAGGTCTCGGTATCATGGTGCCGATCCAGTTTCTTGCGGCGCTGCCCTACATCGCGACGATCGTCGTCCTGGTCGTCATCTCGCGCGACCGCAGGGTTCTCCAGAACAACCTCCCGGCATCGCTCGGCAAGCCTTTCCTGCCCTGGCCGTCGTGAGCGCGCCGGAGCGGCTCAGCGAACCTTCTTGATCGGCGGAACGAACTTGTAGTCGATGTCCCAGGGAAAATAAATCCACTTGTCCTGCGAGAACTCCTTGACGCACAAATCGACGATGTCGCGCCCCATGGGCTTGGCGTAGAGCGTCGCAAAATACGCCTTGGGCAGCGCCTTGCGAATGACGCGCGCGGTGTTGCCGGTGTCGACGAGGTCGTCGATCAGCAGATAGCCTTCGCCGTCGTGGTCGATGCCCTTGAGAATCTTCACTTCCGAGCGCGTGTTCTGTGCCCCCGATTCGACCGACTCTTCGTAGCTCGACGCGCAAATCGTGTCGAGCAGGCGAATCTCGAGTTCGCGTGCAACGAGTGCCGCCGGAATCATCCCGCCGCGCGCAATCGCAATGATCCCCTTGAACGGTCCCTTCTCCATCAGTTCGTGGCAGAGCAGCCGCGTGTCGCGGTGCAGTTCGGGCCAGGAGATCACGATATCGTCCCGGTAGGGGCTGGTCAGGGAAGATTGCATGGTGCAGCCTCGATGAAATGGGAAGGGGTGCATTATAGTCGCAGCCCGGCTGCCGCGGCAGGCCGTTACATCAATGCTCGCGCCGCCTCGGCGCGGCCGTGCCGGCGAAAGCGCCGCGGCGCTTTGCCGCTGGCAAGGCAATGGGTGTAGTATGTTAAAAAATACCAAAGGGATACCTGTTGTGGGTGACAACTATGCTGCATTGATGCACCGCGCGGCGATTCACCGTCGCCTTGAGACGGATCCGGTACGCGCCGAATGGTGGGCCGGCTACGTGCGCGGACTGCGCCGGGTGCATCATGGCGAACGCTACGGCAGCGAGTCGGAACACGATGAGCGGGTGTTGGCCGCAAACGCCAGAGACCCCATGCGCGCGGCCATGGGGCGCGGCTACTGCGCGGGGCTGGCCTTGATGCCGGACGAACCGGAGTACGCAGCGCAGCTGCCCGGCAAGCCGATGCGCAAGCCGGGCCGGGCCTCGCCTTGTCACAGCCGGCCGAGCGGCGGCCCAGAGCCGATCGGCCGAGCGCCGGCCGCCGCCTAGCGCTTGCCGTCGGCGGTTTCGCCCTCGCTCTTGCCGCCAAGGCCTATTTTCTGGGAGAGCGGAGCATCAGTCATTGTCTTCGCCTGGTGTTGGTGCGGCGCCCGCAGGCGTGTGCGCGTAGTGCAGATAGAGCTGCTCGATCCTCGCCCGCGCCCACGGCGTCCGGCGCAGGAATTTCAGGCTCGACTTGACGCTCGGCTCGTGCGTGAAGCAGCGCAGCGGGACGTGCAGCGCCATGGCCTCCCAGCCGATGCGATCAACCAGTTCGCGGACGATCATCTCAAGGGTCAGGCCGTCGAGAAGCATGGCATTGGCTCGTTTCATCGTCCCATCTTACAGGCCGCGTCGCTTATCTTGAAGTCCCGAACGTTGGCTTCCAGGTTCGGTCCATGAAAACTCGCTCACGATCATGACCTTATGACGTAAGGTTGTAGAACTCATCGCGGTCGTGTCTACTCTGGCAATTTGGGTGTGCGCGATGACAGAGGCGGGAAAAAGGGGGCAGGGGGCAGATCGAGTGCTTTGCCGACTTCTAAATGATCGTTGCTTGTGAGAACCAAGATTCGAAGAATTTGAAAAGACACTGACCCAGACCCTTTAGTGGTTGAATTTTTTATCCTCGAGGCGTTCCAAGCTGCTTGGCCGCTCCATAGCGCCTGACCTCATTGCACTCTTTTGTCACGATTCAGCGAATGCGATCCCCGGTGTTCAAACCCCATATTGCTGTACGGATTAATGCGGCTGAATGCGCGCATCAGCGTGATGGGCGGAGAACAGGCAACGAAGTTTGGCGCGTTGCGGATGTGCGTCGGGTGCTGCGTGCGGTCATGCTGATGGCTTGGCTCGTACCGACGGTCGGCGGCGCACAAGTACCCGTCCCCGTCGCGCCACCCGGTGACTCATCACCTATGGCTGTCCATCGCCGGCTGCAGATCGAGTTCCAGAAGGCGCTCGCCGCCGGGCCTGTCGCGGCGAGCGCGTTTGCTGCCCAACGCGTCAAAGAGACGGCGATGGCCGGCCGTGACGACCTCGCTCGCGCCGATGCCCTGGAGCTCATGGCGCAGGCCCATCTCGCCGCGCAGCGCTACAGAGAGGCGCTGCCGCTGGCCACCGAGGTCGTTCGCATCCGCCGCCTGGCGATACCGCTCGATCACGAGCTGCTCGCGCTCGCGCTTGGCCTGAACGCGACGCTGCTCTTTGCCGCCGACCGAAGCGATGAGTCTGACGCACAGTTGCGCGAGTCGCTCGACGAATACCGCCGGGCCTTCAACCCGCCTGACGTTCGCCTGGCGCAGAAGCTCGAAGGTCAGGCCGAGTTCGTGCAGGGGGGATTCGCCCGCACGCCATGGGTGATCGAGTTGCTGCGCGAGGCCGTAGCAATTCGCGAAGGCGATGCCGATAGTTCACGCGGCAAGCTTGCTCAGACGCTGGTCGAACTCTCGATCCACGAGATGAACGCCAGCGAGTACACCGCCTGCGAAGCCGATCTCGCGCGCGCCACGAGCGTGCTAAAGGCCGGTCTGGCGACGCACGGCGACGACGAGGAATGGAAGGCATTGCTGGTGCAGGCGCTGGTTCTGCGCAGCGGCCTCGCCAGCAAACTCGGGAATTCCGGCGATGCACTGCGCCTGTCGCACGAGGCCGAAGCGATTTCGTTTCCGGATCGGGCCACCCGCGTCGAAATGGAGTTGATTATCCTTGCAGCGCGGGGCACGCAGCTCGATCTGGCTGGCGACATCGATGGCGCGATCGCTAAGGAACTGCAGATCCTACAGACGATTGCCGGCAATGCCGACCTGTTCGCAAGTGGCCGACTCAACCCCTTGGTGCAAGGCGACTCGCTGCTCGCGCTGGGCAAGCTCTACCTCCAGAAGGACGATCTAGCGGCGGCGCGAGTAGCGCTGGACGAGGCGCAGCGTTGGCTCGGCGACACTGAGGCCTTGCTCTTTGCCTTCGCCGAGCACGAGCGAAGGAACGGTGAGGAAGGCCGGGCACTGGCGCACTACCGCGCGGCGCTCAAGCTGCGCAAGGAAAGCGCCAGTGAAGTGACGGTGCTTTTCGGCACTAACCGCGTGCAGTTGCCAGGGAGAGAGGCGGGACGATTCGGGGGCGACGCGAGCGGCGCGGTGCGTGTAGGCAGCGCCCAGGTGCTGGTGCCAGGAGCACAGTTCTCCAGGACGGGGTGGCTCAAACCTGCGATCGAGCCGCCGCTGCCCGTCGGACGGGCGACGAACGCGGCGCAGTTGTTGATCCGTGCTAAAAGGGTTCTCGACGAGCCTGCCTTTGGCGCCCGCGCGGGAACCCTGATGAAGGCGGCGCGCCTCAATCCGCAGGCCGCGCTCGTCTTTGTGCATGGCTTCAACGTCACCTTCGACCAGGCGCTACAGCGCGGTGCGCAGTTGGCGCGCGATCTCAACTTCGACGGTCCGCTGTTCGTCTTCTCGTGGCCTTCGAAGGGATCGATGCTGCGCTACGGCAGCGACCGCTCGAGTGCCGACGCGGCAGTGAACCCGCTCGTTGCCTTCCTCGGCCAGGTCGTCGCGGCGACGGGTGCAAAGCAGGTTCATATCGTCGCGCACAGCATGGGCAACCGGGTGCTGCTGCCGAGCCTGGTAAAGATTGCGCGCGCCGCGCAAAGCCCGGTTCGCGCCGCGCTCGGCGAGGTCATCCTCGCGGCGCCAGCGGTTCCGGAGCACGATTTCAATGCCTGGCTCGACGATATCGTCGCCCACGGCGGGAGCCGCATCACGCTGTACGCGTCGAGCGTCGACCGGGCGATGCAGGTTGGTTGGTTTCGCGAGTGGGGCACGACGCTGGCCGGCTACTCGGGCAAGGGCGTGCCGCTCGTGCACGCGGGTATGCAGAGCATTGACATTACGAAGGCAGCCAGCGGCGACGTTACCGATCTGAACCACGACGTATTCGCGTCGAATCCGGTCATGTCGGAAGACATTCGCCAAATCCTGCAGGGTGGCTCGCGGCGTCCGCCCGAGCTGCGCTTGCCGACGCTGCTGTCACGCAAGGGCGGCGCCGCGTCGCTCCCTTACTGGTTCTACGAGCCGCACGCGGGGCCTCGCCGCTGACACTGCGGTATCGGTTGTCGTTTGTTCGCTCTAAATGATCCGTTGTGCGCGACGGACTGATTGCGGCAAGGGTTTAGATTTTTATTCCAAAGCGATCGGCGCACGCTCTTTTTCAGGCTCGATTTGACGCCTGGGTTGTGCGTAAAGCTGCGCACCGGGACGTGCAGCGCAATCGTTTCGCAGCCGATGCGCTCGGCAAGTTAGCAGACCATGGCGTCGAGGGTCAGGCCGTCGAGAAGTATGGCATTGGCTCGTTTCATCGCGCCATCTTACAGGCCGCGTCCTCACCCTGTAGCCGCGAACCTTGACTTGCAAAACCGCGCCAATCTGGCATGGTGACGGGCAATTTGCCGAGAATCTGGCGTGGTGTCGCGATTGCCGCGTTCGCATCGCGGCCAGAGCGAGCGGTGCGCCTTTTATGGAGGTTCGAAGATGGAGCAGCAGCAGGGGGACAAATCGGAGTGCGAGCTGGCGGGCGAGCCAGCGCGGGAAATCCTGTTCGAGCGTCACGCCAGCGACGGCGTGAGCTGGGCCGAGATCACGCTCAATCGTCCCGACAAGGGCAACGCCCTGACGCTGCCGATGCTCGCGCGACTCGGAGAGATCGCCGATGAACTGCGCGGCGACCGGCAGACGCGCGCCGTCGTGCTGCGCGCTGAAGGTCGTTTTTTCTGCACCGGCGGCGACATCGACGCCTGGAGCAGGCTCTCACCGCACGATATGGGGCGTGACTGGATCCTGCGCGGGATCGACGTTTTCGAACGCATCGCCAGTCTGCCGCAGCCGGTCATCGCGGCGATCAGCGGGCACGCGCTGGGCGGCGGACTTGAACTGGCGATGGCCGCCGACCTGCGTATCGCCGTCAAACAGGCCAAACTGGGCAACCCCGAAGTGACGCTCGGCATGATCCCCGGCTGGATGGGAACGCGCCGCCTGGCCGAGATGATCGGGCCAGCGCGGGCGCGGCATCTCGTTCTGCTTGGCGCGCCGATTGGCGCGGCGCAGGCGGCCGACTGGGGGCTCGTCACAGCGCTTGCCGAGGACGCCGCCGATCTCGAAGTTCAGCTCGCCGGCTGGCTCGACCGCTTGCTCGCCAACGGTCCGTCGGCGATGGCGCTGATCAAGGGCCTGCTCGCCACCATGCACGCGGACTTGCGCGCGCATCACGCGAGCGCCGTGGCGCAGGCGGCGGCGAGCGAAGATTGCCGCGAAGGCGTGCGCGCCTTTGCCGAGAAGCGCACGCCGGTCTACCGTAATCGTTGACCCCTTGCCGGTGCGCGTCGCGCTCGTGCCGTCGGCGGCGGCGGGCGCCGCGTGAAAAGGAGAGGGAAGGCGAAGGAAAGGCGAAGTGAAGGCGGAGTGCTTCTCGCCGGCCGCAATCGGAACGATAATGCGCAAATCCATCGCATAGGCAACGTGCATGACAATGCCAAACCAGGCTCGGTTAGGGTTCAGTGCGACGCGGATCGTCGACCTCGCCTGGTTGCCGATCCCGATCGTCGTTTTTCTGCTCGGTGCACTCCAGCCGCTTCAGACCGGTCCCGGCTTTGCCTCGCCGTGGCTGCTACTCGCCGTCAATCTCGTGTTCGGCACGGTGCTCTCGGGTGCCGTCGCCTATCTCATCGCCCACGTGCTCGCCAGACGCGGCGAACTGTGGCTGCTCGCAATTGCTTGCGGCGCCTTCTTCTGGAGCATCGCCGGGTCGATGGGCGCCATTGCCGCCTTGCTCGGGCCGGGCGGCTTCAATGCCAATACGACGGTCACCATCTTCACCGGCAGTGTTTTTCTTTCGGCGCTCTGTCACCTCGTCGGAGCGGCGATTCCCACGCACTGGCGCAGCCCGGCGCGGCTGTGGCCGGCCTGGCTCGTCGCTGCCTTGGCGCTGTGCGTGACAGCGGTTTTCTATTTGGTCGACGCGACCCTGACGGGCAGCTTGCCCGCCTTCTTTGCCGCTGATTACGGCGGGACGCTGGAGCGCCGGTGGGCGCTGTTCGCGTCGGCGGCGATGTTGGCCTTGACCGCCGCCTTGTTCTGGAACCGGGGCACGCGCACCCGGTTCCACTATTGGTACAGTCTCGCGCTGCTGCTCATCGCCGTCGCACTGGTCGGTCTGAGTTTCATCCGCGAACTGTGGAGCGTCTACGCGTGGGCCTGCCGTCTCGGGACATCGCTGGGCAGCTGCTACCTGCTGGCTGCTGCGCTGCATGCGCGGCACGAGCCGACGCCCTTGAGCGACGATGACAGCGTTCCCTACGGTCCGCGTTATCCTTATGTTATTGCCATCGTAGTAGTGGTCGCTGCGACGGTCGCGCGCATGATTTTCCTGTCGGAGATGGGCGCGCAGTCGGCCTTCGTTCTTTTCTATCCGGCGGTGACGCTGGCGGCCGTTTATGGCGGATTCGGCCCGGGCGCGCTGGCCACGGCGCTCTCGATACCGATCGCCGCTTTCTACTGGATGCCGCCCGCAGCCGCGATCGATCGGGGTGACTCCAGCGGGCTTGCCGGCATCATCCTTTACGCGCTGGCCAGCCTGCTCGTTTGCGCGCTGTCCGCCACGCTGCATCGTGCGCTCAGGCGTAGCCGCTCGGCCGAGACGGAACTTGCCCGGCGCGGCGAACGACTCGAGGAGCTCGTCGCGCTGCGTACCGCCGAGTTGACTCGCGAGGTGGCCAGGTGCCAGCAAGCGCAGGCCAGCGCCGAAGCGGCCAACGCCGCGCGAACGCGCTTCGTCGCCGCGGTCAGTCACGACCTGCGCCAGCCGCTCGGCGCGCTTTCCCTGTACGTCGCAGCGGCGGCGATGCGCGCCGAGAAAGACGACCGGCTGGTCGCCAATATGGGACGCTGCGTCAGCAATCTGACCGAGATGCTCGACCATCTGCTCGACCTCAGCAAGCTCGACGCCGCGGTGGTCAAGGCCGAGTGCAAGGATTTTGCTCTCGCGCCGCTGCTCGAGCAGATCGTCGTCACGCACCAGCCGCAGGCGGCGGCGAAGGGCTTGACGCTGCGCTGCCGGGCGAGCGACTTCGTCGCTCACAGCGACCCCGTCCTGTTCGGTCGCATCATCAGTAACCTGGTCGCCAATGCCGTTCGTTACACGGCCCGCGGCGGCGTGCTGATCGGCCTGCGGCGCGCGCAGGGTAAGTGCTGGCTCGAAGTCCACGATACCGGCATCGGGATCCCCGAGGACCAGACTGAATGCATATTCGAGGAATTCAGACAACTCGGCAACGCCGAGCGTAATCGTGAAAACGGCAGCGGTTTGGGGTTGGCGATTGTCGCCAAGACCGCTGCACTGCTCGGGCTCACGGTGCGCCTGCGCTCGCGCCTGGGCGTCGGAACGATGTTTGCCATCGAAGTGCCGGGCGCTGACCGCATCGGCGAACGGGGCGCGGCGCAACCCGGACGCGCGCTGAAAATTGCCGTCGTCGAAGACGACCGGTCGATGCTCGACGCGCTGCTCTTTGCCCTCGAACGCGGCGGTCACGAGGTGATCGCCGCCCATGGCAGCGCTGAACTGGCCGATAAAGCGCCCGATATCGTGATCAGCGATTACGCGCTGGCGGACGGTGAAACCGGGCTCGACGTCGTCCGCGCACTGCGCGCTCGCTTCGGCGCCCATATGCCGGCAATCCTCCTGACCGGCAATACCGACCCGCAGTTGAAAGCGGCAGCCGTTACCGACGGCATCGTCGTGCATTACAAGCCGGTAGATTTCACCGTGCTGCAACGCTCGATCGACGAGCTTGCCGGCCACGGTACAAAACGCCGAGCGGCGCTCGAGGCGTAGCGCAGCCGTTGTTGCCGTATCGACGGTTCGGTCAAGCGAGCTTGCCGGCGCGCGGCGTGATTCGCTTATTTCAGTGACGCCGCCGCCAGCGCCAGGCCAAGGCCGACGAGTGCCGCGCCGATGCCGCGCTCGATCAGGTGGCGCGACGAGGCGACGAAGCGACGTGCGACAGGCGAGGAGAAGGCGCAGGCGACGAGGGCGAACCAAGCAAAATGGGCGAGTGACATGAAGGCGCCGTAACCGAGTTGCACGGCAAGCGCCGTATCGCGGCTGATCACCTGGGTAAATAGCGCGACGACGAAGAGCGTCGTCTTGGGATTGAGCGCATTGGTCAAAAAGCCGGTTTTGAGCGCCGTAAAATCGGAGAGCGGCAGGAACCCTGCGCAGGCTTCGCCGGCGTTCGCCCGCCTGGCGCGCAGCAGCATTACGCCGAGATAAACGAGGTAGGCGGCACCGACCCACTTGAGCAGGCTGAAGAGCCAGATCGAGCGGGCGATCAGCAGTCCGATGCCGGCCATCGAATAAGCGACATGGACCCAGACGCCGAGCGCGATGCCGGCCGCGGTAAGGACGCCGGCGCGGCGCGAGCGGAGCATGCTGTTGCGCGTGACCATGGCGAAATCGGCACCCGGGCTGATCACCGCGAGCACCGTGATCGTCGCGACGGAGAAGGCTTCAAGCATTGCATCTCCGGTCAACAATCGGCGGAAAACACCCCTGCGCGAGGGGTGTTCCTGGCGTTACCGGACGGCGGCCGCTTACTTGGGAATGCTGCCTTCGACGCCTTCGACGAAGAAGTTCATTTTCTTCAGGTCGGCGTCGGTGTAGGTCTTGCCGGCAGCGAGGAACTCCTTGCCGGCCTGGTTCTTGAGCGGGCCGGTGAACGGGTGCAGCTTGTCGGCGCGGATCGCGTCGCGACGCTCTTCGGCGAGTTTCTTGACGTCGGCCGGGACGGCCGGACCGAAGTTTTCGATATTGACCGCACCTTCCTTGACGCCCCACCAGAGGTCGCCGGTCTTCCACGTGCCGGCCTGGACTTCGCCGACGACTTTCTTGTAGATGACGCCCCAGTGCAGGATCGACGCGGCGAGATGGGCCTTGCCGCCGAACTTGCTCATGTCAGAATCCCAGCCGAAGGCGAGAACGCCTTTTTCCTGCGCCGCCTGGACGACGGCCGGCGAGTCGGTGTTCTGCATCAACACGTCGCAGCCCTGAGCAATCAGCGCCAGTGCCGCCTCGCGTTCCTTGCCCGGATCAAACCAGGTGTTCACCCAGATGGCGCGCGTCGTGATCGCCGGGTTGACGCTGCGCGCGCCGAGCGTGAAGGCGTTGATGTTGCGAATGACTTCGGGGATCGGGATCGAGGCGACGATGCCGAGCTTGTTGTTTTTGCTCATCTTGCCGGCGACGACGCCAAGCATGTAGGCGCCTTCGTAGGTGCGCACGTCATAGACGCCAAGGTTCGGCGCCGTCTTGTAACCGGTGGCGTGCATGAAAACGGTATTCGGGAAGGCCTTGGCAACCTTGACCATCTGGTTCATATAGCCGAAGGACGTGGCAAAAACGATCTTGTTGCCCTTTTGCGCGAGGTCGCGGAAAACGCGCTCGGCATCCGCCGTTTCGGGAACGTTTTCGACGAAGGTCGTTTTGACGCTGCCGCCCGACTGCGCTTCGAGTTGCTTGCGCCCCTCGTCGTGCGCGTAGGTCCAGCCGTGATCGCCAGTTGGGCCGATATAGACAAAACCGGCTTTCAGCGGTTCGGCCGCATGGACCGCAGTGAGGCTGGCAAAAGCCAGTACGGCGATCGTGGTCAGGGTCTTGAGGCGGGACAGCATGCGTAATCTCCTTAGAAGCGATGTGGGCAAAGCGTGCACTTTAGCAGTTCCGGCCGGTTGCACGAAGCCACTTTGTCGCCCAGAGGTGCGGCGCGCGGCAAACTTCGCCGAGGGCAAGGAAATTATCGCCAAGTGACGCTCTCGGAAACTTCAAGCGACGCTGCGCGTTAAGTCCGCGACGCGCTGCTAGTACGACGATCCCGGAGTTTCGAGAAAAGCGATTTCTTCGGCGCTCGAGTGCCGCCCGAGCGCCGCGTTGCGGTGCGGGTAGCGGCCGAAGCGGTCGACGATGGCCTGGTGCCGGGACGCGAATTGGCGATTGCCTTCGAGCCCTGCTTGGGCGAAGAGGGTGGCGGCGATCGCGTGGATCGCTGGCGACTCGCTGTGCATGAAGGGCATGTAGAGGAACGCCCGTCTTGCCGGTTCGAGCAAGCCCACCGCGCAGGCGCGGATCGCCTCCTGGGCGAGCGCAAGCGCCTGCGCGTCACAGGCGAACGCGGCTGCCGAATGGCGGTGAATGTTACGTGAGAACTGGTCGAGGACGATGATTTCGGCCAGGCGACCGGGCAAGTCGCCGCGCCAGGCATACAACTCGCAGCGCGCTGCCTGGTGATGCAGCGCGCCAAAACGTTCGCCGATCTCGCGGTCCAGTTGCTCGTCCGCGCGCCACCACTGTTTGGGATCAATTTCCCCAAACCAGAAGTCAAGGACGTTGCATGGGGCCATAATCGTCTCTTTGCGACTGCTTCCACGCCCCGGCGCGCCGGGCCGCTTCGTCAAGTCGCTGGCCATTGTCCCGCCCGAGCTTTGGCGCCGGCTTGGCTGAGGTGGCGATGGCCATCGTCGGTGCCCATAGCGCGGCCGCGTCGCCGACGATGCGCGCCGCTTCAAGCAAACTCAAATCGCTTACTGCATCTTTGCTCGCGGCCGGGTCGCGTGCCGTATCGCCCGTGTCAGCGCCTGGCAGAGTCGTCCCGCCGGGCGGTTTTGCTGCCGCCTCGGCGCCGTCCGCGGCCTGTATCAGTTCGTCGGCGGCAGCGCCGCCCTGCGCCTGGCGTGATTTGATGCGGGCGCTCAGGGCATCGCGTTCGCGGCGTCGTTCGTCTTCGTTCAGAGATATGACGGTGCGTTCGCGCAAGCGCTGCAATTCCCCGATATTGTCCTGCAGGTTACGGAAGTCCTTGCTGTGCTTGACGCGGTCTTGGTGCTGCCGCTCGAGCACGGGTAGCAGCCGGCTCAGGTCACCGGCCGGGGTATAGGCAAG
>Ga0335397_10007662_pt1 | contig 13705 bp, 7 predicted proteins | sample MAT04_FD_205740 | JGI IMG/M metagenome (GOLD analysis project Ga0335397, IMG submission 205740) | Freshwater microbial communities from Lake Fryxell liftoff mats and glacier meltwater in Antarctica - MAT-04 (spades assembly) (version 2) ...
GTGAAGCGCTGCTTTATGCAGCATTTGGGCTACGCAGCGATCGCCACCAGATTCGTCAAGACCTTCAGTTTCGCGCCAAATATTTGCTAGGCAGTTGCCTAGAATCGAGCCTGAATCGGTTTGTGCGAGCGGCGGCAGATGAAACGGTGAGCGATCGCACCTGGCTAGAATCATTGCTGATGATTGTCGCCGATAAACCCGCTGAAAGCTGGACAGACAAAGACGTAACTGCCTTTGAGCTAAACCTAAGTGACTTGGCGCGACGGTTCAAAAATTTGGAAGCCCTGCAAAAGGAAGTGGCGGCGGGGAGCAGAGGTGGGTTTGAAGTGCGGCGGTTGACCGTGACTCGCCCCGACGGCAGCGAAATTCACCGGATGGTCTGGGTGGATGAGGAGCAGCGGCAGCGGGTAGATTTGCTAATTGAATCTATGTTGGCAGAATGCGGCGATTCACAGCTCCAGCAGGCGTTATTAGCTCGGTTGAGCGAACGAGTGTTGGGTGAAGCTGCCGCACAGTCCACACAGCAGTCTGAGCGGCAGCAGGTACCTCCCAAGTTTGCCGCCTCACCCTAAGTCTCTAGCTCCTTTCCCAGAGCTGTCATGTGTTCACCCCTCAAAGTAGCTTCTGAAGCATCAAGAAGAGTGTTTGATGTATCGGAACAAGTGTTTGATGCATCGAGAAGAGTATTTGATGCATCGAAACAAGTGTTTGATGCATCGAGAAGAGTGTTTGATGCATCGAAACAAGTGTTTGACGCATCGAGAAGAGTGTTTGATGCATCGGAACAAGTATTTGATGCATCAAGAAGAGTGTTTGATGCATCGAGAAGAGTGTTTGATGCGTCCAAAACCATTTTCCGTCGGCTGGGCAGTGCCCACAGTTCTCAAAGGCTGAACCAGCAGCCACGGGTGAGCACTCCCCACCCGACGACGATTAGCAACGCCATCTCAGTTAAGATTGCTGATAATAGAGGGTAGGTCAAGCAGACGGAGGCGATCGCGGCTGTTGGCGTTAAAACGGTTAGACGTTCCACCGGGGCGACGGCTATTGCTGCAAGAGGCGATCGGGGATGTCTCAGCTTTATATTGCAAGTGCAAGCGTCTCGCTCGCGAGCAAGATGCTCGCACTAGGGAAAACGACCAATCTGCAAAACTGGGATGCACCTGAGGCGATCGCTATACTTTAGAAATAAGGTGCTCAAAGCATGTCGCCAATGGGTGCGAGCTGGTTGACTGACAAAACTCCTGAAACCCCTGATTTTTCGTAGGTTGGCGTTGAGCGGAGCGAAACCCAACAGAAGCCTTGCCAGCGTTGGGTTTCACCGGGTTCAACCCAACCTACGGAAAAAGATTTGTCAGTCAATCAGGGGTGCGAGAGCAACTTGCAGAATAAAAAACTAAGAATGATAAAAAAATCTGTGCGGCACATTTTAGGATTATCGGGTGGTAAAGACAGTACGGCGCTGGCGGTGTTGCTGCATCAGCAGATTCCACAGATGGAATATTTTTTCTGCGATACGCACCAAGAACTCCCCGAAACTTACGCATACTTAGAGCGGATCAAGGCGCGATTGGGAATCAAGATTGAGTATTTGAGTGCTACGCGTGGGTTTGATCATTGGTTGGATGTGTATGGTGGTGTCTTGCCTTCGCCTCAAATGCGGTGGTGTACCAAACAGATGAAAATTAAACCCTTGGAAGAGTTCATTGGGGATGATGTTGCTATTAGTTATGTGGGTATTCGCGCTGATGAGCATCGCGATGGGTATATCTCGACAAAATCCACCATCACCCCAGTTTATCCGTTCAAAGAACGAGGATTGGTGAAGGATGACATCTACCGTATTTTGGAAGAGAGCGGCATTGGCATACCCAAATATTATGAATGGCGCAGTCGGTCGGGTTGCTATTTTTGCTTTTTTCAACGTAAGTATGAGTGGGTGATGCTACATGAGCATCATCCTGATTTGTTTGCTCGTGCGGTAGAGTATGAACAACAGCACAAAGACGGGCGTACCTACAGTTGGACTCAGAATGAAACGTTGCTAGAGCTACTGGAGCGGCGGGATGAAATTTTGGCAGATCATGAAAAGGCCATGGCAAGAGCGCAGCAAACGGTGCCTGCTAATCAGCCGTTGGCGGCGGTGCTGGCCGATGTGTTAGATGAAGAAGATGATTTACTGCCTTGTTTAGCTTGTCATCTCTGAGGGCATACTGAGACTACTATATCAGTCGCTTACTTGAAAGTTTATGCCCCTCAAACTTAGCTAATGATTTAGTACTATGCATGTTCGACAGTCACTTTGCCTTACGTCTGATTGGATCAGTTTTTTACGCCAGTATGGACCAATTCCTCGAAATGACAATATGTATGACGAGGTCATTCAACGGACATTGCGACGAAAGAAGATCCAACCAATCGCCTTTAAAACTGAATACCTAGACGAATTAATTGATAATTTTCGATCAGTTACACCAAAGTCAATTATTTTGACTGGAACCGCAGGCGACGGTAAAACCTATTACTGCCGGGAGATCTGGGAAGAATTTGGAGGCGCTGCGGAGAATTGGCAACAGAACGATAAAATCCAGCAGTTGGCATTGGGTGATGGTCAACTAGTAGTCATTAAAGACTTGAGCGAATTAACTTCAGAAGAGAAACTATCGCTCTTGCCTCAGATTGCTGCTGCAATTATAGGAGAGGATACTACTACGGTTTACCTCATTGCTGCCAACGACGGTCAATTGATTGAAGCATGGGCAGAGGCAGCCCACTCTCCTAGTACTGAAGCAGTGAGAAAAGCTATCGAAGAACTCTTAGTTGGCGACTTGCGTGAATTAGAAGGTTTTCAGGTAAAGCTTTACAATCTCAGTCGTCAGAGTGCTGCTGAACTCTTTCCTCGTATTTTGGATGCGGTATTACATCATCCAGGTTGGGAAACCTGTGACCAGTGTGCCTATCAAAATCAAGGATGTCCCATTTGGGAAAATAAAAAGCGTTTGGAAGGGACAGAGATCGACCGAACAACACGAGAGCGGCTGGAAGACCTCTTGGCTCTTTGTGAATTGAACCAAATGCATCTCCCGGTTCGTCAATTGCTTTTGCTTGTAGCTAATACCCTCCTAGGTCATCCAGAGGCAAAGGATCGGTTATTAAATTGTCGGCAAGTACCTGGCATTATTGCATCTGAAACGACTTCTCTTGCCAGCCTATACCGAAATATTTTTGGCGAAAATTTACCTGAACGTCGGCGCGAAACAACTGAAGTTTTCAAAGTACTTCGCGGCTTTGGCATTGGTGCCGAGACTAGCAATCAAATCGATAACATTCTGATTTTTGGAGCAGATGATCCAGAACTACAGCCGTTTTATAAAGATTTAGTGCTGGCTGATTCGTTCTATGGAGCAGATCTCAAGTATCAAACGCAACAATACTCATATTTAGAAGGCGATGCTGCCAAGGGACGGGAGGACTTTTTGGGTGTTCTGCAAGCTCAACGGCAGCGGTTATTCTTTACAATCCCTAGCGATTGTACGGCAGACATGAAGCTCTGGGATCTTACAGTTTTTCAGTATGCTGGAGAATATCTGAATGATCTTTACAGATCACTACAAGAGAACAGGAAGATTCCTAAGCCCATTGCTTCACGATTAGTTAGAGGACTGAACCGCATCTTTACAGGTTTATTAGTCAACAATCAGGATGAACTGATTTTGGCGACTTCAGGTAGCTACTCACAAGCACGAATTAGTCGTGTTTACGAAGAATCTATATCTGTGGCTCGGAAGCGGGGTGAGAGTGTTTCCGTAGAGTTAGATAAAAGGCGTAGGAAGCCAAGCTTAGCCGTTCGCCTTGACTCAGATGGAGAACCAACTAGTTTTAACTTAACGCTAACCCGGTATGAATATTTAAGCAGAGTTGCCGAAGGTGCCCTTCCGAGCAGTTTTTCACAAGAGTGCTATGAAGATGTTCTTGCGTTCAAAACACAAGTCTTCAAGCAGCTTGCTATCAGAAAATTGTTAGATAACGAAGGTCAAGATGTAGAAGAGACAATGAATATCCGTCTCCTAGAAGTCAGTAGTGCTGGTATTGCGAGTGAACGTCCTCTTGAGATTTACTTCTGATGATCGACATCCTGTCACGTCCTCCAAAAGTTGAACCTGAAATATGGGTTGATGAATCCATTTGGGGGCATCGGCTATACGACGAGCAAACTCCTTGGCTCTGCATCTTGGAAATGCTTTGCATCACTCAGTCAGAAGCAGTCAAGGGTTGCGCTTTTGTAGAGGGTAAGCTCAATGATCTCAAGTATGAAATCTACCCCCGTCTCTACCTTCGCAACATTCTATTCAACAATCCTCATATCGAAGCTGTCGCTACAGAGTATTTAGACGATAACGAACGGTGGCAGATGTGGATCGATGCGATCGCTAGCAACATGGGTGGGTTGACTTCACCGGACTTCAGTTATCTAAAACCTAGATTTGAATCTTTTAAAGATTTTGCAGAAATTGTCAAATTTCTACAGTCAAGTGCCATTGAGGGTGACAGCAACAAACGGTGGAGTTCAAAATTTGTCTTTCCTTATGGTCCAGACTGCTTATACGAAGATCTACGAGTTACTGGAACTCAATATACAAATGATCGCCGCTTCTTTGGTAGAACGGGTGAACTGCTCTATCTCATGCTTTGCCGTAGCGGTCGAGGTGAAGAGATCCTCTCTCGGTTGGAACAGATAGGTATTGTGGCCAGTAATTACGCCACAACCTACAGAGGCTCTAAGTGGAATCAGCTAGTTCTCGCTCTTCAGCCTTATGATGAACGAGACACACCTAAAACGAGTGGTAGTCCACCTTACCTCCCCTATGCTCAACTGCCTGAGTACAAGCAGTTAGCAGATGACTGGCTCAACATCCTGAGCTGCGATCTTCCGGATTATGATGCTCTCCCTCGAATTGTTACCATTACCGGGCTGCATCTAATTATTTATCTATTGAGTCGCGCTAAAGCAGCGCTAGGTGAGTTTTCACGGCCAAAGTTTGTGCTTGAGATCGTCGCACCCAAGAAAACCACAGTTCGAGAATTATCATCAGAAGACTATCAGAAAAACAATAACTTACCACAACAAGCGATCGAGCATACTATTCGCAGCGTAGTTAATCTACCAGAGTGGCAAGCTTGCCTCAATTCTCATAATCCAATTGAGGATGCTATTGATTTACTGCAAGAACGCTTTGCCTGGGCTGTAAAAGAGGAAGAGTCATATGGGTCAGGTTCTCCCGAAGTACTCCTCAGTTTTCTGCGCGAAAAGGCAGTTAAGCGACACCATCAACATCTAGGCAAGTTTCACGGAAGCTGGTCACGCGAAATTGGCTTATCCTCTAGCCGGAGTAGTCGCCGTACTCGTTATGCCCCTACCGATTCGTTGTTAAGAACGTTAGTGCTTGCTTCTGTGCCAACTCGAATGGAGTTTCAAGAATTTTTGGCGAAACTGTACGAAAAATATGGTTTTGTCATTGGCGATCGCCAAGCTGAAGACCTGATTAATTCCGGTGGTGCCGACCGCGAAGACTTTGTGGCGAATGCCGAGCGCCTCGAACGTCGCCTTGCAAGTATTGGGCTGCTCAAACGCCTTTCTGATGCTTGTGCTTATATTCAAAATCCCTTTGCTTCGGAGGTGAAATGATGCAAGCCATCGAACTCATTGGCCAGGTTGCAGCCGACTTTTTGAAGCGCTCAATTCAAACGGATGAAGCCAGCGAAGGGGTTGCCCGATTTCTGCTTAATCGGTTGACTGCGCAACAAGTAGCTGCTGTTTGCCAAACTATTCTGCAAGACTCTGACCTTGCCCCTTTGATCAAAATTCAAGTGCCGCGTGGCTTGGTTGAGAGTCTGGTCGAAAGCTATAACTTGCCTGCGGAAATCCTTACTGATGAACGCACCGTTCACTTACGACACTCCGATTGTGATCGCCCTGCCCTTTTGCTTGCCAACATCAGCGACGACCAAGCTCAGTCTCTCAACGACATTGCTTCAGTCGGTGCTCAAGAATTGAAGGGACAAATTGAGTGTTGGATTGACCTTGCTGCTAAAGATCTTGCGATTCCTAATGAGCAGATTGGCTACTGGCGCAAAGCCCTGAATGGACTACAAAAAGTTGGTACACCCAGCCTAGAAAACTTTGCCGAGTATATCGTTCAAACGCGATCGCGTATTCTTGCAGAAAGTATTCCGGTCGTAGATGCTCTAGGATGGGCATTGCCTGCCTTACGACTTCCTTGCGACTCTGGCTACTTTCGTGCTATTCCTGAAGCTCAATGGGGACAAACCCAACGTTGGGAAAAGCTTTTTCAGCAAGCTTTTGCCAAACGTGCCTGCCTTTTGTTGAAGCAAACGCCTAATCGCAAACCGATTGATGAGCAAGATCTCCAGACTGCCTTTGATAAGGTGAAGGATGATATTCCGACGCTCGCTCATCCTACAATTCAGTTATTTATTGTTAGTTCCGCAGGGTGGAATAACGAAGCTGAAGCCCTAGCCCAGTTTGAGTGGGAATCTAGCAACATCAACACGTTGTTCTCCGGGTTGCAAGCCCAAAAAACAGATATCGCTTCCCTTACGCTAGAATTTTTTAATGATGAATACCCTGATACCCTTACAGAATCAGAGTCTCAATATATTGATGCCCTGAAAAGACGAAACAAGCGCGAGGCTCTAGACGAAGATCGGGAGTTTTATGACACACATCGTCAAGATCTGGAAGTCGATCGCAAACTCAAAGCCAAGTGGGATAAATTCGTTTATGGACAACCTGTTGAATGTACTGATTTTTTAATTGGCTTACTACAAGCATTCGAGCGGCTCTTTGACCAAGCAGAAACGGTTGCTGGCGTTAAGTCGCTTAAAATTGCTAGCCAGAAAGGGCCTGCAAAAAGCAAGTGGCTAGAGCTAAATGCCGATGTGGGTCGATATTTCTGCACGCGCTACCGAGGAATTGAACAACTAACAGCTCCTCATATTAATTGGGAAACCCATTGGCTGTTTAAGTACGAAGTCTTGCTGGCAGAAACTCAGAAAAAGCAGAAATCAAAATATCGTGAAAATACCTCTACAGCAAAGACTGCAACAGAAATTAAGTTCTATGTGGAGATGCGTGATGCTGCTCAAGCTTTGATAGCGAAGACTCAATTGGTCTGGCGCTGTAATCCTAATGCAATTGGCATGGAATTGAGCAGTGACTTGGAAAGGCTTTTGAAAAAATCACCCTTTCAGCTTTCAAGTGTGGCGAGGGAACTAGTTAGCCGGAAGGGGCGTTTGCAGGGAATTTCACTCTCTGATGTTGGAACATTGATGGCTACGTACAACAAAGATCGTGGCTCATTAATCAGTCGATATGAAAGTAAGGACGATCTTGATAAGAACCTGCCCAAAAAGCTTAAACAAGCCGTTGCAGATAGTCGCCTTTCAAAAGAAGCGAGTGATGCAATTATTAGTGCCTGGAGGGTATTTGCAGAGCGTTACAGAGCAGCAATCACTAGCTTTACTAATGTTGAAGGACAGGGCATTGCTAATCCAGAGTTGCTCCATCAGTGCGAAGCTTACGAAACTCTACTCAAGACGATCCTAATCCACGTTAAAGGCGACCTGAATCGCATCGACTTTTATCAGCCCATACTGCGCTTGGGGTGTATCCGAGTTGAACGCGGTAAACCTGCTGCCATCATTGCCCCTTGGCATCCTTTACGGTTAGCGTCTCTAGCAATCAAAGCTCGTCAGTTAGCAGGATTGCTCCGGTACATCATCTCTACTCCAGAGGTAAATTTTGGAGATTCTCGCTTGTTTTTTACAGACTTACGTAATGAACTTGATCATCCTTACTATCCTGAAGTATGTGTCGGCTATCAGGGACAACAACCAGAACTTCTATCTGTTTCCGATAGCCTTAATGATTACAGTTTGATGGAGCGTCCGACCCGAGACGAGAGCGATCGCACGACCAACGAAAACCCTGCTGAAGCCGCTGACCGTTTGTTAGGGATCATTCGCCGCTATGTAGAACTGCTGCCACACGAGAAAACCAATCTGAGTGTGGTGCTCTACCAAACCGACTCTATCAAGCTACCCCAGGCAATCGTCAATAAGCTAAGTGAAGAACTTCAAGACGATCGCGAAGAAGTTCGCTGTCAGGTTATTTTGCGCCACAGAAATGGGCAGAAGCTTGCCCAACTCTATGAACAAATGCTGGAAAGTTCTGACGCTGATCCGGATGCCTTCATTGCTAGCGAAGTCTCCCAAGACTTTATGGCAAGACTCCGCATCTCAGTGATGTCTAACGACGTTCCTGCTAACAATCCAAGAGAAGGCAAATTTGCAGATATTGTGTTTTTACAAGATGCCATTTCACGTCAAGCAAAAGTTGTCTGGCAGTTGTCTCCGTTTAATAGTACCAGTGAGCTTCTGACCCATTCTCCTGCCCGCTGGTCACGCAAGCGTCCTTCTGCTAAAGACGAGCTTAAGTCCACGGTTTACCTTACTTGTCCCAAGCAGCCCGAGATCGGACAAACGTACCTAGACATGATTTATAGCATAGTCGTAGGTGAAGACTGTTCTGCTGAGCAACACTTTCTGCCCGCCCGCCAGATTTCTTTCCAGGACGAAACCACGAAAACAACCTTTGATGAGAGTCACCGATTAGGGGAATGGGTGGTCAATTATGATGATTTGCTAGAGCGGCGGCAGCTAGTCAACCAGGGCGTAAAAGTAATTCGCTATCAGCAACACCGTACTGACGAACGCAATTTTTTGGTGTCCTCAGATGCATCATTGAATGTACTCAAAGTATTGGTTCGGAAACGGTTAGAAGCTCTCAATCTAGCTTTGGAGAGCGATCGTGTTGACCAACTTGTAGAACGTTTGATAAATGAAGCCAATGCGATTTCTGGCGATATTGTATTAAGAGCCGCCAAATGCGGTAGATTTGCCAGCGAACTGATGGGGGTTGTCCTGAGCAAAGCCTTAATCACGGCAGAGATGGGAGCACAGAATCCTATAGGCTGGTACTTCCTTGATGATTATGCCTCTTGGCTAGGGCAAAAGGAAGGACAGATTGCCGACATTATGGCAATTTCACCACAATATATTGATGGTGAACCTATTCTTAAAGTTGTTGTCTCGGAGGCGAAATACGTTGACGTCGCTGGGTTAGCCGATGCCCGAAAAACTTCTCAGAACCAATTGAGACAAACCGTCGATCGCATCGCCGATGCACTCTTTATTAGTCCTGGTCGCCTCGATCGCGATCTTTGGCTTTCGCGCCTCAGTGACCTTTTATTAGATGGAATTGAGTTCAGTTCTGACAACAAGCTAAATATTGAACAATGGCGTGAGCAAATTCGATCAGGCACGCTTCGCATTGATTTGTCGGGTTACTCCCATGTCTTTGTAACAGGTAGTAACGATAGCAACGTAGAAGGAGAGCGATCGCCCATTCCTAAAGTCGAGCGCTGTTTCCAAGAAGTTTTTGATCGAGAATCAGTCCGAAAACTTGTTCTAGCGTATGAAACAGGACAATCGCTATTTCCAATTCGAGAACAGATTGGCGATGATAAGCCCTGGATTGTCACTCAAGCCTTAAAGCCTGCGGATCGAGTTACCTGGGTCTTGGAGATCGAGGAAGTAGGCGTAAGTACTATTATTCCAATAGCATCTCTGAAAGATAATCAGCCGGAGAATCCTGATAATCCATTCCAGCTAACTATTGCTACTGAACTATTTGAACCTGCAAGCGTTGATTCTCCTGTTATCCCATTCGTTGACAATCTCGATGGCTGGGCAAGGCCAGCACTCGTTGCTTGGTGGCAGCAAGGGCAGGGACAGAACAGCCAGAGCGATGCAGAAGCAGAAAAATGGCTGGAAGAAGCATCTGGAAAGTTGCGAACGGCACTCATGGGTTATAACTTACAAGCCAAAATTGAAGGTAAACGCCTGACTCCAAACGCAGCGATCGTCCGATTCAAAGGTTCAGACAACCTGAAGTTGGATGATATCGAGAAGAAGCGATCGCAACTCCTGACCACTCATTCTCTAAACGTTATTAGCGTTTATGGTCAGCCCGGTGAAATTGTTGTCACTGTTGCCCGTCCCCAACGCCAAACGATCTCCCTACGCGAAGTGTGGGCAAAACGAAAAATCAATCGATCACCTTCGGGTGTTAACCTCAGCTTTGTCATCGGGGTTAAGGAACTCGATGGTGAACTGCTTTATCTCAACCTAGGCAGTAGTTTCGAGAATTTAGAACAACACGCCCCACATACGCTGATTGCTGGAGCTACAGGCAGCGGTAAGTCAGTTCTGTTGCAAAATCTCCTTCTTGATATTTGTGCGACGAACTCTCCTAAACTGGCAAGTATCTATTTAATCGATCCCAAAATGGGTGTAGATTATGCCAACATCAGCGACCTACCTCATCTCAAAGAAGGAATCATTATTGACCAAGATCGCGCGATCGAGGTTCTAGACTTTCTAGTTGAGGAGATGGACAACCGATACCGAAAGTTTCTTCCTCAGAAAGCGAAATCTTTGCAGGACTACAACAGTAAAGTGCCTGAGCAGGATAGGCTCCCTGTACTATGGCTAGTTCACGATGAGTTTGCTGAATGGATGCTAGTCGATGAATATAAAGCGGCTGTATCGACAGCGGTACAACGTTTAGGGGTAAAAGCAAGAGCCGCAGGGATTTATCTTATCTTTGCTGCTCAGCGTCCTGATGCGAATGTCCTTCCGGTGCAACTTCGAGACAACTTAGGAAATCGTTTAATCCTGAGAGTCGAGAGTGTCGGCACTTCGGAAATTTCACTGGGTCAAAAAGGAGCAGAAAATCTTCTAGGTAAGGGACATCTAGCAGCTAGGCTAACCAATGAGTCAGTCATCATATACGCCCAAGTTCCATTTTTACATGATGATGATTTTCTATCATTAGTAGATTCAATCAAAGCTAATTCTGAATAAGAGCTACTAGAGCGAACTTTGAGTACTAATTAATTGAACAAGAGGAAGGGATTATGGTTCGTTGGGATAGTACACAAATGTCTGTCGGAGATATTCGTGATTTAACTAACTCTAATCGTCTTGAATTGAGACCTGACTTTCAACGGCAGGAAGTATGGGCCATAGCAGCAAAAATAATGCTTATTGATTCAACTCTCAAAAATATACCAATGCCTAAGTTTTATTTACTTAGAGATGTTCGAGGAGAAGCTACCTTTCGTGCAGTAATCGATGGTCAGCAAAGGCTTAGAGCAATTCTTGGATTTATGAACAATGAGTTTGCGCTTAAAGCACCTCCTTGTGAAGCACACCTTCATAACAAGTATTTTCAAGATTTAGAACAGCCGGATCGAGACAAATTCATTAACTACCGAATTGATATGTATGAAGTCACGGATGTCACAGATTCTGAAGTACGGCAAATGTACTCTCGTGTCAACAAATATGTAAAGGCACTTAATAAGCAAGAATTAAGACGGGCTGATTTCCCTGGAGACTTTCTCACTGTTGCAGAAGATTTAGCCCTGCTGGATATTTTTGATGATTTCAAAATTTTTACTCCTGCCAATCGGCGGCGAATGGCTGATGTTGAATTTGTATCTGAACTTCTTGCACTAATAATTCGAGAAACACCTTTAGATAAAAAGGAGCAATTGGATTCAGTTTATGAAGAGTATATGGAATGGGAAGAGTATCAACGTGAGGAGATTATAAGTTGCTTCAAAGAGATCCTTAATGATTGCCAACTTATATTTGGTGCCGATGAGTTAGAGGCTCTTAGTGCCACTAGATTCCGTCAAAAAGCTGATTTCTATTCACTATTCGGAGCTATTTATAATCTTCGTCGTAGAGGTGGCAACCTGCTTGTTCGGGACTTAAATCCTCTCCGTGCTGATCTATATTGCCTCAACTATAATATTGAACCTTCGTCAAATATTAGCCTTTTCCAAGAGTATGCAATTCGTTGTGTTTCAGATGCCAATTCTGCATCAAGTCGTCGTTGGAGGATCAATTTTCTAGAATGCATTCTTCAGGGTACTTACTTAAGAGAGATATCGGGAGATAGTGCACGTTTTATCTCCACGATTCTGTACGAAATGAATATCGATGGGAGTGAGTTCTGTGGCCCAATGATTGCAAGTTGCTTGCTATCTGACGAAGAGTTTGAGCCAACGGAAAAGAATTCTTTTGTGGCATGGTCTAGAGAAAATCTGGTTTTCCAAATGGAGAATGCTGGATTTATTAAAAGAGAAATTTTAGAAAGTGTAGATTATAGTGATTGGCTGATTATTGATCCGCTTAGTGATTGGCGAGTTATTAATCCACTGTCTCAACAATCCAATATTGGGAGAGATCAGATGGAGATTAATCTATGACTAGCATTCCGTTTAACGGACAGACCTATATCTTGCCTGATGAAATTATAGGTATTAACAATTCTAAGTATAGAATTTTAGAGATGTTGGGTAGAGGAGGTAATGGATCTGTACTTGAATGTGAAAATGCTGCTACTGGCGAGACATTTGCACTAAAAGTTCTCCTTAATTTAAAGTCTCCTAGAGCTGAGAGATTTGAAAGAGAGATTCAAATAATTAGCTGTTTAAGTCATGAGCATATTGTCACCTACATAACGCATGGCAAGATATTGATCACTCATACTCCTAGGCGCGAAGCACGTTCTAGGAACAAAAGCTATCCAAATCAATTTGATGTTTCTTTTATAATTATGCGTAAGGCTGATTCTAACTTGAGAGAATTTCTTACACAAAGTTCTTCCCCATTACGGTTTGAAGATTATTATGGGCAATTCGTTGGTCTCGCCAAAGCACTTGAAAAGCTTCATGCTGTTGCCATGCATCGTGACATCAAGCCAGATAACATCTTGATTAGTGCTGATGTTTGGCAGATCTCTGATTTTGGTTTGTGTGCATTAATAGAGGGGACTGAAGAACAGCTTACTAAAGCTGAAGAAGCTGTAGGGCCGAGATATTGGATGTCACCTGAAGCTGTCTCAAAGGCAATGGGACTTGGAGACGTGATTAATTGCTGTTCCGATCTCTTTCAACTTGCCTCAGTATTTTGGTTCGTTGTGACACGGCGACCACCAATCGGTGTTCTAACAATGAATGATTGGGCAGGACCGCCATCCCTTGGTCAGCTTCTCTTGGACACGCTTCAACACAATCCATTACGTAGACCTAGATCCACTACTGAATTTCTTCAAAAGCTAGAAGAGGTCAAGTTCAGCTAGTGTATTAGCTTGTAAGTGTATTTCTAATATTTAAGCGATAGTTGGCTGTTCCAATTCAAAACCTATCTGCTTGGACTACCACGCGACTATGCCTACAGATCCGCGAGTTGCCAGCTTAATGCATCACTACATGACCACAGACTTTGGCAACGCCAGCAGCACCGACCACGTGTGGGGCGATCGCCCCAACACCAGCTTTAAGCAGGTTGCTAAGCTCGTAGCCAATCGGATTGGATCTTCACCACAAAACATGAGCTGAACATTAGGCACAACCGAAAGTCTTAGCCTGAGCTAGCCCTAAGCACGCTTTGATATACAATTGCTCCTGCGCTATCCTTTTTGCTATCATTGCGTGTTACTCATTTTAACTGAGTTATGGCAACGCGATATAAAAGAAAAGCGATCGAT
>Ga0335397_10007664_pt1 | contig 13703 bp, 13 predicted proteins | sample MAT04_FD_205740 | JGI IMG/M metagenome (GOLD analysis project Ga0335397, IMG submission 205740) | Freshwater microbial communities from Lake Fryxell liftoff mats and glacier meltwater in Antarctica - MAT-04 (spades assembly) (version 2) ...
GAGTCCACCAAATGCGATTTGAAAGCCACAACGCTGGCAACGGTTGCCAGGTTATGCCGTAGCGTGCCGCCTGTCATGGCAAACACCTCACCACCAAAGAAGTCGTGCTTGTCGGTTTGCTGGGTCTCCCAGGTCAGATAGTCCGACAAGGTCAATGTTGCGTGGACAAGAGATTCGTCCATGGTGTATTTCCTGTTGCGAAAGCCTGCATTGTCAGGTCAAAGCGCAATTTTGAATACCCAAGCTGCGCCAGCGAAGCCTTACCGACGATGGCCCATAATCAGATCAATTGACGTGAACGTCAACATCAATATCAACGTCGATTCATGACCCCGCCACTCCATTTTTGAAAGATTGCCATGTTGTTAACCCAAGACCAGGAAATGATCCGCGACGCAGTGCGTACGTTTGCCCAGGCCGAACTTTGGCCCAACGCCGCCAAGTGGGACAAGGAACACACCTTCCCGAAAGAGGTGCACAAAGGCTTGGCCGCGCTGGGCGCTTATGGCATTTGTGTGCCCGAAGAGCACGGCGGCGCTGGGCTGGATTACGTGACGCTGGCTCTGGTTTTGGAAGAAATCGCCGCAGGCGATGGCGGCACCAGTACAGTGATCAGCGTCACCAACTGCCCGGTCAACGCCATCCTGATGAAATTTGGCAATGCGGCGCAAAAAACGCAGTGGTTGGAGCCCTTAGCACAAGGCCAGATGCTGGGTGCCTTTTGCCTGACCGAGCCGCACGTTGGCAGCGATGCCTCAGGCCTGCGCACCATGGCCGTGCGTGAGGGTGACAGCTACGTCATCAATGGTGTCAAACAGTTCATCACCAGCGGCAAACATGGCGACGTGACCATCGTCATTGCGGTCACCGACAAAGCAGCGGCCAAAAAAGGCATGAGCGCCTTCCTGGTGCCCACCAACGCGCCGGGTTATGTGGTGGCGCGCCTTGAAGACAAGCTGGGCCAGCATTCCAGCGACACCGCGCAGATCAATTTCGACGATTGCCGCATTCCCGCAGAAAACCTGATTGGCAAAGAGGGCGAAGGCTATGGCATCGCCCTGGGCGGCTTGGAGGGTGGGCGCATTGGCATCGCCGCGCAAAGCGTGGGCATGGCGCGCAGCGCGTTTGAGGTGGCGGTGGCCTATGCCAAAGACCGCACCAGCTTCGGCCAACCCATTTTCAACCATCAGGCGGTCGGCTTCAGGCTTGCCGAGTGCGCTACGCAATTGGAAGCAGCTCGGCAACTCATTTGGCACGCTGCTGCGCTGCGCGACGCTGGGCGACCCTGCCTGAAAGAAGCCGCCATGGCCAAACTGTTTGCCAGTGAAATGGCTGAGAAGGTCTGCAGCGTTGCCATTCAGACACTCGGTGGCTACGGTTATGTGAGCGATTTCCCGGTGGAGCGCATCTACCGCGACGTGCGTGTTTGCCAGATTTACGAAGGCACCTCTGACGTGCAGAAGATCATTATTCAGCGGGCGCTGGGGTGACAGATAGCCAAAAGACCGGGTTTCAGGCGTGCGCGGGCGCGTGCGCTGCAATGGGTAGCTACGCGAACGTCCCCCGGCCTACGGCCTCCTCCTTGATTTCGCTGCGCCACCCATTGCAGCATACGAGCCCTGGGGCTTTGGCATTTCCAGCGCATCGCATACCAGACCCGTTTGAAGGATCTGGTTGGTGGGGCGCTTGGCGCAGCGGCATCAAGGAGGAGGCCAAAGGCCGGGGGACAGCCGCGAAGCCAAGCGCCCCGCCAGCCTGATCCCACCCACACGTCCAACCGATTTGAGTCCTGTGTAAAGTAAAAATAGGCTGATATTCACCAATTACGTGGTTGAATATTAATCACTAAAATCAATAAATGCATCCGCGCCACATCATCCAAAAGCTTGTTGAGGCCTTGTCTGACACCCCGGTGGTGGTCATCAATGGCGCGCGGCAAAGTGGCAAAAGTACGCTGGTGCAAAGCTGGGGTGGGCCAGATGCCGCGCCGCGCCGCTACCTGACGCTGGATGACTAGGCCATTTTGAATGCTGCCAAGTCAGACCCGGCGGGTTTTATCAGCGGTTTGCAAGGGCCGATGCCTTGTTTTCAGGCGATTGGTCTGCGCTGAAGGTGCTGCCGTGCGACAGACCAGAACTCCTGCAGCGTTTGCTGGCCGGTGGTTTTCCTGATGCGGTTGCGCGCCACAGTGCATCGCGGCGCACAGCCTGGTTTGATGCCTACGTGCAAGCCATTTTGCCGAGTTGTCGCGCACGGCAGGCCTTGCGCAGCGCACGCTCAAGCGTTATTTTGCATTGTTTGAGTTGCTGTTTTTGGTGGTGCGCGTGCCGCCATGGGAGCGCAACCCTGGCAAACGTCTGGTGAAAGCGCCCAAGGTTTTTCTGCCGGACAGCGGGCTGCTGTGCCATTTTTTGGGCGTAACAGGTGATGGCTTGGCTGCCAGGCCCGGCCTGCCCGGCACCGTCGTAGAAGCCTTTGTGCCGGCCGAGATGCTCAAGCATGTGGCCTTTTCGAAGCAGCGTCTCTCTCTGTGGCACTACCGCACCCAAACCAGTATCGAGGTTGACTTCATCGTGGAAAACCGCCTGGGGCAGATCACCGGCATCGAAGTCAAAGCCAGCGCCACGGTCGATGTCAAAGATGTCAAGGGCCTGCGCCATTTGCAGGAAACCGAGAGCGCGATTTTTCAGCGCGGCATTGTGCTTTGTGCCGGGCGCGAAGTGGTGCCGTTTGGTGAGAACCTGTGGGCCGTTCCGCTCTCAGCTTGGTGGGCCACCTGAGCATGGGCGTGGAAGACAGCGACGCGCAACGTGAGCGCGACAAGCAGCGCCAGCTGGATGAAACCCGCCAGAAGTTCACTTCTTTCTCCAGCAAAAACATGGGCCGCAAAAAAACGACAAATTCGCCAGCACCAGCGCGCGGGCCGCGCCAGACCGGGCTGCTTCCCATGCTGCTGTTCTGGTGTGTGGTGATGGGTCTGGTGTATGGGCTGATGACGTATTACCTCAAGCCCAAGCAGACGCAGATTCAAGCCAACGGGGACCTGATCATTCCGCGCTCGCAAGACGGCCACTTTTACACGCCCGGCACCGTCAACGGGCGTGAGGTGCTGTTTCTGGTGGACACCGGCGCATCGCTGGTGAGTGTGAGTGAGTCTCTGGCCCAGGCTGCAGGCATTCGCGGCGGCGTGCCCACCACCTTTCAAACCGCCAACGGCGCGCGCCCAGGGCGCGTGGTGGACGGCGTAGATGTGAGCGTCGGGCCAATGCGTGTCACCAACCTCAAAGTCGGCGTGGGGCTGAGCCTGGGTGACGACACGCAGGCGCTGCTGGGGCAGTCGTTTCTCTCAAAGTTTGACATCAGCCTAAGTCAGAATCAGATGATTTTGCGGGCGCGTTGAGGGTCAATCTTATTAAATAGTGATAGCTGCTAGCGCTTATTTCATAAGGGTTAGAGCCCAAATTCTCATATAAAGCAGTGGCAAACTGGCAGGACGCCTGCTTGCAGTTTGGCGCGGGTTTCCCCTAGGTGTTAATTTGCCAATAAAAGTGCAACACTGCGCTTCGTGTGAGCAATGACGCATTAGGAGGAACCCGCCCGTGAGCCTCGCAGAACGATTCGGCGCCAAAGTCTCGGTATCGATGCCGGGCAGAGGCTTGTTTCTGGTGGTGGCGCACAGTGAAACGGATCTGCCCAGGCTCATGCGTTTGGCACAAGGCCAGATCGTCGCTCAGTTGTCGCCCTTGCGCGCGCTGGCTTTGATGAGTCTGCCGGCTTACCTGCAGCTCAAAAACACGCGGGATCTGGCCTTTATTGGCCCGGTCAATGTTGATCAGGAACGGTTTGCAAAGGTGATGGGTGCACACCAATCTGCACCTGTGGTTCGGTAACCGTCGCATCGGGCGTCTCTGTCGCGACATTCTTCAAGGAGATTGACATGGCTGGAAGTGTGGGTCAGGAATTGCTGGACGTCCCTTTGCCCGACATGGTGCTCAAGCTCGCGCTTGGCATTGCCGAGGCGCAGAAGGCGTTGGACGAAAACTCGGTGGAGACCGCCGAGGCACTGGCTAAGACCGAAATAGCGCTGACGATGGGGGTGACACAAACCATTGCTGCCGACGGATCTGTCACCTACGTCAACTCGCAGCCGGTGAACGTGTCGCTGATTCAGATTGGCCTGATGCCGACCTTTTACCAGTTTGCCGAGGCCACCATCGAAGTGACGATGGACATCAAGACCACGACGTCGATCGAAACCAGCATCAAGGTTGGGGTCAAGGCCAAGACGGGCTTTGCCTGCTGGAGCGCCTCGGTGGCGATTGATGTGTCGCACAACCGCAAGTTCGGTAAAGAGGTGCACGGCACCAGCCGCTTGCTCACGCGCATGGTGCCGGTACCGCCACCGCCGCGCCTGGCGCCTCAGCTCAATATTGTGGACAACCGCCCACCCAAAGTACCTGCCTGATATGGCCACCCTTGTGCCTTCCAAGGTGTTTCGCACGCCGCTGCTCACGCCCGAGGTGGCGGTGGCGGAAACGTCTTCGACCTCGTTTGCCGACCTGGTGCGGATGATGGCTGAAGGCATCGCCGACGCCCAGATGGCGCTGGACCGCAGTTCGGCCGAGATGGTCACCGAGCTGGCCGAGACGCGTGTGGATGTGGTGCCAACCATCACCGAAACCGTGGCTGCAGATGGCACGGTGAGCTATGAGCAGGGCAAGCCGCAAAGCGTGTCCTTGCTGGAGCTGGGCGTCAAACCCACCTTCTACCAGTTTTCGCAAGCCACGGTTGAAGTCAGCATGGACCTGAAACTGGTGGAGCAGCTCAACGAAGACGGCACCCGAAAGGCCGGCAAGCTGGGCCTGCTTGCGGACACCTCCAGCATCCGTTTTGAGCGCAAGCTCAACCGTGATGTGTCGGTCCATTCCCGCATCACCGCCACCCTGGTGCCGGTGCCGATGCCGTTGCGGCTGGATGTGCCTCGCCGCACGGTCAGCGGTTAATCCATCCGGAGTGCCCTCATGGCTACCAGCACCACAAACAGCGCTCAACTTGGCGCCATGGCCGGCCTGGCCGGTGGCTCTCTAACTGTCGCGCAGGGCGACCTGGGCCTGGGCGCCAATCTCAGCAGCGCCATGGTCATGTCAGAGGCGGTGCTGGACATCAAAGCCGCCATCAGCCGCGCCAGCAATGGTGAGCTGCTGATCGAGCCCATGTCCAGCGTGCATCTGGCGGGGCAACTCAACGCGGCGGCCATCTCCACGGTACGGCTGAATTTTGTGGCCACCGCCAGCGATGCCCCTGTGGCCACCAGCCCGGCAACCGGTGGTGGCACCACCGGAACGCCCCCCGTTGGAACACGTTTCACCCGGGAGCAAGCCTTGGCCGTGTTTCAGGCCCAGGACGATGTGCAGCGCCTGGAAAAGCTGATTGGCCCGTTTGAACTGCGCACCCAGACCGTGCCAAGCACCGGGCAGTGGATCGTGCAGGCGACTGACCCCGCCGGGCGCGTGGTGCGCGAACAACTCATTCGGAATGCGGGGTAACGACCCATGGTCACCATCAACACCCGTCCCAGCACACTGGCTCAGTACAAGACGGCACTTGAACTCTCTGAGGCCTCTCAGCTTGCCGCCACCCAGGACTTGGAGTCCACACGCAAGGCCAACGCCGAAATCGGCGCTGACCTGCAAGCAGCCAAGCTAAGTGCCAGCCGCAACCAGGAGCAGCTGGCAGCCCTGCAGCAGTCCAGTCAAACCGAGTTGACCCAGGTGCGCAAGGACAGTGCTGCACTTGAAAAGCAACTGGTCACGGCCCAGGCGCAAACCGCTAAAGCACAAGCCGACGCAACCAAAGCCCAGACCGCAGCGGCCCAAGCACAAGCGGACAAGGCGGCGGCCGAAGCCAAGACTGGCCAACAGCTGACAGACGCCAGCGAGTTGCTGAGCCGCCAGAAATTGGCTGCGGTGGCGGCCGCTGACCGCGAGGTCAAATTGAGCGCCGAAATTACCGCCTTGCGCACGCAGCTGGAGCAGTCCAACACGGTGAGCCTGACGACCGTCACCGACACCAGCGAGCAGCTGGTGCAGCTGAGCAAACAGATTGACGCCCTGGTGGCAGAAAACCGACGCATGGCGGAAAGCCGCGACCAACTGCTGCACGACCAGCAGGCGCTGGCTACCACGATTGACGGGCAAAAGCTCATTCAGACCCAGGCGGTGGACAAGGCCCGTGCTGAGGCTCAAGGGGCAGCGCAGCAGCAAATTGACAAACTGCAGGAGTCGTTAAAGCTGGGCCAGGCGCGTCTGGCCACGTTGACGACCCAGTTGGCGTCCTCCGGCAAGCTGGAGGTGTTGGCGCCCGACCAGGTGGGTGCACTGATGAGCGGTTTTCTGAAACAAATGGAAGGCGGCATGCCCAGCCTGCGGCTGGCCGAGGGTGAGCTCAAGCTCAAGCTGGGCCTGGCCAGCTCGGGCCAGACGCAGGGCTTTGTCATCTTGCAGCCTGACGCCAAGGTGGACGCGCTAACGACAGTGCATGAGGTGGCCCTGAAGTTTGACCGCTCGGGCGCGTTGAATCTGCCTGTGTCGAAATAGCGCCAAGGCTCGCCAGCGCTGCCGTGAGGGGCTGAGCCAAAAGCGCAGCGTTCACCCTTTGATCGGGTTGGCCGTTTCAATGCTTGGAGCCAGCCCAGATTTAGTATATTTATAATAGCTACTTACTCATATTTGACGTGGGATAGAGGCTATTTTTATACATGAATCTTCAGGCAACGCTACCCCGTGGACTCTCCGTGCTGGAGCGCGGCTGGCTGTCCAGCAACAACATCCTGATCCAGGGCGAAGCAGGCACCGCGCTGATCGACAGCAGCTACCACACCCATGCGCCGCAAACGCTGGCGCTGGTGCAGAACGTGCTCAAAGACCAGCCGTTGGACTTGCTCGTCAACACCCATTTGCACAGCGACCATTGCGGTGGCAATGCCGCACTGCAAGCGGCTTATCCGCACGTACGCACCCTGATCCCACCGGGGCAGGCGGGCGATGTGCGGGATTGGAACCCCTATGCCCTGAGCTACACACCCACCGGGCAACACTGCCCGCGCTTCGGCTTTGACGGTGTGTTGCAGCCCGGGGCTGACTTGCGCCTGGGTGACGCGCTGTGGCAAATCCATGCCGCACCCGGGCATGACAGCCACTCGGTGATCCTGTTTGAGCCGCAAAGCCGCTGCCTAATCTCAGCCGACGCGTTATGGCAGCGCGGTTTTGGTGTGGTGTTCCCAGAGTTGGACGGCGAGGGCGCGTTTGACGAGGTGGCCGCCACGCTGGATGTGATTGAAGCGCTGCAGCCCTTGACGGTGATTCCCGGCCACGGCACGCCGTTTACCGATGTAGCGCAGGCTTTGACGGTGGCACGCCAGCGGCTGGCCAGCTTTGTGGACAGCCCGCGCAAGCACATTCAGTACGCTGCCAAAGTCATGCTCAAGTTCAAGCTGCTTGAAGCCCAGCGCATCACCCGCGCCGACCTGCTGGCCTGGGCGCAGGGCACGCCTTACCTGGCGCACTTGTTTGCCCAGCAGTTTGGTGGCGCACCATTTGCCCAGGGGCTGGACGCGCTGGTGAGCCAGCTGGTGCGCTCGGGCGCAGCCACCACGCAAGCCACGGTCGTTTTTAACGCCTGACGCCGTCGAGCCGCGTGGGGCCCTCAGGCGGGTGCTTGCCTCAAGTCAAGCGAAGCTATGATTTGGCCAATTTTTCAGGGGTTTCTTCATGCGTATCTTGATTTTGGGGGCCGGTCGCGTTGGCGAGAGCGTGGCTGAAAGCCTGGTCTCTGAGCAAAACGACATCACCTTGATTGACCCCGATCCAGAGCGGTTGCGCTTTCTGGAAGACCGGCTTGACCTGCGTGGTGTGGCCGGCAACGGCATCCAGCCGTCGGTGTTGCGCCTTGCCGGTGCTGAAGATGCTGACCTGTTCATCGCCTGTGCATCGCTGGATGAAACCAATCTCACCGCTTGCAAGGTGGCCAAGTCGGTGTTTGGCATCCGCACCACGATTGCCCGTTTGCGCTCTGAAGAGTTTGAGGACGGCGAGACCACGCTGGCGACGGAAGGCTTTGGCGTGGACCATGTGATCTGCCCCGAAGAGTCGGTGATGCACTATGTGCACAAACTCATTGATTACCCCGAAGCTTTACAGATTGTGGAGTTTTCCCAGGGCCGCGCGCACCTGATTGCCGCGCGGGCTGCAGTGGGCAGCGTGATGGTGCACCACACCATCGGCGAATTCAAAAAGCTGTTTCCGCAAACGCCGATGCGCGTCGTAGCGGTTTACCGGCAAGAGGATGAACTGCCCATCACCTCACAGACCCGGGTGTTGCCGGGCGACGAGGTGTTTGTGCTGGCCGACAAACACAAGATCCGTGCGGTGCTCGGTGCCATCCACAAAGACGACCGAGAGGTGCGCCGCGTCATGATCGCCGGTGGCGGCAAAGTCGGCCTGCGACTGGCGCGCAGCTTGATCGGGCAGTGTGAGGTGAAGCTGATCGAGATTGATCGCAAGCGCTGTAATTACTTGGCCACCGAGCTACCCAGCAACATGCTGGTGCTGTGTGGCGACTCGGCCGACGAAGAGTTGCTGGTGGAAGAAAGTGTGGGCGATATGGACTTGTTCATCGCCCTGACCAGCGACGACGAGGACAACATCCTGTCGTCCATGCTGGCCAAGAGGCTGGGTGCGCGCCGGGTGATCTCGCTGATCAACCGGCGCATTTACGCCGAAATGATGCAGGGCAGCGCGATTGACATTGCCTTGTCGCCCGCACAAACCGTGATTGGTGAGCTGCTGGTGCATGTACGCCGTGGCGCGGTGGCGGCAGTGCACAGCCTGCGCCGCGGCGCTGCCGAAGCCATTGAAGGCATTGCGCGGGGAGATGCCCGCTCGTCCAAACTGGTGGGGCGGCGCGTCAAAGACATCAACCTGCCCGAGGGCGCACGCTTTGGCGTGGTGGTGCGCGGCCAAGGTGATGCCTGTGAGGTGCTCATGCCGCACCACGATCTGGTGGTGGAAACGGATGACCATGTGATCATCTTCATCCCGAATAAGCACATGCTGCGCGAGGTGGAAAAGCTGTTCCTGGTCAGCGCGACCTTTTTTTGAGTCAGGTATGAACTTTTTCGGCCCGGTTTTGAATGTTCTGGCGCGCATCATCGTCGGCTATTCACTGATGTTTTTGATGCCATTGGCCTGGTCCTGGGGTATCGGTGAGGTCGGTATGGCCGGTGTCTGGCTCAACGGCCTGGCGCTGACCTTGGGGGTGGGGCTTGTGATGGGCTTGGCGAGCCATACCCACCGCCGCGAGCTGCTGCCACGCGACGGTTTTTTGCTGGTCAACCTGGTTTGGCTGGTGCTGCCGGCCTTGTCGGCCGTGCCCTTGATGCAGGCGATACCGGGCTTGAGCTTCACCGATGCCTATTTTGAAGCCATGAGCGGGCTGACAGCTACCGGCGCCACGGTCATGAGTGGGCTGGACCAGCTGCCGGTGTCGGTGAATGTGTGGCGCTGTTTTTTGCAGCTGATTGGGGGCCTGGGCATCATGCTGCTGGTGGTGGCGGTGCTGCCGTTGCTTGGGCTGGGCGGCGTGCAGCTCTACAAGGCTGAAACCCCTGGCCCGATGAAAGACGCCCGGCTCACTCCGCGCATTGCCGAGACTGCGCGTGGCCTGTGGGCGGTGTACTTTGTGATGTCGGCCCTGTGCCTGCTGGCCTACCACTGGGGCGGCATGAGCTGGGCAGATGCCTTTATGCACATGTGCAGCACCATGGGCTTGGGCGGTTTTTCATCGCATGACGCCAGCTTTGGCTACTGGAATTCACCGCTGCTGGAAATGGTGGCAGTGCTGTTCATGGCGCTAGCGGGCATCAGCTTTGCGCGCTATTTCATTGTGTGGCGGGCCAAGTCGCTGCGTTCGCTGGTGCGCGATCTGGAAGTGCGGGCTTACGTGACCGTGCTGCTGGTATCCACCTTTGGTTTGGCTGGGGTGCTGTTGCTGCACCAAGCCCAGCCGAGCATTCTGGAGAGTTTGCGGGCCTCGGCCTTCCACGTGGTGTCGGTGGCCACCACCACCGGCTACGCCTCGCAAGACTACACGCTGTGGCCGGTGTTTGCGCCAGTGCTGTTGATTTCACTGGGTTGCTTTGTGTCCTGTGCCGGGTCCACCGGTGGCGGCATCAAGATGGTGCGCATGCTGATGCTGTTCAAGCAGACCAAGCGTGAGCTGGTTCGGGCTGTGCACCCTAGTGTGGTTAATCCGGTGGTGATAGGGCGCCAGGTGATACCGGCATCGGTGACCGCCTCGGTAACGGCTTATATGCTGATCTATATTGCCTCAATCGTCTGGTTGACCATGCTGCTGCTGCTTTCTGGGCTGGACATCGTGACCGCATTCTCTGCGGTGGTCGCCACCATCAACAACATCGGGCCAGGCCTGGGGCTGGTGGGGCCTGCGGGCAATTTTGGTGTGTTGACTGATTTTCAGACCTGGGTATGCACGGTATGCATGTGGATGGGGCGGCTGGAGTTGCTGGCGGTGATGGTGTTGTTCATGCCCCAGTTTTGGCGCAGGTGAAAGCGCTGGGCTCGATGTGAGCCGACTCATTGAGGCTGGCGCTCGCGTGCTGCGCAGCTCGTCAGAGTTTCAGGCGTTGCTCAAATCACTGGGCGCGATGCCTGATGCACCATAGATTTATATAAGAAATCGGGCTCTAGCCCATACAGATAAAGCGCTAACAGCTATGAAATTTAAAGCAATCTTGTTTGACTGTGACGGCGTGCTGGTGGACAGCGAAGCCATCACCTGTGGCGTGCTGCGCGGCATGCTGGACGAGTCGGGCTGGCGCATGACGCTGGCCGAATGCATGGCCTACTTTATTGGCAAGACCGTGCGCGAGGAGCATGTAATCATCGAGGCACGCACCGGCCAACCGCTCACCGAGGCCTGGATGCAGCGTTTTTACGAGCGGCGCAACCGGGCGCTGCAGGCTGATTTGCAGATCATTCCAGGCGCGTTGGCAGCGGTGCAGGCGGCGCAGACACACACCGGCGGGCAGATTGCCTGCGCCTCCGGGGCGGACCGCTTCAAGGTAGAGATGATGCTCCGCCAGGTCGGGCTAATAGACTTTTTCGCTGGACGCATCTTCAGCGGGCACGAAATGCCGCGCTCCAAACCCGCGCCAGACGTGTACCTAGCCGCCGCCGCCTACCTGCAGGTACCGGGGTCAGATTGCCTGGTGATCGAAGACACCACGGTGGGCGTGACCGCCGGCGTGGCCGCTGGTGCCACCGTGTGGGCCTACTGCCCGCTGCCCGACGCGGGTGCGGCGCTGCTGCAGGCGGGCGCTCAGCGGCTGTTTCCTAACATGGCTGAGCTGTCTGATTTGCTGGGGACAAGCTGATATTTTTTTATTAATTTAAAGCACTTGTCCATGCTGCCTATTTTTCTGGCACTGCGTCGCAAACCGCGCCAGATAAGGCTTTGCCGGGTTGTCCTGTGACTGGTGCACAAAGTTATCCACAAAATTTGTGGGTTGGTCACATGAGCGTTTGTGCTAAGCGCTGGACGCTCGGGAGCATTAACTCAGCGTCGGGGCAGGGTTGCCGATGGCGGCGGGCGCTGCCTGTTTGCGAAAGTCCCCCGGTGCCTGCCCCGTCCACCCCCGAAACGCGCGGATAAAGCTCTTTTCATTCAGGAACCCAACCGCCTGCGCCACCTGCTTGATCGGTCGCTGGGTGCGCAGCAGCAGGTCGATGGCGCGGGCCTGGCGGACTTCGTCTTTCAGCCCTTGCAGTGACGCGCCTTCTTCTTGGAGCTGGCGGTGCAGGGTGCGGGGTGACATGGCCAGCAGCGCTGCCAGATCGTCGGCGCTATGCGTTTCGTTGGGCTGGCTGGCCAGGGCCTGGCGTACGCGCTGCACCAGCAGGCGGTCGCGGCGGTATTGCAGAACGGTCAGCGGCAGGGCGCGCTTGAGCATCTGGCGCAAGGCGGCTTCGTCACGGCGCAGCGGCAGGCGCAGGTAGTTTGAGTCAAAAATAATAGCTGTCCGCGCTTGCTGGAAAAGGGTTGGAGCCGGAAAAAGCACGTTATAGACGTCTTGATGGGCGGTCGCGGCAAAGGCGAATTGCGCCTGATTGAGCGCGATGCGCGAGTCAATCAGCCAGCACGCCAGGCCGTGAAAATTGCGCAGCACCGATACCAGACAAAACTCGCGCAGCGCGCCCAGGTCGCGGTGCTCGGTGATCTCAAGCGTCGCCACGCCGCCCGCATCACGTAGCGTGAGCGTGATGTCGTCGGCAATCAAGCCATGGTGGCGGCACCAGCGTTTTAAAGCCACACCCAGATTTGGCGCGCTGATGGAGGCGCGTGCCAGCATGCCGTAGCTGCCCCAAGGCAGGCGCCGGCTGAACCAGCCCAAGCCTTCATCGTCGAGCTCCTGCATGGCGGCGCCGGAGATGCGCTCCATTTGTGCGGCGGTGATGCGCGTGGCTGGATCACCAAGTTTTTCTGGCGTGATTTGTGCCGCTTCCAGCGCCTGGCTTGGGTCTTTGCCCTGTTTGGCGTAGGCCTGCACAATGGCTTGAACAAATGCGATGGGTGTAACCGCTGGGCCAATTTTGGGTTTTTGGGCTAAATTAGGTGAGCCGGGGATGCGTTCAGGCATGGGTTGACGGACTTCTTTGGGTGGCTTGCGTACGGGCGCGATATGGGCAGGAGAGTTTGCACCTGAATGGCAGTATTTGCAACCTGTGTGACACCTGCGGCGCGCCTTGTTGTTCTATGCTTGACGCTGCACAATGGCGCAAAACCTTTAGCGTCAACCCGATACAGAAAGACTGCCATGCCCGCACTCGACTCGAAACTCAACGCCCGCTCTGCCGATTTCCAGATCAACGCCCATGCCATGCGCGGTCTGGTGGATGACCTGAACGCCCAGGTCACGCAAGTGGAGCTTGGCGGCGGCGAAGCCGCCCGCGCCAAACACACCGCGCGCGGCAAACTGCTGCCACGCGACCGCGTGCAAATGCTGCTCGACCCCGGCACACCGTTTCTGGAGCTCTCGCCACTGGCAGCACTCGGCATGTACCCCGACCGCGATGGCACCGACAGCGCGCCCGGCGCGGGCATCGTCGCCGGCATCGGCCGGGTGAGCGGGGTGGATTGCATGATCGTCTGCAACGACGCCACCGTCAAAGGCGGCACCTACTACCCGCTGACGGTCAAGAAACACCTGCGCGCGCAGGAAATTGCCCAGCAAAACCGTTTGCCTTGCATCTACCTGGTGGACTCGGGCGGTGCCAATTTGCCCAATCAGGATGAGGTGTTTCCAGACCGTGACCATTTCGGGCGCATTTTCTTCAACCAGGCCACCATGAGCTCGCTGGGCATTGCGCAGATCGCGGTGGTCATGGGCAGTTGCACGGCGGGTGGCGCTTATGTGCCGGCCATGAGTGATGAGGCCATCATCGTCAAGAACCAGGGCACCATCTTTTTGGGCGGCCCACCGCTGGTGAAAGCTGCCACGGGCGAGGTGGTGACGGCGGAAGATTTGGGCGGCGGCGACGTGCACACCCGCCTCTCAGGCGTGGCTGACCATCTGGCACAAAACGACATGCATGCGCTGGCGCTGGCGCGGCAATCAGTTAAGAATT
>Ga0335397_10007666_pt1 | contig 13699 bp, 11 predicted proteins | sample MAT04_FD_205740 | JGI IMG/M metagenome (GOLD analysis project Ga0335397, IMG submission 205740) | Freshwater microbial communities from Lake Fryxell liftoff mats and glacier meltwater in Antarctica - MAT-04 (spades assembly) (version 2) ...
GAACAGGTCCAGCCATTCGCGGGTCTGAAAGCCGATCAGGTCGTAGTCGAACAGCGATTCCACCAGCCGCCGGTGATGCGGCAGGGTCACCAGCAACTGCCGCACCGGCCAGGGCGTGTGCAGGAAGAAGCCGATGCGGTTGCGGATGCCCAGCCGCCGCAGGTCCCGGGCCAGCGGGATCATGTGATAGTCGTGGATCCAGATCACGTCGTCGGGCTGGATCAGGGGTGCCAGGACCTCGGCGAAGCGGGCGTTGGTGCGCTCATAACCCTCGCCGTACGACCGCTCATAGGCGGTCAGGTCGACGCGGTGGTGGAACAGCGGCCACAGCGTCTTGTTGGCGTAGCCGTTGTAATATTCATCGACGTCCTGGGCTTCCAGGTCGACCAGGGCGACTGTGACGCCGGCCCGGTCCTCCATCTTCAGCTCGCCGGTGAAATGTTCGACCGTCTCGCCGGACCAGCCGAACCACAGGCCGTCATATTTCCTGAGCGCAGCAGACAGGGCCATGGCCAGGCCGCCCGTCGAGCCGGCGGCGGGGTCCTTGGGCGCGGATACGCGGTTGGAGACGACGATAAGGCGGCTCATGGACGAACAACGCCTCCATCCGGTCCACGGTCGCAACGCAAAATCGTGAGGCCTGTCATCGCGCGTCGGTCCAAGACCGGCTCAGCAAGACGGCGCAGTTGATGATGCCGACCAAGGAATAGGTTTGCGGATAATTGCCCCACAGCTCCTTGTCGCCGAGCGAGAGGTCCTCGGACAGCAGGCCCGCATGGGTGCGACGGTTCAGCATTTCCTCGAAGATTTCGCGCGCCTCGGGGTCGCGGCCGTTCTGGTGCAGGGCCTCGATGAACCAGAAGGTGCAGAAGTTGAACGCCGTCTCCGGCTCGCCGAAATCGTCAGGCTCGATGTAGCGGAACAGATAGGGGCCCTTCTTCAGGTCGCGTTCGATGGCGTCGAAGGTCGCGACCTGACGCGGGTCGCGGGCGTCGAGAAAGCCCAGGTCGGTCATCTGCAGCAGCGAGGCGTCGAGTTCGCGATTGCCGAAACTGGCGGCGAACCGCCCCTCGTCCGCGATGAAGGCCTCTTTCTCGATTCGGTTACGGATGATCGTGGCCCGATCGCTCCACAAGACGGCGCGGTCGGACAGCCCCAGATGATCGGCCGCCTTGGCCAGTCTATCGCAGGCCGCCCAGCACATCAGAGCGGAATAGGTGTGCACCCGGGCGATGGTGCGGAACTCCCAAAGGCCGGCGTCGACCTGGTCGTGCAAGGCGAAGGCGCGGTCGCCGACCTTCTCCAGCGCGTGAAAATCCTCGATCGTACCGGGACGCAGCAGCCGCTGGTCATAGAAGGCCTGGACCAGTGGCAGGACGATCTGTCCGTACACGTCGTGTTGCAGGTGTTCGCGCGCCTGATTGCCGATCCGCACCGGCTTCATGCCGCGATATCCCGCGACCGTTTCGGTGATCCGCTCGTCGATGTCCTCTTCCAGCCCGACGCCATACACCGGCTGGACATGTCCTCCACCGGACGCGTCGACCAGATTGCGCAGATAGCCGAGATAGTTTTCCAGCAGATCGACCGCGCCCAGCCGGTTTAACGCCCGTACCACATAATAGGCATCTCGGATCCAGCAGTAGCGATAGTCCCAGTTGCGTCCGCTCTCGGGGAATTCGGGCACCGAGGTGGTCATGGCCGCGACGATCGCGCCGGTTTCCTCATAGGCGCAGAGCTTCAACGTGATCGCGGCCCGGATCACCGCTTCCTGATAGTCCAGCGGCAGATAGAGGGTCCGGACCCAGTCCTGCCAATAGGCGACGGTGCGGTCCAGCGCCGCCGACACGCCGGGTCCGACGTCCTGATCATAGCCCTCGTCGGGACCGAAGAAGAAGGCGTGCGGGCCCTCGAGACGAAAGATCCGCTCGTTCAGAATGTGGGATACCGGACAGTCTGTGGTCAGCCGGAAGGTCACGTCCGTGCACAGATAGCGGATATGGTTCGAGCCGTTGGTGGTCTCGGCCCGACGCGCGCCCCAACCGGCTGAGGGGCGCAGGCGCACCCGGATGCGAGGCGATCCGTTCAGTGGGCGGACGATTCGGCCGAACGCCAGCGGCCGATAGGTGCGACTGTGCTTTGGATGCCGGGGGGCAAAGTCGATGATCTCGACCGAGGCCCCGTCGTCCGCCGTCAGCACGGTCCTCAACACGGGCGTGTTGCGGATATAGGCCTGCTCTACCGTCTTCAGGCCTTCAAGCTCGATGTCCCAGAAGCCGTGGTCCGGATCGAAGCCGTCCATCAGGGCCGAGAACACCGGATTGCCGTCGACGCGCGGGGCGCAGGCCCAGACATAGCGGCCATTCCGGTCGATCAGGGCGCTGATAGAGCAGTTGCCGACGGGGGCCAGGTCGAGGTTCGGGGTCACGGCGTCTCCTCGACCCTGTCAAGCCAGGCGAGCACGGCGTCCACGTTCGGCAATCCATAGCGGGCTGCGGTGTCGCGCGGCGGCCCCACCAGCACGCCGAACCCGCCCAGCGTCTCGGCGGCGCGAAAGCCGTCCTCGTCGGTCAGATCGTCGCCCAGCATCACGGGTACGGAACCCGCAAACGGGGCCTCGGTCATGAAGGCGGTCAGGGCCGTACCCTTGTCCGTCCCCGGGGTCTTCAACTCGACCACCAGATGACCGGCCTGCAGCGTCAGCCCCGTCTCGTCCGCCAAACGCTCAGCCAGCGCCCCGACAGCTTCGGCCTCATCCCGCGCCTGGCGATAGTGAAGGCCGGCCGACACCGCCTTGTCCTCGACAATGACGCCGGGGCGGGTGCGGGCGAAGTGGTGAAAGGCCGCCACGGCGACGCGCACGGCGGGATCGGCGTCGGCCCGGTCCAGCGACCCATCGGCGCGCCGGCGCTCAAGCCCGTGCACACCTGAGGCCGAGGCGGCGGCATTCTCGGCGATCCGGTCGATTTCGGCGATGGTCCGGCCACTGATGATCGCGATCCGCCCGTTGAGGCGCTGGGCCAGCGCCCGCAGAACGGCCGTGCGCCTTGTATCCGGCACGACAGCGTCTGGCGTCGCCGCCAACGGAGCCAGCACGCCGTCCATGTCGAGGAAAAGGGCCGGGCGCGGCAGGACGTCCGGCGGCGGCGGCAAGCGCGCAGGCGTGTCTTCGGATGGCTCCACGGCGTCGGTGGTCAGGTCGGGCGTCCCCATGGCAACGCTAACGCGTCCCGGCCCGGATGGTTGTCCGCTGGCCATCATTTCTTTCGCATTGCAGCATGGCCCGTCGGGTGCCGGACGTTGTTAAACCGCGCCGGATAGGCCAATTCCCGACCATGACCGACGCCGCCCCATACTCCGGCCCGACCGCAGGCCCGCCCGCCGACACCGCCGCCGTAACCGCCCGCGCCCGCGCGGTGATCCAGTTGAACATTGCCGCTCTACAGGCGCTCGAAAGCGGCCTCGACGACAGTATCGCCCGCGCCTGCGAGGTGATCCTGTCCCGCCCCGGCTACCTGGTCGTCACCGGCATGGGAAAGTCGGGCCATATCGGCGGCAAGATCGCCGCCACCCTGGCCTCGACCGGCACCAGCGCCTTCTTCGTCCATCCGGCCGAGATGAGCCACGGCGACCTGGGCATGCTCCGCAAGGATGTGACGTTGCTGGCCATCTCCAACTCGGGCGAGAGCCGCGAACTGCGCGATCCGCTGACCTACTGCCAGCGCGAGGGCATCCCGGTCATCGGCATGACCCAGCGGCCCAACAGCTTCCTGGGCCGTTCGTCCGCCGTCTGCCTGACCATGCCGCAGGTCGCCGAGGCCTGCCCCAACAACCTGGCCCCCACGACCTCGACCCTGATGACCCTGGCGCTCGGCGACGCCCTGGCCATGGTGCTGATGGACCGGCGCGGCTTCACCGCCGAAGCGTTCGGCCTGCACCACCCCGGCGGCAAGCTGGGCATGAGCCTGCAGAGCGTTCGCGACTGGATGGGCGACCGTCCCCCGGCCCCCGCATCCGTACCCCTGACCGCGAGCTTCGCCGAGGTCGTGTCCGCCATCACCGAGGGCCGCAAGGGTGCCGCGGCCGTTCTGGCCGAAGACGGGATGCTGGCCGGGATCGTCACCGACGGCGACATCCGCCGCGCCTTCTCGCGCGACCTCACCGGCCTGACCGCCGCCGATGTCATGAGCCCCAGCCCCAAGGTCATCGGCCCGGATGCGCGCATGAGCGACGCCGTCGACCTGATGACCCAGAACAGGATCGCCACCCTGCTGGTGGTGGACGACGGCCGGCCACTGGCCATCGTCCACATCGCCGAACTGATGCAGGCCGGCTACGTCGGCTAGCACAAATCGCCGTTCACCGTTCCGCTCCGCCGACTCGCGTTGAAGCAGGAACTTATTCCTTTAACTGCCTTGAATTTAGCCGCGCTCGGTCTATTTTCCGGTGTGGTGCGGTCAGTCGGCCTCGCCTGGGTCTTTGAAAATCGAACGAGAGACGTGGCGACTTCAGCGACGTCGAGCGCGAAAATTTCCGATAATCTGGCACTGTCTGCTCTGGGCTGACCGGCTTCGGGTTCGTTAATCATCTGATTTTATATGTCTTTTTGACGTTTGAGGATTGGCACTGTTGGCACTCCGAATTTCTGAAACAGTGCCACCGATTGACGCGCGGGGCTGAACGTCGATTCGACCTTGGGCGTCGGGCGTCGGGCGTCGGGCGTCGGACGTCGCGCATCAGGGCATCCATCAGCGCTTTTTCAATCGCTTGGCCTTCAAGCGTATGGGCCCGCCGCAGTCACCCAAGGCAGACGTCCGCCGGCCAAGCGTTCAGGGATTGGGGCTGATCTCGGGGCCGTGACCGCCGCCGCGGATCTTTTTGCGAACCGAGGAACCGACATTGCGGGTTCTGCTTTTACGGTTTGCGCGCTGGGCGCACCCCAAAATAGGAGCCGATCTTGGCCGACAAGACACTCGACACCCTGTTCCACGACACGCTCAAGGATATTTATTACGCCGAGCGCAAGATCCTGAAGTCCCTCCCGAAGATGGTTCGGGCGGCCCAGTCACCGGATCTCAAGGCGGCCTTCGAAAAGCACATCGGCCAGACTGAAGGCCAGATAGAACGCCTACAGCAAGTTTTCGAAATCATCGGCAAGCCCGCGCGCGGAAAGACCTGTGAGGCCATCGAAGGCATCCTGACCGAAGGCGACGAAATCGCCGAGGAGTATAAGGGCACGGCGGCGCTGGACGCGGGACTGTTGGCGGCTGCCCAGGCCGTCGAACACTATGAGATCACGCGCTACGGCACGCTGAAGCGTTGGGCACTTGTGCTGGGTCTCAAAGACGCCGCCGCCCTGCTGGATGAGACGCTGCAGGAAGAGTCCCAGACCGACGAGGATTTGACGACGATCGCCGACGCGACGGTCAACGCAGAGGCCCTGGCCGCCTGATCCCCATCCAACCTCGAAAACGTGAACCCGGCGGGACCCGTTCCCGTCGGGTTTCGTTTGGCCGGAGTGTCCGCCTACCCATCATGGGGATCAACCAATACTTGACGTTGACGTAAACGTAGGGCTTTTGGCAACCACGCTTGGATTTCACCCCGTCCCTCAACCTGCAAGGCACGTTAGCCGCGTTGGAGGGCCCCAGCAGAGAGACTGCTCCCATGGCCGACGCCTATATCTACGACGCGGTGCGCACCCCGCGCGGCAAGGGCAAGAAGGACGGGTCCCTGCACGAGATCACCGGCCTGTCGCTGGCGACCCAGGTGCTGGAAGCCCTGCGCGACCGCAACGACCTCGATACCTCGAAAGTCGATGATGTAATCCTCGGCTGTGTGTCGCCGGTCGGCGAACAGGGCGCGGACATCGCCCGCACTGCCGTGCTCTCGGCCGGCTGGGCCCAGACGGTGGCCGGGGTGCAGATCAACCGCTTCTGCGCCTCGGGCCTCGAAGCCGTGAACATGGCCACGGCAAAAGTGAAGTCCGGCGAGGCCGATTTCGCCGTCGGCGGCGGCGTCGAGGCGATGAGCCGCGTGCCCATGGGTTCGGACGGCGGTGCCTGGCCCGTCGACCCTTCCTCGGCCTTCCCGACCTGGTTCGTGCCGCAGGGCGTTTCGGCCGACATGATCGCCTCCAAATACGGCTTCTCCAGAGACGACGTCGACGCCTATTCGGTGGAAAGCCACAAGCGCGCCGCCGCTGCCTGGGCTGACGGCCGGTTTTCGAAATCGGTGCTGGCGGTCAAGGACCAGCTGGGCCTGACCATCCTCGATCGTGACGAGACCATCCGTCCCAAGACCGACATGCAGACCCTCGGCGCGCTGAACCCGTCGTTCGCCATGATGGGCGAGATGGCCTTCGATGCCGTGATCGGCCAGCGCTACCCCGAGGTCGAGCGCATGACCCACGTTCACACGCCCGGCAACTCTTCCGGCATTGTCGACGGTTCGGCCGGCGTGCTGATCGGCTCGCTGGAAGCCGGCAAGGCGCTGGGCCTGAAGCCGCGCGCCAAGGTGCTGGGCGGTGCCTCGATCGGGTCCGAGCCTTCGATCATGCTGACCGGCCCCGAATATGTGACCCGCAAACTGCTCGGCAAGCTGGGCATGTCCACCGCCGACATCGACATCTGGGAGCTCAATGAAGCCTTCGCGGCCGTCGTCCTGCGCTACATGCAGGCGCTGGACATCGACCATTCGAAGATGAACGTGAACGGCGGCGGCATCTCCATGGGCCACCCGCTGGGGGCAACGGGGGCCATGATCACCGGTATCGCCCTCGACGAGCTGGAGCGGTCCAACAAGTCGACCGCCCTGATCACCCTGTGCATCGGCGGCGGCATGGGCACCGCCACCGTCATCGAACGCGTCTGATGCGGCGAATGGCCATCGTCGCACTGACCGCCTTGGCAGTCTCCGCGTGTGCCGGTGCCCGCCAAGACGCAAACGACGCGACTGGCTGTCCTACGCTCCCGGGGTCCGCGTTTGAGGACACCAACCCCGGCTTGGACAAAGCTCAACTGGACTACGCGATGAACCTCGCAGCCAGCCGCGCGGAGTGTCTGCGCGAAATCGAGCGAGACTTGGCTTCCCAGCAAGGAACTGAAGTAGCCCTCCAACGAGATTTGTTCGCCGCCGAAGCTACTGCTGCCGAAGCCGCCCTAGAGCGGATGAAAATTTGGAATCCGTCGTGGATGCGTCGCTCGACGCCGACGCTGAAGCCTTAAGGGAAGAGACATGGAAAACTTCAAGATCGACGTCGACGCCGATGGCATCGCCCTGATCACCTTCGACGTCCCCGGACGGTCGATGAACACCCTGACCTCGGGCGTGATGAAGGAAATCCCCGAATGGGTCGAACGGGTGAAGACCGATGACGCCATCAAGGGCGCGGTCCTGACCTCGGGCAAGGCCTCGGGCTTCTGCGCCGGTGCCGATCTCGGCGACATGGCCGGCGGCATGCTGGCCGGCGGCTCGCTTCAGGAAGCCTATGATGCAGGCTGGAAACTGAACGGGGCCCTGCGCGCGCTTGAGACCTGCGGCAAGCCGGTGGCCGCCGCGATCAACGGCCTGGCGCTGGGCGGCGGGCTCGAGCTGACCCTTGCCTGCCACTACCGCGTGGTCGGCGATGACAGCAAGATCCAGCTCGGCCTGCCCGAGATCAAGGTCGGCCTGTTCCCCGGCGGTGGCGGCACCCAGCGCCTGACCCGCCTGATCGGCGTCCAGGCCGCCATGATGGCCATGACCGAGGGCAAGTCCTTCCGTCCCAACGATGCCAAGGGTGCCGGCTTCGTCAACGAAATCGTGGCCAAGGGCGGCGAGGTCGAGGCCGCCAAGGCCTGGATCAAGGGTGGCGGCAAGGCCGTCCAGCCATGGGACGACAAGGCGTTCAAGCTTCCCGGCGGCGGCCCCTACCATCCGGCCGGCATCCAGAATTTCCTCGTCGGCAATGCGATGATCCGCAAGCAGACCTATGGCAACTATCCGGCCGCGACCAACCTGATGAAGGCCGTCTATGAAGGCGTTCAGGTCCCCATGGACGCGGCCCTGCGCATCGAGACCCGCTATTTCATCAAGACCCTTATGACGCCGCAGGCCCAGGCCATGATCCGCAGCCTGTTCCTGTCGAAACAGGAGCTCGACAAGGGGGCCGTCCGCCCCGCCGGCGTGCCGAAATCCGATCCGAAGAAGGTCACCGTCCTGGGCGCCGGCATGATGGGCGCGGGCATCGCCTATGTGCAGGTCATGGCCGGCATCGAGACCGTGCTGATCGACCAGACCCAGGAAGCCGCCGACAAGGGCAAGGCGCACGTCGCCGACCTGCTGGGCAAACGCCTCAAGCGCGGCCAGATGACCCAGGAGAAGCACGACGCCCTGCTGGCCATGGTCACCGCCACGACCGACTACGCCCATGTGAAGGGCTCGGATCTGGTCGTCGAGGCCGTGTTCGAAAGCCGCGAGATCAAGGCTGACGTGACCCGCAAGTCCGAGGCCCAGCTGGCCCCGGGTGCCATCTTCGGCTCCAACACCTCGACCCTGCCCATCACCGGTCTGGCCGAGGCCTCGATCCGGCCCGAGGACTTCATCGGCATCCACTTCTTCTCGCCCGTCGACAAGATGATGCTGGTCGAGATCATCATGGGCGAGAAGACCTCGCAGGAGGCTCTCGCCAAGTCGCTCGACTACGTCCTGAAGATCAAGAAGACCCCGATCGTCGTCAACGACAGCCGCGGCTTCTACACCAGCCGCTGCTTCTCCACCTTCCTGACCGAAGGCATGGCGATGCTGAAGGAAGGCTACGCCCCGGCCCTGATCGACAACGTCGGTCGCATGACCGGCATGCCGCGCGGCCCGCTGGAAATGCACGACGATGTCGCGCTGGACCTGTCCTACAAGATCGGCAAACAGACCCGCGCCGACCTGGGCGACAAATACGTTCCCAACCCCGGCGAGGACATCGTCGCCACCATGGTCGAGGGCGGACGGTTCGGTCGCAAGAACGGCATGGGCTTCTATGACTACCCGGCCGAAAAGGGCACGCCCAAGACGCTGTGGAAGGGCCTGTCCGAGCTCGCTCCGACGACAAAGACCGACGGCTTCGGCGAAAGCCCCGACGCCCTGGCCAATGTCGAGGCGCTGAAGACCCGCCTGCTGTACCGTCAGGCCGTCGAGGTCGCGCGGTGCTGGGAAGAGGGCGTCATCGACGATCCGCGCGAGGCCGATCTGGGGGCCATCCTCGGCTGGGGCTTCGCGCCCTGGACCGGCGGGCCGATCACCCTGATCGACCAGACTGGCCTCAAGGCCTTTGTCGCCAAGGCCGACGAATTGGCCGCCGCCCACGGCGACCGCTTCAAGGTCCCTCAGTTGCTCCGCGACATGGCCGCGAAGGGCGAGACCTTCTACGGCAATTTCGAAGGCAAGCAGAAGGCGGCGGCCTGAAACAAGCCTTTCTCCCTCCCCTTCATGGGGAGGGAGAGGTTGAGGCTCCCCGCCATCCCTTGCCTCGATTGCACGCCTGCGACCGAAGCTGACGCAGACGCGTGTCAGGGTCCCCATATTCGATGTGGGGAGGCAGATTTCAGACGATTCAGACGATTCAGACCCGTTTTTTTCTCGCCGGAGTCTGAATCTGCGCCTTGACCCCTCGGGCATGCGGCTGCACCGCTGCGTCCGAAGCCTCCGGAGCGTCCGCATGATCCGTCCCCTAGCCCTCGCCCTTCTGCTCGGGTCCGTCGCCTGGAGTGCCCAGGCACAGGAGCTGCTGATCCGGGGTGGCACAATCTACACGGGCGTCGCCGACCAGCCGACCGCCGAGGTCGTGCTCGTCCAGGATGGGCGGATCGCCTATGTCGGCGCGGCGGCCGGCGCGCCTGAGGTCGAATACGCGGAAACGCTGGACCTCAAGGGTGCCTTCCTGTTTCCCGGCTTCACCGATGGCCACGCTCATCTGGACGGCATCGGCTGGCGCGAGCTGACGCTGAACCTCGAGGGCTCGACCTCGGTCGTCGACGCCATGGCCCGGCTGACGGCCTGGGCCGAGGCGCACCCGGATGGGCCCATCGTCGGGCGCGGCTGGATCGAGACCCGCTGGCCAGAGTCCGCCAACGGGGCCCGCTTCCTGACCGCCGCCGATCTCGACGCCGCCGCGCCGGGGCGGGTTGTGTTGCTGGGCCGCGCTGACGGCCACGCCGTGGTCGCCTCCACGCCCGCGCTTCTCGCCGGCGGGATCGACGCCTCGACCGTCGCCCCGTCGGGCGGCGAAATCCTCAAAGGGCCCGATGGCAAGCCGACCGGCCTGCTGGTCGATGCCGCCGAACAGCTGGTCGCGGGCCTGATGCCCCAGGCCGATCCCGCGGCCCTGCGCGACGCCTATCGCGCCGGCTTCCGGGTCGAGGCCGCCTATGGCTGGACCGGCGTCCATTTCATGAGCGCGCCGTGGAAGGACATCCCCCTGCTGGAGGCCATGGCCGAGGCGGGCGAGGCTCCCTTGCGCATCTACAACAGCGTCACCCCCGACGGGGCCGCCGCCCTGATCGCGGGCGGACCCCGCAGCGTCGCCGACGGCCGGATCATCACCCGGGCGATCAAATACTATGCCGACGGGGCGCTGGGCTCGCGCGGCGCCGCCCTGTTCGAACCCTATTCCGACCGGCCCGACACCACCGGCCTGATGCAGATCACCGGCGAGGAGATCATCCCACTGTTCGAGGCGGCCCTGCGCGGCGGCATCCAGATCGCCACCCACGCCATCGGCGACCGCGGCAATGCGTCGGTGGCCGGGTGGTACGATCAGGCCCTGCGCGCGGTGCCTGCGGTCGACCGCCCGAATGGCGAAGACGTGCGCTGGCGGATCGAGCATGCTCAGATCCTGCGACCGTCTGACTATCACTGGTTCAAGGACCTGCCGATCATCGCCTCGATGCAGCCCAGCCACGCCATCGGCGACCTGTATTTCGCGCCCGCCCGCCTCGGCGACGCGCGGCTGAACGGGGCCTATGCGTGGCACAGCCTGGTCGATCTGGGGGTTATCGTCGTCGGGGGCTCGGACGCCCCGGTCGAGCGTGGCGCGCCGTTGATCGAATTCTACGCCGCCGTCGCCCGCCGCGACCTTGAGGGCAACCAGGGCCCCGACTGGCGTGAGGAGGAAGCGGTCGACCGCGCCACCGCCCTGAAGATGTTCACTATCTGGCCCGCTTATGCCAGCTTCCGCGAGGCCGAGCTGGGCACGATCGAGGTCGGCAAGCGCGCCGATCTGACCGCCTTCAGTGTGGACCTGATGCTCGCGCCCTTCGCCGACATCCCCAAGGGCAGGGCGACCCTGACGGTGGTCGACGGCGTCGTCGTCTACCGCGCCGACTGAACCGTCCCGTCTGGACGTCGTTCGCCGTTGGCCCTAAGGCTGCGGCGGCTCCGCGGGCGTGATGTAGTGGTAGCCTGAAAGCTTCCCAAGCTTTTCGTGCGGGTTCGATTCCCGCCGCCCGCTCCAGCCGTAGCCCGCTCAGGGCGCGGTGCGGCTTCGGCCTTCCCAGCCGTGGAACAGCACGGCGGCCATGCCGATCCAGAACAGGATTTCCTTGATGCCGTCGGCAGGCTGGTCGTGGGCGAACTCCAGCCAGGTCCAGCCGAGGAAGGCAACGAAGAACACCACGACGGCAAGGCGTTTCATGAGCGGCCTCCGCGCTTCCGGCCGAGGTTGAGGCCGATGTCCACCGCCGACAGCAGGAAGCTGCTGGTCAGCGCCGCGAACCCGGCCTCAACCGAGGACTGGCCGCGCACGATCGCAATGACCGCGACAATCCAGACCAGGGCGATCAGGCCAATCACCGTGATACCCACCCATCGGGGATTCGTCGGGGCGGGCAGACGTTGGGGCTGGTCCGTCATCGGGCGAGCTCAACATCCACACCCCGGCCCTCGAGGATTTCCTGCACGCTGTCCTCACCGGCAAGGTGGGCGGCACCTACGGCCATGAAGACGGTCCCGGAGCCCGCGAGCAGGGTCTGGATCTGACCGGCCCAGTCCGTGTTGCGTTGCACCAGAAGGGCGTCGTACATCGCCTGGCTTTCCTGGCGCATCTCGTTGACGCCCAGACGCTCGATGCCGGCGACGTCGCCCGTGGCCCAGGCATCGACCAGTTGATCCAGTTCCGTGGTGGCGTCCTCGTACGACTCGAGGACCGAGCGGAGGAAGGCCAACTGGTCGGCCTCCGGCAGGCCGGCAAGCATGCCGATCTGCTTGTCGATGGTCTCAAAGCCGTGGACCGGTTTGCCGGCGGCCTCGGCTCGGGCCTTCAGGACGAGTTCAACGCCCGACGCGGGATCGTATCCGGCCTTGACCAGCGGCGCGACCGACAGGGTCAGGGCGACCAGCCATGGACGCAGGGGATCCAGTTGCGCGGCGGTCGCACCCGCTCCGGCCGCAACCGTGTTCAGCGCGACCAGTTCCTCAGCGGTCAGCAGGCTGGACAGCGGGCGGTCTGGCGAAATTCCGTATTGCTGGATCAGCGGCATAAGCGCCGCCTGATCGTCGGGGTTCGATATCTCGAACCAGACGTCGTCGGCGCTGGCGAAGGCGGCGTCCACCCTGGCCGACCCCCATGCCGTGGTCGGGCGCAGGACGTGGACGGTGCCGAACAGATAGAGGGTCGAATCGGCGTCGCGGATGACCCAAAGGGCCGGGCCGGAGCCTTGGGCCTGCGGTACGGCACGCGGTTCGGCAGCGGCGGCGGGCGCGGCCTGGACGGCCTGGGCAAAAGCCTGTGCTGGCTGGAAGGCGACGGCACCGGCGAGGCCGATACCGAGCACGGCTCCGAGGACGGTGCGGGCCAGATCGGAAGCGCGGGTCTTCAGGCGGTCGGAAACGGTCATGGGAACACCCCTTGGAAAGTGTGGAAAGCGATTGTGTGGGTAAGGCTCAGTGCAGGCCGCGGCGGGCCGCGGCGATGATCGAGGCGATGAAATAGACGCCCATCAGTATGCCCATCAGGCCCCAGCCGGAGACGGTATCGACCAGCCCCAGCCGTTCGGCTGCGGCATAGACGAACAGGCACAGCTGCAGGGCCCAGAAGGCCATGGCGCTAGTCTCGAGCATGACCCGCCGGAGCATTTCATCGGCGGTGCGCCACAGCATCAGATTGGCGGTACTCTGCAGGACCAGCAGGATCACGACGGCGCCGAAGATCACCTCCGGTGTCGCCACGGCGGTTCCGAACATCGGCAGCAGGAGCATGGTGCCCGCCAGCAGCATGACGACGACCTGCAGAATGCCGCAGCCCTTGGGCACGGTCGAGGGACGGGTGGCGACCACGAAGGCACCGATCAGGCCGGTGGCGATCGTGACGACGGACATGAGCACGGCCAGCTCGTCCTGCCAGATGGTCTGGATGTCGCCCATCAGGATGCTGACCCCGTAGCCGACGAAGCCGCCCAGCAGGCCCAGGAACACAAACAAGGCCGCCTTGCGCAGGAGCGAGGTGCGGGGGGTTTCGAGACTGGCGTTCATGATCAGTCCTCCGTGAAGATGGATTCAATGGGCTGGGCGAAGACGCGCGCGATGCGAAAGGCCAACGGCAGGGAGGGGTCGTAGCGGCCGGTTTCCAGCGCGTTGACGGTCTGGCGCGAGACGCCGAGCTGTTCGGCGAGGTCGGCCTGGCTCCAGTTGCGCTCGGCGCGCAGCACCTTGAGGCGGTTGTTCATGCTGG
>Ga0335397_10007667_pt1 | contig 13698 bp, 8 predicted proteins | sample MAT04_FD_205740 | JGI IMG/M metagenome (GOLD analysis project Ga0335397, IMG submission 205740) | Freshwater microbial communities from Lake Fryxell liftoff mats and glacier meltwater in Antarctica - MAT-04 (spades assembly) (version 2) ...
AAAGAAACGAGGAAAACAGATAGAGTTAAGGGCAGAAGATTGGGAAAATCTCATCTATATCCGGCAACCAAAACCGGATTCATCCTTAATTTCAGATTCTTTGGGAGTTGCCTGTGGCGATCGGATTTGCGTCCTATAATAAAAAGAACCGACCGATCGGGCGTTGGCTGACTATCCCCGCGATCGCAGTAGCCGGCGAATTGCCAGCAATCGGGCCAGCACGCTAACCTTCGCTAGCCAAAACTTCCAGCAAAAACTCAAACTTAAACAGTCAAACTTACAGATAGGAAGAAACTTGGAACCTCAGTAATTTGGCAATAGCTTTCGAGTCAATTTGAGGAGTCAAATGTATGGGGAGTTTTCCCTGAAGCAGCCGAATATCGGCTCTAAAAACATCTCAATCAAGCGCAAATCCGCAAAAAACCCATGCGAGCAACCCGCACAAATAACCGTTGCAACAGGCGGATCGAGATCGAAAATATCATATACATTCTCTCACACAATCCATCAAAAAAACACAACAGAGTAAAAACGCCTAGCCTTGGCGCAATGTAAAAAGCTAGAGCCACTGCGGAAAAAGGACACCCATGACCACTAAAGATTACACAGAATTCGCCTTCACCTTGCCCGACCTGATCGAAATCCAGCGGGCAAGTTTTCGCTGGTTTCTAGAAGCCGGACTGATCGAAGAACTCGACAGCTTCTCCCCGATTACAGACTACACAGGCAAGCTGGAACTCCACTTCATCGGCAAAGACTTCAAACTCAAGCGCCCCAAATACGACGTAGACGAAGCCAAGCGCCGGGACAGCACCTACTCAGTGCAAATGTACGTCCCCACCCGCTTGATTAACAAAGAAACAGGCGAAATCAAAGAACAAGAAGTCTTCATCGGCGATTTGCCCTTGATGACCGAGCGCGGCACTTTCATCATCAACGGTGCAGAACGAGTAATCGTCAACCAAATCGTGCGATCGCCCGGCGTGTACTACAAATCGGAAACCGACAAAAACGGCCGCCGTTCCTACAACGCCAGTCTCATCCCCAACCGCGGCGCGTGGCTCAAATTCGAGACCGACAAAAACGATTTAGTCTGGGTCAGAATCGACAAAACCCGGAAACTATCGGCCCAAGTCCTCCTCAAAGCCCTCGGACTCACAGACGGCGAAATCTACGACAGTTTGCGCCACCCCGAATACTTCCAAAAAACCATCGAAAAAGAAGGACAGTTCAGCGAAGAAGAAGCCCTAATGGAGCTCTACCGCAAACTGCGACCGGGCGAACCCCCCACCGTAGCCGGAGGAGAACAGCTCCTCAATTCCCGCTTTTTCGACCCCAAACGCTACGATTTAGGCAAAGTCGGCCGCTACAAACTCAACAAAAAACTGCGGTTGACAGTCCCCGACACCGTGCGGGTGCTGACATCCCAAGATATCTTGACCGCGATCGACTACTTGATCAACCTCGAATTCGACATCGGCTCGACGGATGACATCGACCACTTAGGAAACCGCCGCGTCCGCAGCGTCGGCGAACTGCTGCAAAACCAAGTCAGAGTCGGACTCAACCGCCTAGAACGGATCATCCGCGAACGCATGACAGTCTCCGACCCAGACTCCCTCACCCCCGCTTCCCTAGTCAACCCCAAACCCCTGGTAGCAGCAATCAAGGAATTCTTCGGTTCCTCGCAGCTATCCCAGTTCATGGATCAAACCAATCCCCTCGCAGAACTGACCCACAAACGCCGGCTTTCCGCCCTCGGCCCTGGAGGTTTGACACGCGAACGCGCCGGTTTCGCAGTGCGGGACATTCACCCGTCCCACTACGGCCGGATTTGCCCGATCGAAACACCAGAAGGCCCAAACGCCGGACTGATCGGTTCCCTAGCAACCCACGCCCGCGTCAACCCCTACGGCTTCATCGAAACACCTTTCTACCCAGTCGAAAAAGGACAGGTGCTGCGGGACAAAGCCCCCATATACATGACAGCCGACGAAGAAGACGACTTGCGCGTCGCCCCCGGAGACATCAGCCTCGACGAAAACAACAACCTCCTGGGTGAAACCGTAGCCGTCCGCTACCGCCAAGAATTCACCACCACCACCCCGATGCAGGTGGACTACATGGCGATTTCCCCAGTCCAAATCGTCTCCGTCGCCACCTCCCTGATTCCGTTCCTGGAACACGACGATGCTAACCGCGCTCTGATGGGCTCGAATATGCAGCGGCAAGCCGTGCCGCTGCTCAAACCCGAACGGCCGCTCGTGGGTACCGGCTTGGAAGCTCAGGCCGCCCGAGATTCCGGGATGGTGGTAGTTTCCCGGATTGACGGCGAGGTGATTTACATCGACGCTACCCGGATTATTGTCAAGCCCCTGGCGCCAGATGCCGAGTCGAATTCCAGTGAGGAAAATTTCCTGATTCGGGAATACGACGACCTCAAAACTAAACAGCCTTCGGTTTGGAAGCAAAAATATGCTGGCTGTATCGAGCACGAACTGCAAAAATATCAGCGCTCTAACCAGGATACCTGTTTAAACCAGCGTCCTTTGATCTATGAGGGCGATCGTGTCGTAGCAGGTCAAGTCCTCGCCGACGGTTCCTCCACCGAAGGCGCAGAACTCGCCCTCGGTCAAAACATCCTCGTAGCTTATATGCCCTGGGAAGGATACAACTACGAAGACGCAATGCTCATCAGCGAGCGATTGGTGTACGAAGACGTATACACCAGCATCCACATCGAGAAATACGAAATCGAAGCCCGCCAAACCAAACTCGGCCCCGAAGAAATCACCCGCGAAATTCCCAACGTCGGTGAAGATGCTCTGCGCCAGCTAGACGAACAGGGCATCATCCGCAAAGGCGCTTTTGTAGAATCCGGCGACATCCTAGTCGGTAAAGTCACCCCCAAAGGTGAATCCGACCAACCCCCCGAAGAAAAATTGCTCAGAGCAATCTTCGGCGAAAAAGCCCGCGACGTGCGTGACAATTCCCTCCGCGTTCCCAACGGCGAAAAAGGCCGCGTCGTAGACGTGCGCCTTTTTACCCGCGAACAAGGCGACGAACTGCCCCCTGGCGCTAATATGGTCGTCCGCGTCTACGTAGCCCAAAAACGGAAAATTCAAGTCGGCGACAAAATGGCAGGCCGCCACGGTAACAAAGGGATCGTCTCCCGAATTCTGCCGAAGGAAGATATGCCCTACTTGCCCGATGGTACTCCGATTGACATCGCGCTCAACCCCTTGGGCGTACCGTCACGGATGAACGTCGGTCAAATTTTTGAGTGCTTGCTAGGCTGGGCGGGCGAAAATCTGTCGATGCGGTTCAAGATGGTGCCGTTTGACGAAATGCACGGCGCTGAAAAGTCGCGGGAAACCGTTCACGGCAAGTTGGAGGAAGCGCGGGACAAAACTGGCAAGCCTTGGGTGTTTAACGAAAAACACCCAGGCAAGACTATAGTTTATGACGGCAGAACTGGGGAAGCGTTCGATCGCCCAATTACAGTCGGCATCGCCTATATGCTCAAACTCGTCCACTTGGTAGATGACAAAATCCACGCCCGCAGCACCGGGCCTTACTCCTTGGTGACGCAGCAGCCTTTGGGCGGCAAAGCGCAGCAGGGCGGACAGCGGTTTGGGGAAATGGAAGTTTGGGCTCTCGAAGCCTTCGGCTGCGCTTACACCTTGCAGGAGTTGCTGACAGTCAAGTCGGACGATATGCAGGGTAGAAACGAGGCCTTGAATGCGATCGTCAAGGGCAAATCCATCCCGCGCCCCGGTACGCCGGAATCGTTCAAAGTGCTGATGCGGGAGTTGCAGTCTTTGTGTTTGGACATTGCCGTGCACAAAGTGAATACGAACGACGAAGGCAGCGAGCACGTTGAGGTGGATTTGATGGCGGATGCTGGCGGGCGGCGATCGCCCTCCAGGCCCACTTACGAATCGCTTTCTCGCGACGAAGACGAAGATTAACGATTAAAGATTTTAGATTTCTTGGCAACATTTAATCTAAAATCTTTAATCGACAATCTCAAATAAAAATGCCTCAGCAGTGTTCGTAGCACTACTGAGGCGAATCAACGCTCTAACAAGGAGAGACGCTGACATGATTATTGTAACAGTTATCCCCGGAATTGAAGGAGAATTCGATCGGGAGACAGGCTGTATTAATTGGCAAGGCAGTAAGTTGAAAAACGGTTACGGGCGCAAATGGCTCGATGGCAAAACGGTATTAGTCCACCGATTAGTCCTCGAATCAAAAATAGCAGGATTCCTCGATTCCGGTTATTTTGCTTGCCACACCTGCGACAATCCAGGCTGCATCAACCCGGAACATCTGGTAGCCGGATCTGCCGCTGAGAATACGGGACAGATGATGGGGCGCGATCCTCTTCGAGGGCTGCGCTAACGCAAAACTCCCAGACGAAAAAGTATTCCGGGAATTGATAAATTGTCGATCCTCTTCGAGGGCTGCGCTAACGCACAACTGCGAGAAATTCAGACTAAATATTTATCGGGAAAAATCAAGAACCACCTAGCCAAAGAGTATGGGGTACAACATGAAACTATTACTAAGATCGTTCAGACAAATATTCCCGATAACTTCACCACAGTTTCCCCACGTTTTTTAGGAGAAATTCAAGACAACGGCTGCATAATTTTTCAAGGCGGAAAAGATGGTTCAGGCTATGGCAGATACTGGAAAAATGGGAAATCGAAATCAGTTACTCGTGCTGTTTTAGCAGAGAAATTAGGATATGAAGTTCCCACCTATATGGATGCTTGTCATACCTGTGATACTCCCAGTTGTATTAATCCAGAACACCTCTGGGCTGGTACTCGCACTCAGAATTTATTAGATGCTTCCAAAAAAGGACGCACCCAAGGAAAAAGTCATCCCCTTTCCAATGCCAAATTAGACTGGGAGAAGGTGCGAGAAATCCGGCAAAAACTAGCAGCAGGAGAGAGAATGAAGGATCTAGCTGAAGCATACAGCGTAAATCCCATAACTATACACAATATTAAGTATCACCTGACATGGAAGGAAGCAGGCGAAGAGATTCCGATTCCTCGCATGGGTGGATATCTCGATCGCAAACTGACTTTTGCTCAAGCACAGGATGTTCGAGAAAGAATTAAAGCTGGAGAATCTCTTGCTAAAATTTCTCGCGAATTGGGAGTATCCAAAAATGTCATTTATGACATTAAAACTAATGCCACATATAAAGGAGTCTGATATTGATTTAATTGCCAAACAATCAATCAAAACAGATAAATTACAGCAAATAATTTCAAGTAAATCATCGATTGGAGTCAAGAATGGCTAAGATAGAACAACGATTTGATTATGTAAAGATTGGGTTAGCTTCACCTGAAAGAATTCGACAATGGGGAGAGAGAACTTTACCCAATGGTCAGCTAACTGGCGAAGTTTTGAAACCGGAGACGATTAACTACAGGACATTAAAGCCGGAAATGGACGGGTTGTTTTGTGAGCGAATTTTTGGGCCTGCAAAAGATTGGGAATGTCATTGTGGCAAGTACAAAAGAGTTCGTCATAGAGGCATTGTTTGCGAGAGATGCGGTGTTGAAGTAACAGAATCTCGTGTCCGCCGCCACAGGATGGGATTTATCAAATTAGCAGCTCCAGTCGCTCACGTTTGGTATCTCAAAGGCATCCCCAGTTACATGGCGATTCTGTTAGATATGCCGCTGCGAGATGTCGAACAAATTGTCTATTTCAATGCCTATGTTGTGTTGAATGCTGGTAATGCTGAAAAGCTGCAATACAAGCAATTGCTCACAGAAGATGCTTGGCTGGAAATAGAAGATGAACTTTACAGCGAAGATTCGACGCTGACGGGCGTAGAAGTAGGAATCGGTGCTGAAGCTTTGCAAGTTTTGCTGCAAAATATTCCGCTAGAAAGCGAAGCGGAAAAGCTGCGCGAAGATATTGCTAATGCTAAAGGTCAAAAACGCGCGAAGTTAATTAAACGTTTGCGGGTAATTGACAACTTTATCGCTACGGGTTCTCATCCAGACTGGATGGTGCTCAATGTGATTCCGGTGATTCCCCCAGACTTGCGGCCGATGGTACAGCTAGACGGTGGACGTTTTGCAACCAGTGACCTTAATGACCTTTATCGAAGAGTGATTAACCGCAACAACCGCTTGGCGAGACTGCAAGAAATCCTAGCGCCGGAAATTATCATCCGCAACGAAAAACGGATGCTGCAAGAAGCTGTGGATGCGCTGATTGATAACGGCCGTCGGGGCCGGACTGTGGTAGGCGCAAACAACCGCCCGCTGAAGTCGCTTTCGGACATTATTGAAGGGAAACAAGGCCGCTTCCGGCAAAACTTGCTGGGTAAACGGGTTGACTATTCTGGACGTTCGGTGATTGTGGTGGGGCCGAAACTGAAAATTCATCAGTGCGGTTTACCGAGGGAAATGGCGATCGAGCTTTTCCAGCCTTTTGTCATCCACCGCTTGATCCGCCAAGGATTGGTCAACAACATCAAAGCCGCCAAAAAACTGATTCAGCGCAGCGACCCCAGCGTCTGGGACGTGCTTCAAGAAGTGATTGAAGGACATCCGGTCATGCTGAACCGGGCCCCCACTCTGCACCGTTTGGGAATTCAAGCCTTCGAGCCCATTTTGGTAGACGGGAGGGCGATTCAGCTTCACCCGCTAGTTTGTCCGGCTTTTAACGCTGACTTTGACGGCGACCAAATGGCCGTGCACGTGCCCTTGTCTCTGGAATCTCAGGCGGAAGCGCGCTTGCTGATGCTGGCTTCTAACAACATTATGTCGCCGGCAACCGGAAGACCGATCGTCACTCCTTCTCAAGATATGGTGCTCGGTTGCTATTACTTGACAGCGGAAAATCGCGACGCTCAAAAAGGAGCAGGTCACTATTTCTCTAACCTCACCGATGCGGTTGTAGCTTACGAACAAGGAGTTATTGACTTACATTCCTACGTGTGGGTGAGATTTCAAGGCCGGATAGAAAATATAGAACCAGAAGGAGAACCGCTGAAACTGGAACGATCGACCGACGGTACGGTGACGAAAGAATACAAGTTCCGCCGGATTCGAGAAGACAAAGAAGGCAACTTGCTCACTCAGTTTATTCGCACTACTCCCGGTCGGATTATCTATCACCAAACGATCGAATCGGTAATCAATAATTAGGAATTGGAGAAAGCGAGAAACCGGGTTTCTACGGGTTTTGCTCTGTGATCGAAAAAATTCTCAGAAACCCGGTTTCTGAACTGATGACCGATTCCTACATGCCCCAGGAGCGAGAAACCGGGTTTCTACAGGTTGGGCTTGGTGAGGAGAAATATTCTCAGAAACTCGGTTTCTGAACTGATGACGGATTCCTACATTTACTAACAGCAAACAAATGACAGAAAACAAAGAAAATAAGGAAATTGTTTTTCGCAACCGAGTTGTGGACAAGGGTCAGCTCAAAAAGTTAATTTCTTGGTCGTTCATGGAGTACGGAACGGCTCGCACGGCTCAAATGGCAGACAAACTCAAAGATTTGGGTTTTCGCTTTGCGACAAAGGCGGGAGTTTCTATCAGTGTAGATGATTTGCAAATACCACCAATCAAACGGCAACTCCTAGATGCAGCGGAGGAAGAAATCCGCCTTACGGAACAGCGGTACACGAGGGGCGAAATCACGGAAGTCGAACGCTTCCAAAAGGTAATCGACACTTGGAACAGCACTTCGGAAGATCTCAAAGATGAGGTAGTCAAAAACTTCCGAGCTACGGACCCTCTCAATTCGGTTTACATGATGGCTTTCTCTGGTGCGAGGGGAAACATATCCCAAGTGCGGCAACTTGTAGGAATGCGCGGATTGATGGCAGATCCGCAGGGAGAAATCATTGATTTGCCGATTAAAACCAACTTTCGAGAAGGCCTCACCGTCACCGAATACATTATTTCTTCTTACGGAGCGCGCAAAGGACTGGTCGATACGGCCCTCCGCACCGCCGACTCTGGCTACCTGACCCGCCGCCTGGTAGACGTATCCCAAGACGTAATCGTCCGCGAAGTAGATTGCGGCACCCAACGCGGGATTCGAGTCCGCCCGATGACCGACGGAGCTACGGTGCTGATCCCTCTGAAAGACAGGCTGCTCGGCCGCGTGTTCGCAAAAGACGTGCTGCACCCCAAAACCAAAGAAATCGTAAGGTTCGGCAGCCTCATGGCAGTCCGCAACCAGCCAATTAGTGAGGAGTTGGCAGACGCGATCGGCGCTTCGGGAGTTGGCGAGGTGTATTTGCGATCGCCCTTAACTTGCGACGCCACCCGTTCCGTCTGTCAGCAATGCTACGGCTGGAGCCTCGCCCACTTGAAAATGGTAGACATGGGGGAGGCGATCGGGATTATTGCGGCTCAGTCGATCGGCGAACCCGGAACCCAGCTCACCATGCGTACCTTCCACACTGGCGGCGTGTTCACCGGAGAAGTCGCCAAACAAGAACGGGCACCATTCCCCGGCGTGGCAAAGTTTAAGAACTTGCGAACTCGTTCTTTCCGCACTTCTCACGGCGAGGAGGCTTTGATTGCCGAAAACGGCGGCAAGCTCGTATTCGAGGGGGACGGCTACGAGGAAGGCAAATCCGGAGCCAAAAATCAGAAGCTGAAAATTGAACTGGCGATCGCCCAAGGTTCTACGCTCATGGTCAAAGACGGAGAGCGCGCCATCCAGGGTCAAATATTGGCTCAAGTGCCGATCGTCGGACGCGGAGCCCGCAAAACCACCGAAAAAGTCACGACAGACGTAGCCTCAGATTTAGCCGGCGAAGCCAAATTTGCCGACATCGTACCCGAAGAAAAAATCGACCGCCAAGGTAACACCACCCGCACCGCGACGCGGGGCGGACTGATTTGGATACTCTCCGGAGAAGTCTACAACCTCCCGCCTGGCGCGGAACCGGCCGTCAAAAACGGCTCCCGAATTCCAGCAAACAGCGTCATCGCCGAAACCAAACTCGTCTCCGAACACGGCGGCGTAGTCCGCATCGCCGACGAGCGAGAAATTGAAATCATCACCGCCCAAGTATTGCTCGACCAAGCCGTAGTCCGAGCCGAAAGCACCGGCGGCCGAGAATACTACACGATCGAAACAAGCTCTAATCAGAGGTTCTCACTCAAAACAACCCCCGGAAGCAAGGTCATTAACGGCGAAGTCGTAGCCGAACTGCTCGACGACACCTACCGCACCGCCACCGGAGGCATTGTCAAATACGCCGGAGTCGAAGTCCAAAAACGCGGCAAAGCCAAACAAGGACTCGAAGTAACCAAAGGCGGCACCCTGCTGTGGATACCGGAAGAATGCCACGAAGTCAATAAGGATATTTCTCTGTTGCGAGTCGAAGACGGCCAGTATGTGGAAGCGGGCACTGAGGTGGTTCAAGGTATCTTCTGTCAAACGAGCGGTACTGTAGAAGTGACGCAAAAAAATGAAATCTTGCGGGAAATTGTCATCAAACCCGGAACTCTGCATGTCGCCCGCCGCCCCCCGCTTACGTCCGCCGAAGGTCAAATTGTCAACGCCGGTCAAGAAATCTTCCCCGGCTTGGTTGCCGAAGAACTCGGCTATGCCGAATACATCGAAACTCCCGAAGGCCCAGCATTGCTGCTGCGGCCCGTCGTAGAGTTTCCCGTTCCCGACAAGCCGCCGGTGCCTTCTCAGACGGCGCAGGGCGAGTCGATCGCCCTCAAAGCAGTCCAGCGCCTCCCCTACAAAGACGGAGAGCGCGTCAAATCAGTAGAAGGACTCGAACTCCTGCGGACTCAACTCATCCTAGAAATCGGTTCAGGAGCTCCGCAACTGGCAGCAGATATCGAACTTTTGCCAGATCCGGAGGATGATATTGCTTTGTCGGAGGATGGTTATGACTGGAATTCTTCGGCTTCTGATTCGACTGCTCTCTCCCAAGAACTGGCAGGAGAAAGCGACGAAGCACCGCAGGTTTCCAAAACCTTCCGCCTGCAGCTAGTGATTTTAGAATCCCTCGTAGTTCGGCGCGACGTGTCGGCAGACCCCACCCAGGGCCGCACTCAGACGCGGCTGTTGGTAGAAGACGGACAGTCGATCGCTCCGGGCGCAGTAGTAGCCCGCACCGAAATTCTCTGCAAAGAAGCAGGGACGGTTCGGGGCATCCGCGAAGGACAAAACGAGCCGGTGCGCCGCCTCTTGGTCATGCGGGAAGCCGACTCGATTTCGATCGACACCCCCGTCGCACCAGATTTCAGTCCCGGTCAACTGCTAGTAGCCGGTACGCTCATCGCCCCCGGCACGATTTTGGAAGAATCCGGCCAAGTAGTCAAGGTCATACCCTCGAACGGCTCGGAACCTGCAAAGATCGTGCTCAGAATAGCTCGTCCTTACCGGGTTTCTGCCGGTGCAGTCCTCCACGTCAATGACGGCGACTTGGTGCAGCGGGGCGACAACTTAGTAATCCTGGTGTTCGAGCGGGCGAAAACCGGCGATATCATCCAGGGTTTGCCCCGGATTGAAGAACTGCTCGAAGGGCGCAAGCCGAAGGAAGCCTGCATTTTGGCTCACCGCCCGGGGACTGCCCGCGTATCCACCGAGGAAGATATGGTCGAACTCTCGGTGGTGGAAGATGACGGCCGCATCGAAGCATATCCTTTGCTACCGGGCCAGAATCCGATCGTCTCTGACGGACAGCGAGTGGGTGTTGCGGAAGCTCTGACTGACGGGCCAGCCAACCCCCACGAAATTCTCGAAGTTTTCTTCCAAGCTCTCAAAGAGCGCCAGCCCACCTTTGAGGCAGCTTTGGAAAGTTTCCAGCAGGTGCAAACCCTCCTGGTAAACGAAGTGCAGTCTGTCTATCAGTCCCAAGGGGTAGATATTTCTGACAAGCACATCGAGGTAATTGTGCGACAGATGACCAACAAAGTCCGCGTAGAAGACGGCGGCGATACTACGATGCTTCCGGGTGAGCTGGTGGAGCTGCGGCAGGTAGAGCAGGTGAATGAGGCTATGTCGATTACGGGCGGGGCTCCGGCAGATTACACTCCGGTGCTGCTGGGAATTACTAAGGCTTCGCTGAATACTGATAGCTTTATTTCTGCGGCTTCTTTCCAGGAGACTACGAGGGTGCTGACTGAAGCTGCGATCGAGGGTAAGTCTGACTGGCTGCGAGGCTTGAAAGAAAATGTGATCATCGGCCGCTTGATTCCTGCCGGGACTGGGTTCAATGCTTATGAGGATGCTAGCGTTCAGGATGCGGGTTTTGACGGTGCTGTGTTTGATGACGATTTCCAAGATTTGCAGGAGGATGTGGTACTCGATGATCGTTCGGCCCGCCGCAAATATACGATCGAGAGCACTTTCGATACCGCAGCAGTTCCTGACCTTGAGGCTGATGAAGATTTTGAGGAAATTGAGGTTGATGAAGACGATTTTGTCGGCTCAACTGATGAGGGTTCTTTAGAAGTTTTGGCTGACGAGGACGATGATATCGGTTTCGATTTCGATGAGGACGAAGACTAATACATGACTTACTTGCGGGTGGTCAGAAACCGGGTTTTTTAGATAATTTTTCCCACTCGCTCGCAGATTCGGTAAAAAACCCGGTTTCTTTGGTCTTAATCGGTTTAGGACTGCAATATTAGTTATAAAATTGTCGCGCACAGTAAGATTGGGCTGCGCGGCAATTTTTTCGGTTTCGGGACTGGTTTAAACATATTAAGTTTGTTTCTTTAAAGCTTGGTGTTCGACCAAGGCAAATTCGCGACCAAAAGGGCGATCGGACTGCAAACAAATAAGGAAGAAAGCAATAGGTGTATTCTTCAAAAAGCATAAGTCAGAATTTAAGAAAAATTTATAATTCCGAGGTTTTAAGTGTTTGAGCTAACAAATAGTTAAAGGGAGCGTCTCTGGCTTTGCAACAAAAAGGTTTTTTTGTTTAATATGGTGTCCGGTCGATCGACCTGTCTAATATTCGATCGCGCGTGCGGAATGCGAGTCTGCTCCCTCCCGGATTGCGGACTTTATACCAATTTCATGAAGTAGCGCTAGATATTACCCCCCCCCAACCCCCCCTTATTAAGGGGGGGAGTAAGAGTTTATCAATAGCACATCTTTATAAAAATGGTATTAGTCCGCACGCGCGATCCGTTTTTGTTATGGTAATCGATCGGGATTTTAGTCCGCTCCCGGATTGCGGACTCGCATTCTGCACGCGCTAACCGTTGCTCGATCGCTATCGATCGCACCGCTGGTTACATACAGCCCGTGCGAACTCGCAGGGCGAACTGTTGCTACAAATGTAACATTGAGATCCACTGCAATTAAAATTCTTTCTTCCTTCTTCTTCCTTCTTCCGTCTTTTTCCTTCTTCCTTCTTCCTTCTTCCTTCTTCCTTCTTCCTTACATCACATCCGCTACATCCGCTACACAATCCGTTGCCGAACTTCCTCCTGCATTGTATATTTCACTCAATCAGGGAGCAAAGCCTTGATTTGAGCGACAAACTCTTGATGGTCTACCACGGGTTTAGAGATGTAACCGTCCGCACCACTTTGATTCAGAAAAGTTTCTCTATCACCGGCCATCGCGTGAGCGGTAACCAAAATAATCGGTAGCGAGGCCGTTTGCGGGTCTGCTTTCAGCAGTTGAGTAATTTTAATGCCGTCAACAGCTTTTCCTTGATAGACGCTGCGCGAAAGAGACACATCCATTAAAATCAAATCAGCTTCCCCAGACGCAGCAATCTGCATCACCTCTTCAACATTTTCTGTGTGCTTCACGGCTAAGCCCCCCCGCTTAGTCAGAATTTTAGAAAAAACTCTAGCGTTAACCAAATCGTCCTCTACAATCAGAACGGTTTTCATCTTTGCGATCTCCTGGATACCACCTTCAAAGGCGCTTTACTCAGCACGGGGAAGGCGAGAGGAAAGGATGGGCAACAATACGGCTGCATACAAATAGCCATCTTTTTTGTGAATGTGTTTGCAATACTTTTGACATCCGCCCCGCCGTAAAATGGACGGGGATTTCATCTATTTCAAAGCATCAAAAATTGACAACTGTCGAAATTCTGGTTGGGTTAACGCTTGGCGCGAGGATGCAGCTACTTTAAAAGCAGTCTTGCGCTTGACTCCACGTTTGTTTTTCGTCTCCGAGTGCAACGGCGGCCACTGGAATCTTAACCGCAGCATTGATATTTATATCATGGTTAGCAGACAAGCTAAATTCCTCCCTCTGCTGCCGATCGACCAATCCTTGAATCCGAGGTTTATTAATTAGTTTGGGGTCAACAGTTTGGTTGATGTAGTTGCAAGTATCAGAAAATACCTTGAGAGTCGCGTCCAGTTTGAGTGCTGAATTTTCAAAGATCGGCATTTGTGAGCGATTATAAGTAAAAGCATGACTGTAAATCAACCTTCTCGCGGCGGACGGTAAATAGACAGGTAGTCGCAACGATCGGCAATATAGAGGTTAGGGTAAGAGTGGAGAGTAAGAGGCAAGCGTTGCCCGTCTTCGGCACTCTGATTTTGCTTTAACCTGTTAAATTTATTTTTATCCTCCTGCTGGGCGGTTTTATCGAACTATCGGTTTGCTTGAAAGCAAACGCTTTTCATTCGAGACAGGCAACCTGAGCATTATTGACAGAGGCTGTCTTCACTCAGGAATTAACGGACA
>Ga0335397_10007669_pt1 | contig 13696 bp, 6 predicted proteins | sample MAT04_FD_205740 | JGI IMG/M metagenome (GOLD analysis project Ga0335397, IMG submission 205740) | Freshwater microbial communities from Lake Fryxell liftoff mats and glacier meltwater in Antarctica - MAT-04 (spades assembly) (version 2) ...
AAAAGTGACTGAAGAATTCAAGAAAACCATGCAAATCGTTTTTGATGATCTCTTGCCGCGATGGAATTATCGCGCTATTCCCTGCTCCCAACTGAGTGGGAAAGTTATTTAATCTTCGTTACTTAGTCAATTATAAAACTAAGACGGCCTGCGGGAGCAGGCCATCCCATTCACTACTCCCTATAACTTGTTTCCACAACTTCGCCGCCGTGGCGTGCTATTTATTTTGCTTATAAGTTTTGCCATCTGTTTGAGTGATACCGCCCCAATTTACAAGTAAATTATAAAGGGTGTTGTCGCCAATTTTTAGCGCATACAATCCTTCTGTAAGACTAATTGTCGCCAGACCGCCATTATCTGTACGGCCATACCAAACCTGGTTGTTTAATACGGGATTGCCATTCACATCATTTTTCTGAGTGTAAACTTCCATATACACATCCTGCAAAGGTTCTCCGCCTGTATCGGTTAATCCAATCATAATTTGACCCATTGTTATAACAACAGGTGTGATTGTGCCTTTATTAACTGATACATTTGCTTTTCCATATGCGTCTGCAAGTTCACCCCAGTTATAACCGCGCAAATCTATTTTTATGGCATATATTCCGGGAGTTAGCCAGGTATTTAAGCTTCCTGTGTTATCTGTACGCCCATACCATACCTGATTATCTGTGACTGGTTTTCCAACAGCATTTTGTTTTTGAGTATAAATCTCAACGTAGACATCCTTCCACGGGTTCCCCGACGCATCAACGATTGTCACCTCAATTTTTCCGGGTTGAAGTTTAACTACAGTTTGACTTCCAGTCACAACTTGAAGATTGTACACACAACCATTGTCTGTCCATCCGTATCCGAGACCGGGGGGACAAACTAAATAGGTACCTTCATTCAAATTAAACGTCAGCTCTCCCTGCAAATTGATCCTTCCATAATCAACCTGTCCTCCTTTTGATGGTTTCCCGGTTGCATCTGCTTTTTGCTCAAATGCCTCAAAATATGCGTCATTCCAAGGCTCAGAATCAGGACCCAGCGCAATTATTTTTAACCCGCTTCCCCCTACCTGTTGGGAGATTTCAACACCGGAGCCAATGTCTCCGCCTGATATGTCAACAGGTTGTGCTGTGGGCAATGTTACTGTTGTGGATGCAAATACAGGAATATCCGGAACCTCGATCCTCAACGAATTTGGCGTTAACAAAATGTATTGCAATTTTCCCGGCGTTAATGTGCTAAATTGATTTTCAATTCCATATCCCTGTGTGTTGACGCTAATTTGAGTGTTGATTTCCCCTTCGCTTGGAAATGGAAGCTCGAACATCGCAAAGCCATCAGAGTCAGTTGCTTGACGATAAAGATTTCCATCCAGTGACACCACAACATCAATTCCTGCTATGGGTGCATTGCTTCCATCAGTTACAGCTCGCAAAATAACGTTCTCGTTACTTCCTTGTTTTTCACTCAACCGAACATCGATTGTGGTTTCAATTGGATACACCACCTGCTTTTCATAAATTTGATAATTATCGGTCTCAACAATGACCCTCAGGTTTCCCTGTCCTGCGTTACTTACATTAAAGGTCGAGACGCCATTTGAATCACTATACTGACTAAGGGAACCAGCAGGGTAAAAGAAAAGAACTTTTGCCCCTGAAATGGTACTTCCTGATTTGTCAGCGACATGCACTGAAATGGTAAAGTTATCAGGGCGCGGAATGATCCCTGTCATTTTCCTTGACAGTATCCGAGCCGACAAAAGCTGCCATAACGCTCCCGCAGCATGTAATAATAGCCAAAATTATTGGCAGCCAAATTTTGGGCGACATGCCCTTCTTTTTTGGGGGACGCACATTCCTGTTAACAGAACTCTTGTTTACGGTTTGCGGTTTCTGTTTTGGCGGTTGAACAGAAGTCGTAGCAGGTGGTCGTGTGGCAGTGGCGGCAGTAACAGGCGGGTTTGCTGCAGAGATAGTTGCAGAAGGTGCTTGTGCAGGACTGGGAGTGGGGGATGATAATTTCTCCAAGGCCTTCTGCGCCATTTCATTTTTGGGATTAATGGCAAGTGCTCGCCTAAAACATTCCCTTTTCTGTTCCACAGTTGGAACACAACGGGACATCCACAGCCATGCATTTTCATCTCTCGGATTCTGTTGTATCAATTGAATCAATAACTGTCTTCCGTTTTCCAAATCCCCAGCTTTTATGTATGCAACCGCTTGTTCCAGTGTTGTGCTCATTGTCCTAATCCATTTGCTTTAGTGAGATAACCAGATTATACAAACTTTTATGCAATAAATCCTATCATTTTATTAAGGACGGCGTCCCACCCTCCGCCGTCCCATTCTCTATTTAATTGCTCTTGCAACTTCGCAAACCTCGACACTACTTTCGTCGCGGTAGCGGGACGATCCATCACACCGCAGATTTCTACTTTTTCTTCTCTTCCTCTTGTTGCCGCAGTTTTCGTTTCTGTTCCTGTTCCTGCTCCAGTTGCAGTTGTTCCTGTCTGCGCAGTTTTTGATTCTGGATCTGTTGTTGTTCCAATTGCTGGCGTTCCTGTTGCCGCAGTTTTTGATTCTCTTCCTGCTGCTTCTCCAGTTGCAACCGTTCCTGTTGCTGCTGTTTTCGTTTCTGTTCCAGTTCTCCTTGTTGGTTCTGTGTCATCATGAATTCCTTTTTATATAAGGGACTTGTCTACGCTCCAGGATTATAACTTCGCGAACCTACTCACCACCCTATTAAGGGAATTATACAGCCACTTTGAAAGCAAAGGCGGCGGACTTTCATCTCAGAAAGTCCGCCGCCCAATTACCAATCTCCAATTACCACTTACTAAAGTTTCGCGAACCTGCTTACCACTTTCGCCGCCGTGGCGGGACGATCCATGACGCCACCTTGATGAATGAGGATCGGTGTGCCTTCCTTGGCGTAGGCAAAGTCTAAATACGCCTGACCTGTGATGAATCTCTGTCCATCAATGGCGCAGGAGGTGACGAAGCCAATCCGCTCGCCGTTCGCGTTGACCACGGGGTCGCCGTTGTGCGCCATGCGCACGCGCTGGTCGTCGAACGTGAAGCGGATGACCGCGCCCTTGCGTTCTTTCTCGCGCGCCACGTAGGCTTCGCGCCCGATGAAGTACGGCTTGTACGGTTTGACGTACGAACCAAATCCGCCTTCGGCAACGCCCAAATCCCGTCCTGAGCGGAGCGACGAGAGTTCGCCGAGGAGCGCAGTCGAAGGACAAGAGCCGAGTCCCATTTCGTGACCGTACAACGGCAAGCCGGCTTCGGTGCGGAGCGAGTCACGCGCGCCCAAGCCAATCGCCTTGACGCCGAATTGCTCGCCAGTTTTCATGACCGCCAGCCAGAAATCCACAACGCGCTGAGGGTGGACGAATAACTCAAACGCCAGCTTCTCGCCGGTGTAACCTGTGCGCGAAACAATTAAGTCGAAACCACCAATTACCGCATCGCACAACTCGGTTCTCTTTAACTTGGTAACTCGCATTCTTGTCTCTTCATCCACGCCCATCGCGAGCAGAATGTCGCGGCTCTTCGGTCCTTGCAGGGCAATATCCACCCGCATGTCAGAACCAGCCTGCGGGTCGCGCAAGTTGCGGATGTCGGCGTTATATCCAAATGTCCGCGCCCATGGTCGCCCGTTGTCAATCATCACTTTTCCATCGCGCACACTTTCGAGCCAAGTGCGGTCTTTGTCATCGTTCGACGCGTTTACCACCACGAGATAATTATCCCAGCCGCGGCGATAGACGAGCGTGTCGTCGATCACATCCGCATCGGGCGTGAGAAAATGCGAGTACAAACTTTCGCCGGGCAGCAAGCCGCCGCAGTCGTTGCCGCAGACCGTATCGAGGAACGAAGCCGCATCCGCGCCGCGCACATCGTAAACGCCCATGTGCGAAACGTCGAACAGCCCCGCCGCGTTGCGCGTGGCAAGATGCTCCTCAAAAATTCCCGTGTATTGCACCGGCATTTCCCAGCCCGCAAACGGGACCATTCTGCCGCCCAAATCTCGATGGACTTGATTCAACACGGTCTTCTGTAGGGGCGGATGGACATCCGCCCCTACCTCTGGTTCGTTCCAGACGAATGGCGGCAGCGCCTCTTCCTTAATCTGTGAGCTGACTCCGATGAACCAGGGTTTGACTCCGCCTTTGAGCGGCGGCACTGTGGCTGTTAATTTGGGCATGTCGCGACGTGCCCCTACCAATTCATTTACCACAAACGCCCCAGGCATTCTCTTCGCGCTGAAATCTTTTGTGCCGTCCAAATTGAAGGATGTGTATCCATCGGAAAGATCGCGCAGCCAGGTCGCCACAGCAGACGCATTCTTGACCGGCACAGCCAATTGATAAGTGGTGTTGTCCACGTTCTTCAACATGCCTTCGATAACGCCCTTGGGAGTTGCAATCGAAGTGACCTGTGTCTTGCCTTTCTTCAACGCGGAAAGGTCGGAGGACACAGCGAAATCCAACACCTGATGCGCGCGCTGTCCGCTCAATTCATAGACACCTGTGGTGGCTTTATCGTCGATGTAATAGAAATGCGGGTATCCGCTCTTCTTGTATTTGAAATCAATGCCAGCGGATTCTGCCAACTTGCGAACCTTCAACTTGGCGGCGTTCAGCACAGCGAAGTCAAGTTTGGCGCGGCGTTGTTTTCCTTTTTTCACGGTGTCCACTGAATGTGGCGCGCAGGCTTCGAGCACATCCGCCATCACATCTACGAGGGCGCGGGTCTTCTTTTCGTCAAATCCGCGCTGGGTGATCCACGGCGTACCGAGGCGAATACCCGATGGGTCAGCCGAATTCTTGTCGCCGGGGATCGTGTTGCGATTGACCACCACGCCGACAATATCCAAAATGCGCGCGGCTTGGTCGCCGCTGAGTTTGGTTCCATCCGCGCCTTTGACCGAGGTCACGTCCACATTGACCATGTGACAGTCTGTGCCGCCGAACGGCACGCGGAATCCGCGCTTGGTAAATTGGTCAGCCATCGCAACCGCGTTCTTGATCGTCTGCGCCTGCAACTGCTTGAACTGTTTGGTCTGCGCCAGTTTGAAAGCTAGCGCCAAGCCCGCGAACACCTGCACATGTGGCCCGCCTTGCTCACCGGGGAAGACAGCCTTGTCGATCTTCCTGGCAATCGCCGCGTCGGTGGTCATCAACACTGCGCCGCGTGGACCGTCAAGTGACTTGTGAGTCGTAGACATGATGACATGCGCAATGCCGATTGGCGAAGGCACAACGCCCGCCGCAACTAGTCCGCCGATGTGGGAAATATCCGCGAGGAAATACGCGCCGACCTCGTCTGCGATCTCGCGGAACTTCTTCCAATCGGGAACCCATGAATAAGATGAATAGCCCGCGATCAGCAGTTTGGGTTTGTTTTCCAAAGCCAGCGCGCGGATGGCTTCGTAGTCAAGTTTTTCATTTTGGTCAACTGTGTAATGCACCGCCTTGAACCATTTGCCAGAGCGGTTGACGGACGAGCCGTGGGAGAGATGCCCGCCGTGCAGCAGGTTGAGTCCCATCACGGTGTCGCCGAGCGTCAGCAAAGCCTGATAGACCGCGTTGTTGGCAGGTCCGCCGGAGAGCGCTTGCACGTTGACGAAGATCTGGTCGGCGGTGAAGCCGTTGGCGGCGAAAGTCTCAGCCGCGCGGCGGCGGGCAAGCGCTTCGACGGTGTCGGCATATTCCACGCCTTTGTAATAGCGCGGATCACCACTGCGGCGATAATGAGCAAGCCGCGCAGGATAATCGAGAATTTCCTCCTCGGTCATCCAACGCGACTCTTCGTCAGGGTAGCCTTCGGCATAAATATTTTGGAAAGCGGATGCCAGAGCATCGCGCACAGCCAGCGGTGCGGTCGATTCGCTGGGGATGAGGATCAGCTTGCGGGCTTGCCTCTCAGCTTCCAGTTGAGTCAGCTCGAAAACGTCGGGGTCAAGTTTGGCTAAATCGCCGCGAAATAAAAAATCGGACATTGTGAATCTCCTTGTGAGAGTTGCATTTTGGAATTATCAGGCGGTTGAATTGTAGGACGGGAAGGGGAGCGGGTCAAGTGGGAAATGGCGTAAAATATCATCGACAAATGGCTGGCTCCTTTTCACCTGCTTTTTTGTTATGAATTTGACTTGAATTCCCATGGTAAAAACAGTACACTAATCGCATGCCAACACTTTCAAAAACAGGACAACTGAAAGATATTGAGGGTCGCCACAAATCGCTTTTGCGTCTCGTGGAATTAAGCGTTACGCTAAACTCAACGCTCGACCTTGATGAATTGCTCCAGTTGATCACAACAACTGCCACCGAGTTATTGGAGTGCGAAGGCGCATCCATTCTTCTGTATGATGAAAAAAATCCGCGCTTGTACTTCGCCGCTGTGACCGGGGCAGACCCCGCACAATTGGCTGAGATCCCTGTCCCGATTGACAGCAGTCTTGCCGGGGCAATTTTCCGTACGAACCAGCCGCTCATCTTGAATAATGCAGAGCAGGATCCGCGTCATTATTCCCTTGTTTCAGATCACGTCAAACTCAAGATAAACTCGCTGCTGGGTGTACCCATGCCGATCAAGGATCGGACAATGGGCGTGCTGGAGGCAGTCAACAAACGTGAAGGCGGCTTCACCGATGGCGACGTGGCTGTCCTGTCCGTCATTGCCGCACATGCCGCGATTGCGATCAACAATGCGCGCCTGCTGCGGGCAACTCAACAGGCGCTGGAAAAAGTCAAAGTAACAAATCAGATCAAAAGCAATTTTCTTGCGTTGGCATCCCACGAACTGCGGACTCCGCTTGGCATCATTATCGGATATGCAACATTCCTGCAAACTGGCTCCAGGGAAGAATCAAAAACGGATCATGCCAACCATGTGCTTGGTGCGGCGGCACAAATGCGTTCGCTTCTCGATCAAATGAATAACCTGACCCTGCTCCAGTCCGACGAGATGGAAATGCGGCAAATGAAAATATCCATTCAGGATGTATTGTATTTTGCCCTGGATGAGACCAAATACTCCGCCGCGCGGCGTGACCTGCAACTGGTGCTTGCTTTTCAGGAGGATCCCATCTTTGTGAATGTGGATACCGAAAAGATGACGCTGGCATTTGTCAACCTGCTCAATAATGCCATTCGTTTTTCGCCGGAAGGAAGTGAAATTATTATTGGAGTTGTCAAGCTGGAAAAACAGGTGATGGTCTGGGTACAGGATCACGGTATCGGCATCCCTGTTGATAAATTACAAAAGATATTTGAAGAGTTCTACCAGATCGAGCCGCCAAACACACGTCACTATGGCGGGCTTGGAATTGGTCTCACCATAGCAAAGGGCTTGATCGAAGCGCAGGACGGAAATATTTGGGCTGAGTCTGATGGGGAAGGACGAGGCTCAACCTTCAGGGTGACGTTTCGGACGGTTCAGGGCTAACTCAATCAATAAAATGATTGTCGCGCCCTGTAATTTTCATGTCATTCTGCATTGACATTCCCAAATGCCTCAGGTAGAATACGTTTCGCCTTGTTAAAAGGGCCTGTAGCGCAGTTGGGAGCGCGCCTCAATCGCACTGAGGAGGTCAGGGGTTCGAATCCCCTCAGGTCCACTGGGCAGTGAACAGTATTCAGTCATCAGTTATCAGTCTGAGCCACTGTCCAAAACTGATCACTGGTCACTCATAAAACTGATTACTAAAAATTGGGCCCATAGCGCAGTTGGGAGCGCGTCTCAATGGCATTGAGAAGGTCGAGGGTTCGAATCCCTCTGGGTCCACCATCATAATGTAGGGGCAGGTCTTGCAAAGCAGCCTGCCCTTTTACAAAAGTCATGGCAGGAGTAATAGGTCACCCCGTCAGCGAGTTGGGAGAGTGAGGTGGAAGCCCAGCACTAGTGTCAACGGGGCACTATAAGACCGAACTCGCCTGTTTCCTCTGAGCGTAATCGAAGAGGGACTTCATCGGTGAACTCGCAGTAGTCGATGACGGGACAGCCCGTTATAGCAACAAAGCGCGTTTGAAAGTTGGAAGGTTCAAATGTTGAAAGGTGAAAAACCTGCAACTTGTAACCTTCAAACCTTCGACCGAATTTGGGTGGTACCGCGGAGTTTTCCTTCGTCCCTATTTGTGGATGAAGGAATTTTTGTTTTCTGGAGTCCATCAGATCGCTGACGGCGTGGAGCAAGCTCCACGACCCCAAAATTAAAAAGGAGGTACGTATGAATGATTGGATCAAATATATTTTCTGGAAGCAAGGATCTTTGCTTTCGTACCTCCTTGTTGCAATTTAGGTCAAATGCCGAAGAGTCAAAATTCTGTTGAAAATGAAACTTAATCTAATGAGGTAAGAATGGCTACAACAAAGAAAACTGAAATAAAGAAAAAAGTGGCTCCAAAGAAATCAACTGTTAAGCCAGCGCCTGCCAGAAAAGTTGTTGCAAAGAAGGCGGCTGTAAGGAAGCCTGCGCCAAAGAAAGCCGTGAAGGTTGTTACACCGCCTCCGAAGGCGAAGAAACCTGCCGCTGTAACGGCTTCTGCTACAGCGAAGAAAGCTGCGCCAAAGGTCAAAGCGATTCAAGTAGTTCCTGTAAAGGCAAAGGCTGTGGTAGTTGCGTCCAAACCTGTAAAAGCAGTTGTGCCTGTTCCTTCGGATGAAACACCAAAGGCGATCATGCTTGTGAAAGAGACCCCTGCCAAAGAAGAAGAAAAGCCGCGCCAGGATAAATCCTATAATCCGGGCGCCATCGAAAAGAAGTGGCAGGAGAAATGGGAAGCGGACAAGTTATATCGCTCAGTGATCGACACATCCAAGCCGAAGCATTATGCGTTGACCATGCTGCCGTATCCCAGCGGTGACCTGCACATCGGTCACTGGTACGCGATGACTCCGTCTGACGCGCGCGCGCGATACATGCGGATGAAAGGCTACAATGTGATGTTCCCGATGGGCTTTGACGCGTTCGGTCTGCCCGCGGAGAATGCGGCGATCAAAGATGGCGTGCATCCGATGAAGCGCACGTTTCAAAACATTGAGCGGATGCGTAAGCAGATGCGCTCGATGGGCGCGATGTTCGATTGGGAGCGCGAGGCTGTTTCTGCCGCGCCTGAATATTACAAGTGGACTGAATGGTTCTTCATTCAGTTGTACAAGGCTGGACTGGCTTATCGCAAAATGTCTGCCGTGGATTGGTGCCCGAAGTGCAATACAACCCTGGCGCGTGAGCAGGTTTGGGGCGACGATCGTCACTGTGAACGCTGTGAAACGCCCGTTATCAAAAAGAATTTGGATCAATGGTTCTTCAAGGCAACCAAGTATGCCGACGAGTTGTTGAAATTCGATGGCATCGACTGGCCGCAGACGGTCAAGACTTTGCAGACGAATTGGATCGATCGCAGTGAAGGCGCGTCGGTGGTTTTCAAAACTGAAATTGGAAATCACGATGTTGAGGTATTCACCACCCGACCTGATACTTTATGGGGCGCGACGTTCATGGTCTTCTCGCCGGAGCATCCTTTGGTGAGCGAGATTACCACGCCTGAAAATAAAACTGCGGTCGAGGAATATAAAGCGCAAGCCGCGCGTCAAACGGAAATCCAACGCGGCGCAATGGATAAGGAAAAGACGGGCGTGTTCACGGGCGCGTATGCCATTAACCCTGTCAATCAGGCGCGCATTCCGATTTGGATCGCGGATTATGTGATGATGTCCTACGGCACGGGCGCGATCATGGCTGTGCCCGCGCATGACGAACGCGATTTTGCTTTTGCCAAAAAATATGAACTGCCCATTATTCCGGTAATCCAGCCTGAAGGTGTGGATGACGGCGTAGAGGCGCATCGCGATGCGCCTCTACAATCCGCCTTTATTGGGTCAGGCATCATGGTCAACTCAGGCATGTTGAACGGGACAAAGGTCAACACCGAAAAAGGAAGAAAGAATCCGAGCATTGCGGCTGTGTTGGATTGGCTCAGCGAAAAGGGCATCGGCAAGGAATCAGTGAACTATCGTTACCGCGATTGGCTGATCAGCCGTCAGCGTTATTGGGGCGCGCCGATCCCGATGGTGCGCTGCGATATTCATGGCTGGAATCCTGTGCCTGACGATCAACTGCCGGTGTTATTGCCCGAAGATGTGGAGTGGCGTCCGACTGGCGAAAGCCCGTTGAAACTGCACCCAACCTGGGAGAACACAACCTGCCCCGTCTGCGGCGGAGCGGCGATCCGCGAAACTGACACGATGGACACCTTCATGTGCTCGTCGTGGTACCACCTGCGTTACCTGTCGCCGAAATATAATCAGGGTCCGTTTGACCCTGCCGAGTACGATTACTGGATGCCTGTTGACACGTACACGGGCGGTATTGAACACGCCACCATGCACTTGCTGTACACGCGTTTCTTCCACAAGGCTTTGCGTGATGCGGGCATTGTCAAAGGCGATGAGCCGATGACGCAATTGCGCAATCAAGGCATGGTGCTGGGCGAAGACGGCGACAAGATGTCGAAGAGCAAGGGCAACGTGATCGCGCCCGATGTGCTGGTAAATAAATACGGCGCGGACAGCGTGCGCGCGTACATCATGTTCTTCGCGCGTTGGGAGATGGGCGCGCCGTGGGACTCGCAGGGCATTGAGGGAGCCGTGCGTTGGGTGAGGCGTGTCTGGACGTTGTTCACGGATGATAGTACGGGCGGGTCTTACGGGACTTTGAGCGGATCAGCCTCCGAGAATCAGACCCGCCCCTCCGACGAAACGAAAAAGAATCTACGCCGAAAGGTTCACCAAACCCTGCGCAAAGTGACACGTGACTTCGAGAACTTTGAATTCAACACCATCATTTCATCCCTGATGGAATTGATGAACGAAATGTACAAGGCGCGTGAAGCGGGCGCGGTTGGCAGTGATGAGTGGAAGGAAGCGCAGGAAATCTATGTCAAGATGATGGCTCCTGTCACACCGCATATCGCCGAAGAACTGTGGGCATATTTGGGCAAGCCATATTCAGTCCACACGCAGTTCTGGCCGCAAGTTGACGAAGCCGCCACAAAGGAAGACTCCATCGAGTTGCCCGTCCAGATCAACGGCAAGGTGCGTGATCGGATCACTGTCCCAGCCGAAGCGACCGAGGACGAGATCAAGTCCGCGGCGCTGGCATCGGCGGGCGTGGTGAAATTCCTGGAAGGCAGGGAGCCGAAGAAGGTGATCGTGGCAAAGGGACGCTTGGTGAGTGTGGTGATATAGTAATTGGTAATTGGAGATTAGGTAGTATGGAAAGCCCCTGAGAGTTGTGAGACTTTCAGGGGCTTTTGTGTTTAATATTCATTTTCAAATTTTCGTGGGCCCACATGAATTTCTGGTGTTTATTCTTCCCGCGTATGTCTTCGTGACGAAGTAACCCCCTGTTCAACGGGGAGATTGCTTCGGGCAAGAATAAGAGCGCCCTCGCAATGACGGGGATGACGATTAATATTCGCCTTTGAACTGCTCATGCACCCAGAGGAATTTTTGTTGTTTGTCCATCACGCGGACGAGACCGCCGAAGCCTGGGTCTTTTTCTTTGAGGAAGGAATGGAATTCGCGCAGGAGGGCGCCTTCGGCGCGTTGCATTGCTCCGTGCGGAAGTTCGGTGGCATCGGATTTATCTTCCCAAGAAGTAAGTTTGTCTGAGCCTTTGAGCATGGAGTCGAAAACATCTTTGCCAAAGGAGAGTTGATTTTCGATGGCTTTGTATTGGGTTTCGGGCAACATCAATTTGGTGGCGGAGGATGCAACGGGGAGAATCAAACTCAGGGTGGCGGTGAGGGCTTTGAGATAGGGCGCGGCTTTGACAACCCATTCGTAAGGCAAGTCCATTTCGTAGATGCCGCGGGTGTCGCCTTCTTTGTTGAGGGCGAAGAGCGGAAGCTGCGAATGTTCACACCACAGCAGGATGCGAAATTTTTGACTGACAAGTTTCTTGGGCGCTTCGAGCCAGTTCGGGTCAACGGGGCGCATGCTGAACAGGCGCGGACCTTCTTTGGCTTCGTCGGTGAAGACTTGCAGGAGATTTTTGTATGAAGTCTCCGCTTTGCTGAGCAGTTCCTTTTGACTTGCGTCAAGATTGTCGAAGCGACCAATCATCGTAGAACTTTGCTTAATCAAAATCTGACGCATTTCGTTGAGTTGAGCAAGCACACGTTGACTGGCGAGAAGTTTTCCTGCGGGGGAAGGCTGCGCGGCGGGAGCGTTGAGCAAAAGACTGTCAATATTTTGCCATTCGTTGCAAATGGGACAGGGTTGTTCGGGGCGTCCGCGCTTTTTGTTTTCGATCAATTTGCGGACTTCAAATAAGCCGCTGCATGGAATCGGGTTGAGGCATGGAACGGTAACATCACAGCGCAAGCCTTCCCAAAAACTTTCGACCAAATAGCGGACTTCATCGGTGAGCGTGTTGAGAAAGCCCTGCGGGTACGCGGCGCGGACGGTGATATGCACGTCGTTGCCGATGTGACGCAGCAGGGCGCGCCCGTTGTAATCTCCGTCGAGAGCCAAGCCGCGCTGCCAGTGGACGCTGTCGGCATATTTGACGCGCCCGAGGGAATAGCGGTGCAGGCGGACGATCAACTGGTAGAACAAGCCTTCGGCATTGGCGGACTGTCCATTTTGCGAATCCACGATGCGGCAGATTTGAGTCTGTTGGGTATCGCCAGCCGCGATCTCTGGCAGCCATGCTTTGTCGAAATCTTTTTCATCGGGCGTTTTATCGGGGACGAGTTGGGCGATCAAACTGACAGGGTCAGAGTCGTCAGTTGGGGACAGACCAGCTACACGGTAGGAAAGATCGAAGCGTCCCATTAAGGCGAGAAAGATTCGATGCAGCGAATCTGGATAACGAGAATCCGCTGGACGAGTCGGATCATCCCATAAATGACTCAGGCGGGATAATTTCACCAAGCCGTGCGCAGCGCGTGTGGCTTCATCGTCGAGGACATAACTCATGGCGCTGGCGAGCCAGTCGGGGCGCAGGATGACGATGTCGCGCAGGGCGGGGTCGTTTTCGTAATGCGTGAGATGACCGAGGCGGTGCGAAATGGTGATGAAGAGGCGCGCGATTTCATCATCCATGTTGTGGGCGCGGCAAATGGCGAGAACTTCGTCCAACGGCAGGTAGGGAACGCCCGTGGCACCCAAGGCAAGGCGGACATCCTGAAAACTTTTCGGCACGGAGCGTCCCACTTCGGGCAGGGTCGCGGCGACGCGTCCGATGGCAAGTTTGAGTTCTTCAATGCCTTTGCGGTTACCGTGTTCATCGGGCTTGCTGTCCACGAAGAAAAAGTCAACGACGGTTTCCTTGCCGAATGTGTCCCACAGTTCCTGACGGTCAATATCGGGCTGGCGCTGCTGCGGACCGCCGTGCGTGGCGACGACGATGATCTTTGCGCTCGGCTCGCGGCGCTTGACCAGTTGAATCCATTCCTTGACGAAGCCCTGTTGGGGACCTTCACGCGGCTTCCAGACGACGAGATAGACGGCGGGCGCGCTGAAGAACAACTGATGCGTGGGACGGTAGACACGCTGACCGCCGAAGTCCCAGCCGTTGAGGGTGATTTCTTTTTTGGTTTCGGAGTCGGTGACTTTGATTTGCTGGATCTCAATACCGTGCGTGGAGGGATGTTCTTGCCATTCCGTGCCGAGCAATG
>Ga0335397_10007673_pt1 | contig 13693 bp, 12 predicted proteins | sample MAT04_FD_205740 | JGI IMG/M metagenome (GOLD analysis project Ga0335397, IMG submission 205740) | Freshwater microbial communities from Lake Fryxell liftoff mats and glacier meltwater in Antarctica - MAT-04 (spades assembly) (version 2) ...
TTGCTCCAACCTAGCGGAGCAACGTCGCCAGGCGCTCCACTGCCGAGGCCAGCTCGCTCTTGGCGAGCGCCACCCGTTCGGGCGAGGCTATTCGCGAGTGCGCCGCACTGACCTGGGTGCGGGCGTCCTTCGTGGGGTTGGCCGAAACCAGGATCGCCTCGCCGTGCGGCAGCCTCCATCGTGCGCTCGGGTAGCGCGCGGTGCGGTTGACGACATCCGGCTGGGCCTCAAGGTGGTCCGAGAATGCCGCGATCGCGGCGTCGAGGGCGGCCTGCTGGTCGGCGGCGACGGTCCTGCTCGCCCCGACGGTGAAGGTGCCGTCGGCCATCTGGCCGGGCGCGCGCATTCCCCTCGCCTGTTCGTACCGCACCGTCACCGATTGCGCCCACCATCCGTCAAGCGCGTCATGGTTGGCGGCGAGCCACCGCGCAATCGTGGTGTGCGTCCACCCGGTCGCCTGCTGCGCGTCGAGGATCGCGAACCACTCGTCCGGGCGCTTGCCCGTCGCCGCCAGAATCTTCGCCTCGCTGAGGCACGTCTCGTTTTTCGCCACCGCCATGCCCCCAGCATTGCGGTGGGACGACCACGTGGCAACAGGGCCTCAAAACTCCTTGAGCACGCTCACCGATCGGCTCGTCTTCTCGAAGCCGATCCGCTCGTAGAGCTCGACGGCGCCGGTCGGACTGTCGGCGTCGACGTCGAGCACGGCCCTCTCGAGCCCGGCGTCGCGGTACGCGGCGAGAATATGGGACAGGAGGGCGGGCGCGAGCTTCTTGCCGCGCCAGTCGCGGCGCACGCCCACGTAGCTGATGTACCCGAACCGAAAGCCGACCTGCGCCCAGTCCGCCGCGTTGATGTCGGTGAGGGCGAACGCCACGACCTCGTCCTCCCCCGCCTCATCGGGCACGATCACCACGAACGAAAGGTCGGCGCGGGCGATCGGCAGGTGGTCATGCGACGCCCACTCCTGCTCCGAAAGGGGCTGCGACGCCCAATGGTCGCGGAACGCATCGTTGCGGGCGAGCCGGGTCTTCTCGGCCCACTGCGGCCCGTAGGTCTCAATTCGGGCATCCGAACGCAGCGGGATGTCGGGGATCGGCTGGGTCACGTCGCGCACCAGTTCGAACCAGTTGCGGCGGAACTCGAACCCCCGGGAGGCCATCAGGTCGAGCATGTCGGTGGCCTGCCCTGGCACGGCGGTGACGAACCAGCCGGGCAGTGTCTTCTCCGAGGTGGCGAGCTGCTGCCGTCCGCGGTCCTCCAGCCAGTCGAGCAATACGTCGTCGAGGCCTTCCCCCCGGCGATCGGGGTGCACGTGCCCCTCGAACGCGGACCGCACCAGCGTCTCCTGGCCAGGCTGCAGCACGACGATTCCGTAGGCCACGGCACGGCCCGCCTCCTCGATGCCGATCATCGTGTCGAGGGTGCGGTCGAGCTCGTCCGCGGTGATCTCGTGCTCGATCTCCTCGAGCGTGAGCGAGTAGCTCGGGTGGTCGACGAGGCCGACGAGGCGGCGCAGCTCGAAGACGGCGGGCACATCCGCGACCGTCATGGGGCGCCAGGTGACGCCGGCGAGGGTTGGCGGGAAGCGGACTTCTGCGGGGGCGATGGTGCGTTCGGACAGGGGTTTTGGACTAGTCACCCGTCGATCCTGCCATGTCCGGCGAGGCTCCCCCGAGTCACGTCTCCCCGCCGTCGCCGTCGCCCGGCGTGCCCGGTGAGTGCGCGCGGGCGATCGCGAGGAAGTCGTCAACCGTGAGCTGCTCGCCCCGCGCCGTCGGATCGATGCCGGCGCGAATCATCCGCTCGGACGCCGCGGCCGAGCCGCCGAGCACGTCGGCGAGCGCCTGCCGCAGCATCTTCCGCCTCTGCTGGAACGCGGCGTCGACGAGGGCGAAGGTCGCGAGGCGCTCGTCCTCCGTGCCGATCGGGGCGGCACGAAGGGTGAAACCGACGAGGATCGAGTCGACGTTCGGGACCGGCCAGAAGACCTGGCGGCTCACCTGGCCCGACGTCTTCCAGTGACCGAACCACGCCGCCTTGACGCTCGGACTGCCGTAGATCTTCGACCCAGGGGGCGCCGCGAGGCGCTGCCCGACCTCCGACTGCACCATGACCAGGCCCGAGCGGATACCCCGGAACGTCTCGAGAAAGTGCAGCAGAACCGGAACCGAGATGTTATACGGCAGGTTTGCCACGAGGATCCCCGGGGCACCTGGCAGCTCGGTCACACGCATCGCGTCCTGGGTCACGACGGTGAGCTTCGCACCGGGCTGCAGCTCGCCGACCGTGATGGGCAGCTGGGCGGCCAGGCGCTTGTCGATCTCGACCGCGACTACCGAGGCGCCCGTCTCGAGAAGCCCGAGGGTGAGCGAGCCGAGCCCCGGGCCGATCTCGACCACCGTGGCGGTCGCCGTCACCCCGGCGGCCTTGACGATGCGGCGCACTGTGTTGGCGTCGATGACGAAGTTCTGCCCGAGCTTCTTCGTGGGCTGGATGCCGAGCAACTCGGCGAGGTCGCGGATTTCGGCCGGCCCGAGAAGGGTCACTACGCGAGCTCGGACGGATCGATCGCCGCGTCCCAGGGCGATCCACCCTGGGACACCGGCTCGGCGTCCCAGCTTCCATAGACGAGCTCGGTGTTCGAGGTGATCTGGGCGGCGAGCATCGCGACGTCGGTGCCGAGGTGGTCGGCCATGAAGCGAAGCGTCACCGGGATGAGGTACGGCGAGTTCGGGCGCCCGCGATGCGGGAGCGGGGTCAGGAACGGGGCGTCCGTCTCGACGAGGATGCGGTCGCGCGGAATCGTCTCGAGCGCCTCGCGCAGGTTCGTGGCGTTCTTGAAGGTGATGTTGCCGGCGAACGACAGGTACCAGCCGTTGTCGGCGCACAGCCGCGCCATCTCGGCGTCGCCCGAGAAGCAGTGGAACACGGTGCGCTCGGGGGCGCCGACGCGCAGCAGGGTCTCGATGACCTCGTCGTGCGCCTCGCGGTCGTGGATCTGCATCGCGAGGTCGTGCTTCTTGGCGATCTCGATGTGCGCCTCGAACGAGCGGTGCTGCGCCGGGCGGCCCGCCTCGTCGGTGCGGAAGTAGTCGAGCCCGGTCTCGCCGACCGCGCGCACGCGCGGGCGCGCCGCCAACTCGTCGATCTCGGCGATCGCCTCATCGAGGGTGCCCGCCGCCTCGTAGGCAGGGGCCTCATTGGGGTGGATGGCGACGGCGGCGAGCATGCGGGGCTCCCGGCTTGCCATCTCGGCCGACCAGCGCGAGGTCTCGAGATCGCCACCGACCTGCACGATTCCGCGGATGCCGACGCTCGACGCCATGTCGAGCTGCTCGAGGTAGTCGAGCGGGTCGTCTCCGTCGGCAATCTCGAGGTGCGCGTGGTTGTCGTAGCAGGCGACGACGAGTGCCGACGGAAGCGGCGGGTAGCTCAGGTCGCGCGTCTGACCGTTCTCTGCGCGGGACTCGCGCTTGCGGATGTAATTCGACGGGTCGCCCATGCTCACACTCCTGCCGGCTCCGGCGCTTCGATTCTCGGGAACAGCGCGTCGATTGAGTGCACGCGCGCGGCGGGCGGAAGCTGGCCCCAGTGCCCGGCGTCGACGATCACCTGATCGGTGAGGTGGCCGAGCTCATGCGCCGCCCCGAGGGCGCTCCACAGCTTGTGGGTGGAGTCGGGGATGACGGGAGACAGCAGCACCGCGAGGGCGCGCAGCCCCTCGGCCGCCGTGTAGAGCACGGTTCCGAGGCGGTCGCGGTTGGCCTCGTCCTTCGCGAGCGCCCACGGCTCCTGCAGGGTGATGTAACCGTTGAGCTCATCGACGATTCTCCAGACGGACTCGACGGCCTCGTGGATCGCGAGGCGCTCGATGGCGGCATCCGCGTTCTCGGCTGCGGTCGAAACGACCGCCTGTACGCCGAGATCGGCCTCGGTGTAGGCCGCCGGCGAGGGCACCGCGCCGTCGAAGTATTTGTTCACCATCGCGATGACCCGGGAGGCGAGATTGCCGAAGCCGTTCGCGAGCTCGGACTGGTACCTGGCGGCGAGGTCCTCCCAGCTGAAAGACCCGTCCTGGCCGAAGTGGATCGCGCTCATGAAGTAGTAGCGGAACGCGTCGACGCCGAAGGTGTCGGTGATCTGGCTCGGCGCGATGCCGGTCAGCTTCGACTTCGACATCTTCTCGCCGCCGACGAGGAGCCAGCCGTGGCCGAAGACGCGCGTCGGCACCTCGAGCCCGGCGGCCATCAGCATCGCCGGCCAGATGACGGCGTGGAACCTCGCGATGTCCTTGCCGACCAGCTGCGTCGCCGGCCAGCGGCGCCGGAAGTTCTCGTCATCGGTTCCGTAGCCGATCGCGGTGATGTAGTTGAGCAGCGCCTCGAACCAGACGTAGACGACATGATCGTCGTCCCACGGAATCTTGATGCCCCAGTCGAAGCTCGAGCGGGAGATCGAGAGGTCCTGCAGGCCCGACCTGACGAACTGCATGATCTCGTTGCGCACACTGTCGGGCTGGATGAAGTCCGGCCGTGACTCGTACAGGTCGAGCAGCTTCTGCTGGAAGTCGCTCATCCGGAAGAAGTAGTTGCGCTCCTTCAGCACCTCGACGGGGCGCGTGTGGATCTTGCACACCAGCTGGCCGGCGAAGTCGCCCTCGGCGGTCTCGATGAGGTCGTCGAGCTGCTTGTACTCCTCGCAGCCCACGCAGTAATACCCCTCGTACTCCCCGGAGTAGATGAACCCGTCGTCGTAGAGCTTCTGCAGGAAGATCCTGACCGCGACCTCGTGCCGTTCGTCGGTCGTGCGGATGAAGTCGTCGTTGCGGATATTGATCGTCTCGAGCAGCGGCAGCCAGGACTCGTTGACAAGCTTGTCTGCCCAGGCCTGGGGCGTGGTGTCGTTCGCGACGGCGGTGCGGAGGATCTTCTGCCCGTGCTCGTCGGTTCCGGTTAACAGCCAAGTGTCATCACCGCTCTGCCTGTGCCATCGAGCAAGGACATCCGCCGCCACTTCCGTGTACGCGTGACCGATATGCGGGACATCGTTGACGTAGAAGATGGGGGTCGCGATGTAGAAGGAGTCTCCGGCGGCCATGGGGTCCATCCTAAATGGCGCGCGGGGGTGTGATCGCCGCGCCGCCTGCCGCCGTGGGGGCGCGCCTAGGCTCGACCCATGAGAAACCGCCGCATCGGACACGTCAAGGTCAGCGCGATCGGCCTCAGCGCGGCCGGCCTGTCGGGGCTGGCCAGGCGGGACGCCGCGATCACCACCATCCACGCGGCACTGGATGCCGGCATCACACTGATCGATGCGGGCGGAGAGGCGGGCGGCGACACCCGCCAGCACCACACCGAGGAGCTGATCGCCGAGGCGCTGCGCGGACGCGACGAGCGCGTGCTCGTCGCCACCGCCGGCCCCCACGCGAACCTGCGGGCGGGGGCGCGACCCGGCGGCTTCCCTGCCGCACTCCGGGCCGCGGCGCAGGGGTCCGCCGCGCGGCTCGGCGTCGACGCGGTGGGGCTCTTCCACCTTCGGCAGCCGGGCCACGAGGTGCCGTGGGAGGAGGCGGTCGGGGCCCTGAGCGACCTGCTCGACGAGGGCGTCATCTCCCTTGCCGGAATCACGGACGCGGCCGCCTGGCAGATCGAGGCCGCGAATCGCTTGCTCGGCGGGCGCCTCGCGTCGGTGCAGCACCGGTTCTCGCCGTTCGAGCGCGAACGCGAGCCGGAGCTCGACCTCTGTGCGGAGCACGACATCGCCTTCCTGGCGCTGAGCCCGCTCGGGGGCGGCACCCGCGCCGCGCGACTCGGCAGCGAGCATCCGGTGTTCGCCGACGTCGCGGCCGAGCTGCGGGTGAGCGTGCACCGCGTCGCGCTCGCGTGGGAGCTCGCGATGCAGCACACGATGATCCCGCTGCCCGGCGCGCGGCGGGCCGGCACCATCAGGGACTGCGCCCTCGCGGCGGATGTCGTGCTCACAGCGGGCCAGATCGCCCGCCTCGACGCGTGATGCTCCCCGCACCCGATCGGGTTGTGGTTTTTTCTTTGAATCTGTTGCTTCGTGTTGGTTTACTGGCTACACTCACTTAACTTCATGAACCCACGATCGGGTGAGGTAGTCAAAGGAGACGACGGGTGTACGCAGAAGAGCGACAGCAACACGTCGAACGGCTCGTCGCCAAGTCGGGGCGCGTGGCAGTGCTGGACCTGGCCCGGGAGTTCGACGTCACGAGCGAAACGGTCCGCCGTGACCTCGCCCAGCTCGAGGTGCGCGGGGTGCTCCGCCGGGTTCACGGTGGCGCCGTCGCGGCCGCCAAGACCAGCCGCCTCGAGGAGAGCATCGCGGAACGCAGCACTCTGAATGCCCCGGCGAAGGAGCGTATCGCGGAAGCCGCGATGACCCTCATCCCCGGATCGTTCCGAGGGGCAATCGCGCTCGACGCCGGAACGACCACCGGCCTGCTCGCCGAGCACATCGCCAGCTGGCGACCGGACGCCCCGCACCAGTCGCTCGTCGTCATCACGAACTCCGTTCCCATCGCGGCCGCAGTGAGCGTGAACCCCGACGTCGAGGTGCAGCTGCTCGGCGGGCGGCTGCGCGGCATCACCAGCGCCGCCGTCGGATCGGTGACGATCACCCAACTGTCCCGCCTCCGGCCGGACATCGCCTTCATCGGCGCCAACGGGGTGCACGCCGAGTTCGGACTCAGCACCCCCGACGAAGAGGAGTCAGCAGTGAAGACCGCACTCACCCTCGGCGCCAGGCGGGCCGTCGCGCTCGTCGACGCCACCAAGCTCGGCGAGGAGGCGCTCGTGCGGTTCGCCGGCCTCGCCGACCTCGACATGCTCATCACCGACGACCGCCCAGTGCCCGAACTCTCCGCGGCACTCGCCGACGCGGGCGTAGAGGTGCTGGTCGCATGATCGTCACCCTGACCGCCAACCCGAGCCTCGACCGCACGATCGAGCTTCCCGACAGGCTTGCCCGCGGCGACGTGCAGCGCGCCATCTCCACCCGGGAACAGCCTGGGGGTAAGGGAGTGAACGTGTCACGGGCGCTGATCGCGTCGGGAATCGACACCATCGCGGTGCTGCCGGGCGACGCAGCCGACCCGATGCTGATCGCGCTGCGCGCCGAACGCATCCCCGCCGTGAGCCTGGGCATCGCGGAGCGCATCCGCTCCAACATCACCCTCACGGAACCCGACGGCACCACGACGAAAATCAACGAGCCCGGCCCGACGCTCACCTCCTCCGACGAGGCCGCACTGATCGAACTGGTCGTGTCGCAGTCGAGGAAGGCCGAGTGGCTCGTGCTGGCCGGCTCGCTGCCACCGGGACTCCCCATCGACTTCTACGCGAGGGTCATCCGCGCCGTCCGGGCCGCCGGGGACGGCGTCGGCCCGCGCATCGCCGTCGACTCCTCCGGGGATCCGTTCTCCGCTCTGCTCGACTCGGGCGTCGGGGTCGACCTCGTCAAGCCGAACGCCGAAGAGCTCGCCGAGCTCACCGGCCAGGGCGACTCGGACAGCCTCGAGGCGGACCCCGCCGCAACCTATGGCGCGGCGCGCACGCTCATCGACAGGGGATGCGGCGCCGTGCTCGCCACCCTGGGAGGAAAAGGCGCCGTGCTCGCCACCGCCGACGGCGGCTGGTTTGCGGCGATGCCCCCGATCGACGTGCGCAGCACCGTCGGCGCGGGCGACTCCTCACTGGCCGGCTACCTCCTCGCCGACCGGCGGGGCGACCGTCCCTCCGCCCGGCTCGCGCAGGCCGTCGCACACGGCACGGCCGCGGCCTCCCTCCCGGGAAGCACCATGCCGAGCGCCGACCAGACCTCGCCCGAATTGGCCTCCGTCACCACTCTCACTCCGATCACCGCAGATCGCTGAATCACCTCACCAGTCAGGAGAAAACAATGTCGTCCCTCATCACTCCACAATTAGTCACCCTGGACGCTGATCTCGGCAGCGACCGCGCCGGCGTGATCCGCTTCCTCGCCGAACGCGTCCTCGCCGCTGGCCGCGCGACCGACGTCGAGGCGCTGTTCGCCGACGCCTGGGCGCGCGAGTCCAAGACCGACACGGGCATTCCCGGTGGAATCGCGATCCCGCACTGCCGTTCGGCGGCGGTGACCGAGCCCACGCTCGCGATGGCCAGGCCCGCCCCGGGGGTCGACTTCGGTTCGGCCGACGGGCCCGCGGACCTCATCTTCTTCATCGCCGCCCCCGACGGCGCCGACCAGGCGCACCTCAAGCTCCTATCGAAGCTCGCCAGGTCGCTGATCCGGCCCGAGTTCGTTGCCGCGCTGCGCGAGGCGCCGACTCCCGAGGCCATCGTCGCGCTCGTCGAGGAGGCCGTGTCGGATGCCCCGGCCCCCGCCGCCACGACAACCGCCGCCTCCGCGACCGACGCCACGGCCGGTGCCTCCTCGGCCGGTGCCGGCCCCGCCGGCGCCGCCCCCACGACGACCGCTCCCCCGGCGGCCGACTACTCCGCGTCGCGGCCCGTCGTCGTCGCCGTGACCGCCTGCCCCACGGGCATCGCGCACACCTACATGGCCGCCGACGCCCTCGTGGCCGCAGCGGACCGCGCCGACGTCACGCTGCACGTCGAGACCCAGGGGTCCTCCGGCGCCAAGCCGCTCGACCCCGCACTCATCGCCGCCGCCTCCGCCGTGATCTTCGCGGTCGACGTCGACGTTCGCGACAAGGGCAGGTTCGCCGGTCTCCCCGTCATCCAGTCCCCCGTGAAGCGCGGTATCGACGCGCCGGACGCGATGATCGCCGAGGCCCTCTCTGCGGCAGCGGACCCGAACGCGCAGCGCGTCGCCGGCTCCGGCCAGGCCGAGGAGAACACCGGAGGCGCATCCGACGAGCACATCGGACTCAAGCTCAAGCGATGGCTGCTCACCGGGGTCAGCTACATGATCCCGTTCGTCGCCGGAGGCGGGCTGCTCATCTCGCTCGGCTTCCTCTTCGGTGGCTACGAGATCACCGACGTCGCGGCCGACGTGATCCTCGACAACAGCCTCTGGAACCTGCCGGAGGGTGGCCTCGCCATCTACCTCGGGTCGGTGTTCTTTATGATCGGCGCCGCGTCGATGGGCTTCCTCGTTCCCGCCCTCGCCGGCTACATCGCGTATGCGATCGCCGACCGGCCAGGGATCGCCCCCGGGTTCGTCGCGGGCGCCGTCGCGCTGCTCATGAACGCCGGCTTCATCGGCGGGCTCGTCGGCGGACTCCTCGCCGGCGGCATCGCCTACGCGATCGGACGCATCGACGTTCCGCGCTGGCTGCGCAGCCTCATGCCCGTCGTCATCATCCCGCTGTTCGCATCGATCGGGGCTTCCGGCCTGATGATCGTGCTGCTCGGCGGACCGATCGCGGTGTTCATGACCACGCTGAACGACTGGCTGTCCGGCCTCACCGGAGTCTCGGCCGTTCTGCTCGGCGTCATTCTCGGCACCATGATGGCCCTCGACCTCGGTGGACCGGTCAACAAGGTGGCCTACGCCTTCGCGGTCGCCGGCCTCGGTGCCGGTGCGATCGACAACCAGGCGCCGTGGATGATCATGGCCGCGGTCATGGCCGCCGGAATGGTGCCGCCGCTCGGCATGGCCCTGGCGACCGTTCTCGACCGCCGGCTCTTCAGCCCGGTCGAGCGGGAGAACGGCAAGGCCGCGTGGCTCCTCGGCGCCGCGTTCATCTCCGAGGGCGCGATCCCATTCGCCGCGGCCGACCCGCTGCGCGTGATCCCGGCCGGCATCCTCGGCGGTGCGGCGACCGGCGCAATCGTGATGGCGGCCGGCGTCACCTCGCAGGCGCCGCACGGAGGCTTCTTCGTGTTCTTCGCCATTGGTAACCTGCTCATGTTCACCGTCGCGATCCTCGTCGGAACGATCATCACCGCCCTGACCGTGATCGCGCTCAAGCGCTGGACGACCAAGACGCCCGTTCAGGTCGTCGAGGCCGCTCGCGTGCCCGTCGCGGCCTGATGGGTTTCCACACCACACCTCACCGCACCACACCACACCGCATCGCATCGCCAGAAGGAGAACACCATGGCCGAACGAAACGCAACCATCGCCAGCAGCGTCGGGCTCCACGCCCGCCCGGCCGGACTCTTCATCGCCGCCGTCAACCAGCAGAGCGTGAGCGTCACGATCAGCAAGGACGGCAGCGCGCCGCTCAACGCGGCAAGCATCCTCTCGATCATGAGCCTCGGGGCCGCCCACGGCGACGTCGTGACCCTTGCTGCCGAGGGGGACGGTGCCGAGGAGGCGCTCGACCAACTCGTCGCGCTGCTCGAGACGGACCTCGACGCCGTCGAGTAGCTCCCTTTCATCATTCAGGAGTTGGACGGGGCCGGAGCGGCCCGGTGACACGCAGTCACCGGAACTCCGGCCCCGTTTCTGCGTTCCGGGCCAGAAACGCCGTCATTCTGCCCCTCAACTCCTGAATAATGAAAGCCCAACCGCCGATCAGGCTGGCAGAGCTCAGGCCGGCGGCGCGGCCTTCGGGGCGGTCTTCGCGGCGAGGGCGCCCTCGTACAGGTCGCGCCGGCCGAGCCCGGTGGCCTCGGCCACCTCGGTCGAGGCGTCTTTGAGCCGGGATCCGGATTCGACGAGCGCAAGCACCTGCGTGACGCCCGACCCCAGGTCGGCCTCGCGCGGCGGTGCCCCCTCGATCACGACGCAGATCTCGCCCTTGACGCCGGGCGCCGCCCACTCGGCCAGTTCCGCCGCTGTTCCGCGCTTGACCTCCTCGAACAGCTTCGTGAGTTCGCGGCAGACCGCGACACGTCGGTCGTCGCCGAAGGCGAGCGCCATCTCGGCGAGCGAGCCGGAGAGGCGGTGCGGTGACTCGAAGAACACCATCGTGCGCTCCTCGCGGGCGAGCCGCCGCAGGGCGGCCAGGCGCCCCTTGCGCGGAACGAATCCCTCGAAGCTGAACCGGTCGGTCGGGAGTCCTGACAGTGCGAGCGCCGTGATGACGGCCGACGGACCCGGCAGCGCCGTGACCGTCACCCCGGCGGCGGCGGCAGCGGCGACGAGCGGGAACCCGGGATCGCTGATCGCCGGCATCCCGGCATCCGTCAGGACGAGCACGTCCGACTCGCGTGCGAGCGCGACCACCTCTGCGGCCTTCGCCTGCTCGTTGTGCTCGTGGAGCGCGATGAGCCGCGGGCGATTCTCGATGCCCAGTGCGCGCATCAGGTGGATGGTCACGCGGGTGTCCTCGGACGCGATCACCTCGGCGTTCGTCAGTGCTTCGACGAGCCGGCGGGAGGCGTCCCCGAGATTGCCGATGGGCGTCGCCGCGAGGATGATCACCCGCCCATTCTCGCAGCCTCGCGGGAGTGCCGGCATTCCTCGCCGCCGCGCTCGGTTCGCCGCCCACGCCGTCGCCCCCGCACCCCGTGCCGCCCGAATCGGGGAACGCCGCGGCTAGCATTGCCCGTGTGACGCGCATGCCCGACTTCGACGGTGTCGTCGCCGGCGAGCGCCCCGCGCATCGAGGCGGCGCGACGATCGCTGCGCCCCGTTTTCGCTGGCGTGCCTGGGCAGGCCCGATCGCCGTGACGGTGCTCGCCGCGGTGCTCCGCCTCGTGAATCTCGGCAGCCCGCGCTCCCTCGTCTTCGACGAGACGTACTACGTGAAAGACGCGTACACGCTGCTGAACCTCGGCTACGAGGGCCAGTGGCCAGAGGGCGCCGACGACCTCTTCAACGCGGGCACCGTCGACATCTTCACGTCAGAGGCCGCTTATATCGCCCATCCGCCGCTCGGCAAGTGGATCATCTCGCTCGGCCTGCAGGCGTTCGGCGCCGACGACCCGTTCGGCTGGCGCGTCAGCACCGCGATCGTCGGCGTGCTCGCCGTGGCCCTGGTCTGCGTGCTCGCCTACGCGCTGTTCCGCTCGACCGTGCTCGCCACCCTCGCCGGCGCTCTGATGGCCATCGACGGCCTCGCGATCGTGATGTCCCGTACCGCACTGCTCGACAATTCGCTGATGTTCCTCACCCTGCTCGGCTTCGGGGCCGTGCTGCTCGACCGGCGGCAGAGCCGCGCCCGGCTCGATGCCTGGCTCGCCGGGAGAGCGGATGCCGCGCGCTCCACCGACTGGGGCCCGGCCCTGTGGTGGCGCCCGTGGCTCATGGCCGCGGCCCTGCTGCTCGGCCTCGCGACCGCCGTGAAGTGGAGCGGAATCTACTTTCTCGCGGTCTTCGCGGTGTACACCCTCGTCGTCGACGCCGTCGCCCGCCGTCGCGCAGGGGTGACCTTCTGGGCGAGCTCCACGCTGTTTCGCCAGGGGCCGGTGAGCTTCCTGCTGACCGTCCCGATCGCCGCACTCGCCTACGTCGCGAGCTGGGCCGGCTGGTTCGCCACCTCGGGGGGCTACTACCGCGACTGGGCGAATCAGAACGGCGACGCGACGGCGTCGTGGCTGCCCGGTGCGCTGCAGAGCTTCTGGCACTACCAGGTGTCGATCTACCAGACCAACCTCGGACAGGAAACGCCGCACTCGTACCAGGCGAACCCGCTGAGCTGGCTGCTGCTCGTGCGCCCGACCGCGTTCTACTATCGCGGGACCGCCCAGGGTGACGACGGATGCGACTTCGGCACCTGCTCGGAGTTCATCACCTCGCTCGCCAACCCGGTTCTCTGGTGGCTCTCGGTCGCCGCCGCCGTCTTCCTCCTCTACCGGCTCGTGCGGCATCGCGAGTGGCAGGTCGGGCTCATCCTGACCGGTCTCGCCGCCGGCTACCTGCCGTGGCTGCTCTACACCGACCGCACGGTGTTCCAGTTCTACACGATCGTGTTCCTCCCCTACCTGATCCTCGCGTTCACCTTCGTCGCCGGCCTCGTGCTCGGCGACGAGTCGGACGACACCGCGCGCCGCACCCGCGGACTCGCGACCGTCGCCGTCGTCGTCGCGCTCATCGCCGCGACGAGCGTCTTCTTCTTCTCCACCTGGACCGGGGCGCAGGTCGCCGGCGGCTACCAGCAGCTGCACTACTGGCTGCCGACCTGGCGCTGACCCAGCCGCCTCCCGGCTGCCCACCGCGTGCGCATCCGGCCGCCGGCCAGGGGCTGATCCGGCCGCCGGCTGGACCGCCGACCGGGCAGGCTACCCCGCGTTACGCCCGCGACCGATCCGGCCCGAGGGCTCGGGTAGCGTTGCCGCATGGCAGAACGCGGCGACACCGGCACCGATCGAGACACCGGCGACCGGGAATGGGGCTTTCGCACCCGCGCCATCCACGCCGGCAACATCCCCGATGCCGTGACCGGGTCCCGCGCCCTGCCCATCTACCAGACCTCGGCCTTCGTCTTCGATGACACCGCGGATGCCGCGGCGAGGTTCGCCCTGCAGAAGTACGGAAACATCTACTCGCGCCTGGGAAACCCGACGGTCGCGGCATTCGAGGAGCGCCTCGCGAGCCTCGAGGGCGGTCTCGGCGCGGTCGCGACGGCATCCGGCCTCTCCGCCCAGTTCATCACCTTCGCCTCCCTCGCCGGCGCCGGCGACCACATCGTCGCCTCGGCGAACCTGTACGGTGGCTCGATCACACAGCTCGACGTGACGCTGCGCCGCTTCGGCGTCGAGACGACGTTCGTGCACAGCGCCGACCCCGACGACTACGCGGCCGCGATCACCGACAGAACCAAACTCGTCTTCGC
>Ga0335397_10007675_pt1 | contig 13693 bp, 11 predicted proteins | sample MAT04_FD_205740 | JGI IMG/M metagenome (GOLD analysis project Ga0335397, IMG submission 205740) | Freshwater microbial communities from Lake Fryxell liftoff mats and glacier meltwater in Antarctica - MAT-04 (spades assembly) (version 2) ...
TACTTTCCACCGCCTCGCGAGGTTCGCTCGCATGTGACGACTCAGGAAACGGGCACGTTCGAGAAAGGCTTTGGATGCGCCTTTGGAATCGGCTGTGGGATTTTTGTCTTTCTCGGTGTTGTCCGGGAGATCTTCGCGGCGCTTGGTGCGGCCTTCGGTGATTAAGGATTTTACGTGATCCGCTTCGTCGGGAGGGCGAAGCTCCTGCTGAGCCGCTGACGCTTAGACGCGTGAATTTCGGAATCTCTTCGAGATTCGCCAGAGGGGCTCACTCGACGAATCGGGCGTCGTTCGTGGAGAGCGGCTCAGCAGGAGCTTCGCCCTCCCGGGTGAGGTGACTCGTAGCGAGCATGACGCGACAACGCCGCTGCCCCCAATCCCCTCAGTTATCCAACGACACTGTTTTGTGCCGCGGTCCGGATAAGTTATCATCCGCCAACGCAGCGCATGGCCCCGACGGTTTTCTGGCCAGCGTGATGCGCGACTTCGGCACCCCACAAAGCCCTCACCCATGCCCAGAAACATGATTGTCGCCCAGTCGGGCGGTCCTTCGCCGGTCATCAATAACACGCTGCGCGGGATCGTCGAGACGGCCCGGCAGATGTCTGAGATCGGCACTGTGTATGGGGGCTGGCACGGGATCGAGGGGATTCTGAAGGAGGAACTGATCGATCTGTCGGCTCAATGTGCGGACGAGATCGCGTTGTTGCGAACCACTCCTGGAGCGGGATCGATTGGGACCTGCCGGTACAAGTTGAAGGACTGGCAGAACCAGGACTTCGACCGGATCATGGAGATTTTCAAGGCTCACGATGTCGGGTACTTCTGCTACATCGGCGGCAACGACTCGATGCACACCGCTCACACGGTCGCCGAACTGGCTCGGAAGCGGGGGCTGGATATCGTCGGCATTGGCGGGCCGAAGACGATCGACAACGATGTCGGCGACAGCGAATTCAAGCTGGTCGACCACACGCCGGGGTATGGGTCAACGGCTCGGTACTGGGCTCACTATGTTCAGATGGCCAATGAGGAGAACAACGGCTCCTGCCCCGCTGACCCCGTATTGGTCATGCAGGCGATGGGCCGCGCGATCGGGTACGTCCCCGCTGCGGCTCGATTGGCTGACCCGAATCGCGAGTTGCCGCTGCAGATTTATCTCGCCGAGCGGAAGGTCCACATCGACCAGATTTTTGAGAACGTGAACGACTCGCTGAAGAAGGATGGTCGCTGCATGGTGGTCGTCAGCGAGGGGCTGCAGATCGAGGGCTTGCCGATCCCGGAGGAGTTCATCGTCCGCGATGCCTTTGGCCACGCCAGCTTTGGGGCCAGCGGAACGACCGTGGCTCAACTGCTGACCAATGCCCTCAACAACAAGAAGCTGTGTAAGCTCGCTGCCAAGGGCGCCGCCCGTTGCAACGTCCCCGGCACCGAGCAACGCCACAGCATGGCGTACGCCTCGGTCGTCGACCTCGACGAGTCGTACTACGTCGGACAAAAGGCCGCTCTCCTCGCAGCTGCCGGAGAGCACGGGTACATGGCGACGATCCTGCGAACCGACTGGGACAACTACCAGGTGAAGTACGACAAGGTTCCGCTGGCCGAGGTCGCCGAGAAGGACCGCAAGTTCCCGGATCACTGGATCACGAAGTGCGGAACTGACGTGACCGACGACTTCATCAAGTACGCTCGCCCGCTGATCGGGGACGATATGGTGAGCCTGCCGATCATCAACGGTCGTCTGCGTCTCGCCCGCATGAAGCCGATCTTCGCCAGCCAGAAGCTGCCCGCGTTTGTGCCGCAGGCTGATCGTGAGAAGGAACCGAAGAAGGCGTAGTGAGCGATTCCAGAGTGAGCTTCCAAGCCCGCCGGTTGCAACCGGCGGGCTGTTCCACGGGGGCGCCGCAGATTGCCTATCTTAGATAACCGGAATAATCATCAAGATCGACGTGGTGCTGGTCGATAACTGCAGAGACGTGCTGTTCGTATGAAGCGAATCAGTGCGCCCACCTGCACGATCACTCCTCGCAGTCATTACGATTTTCAGCCACAGTCTCTCAGCGGAAGCGATGTTCTCTCCCTCGTGAGTTCTCAGTGTGAGACTTTCAGGGTTGTAGGACCACACGCCCCTCTGCGGCAGGATTGGCCGAGAATCTTTGCAGTGTCTCGGCGTCTTCCGCCGATACACAAGGGCAGAGGCGGAATGATTCCGATTGAGGTGATTGGCGGACATCAAGGAGGAAGTCCCATGCAACCACGACTACGGCTATTTACCGGCGAAGACGAGGCTCTGGATATGGAGCCGCTGAAGGTCAAAATCTCCTTCGGCGAACTCTCCCACATCCTGCTCGAAGCCTGCCGCAAACAGCGGGCCTTCCTGCGAGACTTTGACGACGACGAAGTCCAGCTGACTGATGATCTGTACCAGGTCTTGACCGCCTACTGTCGACTCCGCCCCGGTGCCTGAAGATCGACGACCGCTCCTTACCAACTCTCGCGACTCCCTTCAGGGAGTCGCTTTTTTTTATTCTGTGGCTCACTCCAGAGGGCGAGTCCCAACCGTCGGCGATGTCGCTCCGCGACGAGTGCGCGACGCCCTTTGCAAAGTCGCTGGACTCTCCGGGTCCAGTCGAGCGATATCCGGATTCGAAGGGGCTGCTACGACTGTTATTGGACCCTGAGGACGTGACGACATATTCCATCGCGTCCGATGCAGGTCATGTGGGGACACCGGACTCGGAGGGTCCGGCAACAATCACAGAGTGCGTCTGGCACTCCTCCGCGACTCGCATTCCAATCACGAGAATCCGCCGCAATGGCAGCCAGCGGTATTCGGAATGTCAGTCGCGGAGCGCCGTGACCTTCGAGGCGACCCGCGTTTTCGCGTGACAAGCTTCCGTCTATTCAGCAACTTCTGGTTCACCGTCTACGGGCCGCACGAACCGCTTGAGCACCAGATGCGTGGGGCCGATGATCAGCCCGCAGTGAATCAGCATCAACACGCCGACCCAGAGAAACCTGTACGTCAGCAGAAAACCTAATACCGGCCCCCTTTCGCTGAGTGGTAGCGTTCCGGCATCCGGGCCGAAGACCTTGTTGACGTTTTCCGCTGGCCCGATCGGGCTCTCTGTGAGCAGGTACGAAGCGACCAGTCCCAAGCAAGCCAGTCCACATTGATACCGAAACGCCCTCCGGTCATAGCCCCAGCGGCACACGAGCCAGAACAACAAGATCGGCAGCCAGAAGTGAAAGAACGACAGGCACCTCACAAACAAATCGATTCTTGGATCGAACATGTATTCGGTCAGATCCACGACATGCCCTCCTGTAGTCAATCGCACCAAAAAATCGAGCATCCACAGCAGCTGCGGAAACAAGATGCCGACAGCCCCCATACTGGCCCACAGCGGCTTCGTGCCCCACATTGCGATCAGCGTGGTGATCAGGGCGATGTCACAGAAGTACAGAAAATTCAGCGGACCGTATGCGGGCAGGTACTTCGCCACCAGCACCACGACAAACATCGTGAACACGAGCGTGACGGGGAGCGGGACCGGTCGGGGGTGGCTGGGAGGACTCACGATGACCTTGCGGGATTGAATTGAGTTCGAGGTCTCCTCGCACAACACCATATCGTCCCCGGAGAATCTGCGTCATCCCACTCTCCACGGGCCCCTCCAGTGTCATCGAAAAGAAGGCCCTGATGACTCAGTGCAGACCCACACCCCGCCAGGGAGTTTCTCAAAATCTCACTCAATTCTGCTTCGATTTTGATCTTTTGAGATGGAAACTGCGTCGGACGGTGGGTAACGTGCGCTGTAGTCCTGTTTCTACAGGAATACCCGCGATCATTCGATCGCATTCTTGCAGTGGGCCATCGTTCTGTCCCCGTCCTAGGAGTTTGATGTCATGGTTCGTACGAAGCGCTCTCGTGGTTTCACTTTGATCGAGCTGCTGGTGGTCATCGCGATCATCGCTGTGCTCATCGCTCTCCTCCTGCCCGCTGTCCAGCAGGCTCGCGAAGCGGCCCGCCGGTCGCAGTGCAAGAACAATCTCAAACAGCTGGGGTTGGCGTTTCACAACTATCATGAAACAGTCAATTGCTTTCCGCCCGGTTACTTCGCGGTCATCGCCTCACCGACCACGGACCAGCACGCCAAGGGGGTCATGGTTCCCCTGCTCCCCTACATCGATCAGGCTCCACTCTTTAATCAGCTCGATCAGAACGTGCCGCTTTACAATGGGCCAACAGGTTTCAACGTCACCGTTCAGGCGGCCAATACCGCTCTAGCGGCCACAATCATCGCAGGATTCATGTGTCCTTCGATGCCCGGGGATTCTCAGCACGACTACCTCTATCCAGCTGGTGCCTTTGGTCCATTCCCGAATGCCAACGCCGTTTGGAGGGGTGGTCGCTGCGACTACGCCGGAACGACCGGAATTCGTGCCGACCTGGGAGCAATCTATAACGGAAACCAAGGAGAGCGCGATGGGATCCTGCAATCTGCAGGAAGAATCGGTGCTAACCCCGGAAGGGTCGGGCGCATGCGTGATGTTCTGGACGGCCTGTCCAACACGTTCCTGCTCTGTGAGAAGACTGGCGGCACGGTGATGTACTACAAAACCTTGCCAGCGACAGGATTGTCGCCCGTCGTGGGACTGACGAATGGCGGGTCGTGGGCCGATGTCTTGTTGTGTGAGAACTGGCTGCGGGGTGCGGGGCGCAATGGTGTCGCGGGGCCGAATGGTGGTCCTTGTGCCATCAACTGCACCAACATCCGCGGGGATGGTTGGCACAGTTTTCACACGGGTGGTTGCCACTGTCTGATGGGTGACGGTGCAGTCCGTTTCATCAGTGAGAACATTTCGACCCAGACGCTAGGTGCCCTGATCACTCGTAAAAACGGCGAAGTGGTCGGAGAGTTCTAGTCAGAGCTTTGATCTCCCCGCTCCCAGACGATAAAGGGGGCGGGGTCTTTTTTTGACCTCCCAAATTGATGGAAAGGGATACCGATGCGCAGCTTGGGACCATGGATGTTGAGCGGTTTATTGTGTGTGTCGTTCGGTTGTAGCAAGGCAGAAACACCGTTCTCAAAGTCGACCATCAAAGTGACCGGAGTGATCACAATTAATGGGGACCCGCCGGAGGAATCGATTCAGTTGGAATCTGTTCCCGATTCCGGACGGGATGCTGAGCATCCGACTGTTTCGACAGCTGAAACGAAGGAAGATGGGAGTTTTGAGTTCACGACTTACCAAACGGGTGACGGGGTTCCTCCCGGAAATTACTCGATCACGGCCAAGTGTGTCCCGTTTAACATGATGACACGTGAGCGGGCCGGGGGCGACAAGCTCGGTGGCCAGTACGACGAAGTGAAGGAATCTCCCAAAAAGTTTGAGGCCGAAGAAGGAGAGAGTACGATTGATCTCGGAACGATCGACCTCCAGGTCACTTTGAAAAAGAAGTAACGCTGGCGAGTCGATTTCTCAAAAAACTGAGAGCAGCTGTCGGAATTCATCTTTGTTCGAATGTCTCGCTGCCGCGTTGACTCTGTTTGATCTTTTATCTTGTGGCCCCGACAAGCGTCACCGAAAGATGGCTTGCGGGGCTTCCCTGATGGCTCACCTCGGGCCGGTGAGTTTCTCCCAAAACTCACCCATTCCTGTGTTGATCTTGATTTTTGACATGGAAACTGAGCCAACTGCTTAGGTAACATAGTGACCGTTCCTGTTTCCGCAGGAGTAGCCGGCGATCATTTGATCGCATTATTGCAGCGGGCCACCGTTCCGTCCTCAGTGTTAGGAGTTTGGTGTCATGACTCGTTCGAAGCTTTGTCGTGGTTTCACTTTGATTGAGTTGCTGGTGGTCATCGCGATCATCGCGGTGCTCATCGCTCTCCTCTTGCCCGCTGTCCAGCAGGCCCGCGAAGCAGCCCGCCGGTCGCAGTGTAAGAATAATCTGAAGCAGATGGGGTTGGGCCTGCACAATTACGAGGAAACGTACGGGCGATTTCCGCTCCCGGGACTGCTTTGCGTGAATCCCGGCGCCTCTGTCGGGGTCGGTGGACTACTCACGACCAACAACTGGACTCTGGCGACATTGCCGTTCATGGACCATGCTCCTACCTACAACCTGTACAACTTCAGCCTCTCAGCCTTCGATCCCGCGAATTTGGTAGCTGTGCAGACCAAGATCCCCGGTGCCGTGTGCCCATCGACACCTCGCGCATCGAACTCCCTCACTTACACGATTCCATCCGCCTTAACGAGCGGCTTGATCACGGCCAACATAACGATGAATGATGGCGGAGCAATCGACTACGTCGCCACAACTCGCGTCCGACCCGCCTTTCTGAACATCGTATTGAACACCACCGGGTCCGTTGACCTTGACGGTTGGGCTAGGGGGGGAATCGTGTCCCAGATTCCAGCATTGCCGGGTATGACTTCGCCCAACGGCGGAAAGATGCGAGACATCTCCGATGGACTATCGAACACGATCCTGCTTGGCGAATTGGCGAACCGTAATTCGCTCTTCCGCAAGGGCAACAGGCTGATCGGCATTGTGGCTGCCAGCCCCGCCGATGAAGCGTTCGTCGCGTCGATCGCCGGAGGGGGCGCCTGGGCCGATCCATTTAACGGCGTCTGGGAGCTGACCGGACGAGCGGCCGATGGAACCGGAAACAGCGGGCCTTGTGCGATCAACTGTTCAAATGCTCGCAGTTTTGGGTCGTTGACTCAGAATGCAGGTGGTCTGTACTCTTGGCACACCGGCGGAACGCACGTCCTGTTGGGCGATGGTTCGGTTCGCTTCCTGAGCGAAAACATCTCGGGCGTGACATTTGCGGCCCTGATTTCTCGCGGCAACGGCGAAGTCCTCGGGGAGTTCTAAGTCTCCTGCGTTCAAAGAGGTGCCGGTACAAGTCATCGAACTGGCATCGGCACTTCTTTTTCATGACGCTCGTTTTGCACCAACCGCATTTTCAAACGGCTGAGAATCCTCGGATGCTTACCCGACAAGAGGCGATGTGATGAAGATTGACTTGAAATTGGGCGCTGCGGTTTTGGTCGCGTTAACGCTCGCGGCGTGTTCCAAGCCGGCCGAGGGACCCCCGCGTTTGCCGACCAGTCCAGTCAGTGGAGTGGTGCAGATCGATGGCAAGCCCGGTGTGATGGTGGAAGTGAGATGTCTCCCGGAAGAAGGATCGTCAGAGATCAAGCATGAAGTGACTGCCATGACTGGCGAAGACGGCAAATTCGTGCTCGGAACCTACGAAGCAGGAGATGGATTGCCCGCCGGGACATACACGTTGACGTTTAGCGCGATGGAGATGGGGATGACGATGAAGGACACCTTGAAGGGGCGGTATGCCGATCCTAAAAAATCGAAGCATAAAGCGACCGTAACGGGTGACGTAGATGAGAAAGTCGACCTCGGGACGATTGAGCTGTCCAGCAAGTAGTCTGTCAACGAAAACTGTTCCCTAAGTCGTCAATGTCACATTCCTCTTGCTGATCAAGTGAGAGGCTGTCGAGTCGATTTCGAGTTGTTTGTCCCGTGTTGAGGAATTCCGATGCGTTGGTTCTGCCTGGTTGTTTGTCTGTGGGCCCCGACGGGCGTCGGAGCGGAAGATCGTCCGTTGGTGCTGGCCCCGTCCGATGCGATTCATCGCTATGTCGCGAAGGCGGAGCCGGACTTTGCCTGGAAACACGCCCAGACGGTTGAGACGCCGAAGGGGACGGTGCAACGTCTGGAACTGACATCGCAGAAATGGCAGGGAATTGTCTGGAAGCATGCGCTGCTGGTCTACGAACCCCAGGTGGTGGAATATCCAGACCACATGCTGCTGTTCGTCACCGGTGGTTCGACCGGCGGAGTCCCTCAAGGCGACGATCTTAGGCTGGGGCTCGCGCTGGCCGAAAGCTGCGGGGCACGGATTGCCACGCTGCACGCTGTGCCAAACCAACCGTTATTTGGCGACCGCCGAGAAGACGACCTCATCACCGAAACGTGGCTCAAATACTTAGAAACCGGCGACGATAGCTGGCCGCTGTTGTTCCCCATGGTCAAAAGTGCCGTCAAGGCGATGGACGCCCTCGAACAGTTCTCGATGGAGAAGTACAAGGTGAAACCTAAGGGCTTCGTCATCTCGGGAGCCTCCAAGCGAGGCTGGACCAGCTGGCTGACTCCGGTCGCCGACAAGCGGGTCATCGCCACAGCTCCGATCGTGATTAACGTCCTGAATATGGCGGAGCAGATGAAGTACCAACTGGAAACCTGGGGCGCGTACAGCGAACAGATTGCCGACTACACCAGCAAAGGGCTCATTAAGCCCGAGGGGACGGAGACTCCCCGCGAACAGCAACTTATGCACATGATGGACCCTTACAGCTATCGGAAACAGTTGACGCTGCCGAAGCTAGTGATCGTGGGGACGAATGACCCGTACTGGGTGGTCGATGCGATGAACCTGTACTGGGACGGGCTGGAGGGGCCGAAGTACACCCTCCAGGTTCCGAACGCCGGGCATGGGCTGGACGATGGTCGAGACCGCGCATTGACCACCGTGGCCGTCTTTTTCCGGCATCAGGCAGGGAACATCCCGATGCCAGTCCTCGACTGGAAATATACTCCGAACACCGATTCGGTCGGATTGTCGATGACATCCGACCAGACCCCGACGGCTGTTCATTACTGGTCAGCCGACTCGGATGACAAGGACTTCCGCGACGAGAAGTGGACCTCCGTTCCGCTCACCATCCAGAACGGCACATTTACCGGGACCCAGCCCAAGACCGCCAAGCATGTGGCTGTCTTTGGGGAGTACCAGTACAAGCTCGGAAACCTGGAGTACTCGCTGACAACGCAGTCGTACCGGGATTAGTCTTGTCGCAGAGTTCGTAAGAATCCTACGACGCTTGAAGCCCGCTCCTTGGAAGCCTATGCCTCTTCCGTGGGTGCCGGCACTGTTTCGACTCCCGCCCAATCGGGAGATTCGGCCCGTTATCCCATGGGGAGGTGTCGCTTTTCCAGGGGAGGACTCGTCTTGAGGCGGGACGGAGGATACAATTCTCGATTCCGGGGCCTCCGAACCTGACGAGCAGTTTGGAGGTCCTTAACAGCGGAAGTGTTGAACTGTTCCTCACTTCCTCGCCATTCAATGTCTGCCCGCCGGGCTGGCGCTGACACTCCTTTTGACAGTTGAGAGGCCTCGCCCGTGGCTGCCACACTGACGACCGAGACTAAGATTGCCCTGAGCGGGGCTGACATTGTGATCCAGTGCCTGGTCCGGCAGGGGGTCAAAACGATTTTCGCCTATCCGGGCGGATGCAGCATGCCGTTGCATCAGGCGCTGCGGAAATTCAGTAACGAAATCCGCACGATCCTGCCGCGCCATGAGCAGGGCGGAGGCTTTGCGGCCCAAGGGATTTCCCGGACGACTGACGAAGTCGGCGTCTGCATGGCGACCAGCGGACCGGGGGCCACGAACCTCGTCACCGCGATCGCCGACGCCAAGATGGACAGCATCCCGCTGATCTGCATCACGGGCCAAGTGCCACAAGCGGTCATCGGGACCGATGCGTTCCAGGAAACTCCGATCGTCGAGATCTGCCGCCCGATCACCAAGCATCACTATCTGGTGAGTGCGAAAGACTGGCGTTGTCACGACTCGATCCAGGAGTGTTTGCGGTCGATCCCCCGCATCGTCAAAGAGGCGTTCCACGTCGCTCTTTCGGGGCGCCCTGGTCCAGTCCTCATTGATATCCCCAAGAACATCCAGCTGGCGAAGCTCGAAGGCGACATCGACTGGGACCCGGAGATGTACCTCCCCGGTTACTCGCCTGAGCCGCAGCCGATTCCGCACGAGACGATCAACCGCGTACTCGCTGCGATTCGCCGCTCCAAGAAGCCGATCTTCTACATCGGCGGAGGGGTCATTAACTCCAACGCTTCCGATGAGTTCACGAAGTTCGCCCGCCTGACCGGAATTCCGGTCGCGACTACCGTCATGGGGATTGGGGCTTTCCCCGGTGACGATCCGCAGTCGCTGCACATGCTGGGCATGCACGGGACAGCCTACGCGAACTTTGCCATCAACGAAGCCGACCTACTGCTGGCTTTCGGAGTGCGCTTCGACGACCGCGTGACTGGCAAGCTCGAAGAGTTCGCCAAGCATGGGAAGATCGTCCATGTCGACATCGACCCGTCGGAAATGCACAAGAACAAGGAAGCCCACATCCCCGTCGTCGGCGACGTGAAGATGTTCTTGCAGCAGATCAACGCCGCCTTTCTGGCCGAGTCGGACAAGCCTCAGATCGACGAGTGGTGGACGCAGATCAATGCCTGGCGGGACAAGTACCCGCTCTCGTTCAAGGATGATCCCACATACATCCTGCCGCAAGCTGCGATCACCGAACTCTGGAAGCAGACGATCGACCATGACCCGCTCCTGGCGGTCGGCGTCGGTCAGCACCAGATGTGGTCGGCTCAGCACTTCAAATTCCGCAAGCCGAAGCGCTGGCTCTCCAGCTCCGGCCTCGGCACGATGGGCTTCGGCCTCCCCGCGGCGATGGGGATGCAGGCGGCCCATCCCGGCCGCATCTGTATCGACATCGATGGCGACGGCTGCATGCTGATGAATATCCAGGAACTCGCCACGCTGGCTTGCGAGAAGCTGCCGGTCAAGGTCGTGATCCTTAACAACCAGCACTTGGGCATGGTCGTGCAGTGGGAAGACCGCTTCATGGGTGGCAAGCGCGCCCACACTTATCTGGGCCCGATCGACCACCCCGAATGGCTCGGCGAAGGAGCTGGCGAACATTACGAAGACACCTACCCGAACTTCGTCCTCATCGCAGCTGGATTTGGCGTGAAGGCCAGGCAGGTCCGCTTGAAGAAAGACCTCCCCGCGGCCATCGCCGAGATGCTGGCCCACGACGGCCCCTTCTTGCTCGACGTGATCTGCCCGTACCAAGAGCACGTCCTCCCCATGATCCCCGGCGGCGGGACCATTCGGGATATCATCCTGGAGTAGCAGAAGTCGTCAGACTTCTGCCGCCCTCTCTGTTCGCCCCGCTCGACAGAATTCTGACGAATTCTGCTACGTTCAGAAATCGACGGGGTCTTGCATCGGGCTCTTGTCGCCGAACTTGAGCGACTTCTTGAGCCAGACAAGCTCGACCGTCCCGATCGGGCCGTGGCGATTCTTGGCCATGATGAGGTCGGCTTCGCCAGGGCGATCTTCAGGGTCGTAGGCATCGGGGCGGTGCAGGAACATGACGATGTCGGCGTCCTGCTCGATCGCTCCTGATTCGCGAAGGTCGGCCAAACGCGGGCGTTTGTCTTCCCGCGTTTCGACACCGCGGTTCAGCTGGGCCAGAGCGATCACTGGCACTCGCAAGTCCTTGGCCAGGAATTTCAGGCGCCGCGTGATCGTCGACACTTGCTGTTCGCGCGGCATGTTCTTGTCGTCGGATTCGATCAGCTGGAGATAGTCGATGATGATGATTTTGATATCGAATCGGCGTTTGAGGCGGCGCGAGATCGATGCGATCTGGGACATCGTGCGCCCGGCTTGATCGTCGATATAGAGCGGGTACTTTTTGAGGACGTTCGAGGCTTCCATCAGAGCGTGTTGTTCGATTTCGTCGAGGTCGCCTTGCCGGACCCGATGCCCGTCCACCTTGGCTTGCATACAGAGAAACCGCTCGGCGAGTTCCAAGCTCGACATTTCGAGGCTGAAGATCAACACTCCCTCGCCGGTCGCAGCTCCCGCCAGTGCGAAGTTGCAGACGAGGGCTGTCTTGCCCATGCTGGGACGCGCTGCGAGCACAATCAGTTCGGTTTCCTGGAACCCGCCTGTGATCTCGTCGAGGCCATGGAACCCGCTCGTCAGTCCGGATGTCGTGCCCTCTGCATCGATGCGGGCGAAGATGCGTTCGAACGCATCATCCATGATGTCGCCGAGGGCCATCTTGTCGATGTTCGCGCCGTTTTCGACGATACTGAAGATTCGTTGTTCGGCTTGAGCGAGGATCTCTTCGACATCGGAATGGCCGTGGTATGCTTCTTTTAACGACTCCGTGCAGGCTTCGATCAATGAGCGCTGGAGCCACTTCTCGCGAACAATCTTGGCATAATACTCAGCATGGGCCGCGTGAGGGACGGTCTCCAGCAGTTGGAGGATGTAGGGAACCCCTCCGACGACATCTAATTCAGCTCGTCGAGCGAGTTCATCTCGCAGTGTGACCGCGTCGATTCCGCGGGCTCCGGCCTCGTACATCTCATGCACGGCTTTGAAGATGCGGCGGTGAGCATCCGCGTAAAAGCAACTGGCAGTAATCTGCGACTGGACTTCGTCGATCGCATCGTTCAGCATCAAGATGCTGCCCAGGACGCACCGCTCCGCTTCCAGGTCCTGGGGCGGAACCTTGTCCAGAAAGTCTCCGATTGCCTCTTTCTTCGGAAAGCCGGAAGCCATGACAGCGAGTTCCAATCAACGGGGATGCCAACAAAAAAGCACCTCTCCGTATTCGGAGAGGTGCTTGGATTCTCTCACGTTACCCTGCGGCAATCAATCCGCGAAGGACCGTGGCACACTAGCGGATCGAAGACGCAGTCGGGACGACCCAGACCTTGACTTCGGTATTGATGTCCGCATGCAGCTGGAGCTTGACGGTGTACATGCCGAGCTCCTTGAGTGCTCCATCCAACCGCACCATGTCGATTTCGACCGGGTAGTTGGCGGCCTTGAGGGCCTTGCTGATTTCCGGAGCCCCGATCGACCCGTACAGGTGACCTTCGTCGGTCGCATTGGCTTCCAGGGTGACGCTGTAGTCCCGGATCTTCTCGCCGATTTGCTTCAGGGCCTTGAGCTTGGCCACAGCAACCTGATCTTGGCGCTGACGATGGCGGAGTACCATTGCCTTGTTGGCTTCGGTGGCGACAGTCGCCAAACCGAGTGGTAGCAAGTAGTTCCGAGCATAGCCCGGCTTGACCTTGACGATTTGACCTTGGTCGCCGACGTTCTGAATATGCTCAGTCAGGAGCAGTTCAATTCCACCACGACGGTCCGCTGAACGCAAACGCACTTTCCGCTTGGGAGGCATCAATTCACCTTTGAGTTGCAGTTGCCGCACCGAGGGATGGACGCTTGGTCCAAACTGGAAACGGCAAGTAAAAGAGTCACAGCCAAGAGGAAAAGCCCGACAAAACCCGCTCGAAAGCGGACTCCACGCCGAAAACATCGCCTCTGCTGAATGCACCCCGGTGGGCTCGAACCACCAACCTTCGGTTTCGTAGACCGATGCTCTATCCAATTGAGCTAGGAGTGCCGGAAACCGTCTTATATCGCAGACACGCCCGAACTCGCAAGTGTTCAACGAAACTCATCGCGATGTCGGGTTGCGTCAGACGTGTGCATGAGTCATCCAGGCGGGAGTCACCACGGAGGCGCGGAGACACGGAGAACAATCGAGTCTCGCGGACCGTGCGTGGCCCCAGGAGTGCGAGACGCGGCTGAAAAAGTCGCCAGACTCTCGGAGTCCGGTGTCTTCGAAACTCGCACCTCCACCGAACCGACCAGCAATGGACGCCCCCTTTCCTCCTCGTTCTTCTCTCGTCACCCAGATCTGAACGCCACGCGCAGACACCGGATTCGGAGAATCCAGCGACGATCACTGAGTCCTTCTC
>Ga0335397_10007678_pt1 | contig 13688 bp, 6 predicted proteins | sample MAT04_FD_205740 | JGI IMG/M metagenome (GOLD analysis project Ga0335397, IMG submission 205740) | Freshwater microbial communities from Lake Fryxell liftoff mats and glacier meltwater in Antarctica - MAT-04 (spades assembly) (version 2) ...
GCAACTTTAAATGGAGGTTGAGTTATGGGCTAACCGGTAACCAGGCAATAAGCCCTTATCAAACACTTGCCCGTTTCTCATCTGTTTATACATTTGTAAATGGCACTTCAGTAAATGCAGTAAGGCCAACTACAATTGCTAACGACGAATTAAAATGGGAAACTACCGCACAACAAAACATAGGAGTTGATATCGGATTTTTCAATAACAGGATAGCAATTACAGCCGATTATTATAAATCAATTACATCAGATTTATTATTCAATGTGCCCTTGCCACAATATTCGGGCTACACAACCCAAATTAAAAACATTGGTAAAATTGAAAATAAGGGTTTCGAATTTGCAATTAACTCAAAGAATTTAACGGGCGATTTTGGATGGAATACCGACTTTAATATTTCATTTAACAGGAATAAAGTACTTGCCTTGCCTGGAGGTACAGACATTATTTATGCCAACGCTCCAGGTCATATGGTTGGTATTGGAAATTCAGCCCAAATTTTAAGGGTGGGTCAGCCAGTGGGTAGTTTTTTTGGTTGGATATATGATGGTGTTTATCAGGCAGGTGCCACTTTCATACCTGGTGGAGGATTTGAGCAAGCAGCAGGCGGAGAAAAATTCAGAGATATGAGTGGGAAAAAAGATGCAAATGGGGTTCCGCTTTTTCAACCAGATGGAACTTTAAATAATGATGACAGAACTGTTATAGGTAACCCCAATCCCGATTTTATTTGGGGTTTTAATAATGAATTTACCTATCGCAATTTCGATTTGAATTGTTTTATTCAAGGCTCTCAAGGCAACGACTTGCTCAGTTATACGCTGTTAGAATTAGAAACATTATCAGGCATTAATAATGCAACTACAGAAATTTTAAACCGATGGACAACTACAAATACCAACACAAACATTCCTAGGGCTTTTGCAGGCAGGCCTCAAAGAGTTTCTACACGTTTTATTTTTGATGGAAGTTATCTTCGGATTAAAAATCTTGCATTGGGTTATAGCTTTCCTAATGAAATGATGAAAAGAATAAAGTTGCAAAAGCTGCGCCTTTATGTTAGTGCACAAAATGTTTTTACGTCTACAAAATACAGGGGATACGACCCTGAAGTAAATTACAGAAACTCTAACCTGAATGCAGGAGTTGATTATGCCAGTTATCCGAATGCTAAATCTTTTACTGCAGGCATAAACATTATCTTTTAATTACATTAATTCAACAAAGATGAAAAAGACATTCTCATATATATTGATACTATTTACCCTTTTTTATGTATCCGGGTGCAAAAAAACTTTAGAAGAAAAACCAATTGGATTGCTTGCGCCAGAAAGTTTTTATAAATCAAAAAAAGACGTTGAGGCTGCTGTATTTGGCGCATATGGAATATTAGCGTCTGAACCATTGTATGGGCGACAATTTGTTTGTGCATTAATGTTCCGAAGCGATATGTGTGATATAGGTAACAGGGGCACAGTAGCTGCAAGAATCCAGGTAAATGATTTTAATATGGATGCTAACAATGCGATGGTATCTGCATTTTGGCCAGCCTGGTACCAGGTAATTTCTGCTGCCAATTCAGCGGAGGCAGGTGCTAAAACGCTTGGTTTGGCGGAGAGCGACATCAACCCACTGATTGCAGAGGCGAAGTTTGTTAGAGCCTTAAGTTATTATCACTTGGTTAGATGTTTTGGTGATATACCTTACATAGATTTTTTTGTATCCGACCCGGAGCTGGTTAAAACAATTGGCAAAACCAAAGAAGCAGATGTGTATAAGAGTATTATTAAAGATTTGGAATTTGCCAAACAATGGTTGCCGGTTACCTATGTATCTGATGTTAGATCAAGACCTACAAAGGCTACTGCAGCAGCTTATTTAGCCTCTGTATATTTAACGACTGCTGATTATGCAAAATCATATATAGAAGCTAAATGGGTAATTGATAATAAAGCAACTTACAATTATGAATTGGAAGCAGATTACCAGGACCTATTCAGAGCTGAAAAGGCAGACAATATCAGGGAGCCTATCTTTGCCGTTGATTTTAAGGGCTTATTATTCATTGGCAATCAAAATGATGATTTAGTTGGTTCAATGACTGGTATCCGAAATACACCACAAAATGGCTTTGGTGTAAACGTACCATTGTTAGCTGTATTTACAACATGGGATGCCAAAGATTACAGGCGCAAAGTAAGTTTTGAGGACAGCACATTAAATGCTGTAGGTGTGAGAATTCCTTACACCGCTTTTCCTAATGAAAAAAGGCCGCATATTGCTAAGTGGAGAAGGTTTCCAGGTACTGTTAACAGTGATGGAAGATTCTCTGATCATAATTATCCTGATATGCGCTATGCCGAAATATTATTGATTGCCGCAGAAGCAAAAACAGAAACCACCGGTCCAACACAGGAAGCCATCGACTATATTAATCTGATAAGGGGCAGGGCAAGAAACTGGCCTGGTAATTTTACCGGGTTCCCGGAAAATAGCACATTAGGTACCTTAACAAAACAACAGCTTATTGATTTAATTTTAGAGGAAAGAAGATTAGAACTTTCTTTTGAATGGAAACGCTGGTATGATATAAAACGAAGACAATTAGGGGACGTCGTTTTTAAAGGACCTAACTCTCTTGAACCCCAGCCAAACTTTACTTCATCAAGAGATTATTTATTTCCTATACCACTAACTGAATTACAAATTAATCCCAATTTAAAACCACAAAATACCGGGTATTGAAAACATCATATTATTTCAATATCCCCATATTTTATTATACTGATTCCTAAGGTTATCAAAAGTAATAGCAGCAATAAGTGGCACAAGATATTCCTGTAAATAAAAACCGTGTGTGGCTGGATGCAAATAAAAAAGATAGGTATGGTTTGCTCCAGCCACACATCAATTTTGCCTACAGCAATAATGATGAGAAAATGCTGATTTAATTTAGTGCACAGTACGGAAATGCTTACAAAAGCCGGTTTCAAAAATATCAAGGCAATCAATAATCAGCGCAAAATTGTAATAAAAACCTCTAAAATTGGAGGGGGTTGGATGGAAAATAATCCTGAAACTTCCTTGCTAAATAGGGCTTGCTCAACAACTCGCCAACTCGCCAATTTCCAATTTTTCATATTTTAGAAATATTTTTTGTAGGCATAATTCAATTTTTTTTTTGACGAATAGACATTGTAGGAACACAAATGGCTGCCTCGTCATTGCAACTGCCTAATTAGTTAAAATGTTATTAGATATCAAAGTTTCTGTTTTTATTTCCCTTTCTTCTTTTTAAATCCAATAAAAAAAGCCTCATATTTCTATGAGGCTTTGTGGGAGTTCGCGGGTTCGAACCGCGGACCCTCTGCTTGTAAGGCAGATGCTCTAAACCAACTGAGCTAAACTCCCTTTTTCGTTTTCGGAGGGCAAAGATAAGGGTAAAATATTTTCTGCAAAATAATTCTTTCTTTATTTTTATTTCTTTTATTTTTTATTGAATAATAGTGAGCTGCACAGTTGGCTGTATATCCACGCTGGCACCACTTTCAATGGTTAAAGATCTTATGCTGCTATTGCTATTTATCACAGGAGAAAATATAGCTCCGGGCTTTATGAATACATCTGTATTAGCATCAGGTAAATAAATACATCCCCAATTATTCATGTTTTCCCAGGTATTATTGCTGGTGCCGATCCAGTTGATGGCAAATTTTAAAAGATATTCAATGCTTGAATGTGTACCCTGTGCATTGGTTATCCTGCACCTGTATTTATAGCCATACCAGTTTGTTGATGCGTTGATGATTGAAAGCGCAGCAGTTGTTGCACCATTATAAACTGCAGTATTAGCAATGTTTGTGTAACCAGTTCCTGTGTTTACCTGCCACTGGTATGAAAGTCCTGTTTCGTTGGCCAATAATTGTTGAGTATTGCCGGGGCACACAGGAGTAATGCCGGCTTTGCCTACACTGAAAGTAGAAAACCCCTGAAAAGCGGCAGTTATCATTTTATTTCCTGTGTTACCATAATTAACTATGCTGTTGTAATTACTAAACTCCGGTGCAGATAGGGGAGCAGTTTGGGTAATATCTGCGGCTGTTTTTATGATGGCCATTTCTGCAGCACTATTACCTGTTGCATTTACCCAGCCATTTATTTCTTCGTGGGTATAATACAAACTGATTTCGTATGGGGCTGTTGTAATATTGTTGGTAGCAGTTACCCTGTAAGATTTATCTGTAATTTTTTCTTCTTTATAATTACCCCATGCTTTAGAAGCATTTTTGCCTGTACGGATTATTTCCAGGCTGGTACATCCAAAATCAACATTGCTTTTATTGGTTATGCTGGCCATAATATTTTGTGTAACCGGGTTGTAAAAATGCACGGTTTGATTGGGGCCTAAATACGCTTCTTCTGTATTGGCAATATGTGCAATGGATTGAACAGGGCTGCTGCCGGTTCCTTTTATAACAATACTATCTATTATTAATGCGGGGTTGTTTGCAATGGAACTGTTATTCTGCCACACAAAGGCGAGTTTTAATGCAGTGCTGTTATTGGCAGAGGAAGGAAGAGCCACTTCATCCATTGTTTTAAAATTTCTACCATAAATATTATCCTTTAATAATACCCAACTGGTTCCATTGTTAACAGAAAAATAAAGTCTGCCAAAATCTACGCCGGTTCCGCCAAGAGTTCCCTGGCCTGTGCTTCCTTCTCCACTGCATTTATACTGATAACTCAGGCGCATATTCACAAAGCCACTGGCATTAATGAGGGGAGATTCTAACCTGATAATGGTAGAATCACTTACACTGCTTCCTGCATATCCTGCACTGCTGCCATTAAAAGAAACAAAGGCTGCTTTGGTGGAAAATGATGAGTCAGCATTGTTGCCAATCATCCACCTGTTTGGGGAAGATGCACCATGAATAATGGTTTGAGTCCATGGTCCTAATCCGCTGCCAATGCTATCAAAAGGTTCGTAATATAATAATTGATTAATGGTAGAATCAGGCTTGTGATCAAGACTAAGAATATCCAGTTGATAAGTGCCATTTTTTACAGCATTGGTGCCATTGGCCTGTATGGTATAATCTAATTTAAGTGATTCTTTATTTTCAATAATGGCATCATCATAAATTTTTAATTGAATTATTTGCGGAGTTGTATCAGTTAATGTAAAATTAAGAACTGATATTTCTACGTCTTTATTGGTTCCTATCTGCAAACCGGGTGAGGCTACATTTGTAGGCAGCAAAGAAATAATGGCTGGTTGAGTGGGGGTATAATTTACTGCAAGTTTAATTTGGAAGAGTTTATAATCAAGGCAGTTGTTATCTATATCGGCAGTTTCTTCAGTAATACTTTGAAAATTGCTGCTAAAAGAAATTTTTGGATAAATGCAGGTACTGGTTCTTACTGCATTTCTGATGGCAGCACCGGGTAATGGACCAAACCCATTGGCTAAATTAATGCCATAGCCGGTAAGGTGGCAATAACTCATAATGGTACCACCATTTACCGGTGCCGGGCCCTGTGCACAACCGCCTTCTGTTGTATAACAATTATCTATAGCGCCACCGGGCCATCCGCACCATTGTGTGTGGTTAGAGGCAATATTGTGGCCAAGCTCATGTGTTACTACCATACTGTTCCAGGAGTATGTAGGAAAGGGGTTTGTGGTACCGCCCAGATTTGCGCTTACACCTGTGCGATAGTAAGCACTATTGCATAAAACATTTAACCAGGCAATGCCTCCTCCAAGGCTTCTTCTTGATAAAAGATGAGCAAGATCGCCGGGAAAACCGCCCGACATATTGCTGGAAAATGGAGTCAATACTGTAGAAGTTGTATTAAAAGAAATGTATGGATCTGCAATGTTCCAAACTTTAATTCCACTCATTTTTGTGTACACGCTGTCATTTTCATAAAGTGTTGTAACAACATTAAATAACGCCGTGGCCCAGTTTACGGTGTTGGTTACATTAGAACCATTGCTGGTATAGCAACTGTAATCTGCTTCAAAATAAATATCTACAGGTTCGGTATTAAGAACAGCATTGGTGGAAACAGGTGCAGCAAATTGTGGCAATGGGTTTTGATTTGTTTCCGGCAGGTTTTCGCTGCCACATATAAATGGATTTACTGTTGTAAGATCGGCTTCCCTGTAAATAATATGATCTTTTGCAATACCAGAGGGCTGGTTGTTTAATGCTCCAATATTGATATTCCCTTCCTCATCTGCAATTACAGCAATAAGTTCGTTTTGTAAAATACTGATCGCTGCAAATGAATGTGGTTTACCTTTTATCTTCCCTTTGTAATGCAACACTTCAGCAGGGTTGTAATCAAAAGGCTGATCATTTGCTGTGCGCACAAAAAAACCATTGGAGAATAAATTGTTCTGTTCCAGTTCTACCAGCCATTCTTTGTTTTCAAACTCAAACTGAAGTGTAAACTGTGTTGGCTTTATGCGAAACAATGCTGTCTCTACAGTTTTATCAAAAGTATAAATGGCCCCCTTATTTACATATGTTTTTAAGGATTGTGTTAATGTTTTTTTATTTTGAAAAAATTGATAAATGCTGGATTGTGCACTTACAGACAATGATGTTATTAAAAACAAACCAAAAAGAAGGCATAAAAATCTCTTATTATTTTTGAGAGGAAGAAATTGGATCATAGATAGCTTTTAGCATTAAACGAAATATGTGTAAGAATATTTTCATTAAATCTAACACTTATTTGAAAAATACCTGATAAGTGGCTGGTATTCTTATTTAATATTCTGACTGTGTGTGGGCTCAAAATGGAACCGTTCATATTTAAAACACAATTTGCTCATATCTATTTAACCGGATGTTCATATTTGCATAATGCATAATACTGAGATTTGCATCGTAAAAAATAAATAAACAATTAAAAATTCCGAATCATGAAATCAGTTAATCAGTTATTTAAGAAAACATTTATTTTATCTCTTCTTTGCATTGCATTGATGAGTTTTTGCCATCCGGTTTTTACATCAGTTAAGGCTTTTAATGAAAATGCCCAGGGTAGTATTGAATTTGTAAAAGCAGATGGGAGGTCGCTTATTTTTGAAGTTAAAATTCCTCAAATCCCAGCCAAAGGTTGTGTTTTAAGAATTAGTAATGAAAAAGGCGAGGTTATGCACGAGCAACGGATTTACTCACCTGCTTTTAAACAATCTTACCGCATAGAACGTGCAGATTTAAACAAAATAAATTTTGAGGCCACCGGCAAAAAATTTCGTTTAACTGAATCTTTTGATCTGCGTGTAAGGGTAGAAGAAAAAATGGAAGTAACAAAATTATAAATTCGTAACCGATGATTCTGTTAAGCTCTGTATTTTTGCAGGGCTTTTTTTATGCTCATACAGCAAGCTATTAAGTACTTTTCTTTACTAATGAATTATTCTAAAAAATATATCAATTTCATCAATGGGCGCTATGCAAGTGAGGGAGTGCGCATCACTGCCGGCATTTTGTTGCCATCCTTTGTAATGAATTATTTTGATTTGTTATCTATTGGATTTGTAATTTCACTGGGGGCGCTTTGTGTGAGTGTGGCAGATACACCTGGTGCTGTAAGGCACCGCTTTAATGGAATGTTTGCCTGCTGTATTTTAGTAACCGCATTGTCTGTGTTGGTTCATTATGCTACTTCTTCTGAAATTTTACTGGGCCTTGTAATAACACTATCTGGGTTTTTATTTGCCATGCTTACCGTTTATGGCAACAGAAGTTCTGCAGTAGGTATTGCTGCTTTACTTGTAATGGTGCTCAGCCTGCAAACGCCCCTTGCAGGCAAACATATCTGGAACAATGCAGGTTATTTACTGGCTGGTGGCATTTGGTATTTGTCTTACAGTCTTGTTTTATATCGGTTGCGCCCCTATAAATTTATTCAACAGGTTTTGGCAGATTATATTTTTGATGTAGCCAGCTATTTAAAATTGAGAGGAGATTTTTATGCCACTAACCCCGATTATGATAAAATAAACGGGCAATTATTACAAAAGCAGATAAGTATAGAGGCAGAGCAAAATATGCTTAGTGATTTAATTTTTAATACCAGAACGATTGTAAAAGAATCAACCCATATAGGAAGGGTTTTGGTGAAAACTTACCTGGAAGTGGCAGCACTCTATGAGTCTGTAATGACTACTTACCAGCAGTATTCTTTAATGCATGAACATTTTGATGATACCGGCATCCTGCAGGAGTATCAAAAAATTATTTATTTACTATCTGCAGAGATGGAAGAAATAAGTATAGCCATCAAGAGCGGTATCGCTTCCGAACCGGGGAGGGATACAGAACAACTGGTACAAAAAACAAGAAAACAATTTGAATTGCTGCGCCAGAATTATATGGATGATGATAATCTGGCACATTTTGTTAGCCTTGGCAGAATACAAAACAACCTGGAAGATATGGCTGAAAAAATCAGCCAGCTACATCTTTACACAACCTACGAGGTAAGTTTACAAAAAGAAGATATTCATACCAAAGCCATCCACGGTTTTGTTCCGGCAGAGGATATAAGGCCTTCTTTATTTTTTAATAACCTTCATTTTAAATCAAATATTTTTCGTCATTCTATAAGGGTAGCACTGGCATTGCTGGTAGGGTATATTGTATCCTTAATATTTAAAGCAGATCATGGTTACTGGATATTATTAACCATTGTTGTAATTCTTAAGCCTGCTTATTCATTGTCTAAAAGGAGAAACTACGACAGGCTAATAGGTACTGTAGCAGGAATTATTATTGGGTTGTTTGTATTGTATTTTATAAAAAATGGAACAGCCTTATTGGTGATCATGATTATTTTTATGGCAGGCAGTTATATGTTTATCCGTACCAATTATTTTATGACGGTGTTGCTCATGACGCCCTATATTCTTATTTTCTTTCATTATTTATACCCCGGAAATGTGCAGGAAATAATGCTTGAAAGGGTGATAGATACAGCCATTGGTTCTGTAATTGCTTTTTTTGCCAGCCTGTTTATTATACCTGCCTGGGAAAGAAACAGCATTAGGTCTTACATGCTAAAAATACTGGAAGCCAATGATAAATATTACTATAGTATAGCTCATCATTTTACCGCCACAATTCCTGTAAATGCTGTTGAGATTAAAGTGGCAAGGCGGGAAGTTTTGATAGCCCTGGCCAATTTGTCGGATGCATTTACAAGAATGCTTTCGGAGCCTAAAAGATTCCGGCAGGGTGTAAAAAATGTACATCGCTTTGTAGCGATCAATCAAACGCTTGTTTCTCACATGACTTCTCTTTCTTATCTGCTGCAAACAGAATTAATTAATTTCCGATCTGCAGATATTCTCCCTGTAATAGAAAATACCCAATTGTATTTTAAAAATGCAGAGAATATTCTTTCATTGGGTGAGGGTGAGCTGCAAAAGCCAGATAGCGGCAGTTTAAAATATATAAATGAAAAGGTATTGAATTTGCTAAGTAAAAGAAAGATAGAAATTGCAGAAGGGAAACTGGAGACCAGGCTTAAAAAAGAACTGGTAGAAACAAAATCAGTGATAGATCAGTTTAATTTTATTTACAGAAATGCGGCTGGCATCTATAAAATTAGCAGCGAACATGATGCAGAAATGCTGAGTGCCAAATAAAAGGAATCTTTGTTTTGACAATTAAAATCATATATATTTGCAACATTGTAGCAAATATATATTTTGAATAAAAACCTAATCATAAAAAAAATTGTAGCCGCTGTTTTGCTTTGCGTATTTACGCTAAGCATAGCGCCAACAATTATTTTGCACAATGCACTGGCTACTCACACCGATTCGGTTAAAAAACTACCCAGTGATCATCAGCAGCAGGTAGAAAAACATTTATTTAATTGTCACTGCGATCATCTTGTTGCAGAGTCTCTATTTACAGAACCGGCTATTTTTGTATTACAAAATTGCTTACCAGTTTATTCGTTAAACAAGGTTCATCACAATGTTCATTTTGTTTCTTTCAGTCATTTTTTTTACTCACTTCGTGGTCCCCCGGTAGTTTAATAATTTTTTATTTAGCAGGAATGTATTCATTCATTTATAAATGAATGAATAATACATCACCATTAATATTAAACATTTATTTAAAACTACTTTCATGCGGAATTTCAGTATATTTTTATTTTCTCTATTCATTATTATAAGTTCCATTACGGTTGCTAACGCCGGAAAAAATTCATTTCTTAATACAGCTAAGCCTCTCAATTTGATATACGGTTCTTTCTCCGGAAGAATAACCGATGCTAAAACAGGCGCTGGTATTCAGGCAGCATCAGTTTACTTTACCGACCTCAAATACGGAACATCTACTGATGCATCGGGAAATTTTATCATTAAAAATATTCCCCAGGGAAAACACCTTGTAGAAATATCCCATGTTGGTTATGCCAGCCTGGTAGAAAATATTGAAATTACCAACTACATCAGAAAAGATTTTGTACTCAGCGAATCCATCATTGAGAATAATGCTGTAATAGTTACGGGTGTAACCGGCGCCACACAATTAAAAAAAGTGCCATTTGCAGTAAGTGTGCTGCGCAAGGAAGATTTTTTTAGAAATACTTCTTCCAATATTATAGAATCACTAACTAAAATTGGCGGTGTGTCTTCTTTAGCTACGGGTCCTGCCATTTCAAAACCTGTAATACGTGGGTTGAGTTATAATCGTGTGTTAACCATTAATGATGGGGTAAGGCAGGAGGGGCAACAATGGGGAGATGAGCATGGTATTGAAATAGATGAAGCAAGTGTAAATAAAATTGAACTGCTAAAGGGCCCGGCTTCCATCATTTACGGCAGCGATGCCATGGCAGGCGTGGTAAATATTATTACAAATGTGCCGGTGCCGGTTAATACAATCAAGGCAAATCTTTCAGGTAATTATCAATCTAACAATAACCTTCGTTCCCTTAATGCAAATATTGGTGGAAACAAAAATGGGTTTAACTGGAACCTGTACAGCTCTAACAAAGCCGCACAGGATTATAAAAATAAATACGACGGCAGGGTTTTTAATTCAAAGTTTTTAGAAAATAATATAGGTGGTTATGCCGGCTACAATGGCAACTGGGGCTTTAGCCATTTACTGGTAAGCAATTTTAATTTAAAAGCCGGTTTAGTAGAAGGCGAGCGGGATGCCGATGGTTATTTTATAAAACAACTTGCAGGAGGCACAATTACAAGAGCAACAAACGATGACTTTAAAAGTACCACTCCACTTATTCCATACCAGCATATCAGGCATTTTAAAATAGCAACAGATAACAATATTAAAATAGGCAAAAACAAACTCACCTTTAATATTGGATACCAGCAAAACCGCCGGGAAGAATTTGGTAATCCCGATGACAAGGATGAAAGAGCTTTATTTTTTAATTTAAAAACCATTACCTACACTGCGCAGTTTCACCTGGCACAAAACAAAGGATGGGAAACATCCATTGGTATAAATGGTATGCAGCAAAACAATGAAAATAAAGGGATAGAACAACTGGTACCGGATTATGGCCTTTTTGATTTTGGTGTGTATGTATATTCGAGAAAAGTGATTAATAAAATTACGCTCAGTAGTGGGGTACGTTTAGACAGCAGGAATATCAATGCGGATCCTTTAATGGATGCTACAACTATTAAAGGCGATGCTTTTAAAAAATCTTTCTCAAATATTTCTGGCAGCATTGGGCTGGCTGCACAGGCCACAGATCATCTCAATCTGAAATTAAATATTGCCCGGGGCTTTCGTGCCCCCAGTATTCCGGAACTGGCATCAAACGGAGCACACGAAGGAACAACGAGATATGAATATGGAAACAGCAATTTAAAAAGTGAAACCAGTTTACAGTTTGATGCCGGAGCAGATTTTACTACGGAGCATTTATCAATAGGCTTATCTGCTTTTTTAAACAAGTTTGATAATTTTATATTTTATAGAAAATTAGAAGGAGCCAATGCTGGCGATAGTTTAGTTGATGTAAACGGAGATTTGTTAACCGCCTTTAAATTTGATCAACGGAAAGCAACACTTGCCGGTATGGAAGCAACCATCGACATTCATCCACATCCGTTAGATTGGCTGCATATCTTAAATACTTTTTCGGTAGTTACCGGGCAGTTTAATAATGCAATAGAAGGAAATAAATTTCTGCCATTTATCCCTGCATCAAAATTAGTTACAGAGTTTAAGGGAAGTTTTAATAAGCTTACAAACAATGTTCGTAATTTTTATATAAAGTTTGAAGTAGATAATACATTTAAAAAAAGCGATGTTTTTACCGTTTATAATACAGAAACAGAAACCCCGGGTTACACTTTGTTAAATGCAGGTATAGGTGCCGATGTTGTAAATAAAAAAAAGCAAACATTATTTAGTCTTGGTTTTAGTGCAATTAATATGAGTGATATAGGTTATCAAAATCATCTAAGCCGTTTAAAATATGCTGCCGAAAATATAGCCACAGCAAGAACGGGTGTTTTTAATATGGGAAGAAATTTTAGTATAAAACTGAATGTACCCTTAAACTTAGCCTGGTAAAATAGTTGTAGAATTTTAAAAATAAAGAGCGAAATATTTACTGTTTCGCTCTTTATTTATTTTGCATCATTTCTATTAAACAAAAAAAACTTTATACTATAATGTTGCCGGAAAGATTTGCCGGTGTTAATAATTTTTGAGTAAAGAGCCTGTAATCACACGCTTTCATCCGTTTATCCCCGCATCATGATGCTAAACTTAACATATTTAAAACTCATTTTCAATTCATGTAACAATCTTAACCATTCCTCCCTGCTTTTTTCCATTTGGCTATATCCCTGGTTTTTTAAAAAAAGGGATAGATAAATTTGCGTCGTAAAAAGCAGCACTCATGAAAAAAAATTTATTATTGATCTTTTTTTGCCTCTTTTCATTGAATATGATGGCGCAGAAAATTTCGGGTATTGTAAAAGATGAAACTGGTAAACCATTTGGAGGAACCAATGTTTCTCTTATAAGAATAAAAGATTCTGTAACAGTAAAGTATACAGCTACCAAATCAGATGGCCTATACGAATTTGCAGGAGTTAATAATGGCAGCTACATGGTAAAGACAAGCTATGTAGGTTACAAAATATCGTTTAGTGATGCCATTACATTAAACAGTGAAGACATAAGTGTACCTGAATTGCGGATGTATAAAGCCGGCGCAAACCTTGGCGAAGTGGTGGTTACTGCAAAAAAGCCAATGGTAGAAATAAAGGCAGACAAAACAATCCTAAATGTAGAAGGTACTATCAATGCTGTGGGAACAGATGCATTGGAACTGCTCAGAAAATCGCCGGGAGTAATGGTAGATAAAGATGATAACCTGAGCCTGAGTGGTAAAAACGGGGTACAGGTTTATATTGATGGAAGACCTACTCCTCTTGCCGGAAAAGACCTGGCAGATTTTTTAAAGTCTATGCAAAGTTCAAATGTGGAAGCAATTGAAATAATTACCAACCCTTCTGCAAAATATGAAGCCGCAGGTAATGCAGGCATCATCAATATCCGGTTGAAGAAAAATAAATCTTTTGGTACAAACGGTTCTGTAAATGCAGGATGGGCCATTGGTACTTATGCAAAATATAATACCGGTCT
>Ga0335397_10007680_pt1 | contig 13687 bp, 9 predicted proteins | sample MAT04_FD_205740 | JGI IMG/M metagenome (GOLD analysis project Ga0335397, IMG submission 205740) | Freshwater microbial communities from Lake Fryxell liftoff mats and glacier meltwater in Antarctica - MAT-04 (spades assembly) (version 2) ...
AGTTCTACACCCCGGTCACCATCGCCAATTAGCGTCCGACCGGGAAGCGAGAGGAGATTCATGCGTACCGTCACCCGCAATCGTGGTTTGCTGCTCCTACTGGCGCTGGTGGTTGTGGTCATCGCAAGCAACGCGCACCATGTGCCCCTGGCATTGGCGCAGTCGCCGTTTCCGACCCCGCCGCCTTTTCCAACCCCGTTCCCGACGCCCTTTGTCCAACCCGGCCCTGTGATCACGCCGACGCCCACACCGGATTACCGGTTGGTCAATGAGATCACGCAGCCCAAGTCCGGTGACGCGGTCTCCGGGTATGCGCCGATCATCGGCACGGCGGTGATCAAAGACTTCATGGAGTATCAGGTTCACATCTCCCCGGCGGGCGACGAAAACTGGACCTGGCTCCTCACCAGCGACAAGGTTGTGCGCAACGGCATCCTGCACGCGCTCAATACCTATGGGCTTGACGACGACTTCTACGATGTGCGCGTGCGTGCGATTCGCCGCGACAGCAACTACACGGAAGCAATCGTGCGCGCCCTCGAAGTGCGTAACGCCAACCCACCCACGCCGACCCCGGTCTTTGACCTATTGGGCACACCGCAGCCCGTCTCCCCGCTGTTTACGGGTGCGGAACCGCCGCCAACGCCGACGCCGACTCCCCAATTTCAAAGCTACGTCGTCAATGGCCAGGGCATCTTCTCCCCCCGCAACGGTGACATCCTGGCCGGCGTTACGCCCATCGTCGGCACGGTCAACGGCAAAACCTACCTGAATCCATTTGACCGGTACGAATTGTCGATTGCCCCGAGCGGCGAGCCAGCGTGGCGTTGGCTCTTCACCGGCGACCAGCAGCTTTGGCAGTCCCAGATCTACACGCTCGATACGGCAGCGTTGGCCGACGGCTTCTATGATCTGCGGCTGCGCGTCATCTACCGCGACGGCAATTACGACGAATACTATGTGAGTCGCCTACGTGTCGCCAACCAGACCCCCGCCTCCACGTTGCAACAGCAAGGCCAGGTGGGCCAAAAGGGTACGGCGCCGGGCCTTTACTTCCCGTTGGATGAAGCCCAGGTGACCGGTCAACTGGAGATTGTCGGCACCACCGACGTGCCCGCTTTGCTACGCTGGGAAATCTACTGGTCGCCCAGCGGCGCTGACGACTGGCGTTTCCTGGTCAGCGATGGCCGACCACTGGTCAATAGCACACTGGCTAACCTCGATCTGCGCCTTTTGCCGGCTGGATCGTATGACTTTCGTCTGCGAATTGTCCGGCGCGACTACGGCTATACAGATTACGATGTACACAACGTGCAGGCGACGCCTCCTACACCGACGCCCATCCCGACAGCGCCGTTTGGATGAGGATCACAACATGGTTCTTGACGATGGGCCGCCTATTTTGGTGTCAAGTCCGGTGGTTGTATAATGCACTGGTTACGCTATCGTTCATTCTTGTGCCGTTCCACCTGTTTTTTGGAGCAGGATGCGGAAACACAAGTATCATAAACGACATTCGGAGGTAATTGATGAACAAAGCAAAATGGCAACGGTTAGTGGCAGCGCCCCTCGTGGCGTTGATGCTGGCGGCCTCATTCGCGCCGGCAGCCATGGCCGCCGGACAGGCCGCTATCCTCGCACAGACTCAGGGCGCTGAACTCAGCGGCACCATTGCGGGTGGTCAGTTCGCCAAGATTTGGTTGGGGCTCAAGCCAATCAATCCCGGCACGGTCACCGTGCGCGCAGAATGGGATCGGGAAAGCCCGGTAGGCAAGGGGTTAGGGTTTTACATTCTTGACGAAAGCAACTTGGCCGCAGTGGTGAATGGCGAGCCGTTGCAGGCCAATAATATCGCCGCCGGCGATACTACGTTCTACCTGAACAGTGCCGCCAACGTGCAAGGCGCAGCCTTTCGCGCCACCGGGCCTGATTACACGGTGGTGGTCTTCAATGACTCAGCCGCCGACGCGGTCTTCAAGCTGACGGTCGAAAACGGCATTTTGAAAGACGATTCCGGCCAAGTTGCGGCGCCGGCAGGTGAGGCGACGCCAGAAGCCGCCGCCGCCGATGCGGCAGCGCCTGCGGTGGCCGCAACGGATACGACTACTGCCACCACCACCACTACGACTACTACCGCCGCCGTGACGACGACAACGGCCGCACCGGCCGCGGTGGCTACAGTCGCCGCTGCCACACCGGCCGCGGTCGCCGTGGGTGGCGCCGTGAGCGCCGAGGAAATGAAGGGCGAATTGCCCAATCAATTCGACCAGCACTTCCTGTCCCTGAAACCGACAATCAAGGATGGCGACATCTCCGTGGTCATGACCTATGACCCCCAGGACAGCACAGAACTGGCCCGCCGCATCAACTTCTGGGTGCTGGATCAAAACGGCTTCAAGCGCTATCAAGAGGGCGAAAGCGCGGCCGACGTGGCCATCGCCGCCGGTTCCAAGTTCTTCCTGGATCCGGACACATCCAACAAGCGCGAGGCATCCTTTAATGCCGCTGGCTTTGGCCCGTATACGGTCATCGTGCAAAACAACTCACGTGTACCGGCTACCTATGACCTGACCGTGACCGGCGGCATCCTGACCGACGATTCGAATCAGACATTGACGGCACAGCAGGCGAGCGGCGTGGCGACAGCGACGACGGTTACCGGCACCACCACCACGACGGCGCCGGCAGTCACAACGACCACAACGACCACGACGACGACGGCCGCGGCGACAACCTCTGGCGTCGTCGGCCAGCCGGGCGGCACCTACACCGTCCAGTCAGGTGACACGTTGGCGATCATCGCCCGGGATATCTACGGCGATTACCGCTTGTACGAGCAACTGTGTGCGTTCAATAGCATCGCCGACTGCAACACGATTGAGATTGGCCAGGTCGTGAAGCTGCCGACAACGGAGCAGATCGGCGCAAGCGCGACGGCCGCCCCGGCGGCAGCCGCCACACCGGCAGCCACTGCTGCGGCCACGACCGTTGCAACACCGGCGGCGGCCACACCGGCGGCCAGTGTCGCCACGACCACCACCGCCACGAGTGGGGTCACGACGACCGTCCCCGTGACGAAAACGGGCACGACCACGAGCAGCGTGAGTTCGACGACAACCACTACCCAGACGACGACCACGACCCCGGCGACCACCAAGTCGATCGTTGATGTGGCGACGGGAGCGGGAAACTTCACCATCCTGCTCGACGCCCTCAAACAGACGGGCATCGACGCCGACTTAGCCGGCGCCGGCCCCTTCACGGTCTTCGCCCCCACCGACGCCGCGTTCAACGCCCTGCTCAGCGGCAATGGCCTGACCGAAGCCCAGTTGTTGCAAGCCAAGGAACTGGCCGACATCCTGCGCTACCATGTGCTTTCGGGCAAGGTGTTGGCGGCTGATGTGACCAACGGGCTCAAGGCGACCACCCTGCAAGGCAAACCGGTCAGCTTTGAAGTCAAGGATGGCAAGGTTTACATCAACGGCGCCCAGATCGTCACCACCGACATCCAGGCGGCCAATGGTGTCATTCACGCCATCGATGCCGTCATCCTGCCGCCTAATTAGGCGCCAACGGATGCCACCCACTGCACCTACAATGACGTAGCGCAGTGCAGCAAATACAACCTACGAACCGGTCGGGCTACATCTGAAGCCCGACCGGTTTTTTGTTTGCGCGGAACCAGACAGCGGAGCCAGACAATAGAGATTTGATGTAGACGCGCCCGATTGGCCGCGCCGCACATTTGTGCTATGATCGGCATATGCCAAAAAAACGCCACCCCATCCCCGCTGATCTGCCGCCGGTTGACCCAATGGGCGAACCGCTTGTAGACCCATTTGGCGATTCTTTCCAAGACGTCGTCTTTAACCCGGACGATGACCCGCCGGCGCGCCGGCACGCCGGCAAAGCAGAGGGGCAGGCCACGACGGCGGACGCAATGCCAGCCCTGGCGGCGTTTGACGCCAGCAGCTTTTTCGGTCCCGCTGGCCCGCTGGCAGAACAACTCTATGGCTATGAGCAGCGACCCAGCCAGGTCGAAATGGCCGCCGCCGTCAAGCAGGCCATTCTTGCGCACGAACACGCGCTGATCGAGGCGCCTACCGGCACCGGCAAGTCCATCGCTTACCTTGCTCCCGCCATCCTCAGCGGCAAAACGGTGGTGGTCTCCACCGCCAACAAGGCACTGCAGAGCCAGTTGTTCCAGAAGGATATCCCTTTTCTGCGCCAGGTGCTCGGTCGAGAAATCTCAGCCGTCCTGGTCAAGGGGCGCAGCAACTTCGTCTGCACCTACAAGTGGGAAAAAGAGCTGGCCGAACAACAGTACATCTCTCTGTACGATCGCGAGGACGACCAGTTCAAGGCGATGCGCAGTTGGTTGAAGCAAACGGTCACCGGCGACATCGACGAACTGCCGTTTGTGCTGACTAGCGACCTGCGCCCGCGGGTCGTCAGCTTCCCCGACGACTGTCTGCACGGCGACTGCCGGCATGATGCCGACGCCTGCTGGGTCAATACCATGCGCGACGCCGCCGCCGAGGCACAGGTGATTATCACGAATCACCATCTACTGCTCAACGCGCTGGAACTGGGCTTTGCCGGCGAGCGCATCCTGCCGCCAGCCACCGTCTATGTCGTCGACGAGGCGCACCACCTGGAGCAGATCGCCACGGCAGTCTACGAAACCACGGTCACCGACTACACCGTCGAGCAACTGCTTACCCGCGCCACCCTGAAAGAGCAGGTGCCCGAAGAAGAGCTGGAGCAACTTCGCTTTCTAAATTTGATGGCGTTCCAAGAAGTCTCTAATCAAAGCCGAGACAATGCCTTCCAGGTGCAGGGCGAACTGGAGAGTATGAAGAAATTGGGCAGCCTGCTGGGCAAGCTTGGCCAACGCCTGAAACAGACGAACCCATACACCAGTGCCGTCGACCATGCCGCCCAACGGGGGGAGCGCCCCGACAACGAGACCGCCGAGAAAAATCGCTATTATGAACTGGCCGTCGAAGTCGTCAACAGCACCAGCACCAAGCTCACTACGGTCGCCACGAACCGCTATGACGACACGATGGTGCGCTACGCCGTGCGCCTTTTCGATCGCCGCCACGTCAGCATCGAGGTGCATGCCGCCCCCATCGATCCGGCCGCTCTGCTGACGCGCTATTTGTTCCACCCAACCGACGACGCCGGCGACGACATCGACCGCACCGTCATCTGCACGAGCGCAACGTTGGCGACGGCCGGCCATTTCACCCACTTCAGAAGCCGCTGCGGCATTCAAGCCGCCGGCGTCGAACGTGTGCTGCCGGCAGTGTTTGACTACCCAACGCAGGCCCTGCTCTACCAGCCGCCTTTGCCGGCCTATGATTACAAAGCCGCCGACGCCTACTATGATGCCGTCGCCGCCGAAGTCGAACGGCTGATCGAGGTCAGTCGCGGCCGTGCGCTGTGTCTCTTTACCAGTTGGAGCGGTCTTCAGCAAGTCAACGACCGCCTCCAAGCCGCCGAGGCCGCCGTGATCTGGCCCGTGCGTGCGCAAGGCGACGCCCCGCGCGACGCACTCCTGGCCTGGTTCAAGGAAACGCCCTACAGCGTGCTGCTCGCCACTCGTTCGTTCTGGGAAGGTGTGGACATCCCCGGCGACGACCTAAGCCTGGTCGTGCTCGACAAGATGCCCTTTCCGACGCCCGGCGACCCCTTGCATGGCGCACGCATGCGCGCCATCGAGCAGGAGGGTCGCAGCAGTTTCGACGAGTATATGCTACCGCTGATGACCCTCTCGCTCAAACAGGGGTTTGGCCGCCTGGTGCGCCGCAGCAGCGACCTCGGCGTCGTAGCCATCCTCGACGAACGCTTGAGCAGCAAGGGCTATGGCCGCCGCGCCCGCAACGACCTGCCGCCCGCCCGCTTTAGCCGCGATTTCAAGGATGTGCACAAGTTCTACCAGGTGGCGCTCGACACGCGCGCCGAATTTGCCCTGAACGTGTGGGCCTGGCCCGCCAGCAATAACGCCGCCGCGGGGGTTTCCTGGCGGTGGCAGTTGCTGCGTCTGCAAGACGGCAAGGCCGACGTCCAGACCGGCCAGGCGGTCGATCTCGTCGAACCCGCGCACGGTGAGATCCTGGCCGCCGCACAAGCACTCATCGACCTGCACCAGCGCATCGAACGCGCCGGCCGGCCCCCCAATCAGTACAGCGTCGAGCTACGCTGCAGCGCCGCCGCCGCACAAGCCCTGGCCAACGGCGTCACCCCCGCCCTGCAGCAGAGCTGGCAGAGCGCTTCCTCCCCCTGGCGCTCGGTCAACTTGCGCACACTGGAACGCTGAGGACGAGCCGAGGCTTTTGCCGTGATTAAACCATCAGGATAGGTTGCGTGGTGACACGGTCGCTAGCGCACGAAGTAGACGATGGCGACCAACACGCCGATGGTCACAACCACGCGGCGCAGCAGTTCGGGCTTGATGCTGCCCGCAAAGCGGCCGCCGATGACGCCGCCAATGACCGAACCCACGGCCATCACGATGGCCGCCGGCCACACCACCAGGCCAGAAAAGAGGAAAAAGAGCGCAGCGACCACATTGACGCTAAAGGCAATCGCCTGCTTCAATGCGTTGAGTCGCGTGAGCGAGTCGTCCAATACAAGACCCAGCACGGCCAGCACCATCACGCTCAAGCCCGCCCCAAAATAACCGCCGTAGATTGCAGCCGCAAAAACCGGCAGCACCGCCCACTCCTCCGCCAGCGTGCCATGTCCTTCGGCTGCACGCCTGGTCAGCCACGCGCGCACACGGCCTTGCATGGCCAACAAAAAGCAGGCCAGTAGAATCAAGTAGGGCACCAGGGCGCGAAAAAGCCGTTCGTTTGTTTGCAGCAGCAAGAAACCACCGACCAGCCCGCCCAATGCGCCGGCCGGCACGAGCCACCAAAGGCGCCGCTCCTGCCCTCGCAAATCGTTCGCCTGCGCCATCGTCCCGCCCAAATACCCGGGAGCCAATGCCACGGTGTTGGTCACGTTGGCCGCCACGGCAGGGATGCCGATCGCGGTCAACATCGGAAAGGTAATCAACGTACCGCCACCCGCAATGGCGTTGATAGCGCCGCCAGCCACCGCAGCAAGAAAGACGAGAAAGAGATCGAGCAGAGACAACGGATCAGCCATGAGTGCCTGCCAGTGCCGTGAGATGGGGCCTAGAAGCTACGGTTATCGTTGCATTGTACCGGCAGGCGGGCGCGGTGTGCAACCGCAGGGGCATCTGAATGCTGCACAATCAAGCCCATCCTCGAATCCCAAAAATCAAGGTTCAGACAGTGTATTGTATGCACACGACGGCAACCCTATGCTAAGATGAACTCAAAAGAGTGCCCATCGACTGGATCCAACGGAGTCTAAAATGCCAACAGAAAAACCGGTTACAGCCCCGCCATCGAAACCACAGCGCAGCAGGTGGCTTTCCGCGCCGCTTGCCATGATCGCCCTCGCCGCCAGCGGCTTCCTCCTCTACCACAACGGCGAGAATTGGCTGCGCACACTGCTGCTCTATCTCTCGCGCGCCGGTTGGGCGCGCGCACTAGTCACCGGCTTCCCCCTGGCCTGGCAAGTAGCCAATCGGTTTGTCGCTGGGGAATCGGTGGACGAGGCGATCGAGGCGACCCGCCAGCTCAATGCACGCGGCTTGACCGTGACGATGGACTTTTTGGGCGAAAGCGTCACCCAGGTGAGCGAAGCCGCCGTCGCGCGCGACCAGATCCTTTTCTTGCTTGACTCCATGCACGCGGCCGGCGTCGACGCCAATGTTTCGCTAAAGCTCAGCCAGCTTGGTCTCAGATTGGACGAGAATCTGGCCGTCAGTAACCTGCGTGCGATTCTGACGCGTGCCAACACCTACCACCGCCGCGTGCGTGTGGACATGGAAGACAGCACGCTCATCGACGTCACCTTGGACATCTACCGTCGCCTTCGCCAGGGTGAAGGCTTCCAGAATGTGGGCGTCGTCATCCAGGCCTATCTCTTCCGCAGCGAAGCCGACGTGCAGCAATTGGTGGAAGAAGGTGCGTGGGTGCGCCTGGTCAAAGGCGCCTACAAGGAACCACTTGACGTCGCCTTTGCCAAGAAAAGCGACACGGACGCCAATATGGTCAAGCTGACGGAGTTGATGCTGGACGAGCAGGCACGCACGAACGGCGTCTACCTGGCCGTGGCCAGCCATGACGATGCCATCATCGCCGCCACCCAGGAGTACGCACGCCGCCACAACATTCCGGCCACGGCGTACGAATTCCAGTTGCTCTATGGCATCCGTCGTGAACTGCAGGATCGCCTGGTCGCCCAGGGCTATCAGGTGCGCATCTATGTTCCCTACGGCACCGCCTGGTATCCCTACTTCATGCGCCGTCTGGCCGAACGCCCAGCCAATCTGTGGTTCTTTGTGAGCAACTTCTTCAAGGCATAGCGGTCAGCGCGTCACCAGCTCCACCGGCAAATGATCGACCCGGTTCAGATAGCGCAGTGAAATATGTCCGCCCTCGTGAAAGTCAACCCGGCTGGTGGCGGTGTTGAGATTGCTGAAGTGCACGCAATCGTTGTACGCTTCACCAGGCGCCAAGAGCGCGTGAAAAAGATTGTCCAGAAAGGTGCCGTGCGTGACCAGCGCAACGGCAGAATCGGGCCGTGCGACCGCCATCGCCAAGAGCGCGGTGGCCACACGCTGGGCGCGGGCATAGCACACGCCCAGTTCCTCGTAGCCGCCGCGCCACCACCCGCCGTCGCCCACGCCGCCAAGGATTTGATACGCCGGGAATTGCGCGGCCATCTGCGCGCGCGAGAGCCCCGGGTATTCCACTACATTGGCTTTGTCAGGATTGCCGGTAAACACACCGCCATGCTCGTGAATATCCACCCAAACTTGCGGCGCCAATCCTAAGGCGCGGCCGATAGGCTCGGCCGTCTGCATCGCACGCAACATCGGACTGACATACAGACTGTCGATCGGATGCTCGGTCACCAACCACGCCATGCGTTCCGATTCCGGCAGTGGGCGAGCCGCGGCTACCGCCAACTGCTGCGCCAACAAGGCGGCCTGGCGATGCCCAAGCGCCGTCAGCGGCGGTTCAGGCGAACGTGTCGACATATATAAGTCATAGTTATGTCCGTCACTCTCTGCGAGCACATTGTTTGCAGACTGACCATGACGAATCAAGAGAAGTCTCACGGCAATTGCCTTTCGAAAAGAACGGCGGCGATTGCGCGCCGCCGTGAGAGTTGTACGCAGGAGAAGCGTCCCCTATAGGTTCGGCGCCACCTTCGCAAGCCGATCCAGCATCTTCTCTAGATCGGACGTGCGTTCGGCAATGCTAAAGCGCACGTGACCTTCGCCGGCGGCGCCAAAGGCAATGCCCGGTGTGGACACCACCAACGCTTCGTCGATCAATGCCTGCGTAATCTCCAAGCTGCTTTTCTTGGTATTGGTGAACTTCGGGAAGACATAGAACGCGCCTTCGACCGGGGGGCACTCAATGCCCGGGATCTCCTCCAAGGCGTCCAATACCAGGCGCCGGCGCTGGTCGTAGACGGCCACCATTTCCTGGATACAGTCCTGTGGCCCGTCGAGCGCGGTCACGCCGGCCGCCATCGTGAAGCTGGCGGCGGACTGTGCACTGTGTGTCTGGTAGATACGCGCCAATTTCACTATCGACTGCGGGCCCGCCAGCCAACCAAGGCGCCAGCCGGTCATTGCATAGGCCTTGGAAAAACCATTGACGATGATGGTGCGCTCGGCCATGCCCGGTTCGGCAGCCAGGCTATGATGCACACGACCGTCATAAATGATGTGCTCGTAAATCTCGTCGCTTACCACGTAGAGATCACGTGTGGTCGCCACATGAACGATGGCATCAATCTCCGCACGCGTCAGCACGCGGCCCGTGGGATTGTTCGGGCTGTTGACCATGAGAACCTTGGTCTTGGGCGTGATGAAACGCTCCAGCGCGTCGACCGTGATGCGAAAGCCGTCGCTGCTGGGCAAAGACACACAGACGGGAACACCGTGCTGCAACACCACCATCGGTGCATAACTTACCCAAGACGGATCGAGCAACAACACCTCATCGCCCGGTTCCACGATCGCCGCCAGCGTGGCAAACAGCGCCCATTTTGCGCCAGGGGTTACCATGAGGTTGTCAGGGGTGATGTGGTGAACGTTGTTCTCGCGTTTGAGCTTTTCCACGATGGCTTTGAGCAGCGCCGGCGTGCCGTGCGACGGTGGGTAGTGCGTGTCGCCGGCTTGAATCGCCGCGTAGCCCGCCGCGACAATATGGCGCGGGGTGTCAAAATCCGGCTCACCGCCGGCCAGACTGATCACATCTTTGCCGGCCGCCTTCAACTCGCGACCGCGCTGCATCATCATCGTCGTTGGCGAAGGGGGGACGGACTGCACAAGTGAGGATAAGGCTTTCATGTCGTCTCTCGCTGTATTATGAAACCGCGTTGGCTCAACCTGGCGGCTCGCGCTGCCCTTTGCAGTATGCCACATCTGTCCACAAAGCCTGAATCCGATACAGGAACCACAACCGTTGCGGAGTCGTTTGAAAAGTGTGCTGTGCTATAATGGGATTCTGCATTGTTGGTTCGAGGAGGGTACACAGTGAAGTACGCGACCATCTTGTTGGCGCCGCTGGTCGCCGCGTTGATCGTAATGATTACCGTGGCCGGTGGCGCACATGCGGCGCCGCGACCCCCGTCAATCGCCGCCGTGTTGGCGGACGACACACCAGAACCGGCGGATGTTCAATCCGCTAGCGGGATTGCTGAGTTCCGCGCGATCCCAGCACGGCTGCGCGGGCGCATTGATCTGAGTTGGAAATATGCTGGCCGCGCGGTCGCCGGCTTCTTTGTCGTGGAGCGCGCCACCAATGGCAGTTCGTGGCGCTCGGTCACGGCGTGTACGCTCCCGTACAATACCCAGAAAGCGGCCTATGCCTGCACTGATGCCCGTCTCACCAGCGGGACGACCTATGCCTATCGTGCCTGCATCGTCACCGTGGGCGCCTCTTGCTCCAGCGGTGGCGCCACCAAACCGGTGACGGTCAAGGCGCCATAGGCACGGCTACTGGCGCCGGCAGATCTGGGCACGTCTTGCCATAGCGGTTGCTGTCGGTTGGGAAATACTGCGTCCATTCTTCGAGCGCAAAATTCCGGCCTGCCGTGCGACACGCCTCGGCGATCAGTTCGTCCAGCGTCAACGCCCAACGACGAATTGTGGCGTCGGAACCGGCGGTAACCACCCATGCGCCGTCCGGGGCAAACGCCAGCGCATTGACGCTGGCGCGGTGACCGCGCAGCACACCAGGCTCGGCCGACGGATTGGCAGTATTCCACAAGTAGACCCAGGTGTCGGCCCCGGCGCTGGCCAACGTCTGGCCATCCGCACTGAACCCGACAGCATTGACCTCATTGCGGTGCCGCCGCAGTTGCGCCGGGTCAAACACCAACGCTGCGGTGTTCCATACCCACACGCCCCCGCCTTCCCCAGCACCCACCAACCACGATCCCTGCGGTTGATACGCCACACCCAACAGCCCGCGTTCCGGCCCCGAAAGGATTTGTTGCACCGCACCCGTAGCTGTATTCCACAGACGCACCGTGCCATCGCGGCCGGCGCTGGCCAAGGTCGCGCCATCGGGGCTAAAGGTCACCCCCATCACGGCGCCACTGTGCCCCGCCAGGCGCTGCAGCATCCCCCCCAAGTCGCGATCCCATAGGTTGACGATGGCATCGTCGCCGGCGCTAGCCACCGTTGCGCCGTCCGGCGCGAAAGCCACGGCATTTACCGAGCCGGTGTGCGCGGTCGTCGTGAACAACAGGCTCCCATCGACTGCATCCCAGATGCGCACCGTGCCATCTTTGCCGCCGGTCGCAATCTTCAAGCCGTCCGGACTCATCGCCAGGCTGGAGACGGCGCCCGTATGCCCTTCCAGCCGAAAGCGCGGCTGCGCCGTTGCCACGTCCCATACCTGCGCAAAAGGTTCGTCGACACCGGCGGAGACCATCGACTGCCCATCCGCGCTGATCGCCAGCCTGGCCACCGGCGCATACGCCGGGATCACCTTATTTGGCTCGGCAAACGGGCTGGCGGCATCCCACACGCGCACGGTTCGGTCATAACTGGTGGTGGCAAAACGCCGGCCGCTACCCCCGACCGCCAACAGGTTGATCGCGCCATCGTGCCCGTAGAGGGTCGTCGGCAGCGCTTCCGGCGCGCGATAGTCCCACAAGCGCACCGCACCGTCGTAGCCGGCACTGGCGAGCGCCGGGCCGGATTCGGCGCCCACAAAGGCCAGCCCACGCACATTTTCGCGGTGGCGCCCCAATAGATAGTTTTCGCTGGGGTCGGCCACATTCCACAGCCGCACCGCACCGTTGTCGTCGGCGCTGGCAAGCCAGGCGCTGTCGGGCGCAAAGGCCACGGTGTAGACAGCCAATTCATGCCCAAGCAACGGCACGGACGGGGCATTCAGATCGCGCAGATTCCACAAGCGTACCTGGCTGTCGCTGGCGCCGCTCGCCAACCAGTCCCCGTCCGCGCTAAAGACAACCACATTCACATACCCGGTGTGCCCCGCCAATTCGGCACGCGCGCTGCCATCGTCGACGTTCCACAGGCGCACCGTGGTGTCGTTGCCGGCACTGGCCAAGGTGCGGCCATCGGCGCTGAAGGCCACCGTGTTGACGGGCGCCGTATGGCCGGGTAGAACGACGGCTGCGCCCGTTTTGTCGTCGAGATTCCACAGACGAACAGCGGCGTCGGCCCCGGCGCTGGCCAGCAGATCGCCGCCTGGCGCAACGGCCAGGGCAAATACCGCCCCCTCATGGCCGTGCAACACCACCGGTTCGGCATCCACCTGGGCAGGGTTCCACACGCGCACCGTGGCGTCGTCGCCAGCGCTAACCAAACGGTGGCCTTGGAGCGCAAAGGCCAATGCCCAGATGGGGCCGGTGTGGCCCACCAACAAGGTTGACGCGGCGGTTGGGTCGTCCAGATTCCAGACACGGATGGCGCCGGCGTCGTCCGCCACGGCCAACCAGCGGTCGTCATCACTCATAGCCACCGCCGTGATGTTGGCCGCGCCTGCCGCCAGCGGAATGCCGCCGGTGGCGCCAAGCACATTGCGCAGACTCTGCACTGCTTCAGGAATCGGCGCCTCACCCTGGCTGCGTTGCACATTCACGGCTTCCACAGCCAGCAAAAGGGCCGCCTGTGGGCGCGTGTCCAGGGCCAGGATGGCGTTGCTGGCCAGTTGGTTGGCGCGCACGATGCGGCTGAGCGCTTCGGTCTGCTGCTGCGCCGCAGTGGTGTTGGCCTGGGCCGCAGCGGCGCGTTCCGTATCGGCCTGCAATTGGGCCTGCGCGGTGGCCAGGGCAACCGTTTGCACGCCCAGTTGAACGTGGGTGCGCTGCGCTTCGCGCGCATAGCCGATGGTAAGCGCAAGCAACACAACGATGCTGGCGCCCATGGCCAATCCGCCAAGTTCTGTGCGCTTCCAAAGCCTCATCTAGAGAACCACACCTGGAAAAACAAATTCCGGCGGCAGCGGCGCCACAAAGGTACGCGACGCACCATTGGCCGCCGGCGCCATTATCTGATAGGCGTGCAGCAGCAAGCGCGGCGCCGCCGCCTGATCGCCGTAGAGCC